>Ga0302314_10012823_pt1 | contig 14455 bp, 11 predicted proteins | sample III_Palsa_N2_3_FD_200533 | JGI IMG/M metagenome (GOLD analysis project Ga0302314, IMG submission 200533) | Peat permafrost microbial communities from Stordalen Mire near Abisko, Sweden - III_Palsa_N2_3 | ecosystem: Environmental > Terrestrial > Soil > Palsa > Peat permafrost | place: Sweden... | reverse complement strand
GCCACTCGCTACTTTCTCTCGGATGCCCAGGGAACATATCACCTTACAATGCACGGAGGCGAAAGCCGAAGGCAAGCCCGCCTCCCGTTATTTCTCGACCAAGAACAAGAAATTGCAGCAGGAAAAAATCGAACTCAAGAAATACAACCCGCATCTGCGGCGCCACACGCTCCATCGCGAGACCAAGTCCTAAGTCCTTTTCACCGGCCACGCCGGTGCCGAAAAAAGGCTCGGAGGTTATCCTCCGAGCCTTTTTCATTTCCATCCGGCGGGATGGGCTTAGCGGGCCAACTTGGCCTTGGCTGCAGCGTAGATTTCGCTGACCGCATTCCAGTCGACCACATTCCAGATCGCCTTGAGGTAATCGGGGCGGCGGTTCTGGTAGTTCAGGTAATAGGCATGCTCCCAGACATCGATGCCGAAGATGGGGGCCTTCCCCTCGGAGATCGGGCTATCCTGGTTGGGGAGGGAGGTCACCTCGAGCTGGCCCGTCTTGGTGAGGACCAGCCACGCCCAGCCACTGCCGAAGCGGGTGGTGCCGGCGGCCTCGAGCTTTTCCTTCAGGGCGTCGAAGCTGCCGAAGGTGCTGCGGATCTCCTCGCCGAACTTGCCGCTCGGGGCGCCGCCGGCCGATGGCCCGAGGACCTGCCAGAAGAGGGTATGGTTGGCATGGCCGCCGCCGTTGTTGCGGATCGCATTGCGGACATCGGCGGGGAGGCTGTCGATGTTCGAAAGGAGCTGTTCCAGCGTCCGGGCCTCGAGATCGGGGCGTCCCGCGATCGCCTTGTTCAGGTTGGTGACATAGGCCTGATGATGCTTGCCGTGATGGATCTCCATCGTCTTCGCGTCGATATGGGGCTCCAGGGCGTCCAAAGCGTAGGGAAGGGGGGGTAATTCGAATGCCATAAAAAGGTTCTCCGTTGGTGATCTGTTTTTGATCTATTCTCTTGATCGATTATCTATTTCATCGGTCCTACCAGCTCGTACATCTCGCACGGGGACGCCGATGATTCGAAACCGTAACAGTTTTTGCCCGAATCGCAAGGGGAGTCCCATGCGGATGGTAGGCAAAAGATATCCCTATCTCTCTTATAAAAAAACCGGCCCGCCGAAGCAGGCCGGAAGGGGACTCGGATGTGGGTTGAGGATTACTGGGAGTTATTCGAGCTGCTCGAAGTGTTCGCTCCCCCACCATTATTCACCGCGTTATTATAGGGCGACGGTATTTGGGGATTGTTGTTGCCGGGGGATTCGGGCGAGGGAGATTCCGCGCCCTTGTCAGAAGCCGCTTCCGAGGAAGCCGCGCTTGCATTGCCGCTATTGCTGTTGCTGCTGCTCATGCCGTTGTTCGTGGCCGTCGTCACCGGGGTATTGAGGCTTCCCTTGGAGTTTTCCTCGCTGCCGTCGGTGATTTGCATCGAGCGGCTGCTGTCGACGCCGGGGGTTGAGCTGCTGCTGGAGGCAACGATCCGGCCTGCGCGGGTCTGGATCTCGTAATCGCCGCTGCTGGGGATCGACTTGATTGCCTTGCCGTTCACGTCAGTCAGGTGGCCGACCAGCTTGCCATCGGAGGTGTAGACATTGCCGCTCGGGCGGACCGAGAGCCCCTTGCTGGCGTCCAACTTGCTGGAGGAGTTGGCGTAGATCATCGAGGCGTGTGCCGCCGTGCCGGTGAGGGAGAAAGCCGAGGCGGCGGCAAAAACGGCGGCTCCCAGAAACAACCTGTTCAATTTTTTTATGGGCCAATAAAAGGCCGGCGGCCCGGTTGCTCAAGTGGGAGCAGGGCCGTGGATTGGCTTGGGGGATTTCGCCGGGGCCTCCTCCGGGATTTTCGGGGGGAGAGAGGAATCAGGGCGCCAGTCGGCGGATGCTCCACCCTCCGGTCGTGCGGTGGTAGTCGAGCCGGTCGTGAAGGCGGCTGGGGCGGCCCTGCCAGAATTCGATCCGTTCCGGGACCAGTCGATAACCTCCCCAATGGGCGGGCGTTTCGATCGGATCTTCGGTGGCGGCATGCCGCGTCTCGGCCTCGGCCCGGCGAGCCTCCAGTACCGCGCGGTCGGCGATGATCTCGCTCTGGTCGGAAGCCCAGGCTCCCAGGCGGCTGGCCAGGGGGCGGCTGGCGAAATAGGCCTCGCTCTCCTCGCGGGAGGTCTTCTCGACCATTCCCTCGATGCAGACCTGGCGCTCGAGCTCGAGCCAGGCGAAGGTCAGCGCCGCCTGGGGATTGAGGGCGAGATGGCGCCCCTTCTCGCTCCGGTAATTGGTGAAGAAGACGAAGCCCCGCTCGTCGAACCCCTTCAGGAGGACGATCCGTCCCCGCGGGCCGCCCCCGGGAGAGACGGTGGAGAGGGTCATGGCATTCGGTTCCAGGACGTTTTCCTTCACGGCCTCCTCGAACCAGTGTTGGAATTGGCGAAGGGGGTCGGGATCGAGATCGGCCTCGGCGAGGCCGCGCAGCGCGTATTCACGTCGCAGGGAGGCGAGGGAGAGATCGCGGTTCATCGGCGTGGGAATCGTACAGGGAATTCTACTCTGGCCCAACGCAAATCGGCGGAGATTGGAGTCAATTGGCGTCGTCGCCCGAATTTCACCCACAGGAAGATTGCTTTCCCTCCCGCCCTTTGGGCATTCTTACGCCCATGCGCCGTGAAATCCTGACCACGCACCAAAAAGCCCTGCAAGTCAACCTCGACGCCAAAAAGTACGGCACCTTCGCCGAGATCGGCGCGGGCCAGGAGGTGGCCCGTTGGTTCTTCCGGGTGGGCGGTGCGGCGGGGACGATCGCCAAGAGCATCTCGGCCTACGACATGACGTTCAGCGACGCCATTTATGGCCCCTGCGAACGCTACGTCAGCCGCCAGCGGCTCGAGCAGATGCTCCATCACGAGTATGATCTCCTGATCGAGCGGCTCAACGAGAAGCGGGGCGCCGAGACCACTTTCTTCACCTTCGCCGATACGGTGAGGGCCCGCAGCTTCGGCGGGAAGGACGAGTGCCACGGTTGGCTCGGCGTCCGCTACCAGCTCCATCCCCACAGCCGCCCCAACCAGATCCTCCTCCACGTCCGCATGCTCGACAAGGAGAACGTCCAGCAGCAGGAGGCGCTCGGCATCCTCGGCGTCAACATGGTCTACGCCGCTTTCTATTACTCGCAGGGGCCCTACATGCTGCTCGAGTCGCTCCTCGACGGCCTCACCGCGGAACGGATCGAGGTCGACATGATCCGCTTCACCGGCCCCGACTTCGCCGGTCTCGACAACCGCCTCCTCAGCCTCCACTTGGTCCAGCTCAACCTGGCCGAGGTCGCCATGTTCGATCCGAGCGGCGACACCCTTCAGCCCTCCGAGGTTCTCTATAAAAAGGCGATCCTGCTCGAGCGCGGCAACTTCCGCCCGATCACCCGGGTCAATCTCGACATGCTCGAGAAGGCCAAGGGGCAGTTCATGTCCGATCCGCTCAACCAGGGAAAACAGGTCCTCGAGATCCTTGAGATGACCATGCACAACCTGCTCAACCAGGGGCAGGTCGATCCGAACGACTTCCTCGAGCGGGTCGATGTCCTGGCCGCCCTGGGCAAGACGGTGATGATCTCGAACTACGCCGAGTTCTTCAAGCTGAGCGCCTTCCTCAACCGTTACACCAAGGAGATGGTCGGCATCGTCCTCGGCATCCCGCTCCTGCGAGAACTCTTCCGCGAGGACTATTACGTCAATCTCGAGGGCGGTACCCTGGAAGCCTTCGGACGCCTCTTCCGCAACTCGATCCGGCTCTTCGTCTATCCCGGCGTCGGCGAGAAGAAGCGGGTGGTCGGCATCCATAACATCGAATTGCCCGAGGAAGTGAAGAGCCTCTACCAGCACCTCCTCACCAACGGCTACATCGAAGAAATCCGCACCGAGAAGGTCACCGACATCCAGTTCTCCTCCCATGTGGTCGCGCAGAAAATTCGTTCCGGCGACGCCTCATGGGAAGAATCGGTGACGCCCCAGGTCGCCTCGATGATCAAGGAGAACGGTTATTTCGGCTGGCGCCAAAACGGCGCGCCGGAGCAGACCAGCGAGGCGTTGATCGGGATCAACGGCGCGCCGATCGTGCTTTCGCCGAAGGATACGTAGGCAGGGGTGCCAGGCACCCCCTGGATTGCCCCCGGCCATGCCAGTTAGTTTCCCCTGGGAACTATGTGCGCTATCGCGCAGGCATTCCCCATTGGGAGAGAAGTTCGCACACTTCGCGGAAGTAATCTCTTGCGACGATTTAAACTGAAAGCTTAAAGAGAGTACAGAAGGCGTGCGCCTTCATCCCGGTCCCTGCGCCCGGGAAATCGTTCCTCTCCCCCTTTGTCTGGCCGCCCGGTAGGCGCTTGGGCTCATGCCGGCGAAGCGGCGGAAGGAGCGGGAAAAATAATTGCTGTCGCCGAAGCCGCAATCGAGCGCCGTCGCGGTGACGGTTTCTCCCGCCTGGGCATGGGCCAGCTGTTCCGCTGCCCGGGTGAGCCGCGCCGCGATGAGGTAGGCGTGGGGCGTCTGCCCGGTGGCGGCGCGGAAGGCGCGGTGAAAGGTGCGGACCGACATCCCGGCGCGGGCGGCCAGCTCGGCGACGGGGAGCGGCCGGTCGAGGGCGGTTTCGATCCAGCTCAGCACCCGGCCCAGGCCGGGCCCCGCTCTCCGGCCGGGAGCATGGGGAGCCGAGGCTGCCGAGGCCATGCGCCGCCCCGCTTTGTGGGAGAGGACATCGATGATGAGAGTGAGATAGGCCTCCTGCAGCAGGCTTCCGCCCCGGAGGCTCCGGCGCGGCGTTCCCGCGCGCGCTTCCTCCTCGATGCGGGCCGCCCATTCCCCGATCTGTTCCAGCTCGGAAGAGGCGAGACGGAGGCGGCGGTTGTAGCCGTCCCGCCGGGGGTTCGGCTCTAGGCTGAAGAGTTCGTGAAAGCCCGGCCTCTTTCCCAGCTCCCGCCCGATCCGCGAGAGGACATCGTCCCGCACCATGATATTGAGCAGATTCAGGCTCCGCGTCTCCTCGTAGCCGTGGGCGCGGCGGCGGTCGAGGAAGAGAACGTCGCCCGCTTCCAGGCGGTGGCGGAAGCCGCCGGTGACATGGATGCCGGTCCCGGAGAGGATCACCGCGATCTCGAAGAACTCATGGCGGTGCTGCCCCATGGGCGGCTGGCGGAGTTCCCGCCGCACCGTGACCGCGGCGTGGGGACCGCTGAAGTAATCACGGCGGGAGAGGATGATGGGCTGGGGCACAATGGCAGAATAATGCTATAATTTGGCACGATTTTCAAGGCTCGAGAATGGAATGTGTCTCCAAGATGGAAATGTGACTAATCCCATCTTTGGCGCGGCCCGCTGGATCGCGTCTCCTGTTTTCGGCGCTCCTCACACCACTCCTCCGGCCCCTTATTTTCGCCGTTCCTTTTCTCTGCCCGGAGCAGTTCGCTCGGCTTCGCTCACGATCACGGCCCTCGGCCTCTACGAGGCGGAGATCAACGGCAAGCCGGTGGGGGATCACATCTTCGCCCCCGGCTGGACGGACTACGGCAAACAGGTGCCCTATCAGACCTACGACGTGACGGCGCTGCTCCGTTCCGGTGAGAACGTCCTGGGGACGATCCTGGGCGAAGGTTGGTATTGCAGCGCGATCGGCTGGTTGGTCCTCCGCCAGAACTACGGGGAACGCCCGCAATGGTTGGCCCGCCTGGAGATCGTTCTCGCCGATGGCGCCCGCGTGGAGATCGTCACCGACGGCGATTGGAAAACCACCACCGGCCCGATTTTGGAGAACGACTTCCTGATGGGCGAGTCCTACGATGCCCGGCGGGAGCTGGTGAATTGGTCGCGTTCCGGTTACCGGGACGAGGATTGGACGCCCGCCATCGTCGCGCCCGCTCCGCAGATCGAATTCACCCGTTCCGAGGCGCCGCCGGTCCGCCGCTTGGGCGAGTTGCGAACCCAGGGAACCCCGCGGTTGATCCCCTATCACCAAGGGCATCTGCGGATCCACGACCTCGGCCAGAATTTTTCCGGCCGGGTCCGGCTTTCCGTGCGGGCGCCGCGCGGGACCACCGTGAAACTCCGCTTCGCTGAAATCCTCAATCCCGACGGTTCTCTTTACACCGAGAACCTGCGCGGAGCCCGTGCCACCGATTACTACACCTGCAAGGGCGGCGGCCTGGAGACCTGGGAGCCCCGCTTCACCTTCCACGGCTTCCGCTACGTCGAGGTGGGCGGCCTGGGCTCCGAGGACAAAGCCGAGGTCGTCGGCATCGTCCTCCACTCCGACATGAAGCCGACCGGCCGCTTCGCCTGCTCCAATCCGCTGCTCAACCAGCTCCAGAGCAACATCGTCTGGGGGCAGAAGAGCAACTTCCTCGAAGTGCCCACCGATTGTCCGCAGCGCGACGAGCGGCTCGGCTGGACCGGCGACGCCCAAGTCTTCATCCGCACCGCCGCCTTCAACATGGACGTGCGCGGCTTCTTCCACAAATGGACGCGGGACATCCGCGACTCGCAGAGCCCGGCGGGCGGTGTCCCCCCGGTGGTGCCGAATCCGATGGACCACGCCTTGAAGATGGAGGACGGCGGTCCCGCCTGGTCGGACGCCGCCATCATCTGTCCCTGGACGATCTACCTCTGCTACGGGGATACGCGGATCCTCGAGGAGCATTATGAATCGATGGTCCGCTATCTCGCCTTCCTGGAGAAGAAAGTTTCGCTGCGGCACATCCGTTCCCATCCCGAACTGAAGAATATTTGGCACGGCTTCGGCGATTGGTTGGCGCTCGACGGCGGGGGCAAGGTCGATGGGATCACCCCGCGGGACCTGATCGGCACCGCCTTCTTCGCCCATGACGCCGGCCTCCTCGCCGGGATCGCCGAGATCCTGGGCAAGAAGGACGACGCCCGCCGGATGCGGGCTCTGCAGGCCAAGATCGTCGCCGCCTTCCGGCGCCGCTTCGTCACGCCGGACGGTCTGCTGATGTCGGGAACCCAGACTTCCTACGTCCTGGCGCTTCACTTCGATCTCCTCCCCGAAAAAGTCCGCCCCGCCGCCGCGAAGTTCCTGGCCGATGACGTGACCCAGCGCGGCTTCCACCTCGCCACCGGCTTCGTCGGTACGCCCTACATCCTCGCTGTGCTGGAGCGCTACGGGTATCTCGATGTCGCCTACAAGCTGCTGGAGCAGGAGACCTTCCCCTCCTGGCTTTTCCCGGTGAAGAACGGCGCGACGACGATCTGGGAGCGGTGGGATGGCTGGACTCCCGAAAAGGGGCCGCAGGACAAGGGGATGAACTCCTACAACCACTATGCCTACGGCGCGGTCGGCGCCTGGATGTATGCCACCGTGGCGGGTCTCGATCTCGATCCGGCGGACCCGGCCTATCGCCACATCCTCTTCCGTCCCCGTCCCGGCGGCACCTTGACCTGGGCCGAGGCCGAATTGGAGACGCCTCACGGGTCCACCCGCATCCGCTGGGATAAAACCCGCGCGGGGTTGAAGCTCGATCTCCTTGTCCCGAAAGGAGCTCGGGCCACCCTCGCCCCTCCGCCGCACTACGGCCCGTCCCGGACCTTCAAGGCGGGACGGCATCGCCTGACCCTTAAAGCAGCGCAGCAGAACCGTTAACCTTCCAAACTCATGAACCAGACTCTCCCTACCGACCGGATCGATACCGCCTATGCCGCCGCCCGCGAACGGTACGCGGCTCTCGGCATCGATGCCGAGGCCGCCCTGCGCCGCGCCCTCTCCCTCCCCATCTCCATCAATTGCTGGCAGGCCGATGATGTCGGCGGGTTGGAGAAAGAGGGGGAGAGCATGGCGGGAGCGGGCATCCTCGCCACCGGGAGCTATCCCGGAAAGCCGCGCACCGGCAATGAGCTGCGGGCCGATCTGGCCGAGGCGGTCCGCCTGATTCCCGGGACCCTTCGCCTGAATTTGCACGCCCTCTACCGCGAGCAGTCAGCGGCCAAGACCGATCGGGACGCAATCACCCTCGGGCAATTCTCCGAATGGCTGGCCTGGGCCAAAAGCCGGAACCTGAAGCTCGATTTCAATCCCACCTTCTTTTCCCATCCCCAAGCCGCCACAGGCCTGACCCTTTCCCACCCCGACCGGGCGGTGCGGGAGTTCTGGATCGCCCACGGGATCGCTTCCCGCCGCGTCGCGGAGGGGATCGCCCGGGTGCAGGGCGCTCCGGTGGTGAATAATCTCTGGATTCCCGACGGGGCGAAGGACTCCCCGGTCGACCGTTGGGCGCCCCGGCAGCGGCTCCTCGAAGCGCTCGATGCGATCTATGCCGAAAAGCACGGCATCTCGGGCGAACTCTGCGTCGATGCGGTCGAGGGAAAACTCTTCGGCATCGGCGCCGAGGACTTCACTGTCGGCTCGAACGAATTCTATGCCGGTTACGCCTTAACCCGGAAGAAGCTGCTCTGCCTCGACATGGGCCATTTCCATCCCACCGAGACGATCGACGACAAGATTTCGGCTCTCCTGGCCTTCCATCCGAAGCTTCTCCTCCACGTCAGCCGTCCGGTGCGCTGGGACAGCGACCATGTCGTCCTCTTCAACGACGATCTCCGCCGCGTCTTCAGCGAAATCGCGCGCGGCGATGCCTGGAGCCGGGTCTTCATCGCCCTCGATTTCTTCGACGCCAGCATCAACCGGACGGCGGCCCACATCATCGGGACCCGCGCCACCCGGTTGGCGATCCTCAACGCCCTGCTCGAGCCGCACGCCGAATTGAAGGCGTTGGAGCTGGCCGGCAAGGGAGCGCAGAAGCTGGCGTTGCTCGAGTACACCAAGCTCCTCCCCTTCGCCGCCGTCTGGGACAAGCTCTGCCTCGAGGCCGGCGTTCCCGCCGGGAACGATTGGGTGCCGGAGCTCGAAGCCTACGAGGCCCGTGCCCTGGCGGAACGACGTTGACGGAGGATAGAACCCAGGCCCCGGCCCGCTATTCGATCAGGAAGATCGAGAGCCGCTTCGGGCCATGGGCTCCGAGGACGAGGATTCGCTCGATGTCGCCGGTCCGGCTGGGGCCGGTGATGAAGGAGAGGAAGCCGGGAAGCTGCGCGCCATAGGCGGCCCGCACTCGCGCGAAGGCGGCGGTGAGATCGGGGACCAGTTGGTCGCGGGTCGCGATCACGATGTGATGGGGCGGGAGAATCGAGAGCGTCCGTCCGCCGGAGCTGGCGGCGCTGACCAAGACCGAGCCGGTCTGGGCGACCAGCGCCTCGCAGGCGGTGAGGCCGACCGGGCATTTTTCCAGCTCCTGTTTGTCGTAACCGGGAGCGACCTGGAAGCGCGGCACTTCGCTTCCATCCAATAATCCATCGGTAAGCGGATGGGAATGGGTGGCGATCCGGTCCCATTTCTCCTCGCGCGCCCAGGCGGCGAGCTGTTGCCGAGCCGCATCGAGCGAGGGGAAGCGGAGGAATCCGGCCTTCAACACCTCGGTCTGGGATGAGAAGAGCGCGATCTGTTCGGAGTAATCGGGGCCGGCCTTGGGGAGCCAGCGGCGCCGCGATTGTACGTCGGGCGGCGCCTCGACCGAGGGGGCCGGGGCGGAGAGGCGAAGCGCCTCGCGGATGCGGGCGAGGATGGCGGCGGAATCGGATTTCGGGAAGGCCATGTTTGTTGAAAAATCAGACGATTGGCTTGTTCTGACCGCGATCCTTCCAGATTTCCTGGAAGGTGCGGGGGGGCGGCGCCGGGAACTCGCGGGTCGCCGTCCAGGGCCGGAGCGGATCGAGCGGGGTGTTGCCGATCGGTTTCCGCAGAGCGAAGCCTAGGGGGGCCAACTTTCCCGCCAGCCGGTAGAGTGCGGGACGGCGCATGACGAAGGAGAATCCTTGGAAGAGCAGCTTCTCCCACCAGACGGGGCGCGCGGCCACGGCATTGCGGCGGTTCTGAAGGAGATGGTGATGGAGGTCGATCTTGACCGGGCAGGTCTCGGTGCAGGCGCCGCAGAGCGAGGAGGCGCCGGAGAGATGTTTCCAATCCTGCAGGCCGCGCAGATGGGGGGTGATCACCGAGCCGATCGGCCCTTGGTAGGTGGTGCCATAGGTGTGGCCGCCGACATTCTTGAAGATCGGGCAGACATTGAGGCAGGCGCCGCAACGGATGCAATGGAGGGCGTCGCGCTGCTCGGGATCGGCCAGCAGGCGGGTGCGGTGGTTGTCGAGGAGGATGACGTGGAATTCCTCCGGGCCGTCGATCTCGACGGGCTGCCTTGGGCCGCCGTAGAGGCTGTTATAGCCGGTGAGGGTCTGGGCGGTGCCGGTGGCGGAGAGCATGGGGAGGAAGAGCGCCAGGTCCTCGAGCTTGGGGAGGACTTTTTCGATTCCCACCAGGGCGACGTGGATCTTCGGGAGGGCGGTGGTGAGGCGGGCGTTGCCCTCGTTCTCGGTGATCGAGATCATCCCCGTCTCGGCGACCAGGAAGTTGGCGCCGCTGATGCCGAGATCGGCCCGGCAGAATTCCTGCCGCATAAAGCGGCGGGCAATGGCGGTCAGCTCCTCCGGATCGCGGGTGGGGGCGCTCTTCAGCGTCTTCTCGAAGGTGGCGCTGATCTCGTCCCGCCGGAGGTGCATGCAGGGCAGGACGAAATGGTACGGCGTCTCGTGGCGGAGCTGCATGATGAACTCGCCGAGATCCGATTCGACGACGTGGTAGCCCTCCTTTTCAAGCGCCTCGTTGAGGTGGATCTCCTCGCTGGTCATCGTCTTCGACTTGACGATCGATTGGACGCCCTTTTGCCGGCAGAGTTCGAGAATGTAGGCGCGGGCCTGTTCGGAGTTCGAGGCCCAGAAGATCTTGGTTCCGCGGGCCTCGGCATTGCGGGTGAACTCCTCCAGGTAACGGTCGAGGTGGTTGACGCCTTCGTACTTGATCTCGGAGGCGGCTTGCCGGGCGCCCTGCCAATCCTGGAAATAATCCTGCGCCGCCTTCCGCTTCCCCATGTAACCGGCGAGGGCGGTGCGGATGAAGGAGCGGCGGGGAAGGTTGGCGGTGGCGTTCTTGGCGTCGTGTTGGAAAAGAGAGGAGGCGCTCATGACGGCATCGCAGGTTCAGCGGCTGGCGAGGATTTCGGCCAGATGGAGGCCCTTTACCGGACGTTGATGCCGCTGGAGGTAGCCGGTGATCTGCATCAGGCAGCTCGAATCGCCGGAGACCACATAGTCGGCTCCGGTCTCGGCGATCGAATTGCACTTCACCTCGTCCATCGCGGTCGAGATAGCGGGGAACTTCACCGCGAAGGCCCCGCCGAAGCCGCAGCAGGTCTCGGCTTCCCCCATCTCGATCAGCTCGAGGCCGCGCACTTGGCGGAGCAATTTCCGGGGCTCCTGCTTCAGCTTCAATTCTCGGAGTCCATGGCAGCCGTCGTGGAAGGTGACCTTTCCTTCGAAGCGGGCGCCGACGTCGGTGACACCGAGCTTGTGGACCAGGAACTCGGAGAACTCGTAGGTCTTCGCCGCCAGCGCCTTCGCCTCGGTCTCGAGCGGGGTGTGGTGGAAGAGCTCGGGGTAGAAGACCTTGAACATCGTCGCGCACGAACCGGACCCACCGACCACGACCTCCGCGTCCCGGAAGACGCGAAGGGTCCGCTCGGCCACCGCGCGGGCCTCGTCCCAATAGCCCGAGTTGAACGGCGGCTGGCCGCAGCAGGTCTGTCCCGGCGGATAATCGACCTGATGGCCCAGCCGCTCCAGCACCTCGACCATGCTCACCGCGGCCTGCGGAAAGAACTGATCGACGAAGCAGGGAACGAAGAGAGAAACCTTCATCGGAAGCAGTTTAGCACAAGTGGCCTCAATGGATCAGCGCAGGAAGGCCTCGTGCAACCCGCCATCGACGGTGAGGATCTGGCCGGTGGTCTTGCTGAGCCGCTGGGTGAGGAGGAGGAAGATCGCCTCGGCCTGGTCGGCGGGGGTGATCGCCGCCTTGGTCAAGGTGCGGTCGGCGTAGAACTGGGCCAGCTTGGCGGTGAGCGAATCGCTCGATTCGTCCTCGGTGTAGGGGATCTTGTACTTGGCGAGCGAGGCGATCACCCGATCGCGGGGGAACATGGCGCTGCCCTGCACCACCGTGGCCGGGGCGACGCCGTTGACCCGGACCAGCGGCGACAGCTCGATGGCGAGCTCGCGGACCAGATGGTTGGCGGCCGCCTTGCTGGTGTCGTAGGCGATGCTCCCCTTCTTTGCCACCACCGCGTTGGCGCTGGTGGTGAGGACGAGGTTGGCGCGGAGGCCCTGGTCCTGCCAGAGGTTCTTCGCCTCGTCGGCGACGATGTAGCCGCCGGTGACGTTGATCGCGAAGGTGAGCGCCCAGCGGTCGTCGGGGATGTGGCCGGTGGTGTCGGGCGGGACGAAGATCCCCGCCGTGAGGGCGATGCCGTCGAGGCCGCCGTAGGCGAGCGCGATCTGTTTGAGCAACGCGACGACGCTCTCCCGCTTGGTGATGTCCCCGGCCAATCCGATGGCGGGCCCGGTGTTGGAGAGGCCGCTCCCGGCCACGCCGATGCCGATCCCATATTTGTCGGTGATCTCCTTGGCGGTGGCGGCGGCGGCTTCTTCCTTCACGTCGACGGCGACAATGTGAGCCCCTTCCTTCGCCAGACGGTGGGCGACTTCCTTGCCGATGCCGCTGCCGGCGCCGATCACGGCGATGATCTGGCGGGCCAGTTCCTTCTCGGCGGGCATCCGCTGCAGCTTGGCCTCCTCCAGGAGCCAATATTCGATGTCGAAGGCCTCCTGCTGCGGGAGGGCGATATATTTGCTGATCGCCTCGGCTCCCTTCATAACCTGGATGGCGCAGCCGTAGAACTCGGCGGTGACGCGGGACTCGCTCTTATCCTTGCCCCAGGCGATCAGGCCGACGCCGGGGATGAGGATGACGCTGGGGTTGGCGTTGCGGATCTTGGGCGAGTTCGGGTGCTTGCACCGCTCGTAATAAGCGGCGTAGTCCTGGCGGTAGGCAGCGATACCCTTGGAGAGCTTTTCCTTGAGTTGGGCGAGGTCTTCCTGCTGCGGGTTCCAGTCGATCAGCAGCGGCTTGATCTTGGTGCGGAGGAAGTGATCGGGGCAGGAAGTGCCGAGCTCGGCGAGGCGGGCGGCGTCATGGCTGTTCACGAAGCGGAGCGTTTCCGCATCGTCCTGGAAGGTGCCGACAAGGCGCAGGGGCTGGCTGACCTGGCCGCGCAGCCACGGCAGAAGCTTGGCCAGGAGTTCGCGGCGGGGAGCCTCGTCGAGGGACTGGTATTTGGCCCCGCCGAAGGTCTTCTCGCCCTTGTCATGCTGGGCGATGTATTCGGCGGCCTGCTCGATCAGGCTCAGGGTCAGCTCGTAGCATTCCTTGTCGTCATTGGCCCAGTTGATCAGGCCGTGCTGGCCCATGATCGCTCCCTTGGCCTTGGGATGTTTGCGGACGACTTCCTGGAGCATCAGCCCGAGGTCGAAGCCGGGGCGCTGCCAGGGAGTCCAGATCACGTCGTCGCCGTAGATCTCGCGGGTCAGCTTTTCCGAATCGGCGGAGGCGGCCAGGGCGATGGCGGCGTTGGGATGGGTATGGTCGACGTGCTTATAGGCGACGAAGGAATGGAGCGGCGTATCGATCGAGGAGGGGCGGGGATTGAGATTGAAAGTGGTGTGGTTGTAGAGGCCGACCATCTCGTCCTCGACCGCCGTCTTGGGGCCCTTGGGGGTGGCCTTGCCGTAGTAGGCCTGGAGGCCGATCAGCTTCGATTGGTAGAGGGAGGAGAAGTTTTCCTTTTTGGAGGTGCGGAGGTCGCCGCCCGAGCCTTTCACCCAAAGGACTTCGACTTTCTCGCCGGTGAGCGGATCCTTTTCCTCCAGCTTCGCCGAAGTGTTGCCGCCGCCGGTGTTGGTGATCCGCTGATCGGAGCCGAGCAGGTTCGAGCGGTAGATGAGACGGCCGACCGGATCGAGTTTGGCGGCTTCGGCATCGTTCCAGAGATGATTGACGTGACGGTAGGTTTTCATAAGGGGGATGGGAGTTAAGCGATGATCGGGAGCTGGGCGAAGCGGTCGCGGGCGGCGCGCCAGCGGTCGGGCTTCTGGGGATGGTAGGTGAAGGGAGGGAACGAGGCGCGGACCACGTGCCGCAGCTCGGCCAGGCCCGCTCCCTTGCCGAGATGGCCGAGGGCGAGCGCCTGGATGAGAAGGTTGCCGATCGCGGTCGCCTCAGCCGGTCCGGCATGAACAGGACGGCCAAGGGCGTCGGCGGTCGCCTGGTTGAGGACTTCATTACGGCTGCCGCCGCCGACGATATAGAGGCGGGTGATTCGGCGGCCTGAGAGCCGTTCCAACACCTCGAGGGTCGAGGCATAGAGAAGGGCGAGGCTGTCGAGGGCGCAGCGGAAGATCTGGCCGGGAGTCTCCGGAATCGGCTGGCCGGTGGCGCGGCAATAGTCGGCGATCTTCTGCGGCATCGCGCC
>Ga0302314_10012822_pt1 | contig 14456 bp, 14 predicted proteins | sample III_Palsa_N2_3_FD_200533 | JGI IMG/M metagenome (GOLD analysis project Ga0302314, IMG submission 200533) | Peat permafrost microbial communities from Stordalen Mire near Abisko, Sweden - III_Palsa_N2_3 | ecosystem: Environmental > Terrestrial > Soil > Palsa > Peat permafrost | place: Sweden... | reverse complement strand
CGGGCGAAACGCCGCCTGAGGCGCCGCCCATCGCCGCCGCGGCGGCGCTGCCGGGCGATGATCCGGAGGGGCCGGCGCCCGCAGCGGCGCGACTGCTCGCGCCCCCCGGACCGGAGCCCCCGCGGCCCAGGCCGGCGACAGCCTGAGCGGCGGCCTTGCCCGCGCCGGCAACGGCCAAGCCCGTCCCGACCGCGAGACCGGCCGCACCGGCAAGGCTTCCCACGCCGGTTGTGGCGCCGCCGGAGATAATGGCCTGGGCGTATTTCGGCGCGCTGATCGCCAGCATCAGCACGACGAGGACCCCAAGGGCCAGGCCCGCCATCTGGTCCAAGCCAGGCAGGGCGCCGGGCGTATAGGCCAGTTGGTAGTTGGTCAGGAAGGTTTGGCCGAGGCCGACGACGATGCCGAGCGCCATGACCTTGAAGCCCGCGCTGACGACGTAGCCGAGGACCCGCTCGGCGTAGCTCGAGGTCCGGTCAAAGACGCCAAAGGGCAGGATGCAGAAGCCCATGAGGATGACGATGTGGAATTCGATGGTCGTGACCACGATCTCCAGCGCCAGCCAAAAATAGGCGATGAAGACCAGAAGCGCGCAGAACAGCGCTTCGACGAGGTTGCAGATCGACCCCAAGAACACCTTGAAGGCAGCCATGATATCGAGGCCGGTGTTCGCGATCGGGGGCGTGCCCCACTGATTGGTCTGGCCGGCGTAATAGGCGGCCAGATCAAGCAGGACTTGGGCGTTGGTGATCCCCAGGTGGACGACCTGGCTCGGATAGTTGAGGAAGCCGGAAAGGCCGCCCGCGCCGCCGGTCGAGGCGCCGAGGTTCCCGAACGCGGTATAGACGGCCAGCGCGAGCGTCTGCCAGTTCAGGATCATATAGCTCCACCAGCCGACCACCATCGCCTTGCGGACGAGCGGCCCCCAGATGACGCCGCCGTCGTCGAGCGCCCAGAACAGCGCCATGGCAGCCACGCTGATGACGATCAGCGCCCCGAGCGTCCCGTTCACCGGCCCCTGAAGGGCGCCGAAACCGCTATCGATCTGGGTACGGAAGGTGTTGAGAACGGTGTCGAGAACACCAGCATTGGGCGTGGTCATCGGGTCTGCGTCCGCGCGCTAAAGCGAGCCGGTGTCGCTGACGCCGCCGTGGCGGGTCTGGGCGTCGTTCATGGCCTGCCTGGCGATGTCCTTGGCCATGCAGGCGACTTTCAAATCGCGCAGTTCGGCGTCAGGCGGACCCTGGCGGGCGGCGTAGCGCGCCTCCATGGCAGCGTTGCCAGGCCCGCAGATGGCCTCCTGGCGAGCCAGCCAGTCGGGGTGAGCGACCAGCTGCAGGGCGACCTCGTGAGATCGCGCATTGTCCTGCGAATCCTCTGTCGCTTGGGTTTGGGCCGGCGTCGCCGCGACCGTAGTCTTGGCGGCGGCCAACGCGTCGTCGCCGGGTGAAGGCGCGGCGACCACGACGGGTGCATTGGCGGCGGCCAGGGGCTCCCCCGCCTCTTGCGTCTTCTGGCAACCGGCCAGGGCCAGCACGACGCCAAGGGCGGCGATGGCCTGCGAGGCGGTCATGACTTTAGCGGCGCGGGCGCCATTAAGCGTGGGGTTCACTGGGAGTCCTTGGATTCACATGTGGCTGGTGTCGGTCACGCCCGGCGCGGCCGTGATGGTGGTCTGGACCTGCGCGGCCGTGGACTGGCTCGCGGACTGTGCCGCCGCGGCGCTGGCCTGCTGTTGGCCAGCGAGGGTGGTCTGGGCCTGGCCCTGGGTGATCAGGATGGCCTGAAGCTGGGCGAGCTGCGTGGCCACGGCGGCGAGCAACTGGTTGGTCGCCTGGATCGCCGCCGTCTGGCCCGGAGCGTTGTTCGAGGCGTTGACCGCGTTTTGCACCGCCGATGCGGTCGCGGACTGGTTCGAGGCGACCTGGCCCTGGACCTGGATGGCTGTCTGAAGGGCGGAGGTGTTGTTCGCCTGCCAGGTGGTCAGGGCCGAGTTGAGCTGGCTGCTGTTGAACCCGGCGACGGCGGTCGTCGTCGGGTATAGGCTCGCGAAGGTGTTGCCCGCGGTGGCCGAACTGAAGCCTATACCGCCAGCGCCAGCGAGGATTTGCTGGGCGGCCGCATTGACCGACGCGAGCGTGCCCGAAGTGGCGTCGCTCCCAAGGTTCTGCAGCATGCTTTGCTGCGCTTGCAGCTGGCTCTGCAACGACTGGAGCTGCTGGACGCCCTGGGCCACCTGCTGAACGGCTTGGCCATAGGTGATCGTCTGCTCCTGGTAGGTCCAGGGATCGTAGACCTCGTACTGAGCGCAAGCCGGCGAGGCCCCCAGCATGATCGCCACGGCGGCGGAGGCCGGGGCGATGAGGAGGCGAAACGCGTTAGTCATTGGATCCTCCATTGAACATCACGGCGAAGAGGGTCGAGGCGACCAGGGCCGCGATGATGAGGGGGCCGGGCTCCTGAGCCAGCGACACGAGCCGTCGCAGCCATTCAGGCATGAGGCCCTCCGACCATCAGGGCGGGCTCGCTTAAAGCGCGCAGGGCGGACGCCGCCAGGACGCCAAGCGTGCCCGCCAGCAGCACCCAGAGATTCCTATGGAACGGCAGCGCCGCCACGGCGCCGAAGCCGGGTGCACAGGCGGCGAGAAATAGGAGGCGCCGCCTGCGCGCCGTGGACCGCCACGAGCGGGGGAGTGAGCGGACGATGCGAACCACTGACAGCGCGCTCCGGTCCCACAACCCTTGGGTCAGCGCATCCCTCACGCGGCGGCCCGCCGTAGCTGGCCAAGGGCCTCGGCGATATCGCCGAGCCCCTTGGCTCTAAAGAAGGCCTCGGCGAATTCTGCCCGGCCGTGTTGGGTCAGCAGCTGGGACATCAAGATCTGGTCGTTCTTGTTGCTGGAGCCGACGACGCTCAGCGCGACCGGACCCAGGCCAAGGTCGATCAGCCGGTTACCGTCCGGGCAGGTGAAATAGTATTCCCGCTTCGGGGTGGCGGCCGCGATCAGCTGCAGCTGTTTGGCGTTCAGGCCGAAGCGGCTGTATTGCGCGGCGCCGTCCGGATCGAGCGCGCTCGGGCTGGGCAGGTAGATCTTGGTCGGGCAGGACTCGATCAGCGAGGGCGCGATCGAAGAGGTGGCGATGTCCGCCAGCGACTGCGTCGCGAAGACCACGCCGACGTTTTTTCGGCGTAGCGTCTTCAGCCAGTCCTTGATCTTGGCCGCGAACGCGCCCTGGCCCAGGAACAGCCAGGCCTCGTCCAGCACTAGCAGAGTCGGGCGGCCATCGAACAGGCCCTCGAGGGCGTGGAAGATGTAGGTGAGCGTCGGATGGAGCGCCTTCGACTGCATGATGTCCGACATTTCGAACGACAGCCAGTTGGCGTCGCTGATCGTGTTGGACTCGGAGTCGAGCAGCTTTCCAAACGCGCCCTGCAGGGTGAAGGGTTGCAGAGCGGCCTTGATCGCCTCGTGCTGAACCTGAATCCAAAGCTGGGTCAGGGTGCGCAGGCGACGCGGCATGCCGGCGACGGCGGTGAGGCCGCGATAGATCTGCTCGCGAATGCCCGGATCGATGACGACACCCTGGGCGACCACCAGGTCTTCCACCCACGACATGGCCCATTCCATCGACATCGCGTCGTCCAGGTCGGCGAGCGGCTGGAACGTTAGATCGCTGGTCGCGGCGCCGGCGCTCAGATTGTAGAAATCCCCGCCAACCAGGAGCGTCGCGGCGCGGCTGGACGCGCCCACGTCGAACAGGATGACGCGCGCCTCGGGGTAGCGAAGGTGCTGCAGGGCCAGGGTGTTGAGCAAGACGGACTTACCCGAACCGGTCGGCCCGACGATCATGGTGTGGGCCACATCGCCCTGATGCAGGTTGAAGCGGAACGGGGTTGCGCCGGTTGTCCTGGCGTACATCAGGGGCGGTTGCTCGCCGGGGAGGCCGCGCCGGGCGCATTCGACGGTCAAATGCCGGTTGTGGGTCGGTCCCGGCCACACGGCGGACATCGGGATGAGGTCCGCCAGCGAGAGGGTGGAGATCATCGGGCGGCGAATGTCCGGATAGGCGTTGCCCGGCAACGAGCCCAGCCAGGCCTCCACCGCATTCGGCCCTTCGCTCTTGGCGACGAAGCCGGCGGCGTTGATGACGGAGAGGGCGATGCGAGCCTTTTCGGCGAGGGCCGCGGGGTCGCGGTCCATCAGGGTAATGGTGGGAGTGTAGAAGCCGAAGGCGGCGTAATCGCCGCCGACGATCCCCATCGCATCCTCGGCCGCCTGGGCGCGGCGAACCGCGTCGGGGTTCTGGTGCGGCGATTCCGCTTTAGAGAGCGCCTCGCCAAAGACCGACATCAGCGACTTGCGGCCCTGATACCAGAGGCGGCGATAGCGGGTCAGCTCCTTGATCGCGTCGATCTTGTCGAGCGGCAGAAAGCGCGAGCACCAGCGATAGGAGATCCCAAGCGCGTTCAGCCGATCGAGGATGCCGGGGTCGGTCGCGCCCGGGAAAGACCGAATCGAGATCACGCGCAAATGATGATCGCCAAGCATCGGGTGAAGCCCGGTCGTCAGATCATCGTCGGAGAGCAGGCAGTCCATATAGGCCGGGACCTCCGGCGTCGTGACCGCGTGTCCCCGCGTCGAGACGGCCCCATGCAGGTAGGTGAGCAATTCATCGCTGCCGAGCAAACGGGCCAGCGGCATGGACGCGCGATAGAGGTCCAAGATCGCGCCGACCGTCGTCTTGAAGTGGACCAGCGCGGCCCTGTAGGCGCCCTCTGGGCCCCCTCCGGCTGGGGCGTTCTGGACCATGATCGAGGCGAGTTTAGAGGCCTTCTCGCTTGGAGGAAGGTAGGTGAAGGTCGCGAAGTAGCGGCTCTCGAAAAAGCGATCGTCGCGCGAGAAATCGCGTCGGCGCTCTTCGTCGATGAGCCGTGAGATGGGGTCGGGGAAGGCGCCTTGGGCAGGGTAGTGCGGGGAGGGTTCGCGCCGGGCCTCGACGTGCAGGCACCAGCTTGAGCCCAGGCCCTTGTGGGCGTGGTTCAGCTGCGCCCGGAGCGCCATCAGGATCGCGCTGGTCGAGCTGGCGAGGTCGGGGCCGCGGAACGTAACGGTCGCCATGTAGGCGCCGTCCTTGTTCAGCATGATCCCGTCTTCGATCAGCATTCCCCAGGGCAGCCAGTCGCACAGCCGCGCCGAGCGCTGCTGATATTCGCGTAAGCGCAACATCACCGGTCAGCCTTCTAGGTGCGGGGGGTGGTAGAGGTGGCGTTTGGCGACCTCGAAGAAGTAGGGGTCGTCCTTGGTGATGGCGTAGGCCACGGCCCAAAACGCCATGCCCATGGGAACGCCGACGTAGGGCATCTTCAGGCCGAGAGACACGACCAGCACCGAGGTGCCGATCATGATCGCCCATTGTCGCGGGACGCCGCCGATGGTGATGGGGGCGCTGACCTGGGTGTGCAGCTCAACGCAATAGCCTTCCGGCGACTCGTCCGCACCACCACCCATTAGAAGATAGCTCCCGAGCTGGCGCCGAAGACCGTGAGGATGCCGCTGGCGCTAGTGAAGGCGATGGCCAGGCCGAACAGGATGCTCATGCCCTTCTTCAAGGAGGAGCCCTCGTGGCCGAAGGCCATGCTGAGGCCGAAGATGACGCAGCAGATGACGCCAACCGCCGCGGCGACCGGCCCGGTCAGGTCCGTCTCGATCGTGGTCAGGATGGTGTCCCACGGCATGGCGCTGGCGCCAGTCGAGGCGAAGGCGGGGCTCGCCACGGCCAGGAGCGCTGCGGGGGCGGCCAGGGCGAGCCTGGGTTTGCGACGGGCAAATTTATCTTTTGCTATGATAGATTGTATACACATCGGCGGCTTTCCTTCTGGAAAAAGGGTTGGATTCGATAGGTGCTGGGAGCGGCTAGTCCCCGCCGGGACCGTCGGCTAGGTTTTGCGAGCGTGAGGACGAATGCTGGAGGCTGTGAGGGAAGTTGGCTTGGCGCCGTTCGGGGAGGATGGCGGGCAACGACTGTTCCGCCGGCCGGCTGGCGAACCGCTGAAAGCTGGCGTCAGCAAAGCGGACTTGAATATCGCGGCCTGAGCGCAGCTCGGCGAGTTTCGTCGTATGACCAAAGGCGCGCAAACTCACTGTCGTGGGTTTTGAACCGGTCTGCGCGATGTGAGCATCGGCGACTGCGATAAGGCGATCAAAGGTGTTCATATTCGAGATGTGGGTTAAATAACCCACACTGTCAACTGGACGACGAATTATTTATAACTTCATAAAACTGAAACCATATGTTCTGGCGGCAGTTTAATGAATGATTTACCTCAATCGGGATTCACCAATTCTTAGAAAGAACACCAATATAGCGGTGTAGCGCTAATATATAGCCTGACTTATATTTTCCAATTATATATACATCGCCCGCAATCTGACGGGTTACGCGACGAACGCAGTCTATCGAGCTCTTGCGAGACGAGTTGCGGAATGGCAAAACTAAGGCGTGGGAATGGGTGGTTATTTAACCGACATTCATTTATAACGAATTTGGAGCAGCTAGGGCGCGATGCTTAAGGACATTTATGATCGCATCGTGCAGCGACTGGACGCCACCGGCCTGGGCGCGCGCGAAGCCTGCCGCATGGCGGGACTGCACCCCGACACGCTTCGGAACATAAAGCGGGCCCTGGAGTCCGGCACGGGTAGCCGTACCGGCGTATCCAGCCGAACCATCGCCGCACTTGCGCCCGTTCTCGGAACGACGAGCGCCTGGCTGATGGAGGGGTCGATGGAGGGGGCCGGCGGCGCGGCGCCCGACGGGGGCGCGACGCTGTCCGTCGTCGATTGGACAGATGTCAGGCTTTATGCCGCTGCGGACGTACCCGTGCCGAGTGATCGGAATCTCGGCGAGCAGTGCGGCCGCTGGCCGAACGGCTATTTTGCAACGCGAGTCCCCGACAATGCGATGAACCGCTTGTCGCCTGCGGGATCGTATATCGTGGTTGACCGAGGCGAACGCTCGACATCGGAAGGCCTGAGCTACGTGGCCGTTCTCGATGGCGTAGCGGTATTCCGAAGGTGGTTTTCCCATCCGGAACGGGCCGAACCGCTTTCGTCTGACCCGGCCTTCAAGATCGAATACCTAAGCCCCGGCCGGAGCTGGGTGATCATCGGCCGCGTCAGGCGCACGCTCCTCGACATCTGAGCGCGCTACCGCGGTCGAACCTCCAAGGGCCCGCTTCGCGGCGCTCACGTGCTGGGAGCGCGCGGTGCATCTGCTTCGAGGTGGGCGCCATCTCCCGCGGCAGGTATTGCATCAGAATCGCCAAGACTATTCAGGGGTGCCTTGACGCCCCTCGAGAAGGGCTGAGAGGGGAAGCGCGTTCCAAAGGCCAGCCGAAAAATTGTCCGTCCGGCGGCCCGCCGCTGTGTCGTGTATCGGTGAAAGCGTCGAGCCGGAAGATGGTTATCATGTTCGTGTTTTGTCCGCCAAGCGACGAGTGGACCGTTCGTTAGCTCTGGCGCAGATGTCAATTCCGCGTTCGTTCCTCAGGTTTTCGCCGTTGCGAAGCGACAGCGGGACCTTCAACCTACATTATCATTACCAGGCAGATTACCTCGATCGAGGAGTCAAACCAGCGGAACGAATGTCGGAGTTGGCCGGGGCATAACTGGTAGCCTTCTAGTGTTGTGACTCTAACGCCTGTTTCGCCCTGGCGACCTTTTCGAGGATTTCGCCGGCGGACTTGGTCCAGACGAAGGTCTTGGGTTGGGTGTTATGGTGATCGAGGTAGTCCATGATGGCGCTCTCCAGGTCTGGGACGCTTTTGAACACGCCTTGGCGGATACGCTTGTCGGTGATCAGGCCGAAGAAGCGTTCGACCTGATTGAGCCAGGAGGCCGACGTCGGGGTGAAGTGCATGTGGAAACGGGGATGCTTGGCCAGCCAGGCCTTCACCGTCGGATGTTTGTGGGTGGCGTAGTTGTCGGCGATCAGGTGCAGGTCGAGCCCCTTGGGCGTGGCCCGGTCGATGGCCCGCGGGAACTTGAGCCATTCCTGGTGACGATGCCTGGGCATGCACTGGCCGATGACCTTGCCGGTGGCGACGTCGAGGGCGGCGAACAGCGTCGTCACGCCATGGCGCTTGTAGTCGTGGGTCCAGGTTCCGGCGCGGCCCTTCTTCATCGGCAGGCCCGGCTGGGTGCGGTCCAGCGCCTGGATCTGGCTCTTCTCGTCGAGCGACAGCACCAGCGCCCTGTCCGGCGGATCGAGGTAGAGCCCCACCACGTCCTGGACCTTGGCGGCGAAGTTCGGATCGCGCGAGGGCTTGAAGGTCTTGACCAAGTGCGGCTTGAGACCATGCGCGCTCCATATCCGCTGGATGCTGCTGGCGGAGAGCCCCGCGACGACGGCCATGGTGCGAATGCTCCAATGCGTCGCGTTCGGCGGCTTGGCGTGCAGCGTCATGTGCACCACTTCGGCGATCTTCTCCGCCGTCAGCGGTTTGCGCCGCGGCGGACGACTGGCGTCCTTCAACAGCCCGTCCACACCCTTGGACAGGAAGCGGCGGCGCCATCGGCGCACCGTCAGCTGGCTCTTGCCCGTCGCCGAGGCGATCGCCTTGGCTCCCAGCCCCTCGGCGGCCAACAGCACGATCCGGGCGCGCCAGACCACCTTCTGGGCGGTGTTGCGGTCCCGAACCAACTGTTCCAATCGATCACGATCCGCCGTGCTGATCGTGATCTGTGCGATCCTGCTCATCGGCGCAGACTCGCACGTCCGCGCCGCCTTGTGAATCAACCGTCAGAAGCAGAACACTAGTGCCACCTTCCTAACGGAAGGTGATTTGGTTGGACAAAGCCATGGGAAGGGTTGGTCCTGCGACCGCATGGACTTAACGAGTCGGCCCCATCGGGCCAGCATGGCTCGCTCCGATTCCTTCAGGCGCTATTCGAAGTCATAACCTTTGGCGAGAGTGAGCTAATGTTGAACGTTTTCGACTATGAGCGGCTGGCTCGGGAGCTGCTTCCGCCGCCCGTTTGGGACTATATCGCTGCTGGGGCAGATGACGAAGTAACCTTGGCGGAGAACAGGCGCGCGTTCGAGCGCATTGCACTCCGCCCCCGCGTCCTAGTTGACGTTAGTCTAACAGATATAGCGACGGTCTTGTTGGGCGAGGCAGTCGCTGCGCCGATCATGATCGCGCCAACTGCGATGCATGGAGCGATATGCGCCGACGGCGAGATTGCAACGGCCCAGGCCGCTGGACGCGCTGGGGTTGTGATGGTTGCTGCCGCCCGGTCCAACAGAACGATCGAAGAGATTGCCGCGGCCGCGACCGCACCGATCTGGTTTCAGCTTTACCAGTTCACCGAGCGTGAGCGCACGCTGGCCCTCGTCCGCCGTGCAGAGGCTATGGGTTGTCGCGCCTTGGTTCTAACAGTGGACGCGCCGCGCTGGGGCCGAAAGGAGCGGAGCTTGCGCACGGAAGCTGAGTTTGAATGGCCATACGCGGGAAATATGGCCGGGCTGCCGGCACCCACTTCAAAGACCATTGACGGTGCACCGGTCACATGGGCGGACGTTGATTGGCTGCAGTCAAAGACCCAATTGCCTCTGGTGCTGAAAGGCATAACCTCAGGTGAGGATGCAGCGATTGCGGTCGCGCGCGGCGTGGCCGCAATCACAGTTTCAAATCACGGCGGCCGCCAGCTTGACGGCACTATTGCCAGCCTCGACGCGCTCCCCGAGGTTGTCGCCCACGCGGGTGGCCGATGCGAAATCTATCTCGACGGCGGGATTCGGCGGGGCACCGACGTACTGAAAGCTTTATCGCTCGGCGCCCATGCGGTGATGGTCGGGCGTCCAGTGCTCTGGGGCCTCGCCACTGCCGGTGCGGACGGCGCGGGAAACGTGCTGCAGTTGCTGAAAGCGGAGCTGAAACGTGCGATGGCGCTCGCTGGACGACCGACGCTCGCCGACATGGATCGTTCGGCGCTTATTTAACCACTCTCTGCTGCGCTACGGGCGGCGATCCGACGATCAGAATACCCTTGGCGCTTGCCCGCGATCAATCCCAAGTCGCATTTCGATTGACAGATCAGACGATAAAATCATGATGGCGTAATCCTCGCAGTGATCGAGGACTGCAAAGTGACAGCTCCAATGAAATTCCTTCCACTAATCTGGGCGGGCATCTGGCGCCGGCCGGGGAGGACCACCCTTACCTTCATCTCAGTTACGATTGCCTTCGTGCTATTCGGCTTACTGCAGGGTTTCAGTGCAGTGCAGTCTAAATTGATAGCCAACGCGCACGCTGACGTGTTGCTCACTTCCAGCCGCATTGGCCGGCTTGATCCGCTCCCCCTCGCGGACCTGCCACGAATTCAGCGGGTGCCGGGCGTGGTCGCCGTTGCGCGGGAGATATTCTGCGGTGGTCCTTTTCGCGAACCAACAAACTTCATAGCGGTTCACGCGATCGACCCGTCCGAATTTCAGCAGGTCGACGTCCAGACTACTATCACCCCGCAGCAGTGGGCTGTTCTGAAGGGGACGAAGAGTGGCGCGCTTGCGCCTCAAAGTATTGCCATGCTTAACGGTTGGAAGGTCGGCGATGATATTCCGCTTACAGCCCAGCGAATTCTGAATCGCGACGGCACACACACTTTTCCGGTCACACTTATCGGTATATATCCTGACAATCGTGATGACTATTTCTCTTCTAATCTTGTCCTATTAAATTACTCCTACATCGATGAGGCGCGCGATGTCGACCGCGGGACTGTGAATGACTTCGCTATTCGCGTGGCCAGCCCAGCCGAGGCGGGCTCGATTTCTACGGCAATTGATGCGCTATTCTTAAACTCCGATCACCCAACCAAGACCTATAGCTTACGGCAGATAGCTCTTGCCGCCGTGGAAGCAATTGAAGGGTTGGGAGTGGCGGTTCAAGCAATAACTGGCGCGGTCTTCTTCGCGTTGCTGTTTTCTATGGGTGCCGTGATGTTTCAGGCGGGCCGAGAGAGAATCGGCGAATTTGCGCTTCTAAAAACACTTGGGTTCACTGATGGTGCTGTCGCGACATTAGTCGTTTGCGAGTCGCTAGCGTTCTGCATCGGCGCCGCTTCTGTCGGGCTAGTCGTCTCGCTCATTCTGGCGCCAGCAGTCGCTAAGGCGATCGGCTATGGTATATCAACCGCGCCGACGATGGGCATGGGCTACTTATTTGCGCTGGTCCTGGGGCTTCTCAGCGGATCGCTTCCCGCTTGGCAAAGCTCCCGGCTGCGGATTGTCAATGCACTAATGAGGGGATAGGCAAATGCTGCGCCAGATATGGGCCGTGACCTACCTAACCCTGACGACTTTGCCTCTCCGTGCGACGGCTTCACTCGTGACGATGTTAGGCGTCGCGACTGTGGTGGCCGTAATGATCTCGATTCTGGCTGTTGGTGCCGGCATACATCGCGCCGTCGATGTGAACGACCAGCCTGACCGAGTTGTCCTGCTTCCCGCCGATGGCATTTCGGAGTTCGCAGGAGCATTTACGACCGCAGATGTTGCCGCTATCGCGCAAGCCCCCGGAATCAAGTTGACTCATGATGGCCGCCCGATGGTGCAGCCCCTCGCTGCTGTTCCAATAGAGCTGGTTCGCAGGAGGGACGGCGCGCCGCAAAATGCGATGTTGCGCGGGACGGGGGAGGTCGGAAATCTGATGAATAAAGCTACGCTCCGTTTGGTGGAGGGCCGCATGTTCACTACGGGATTACATGAAATCGTTGTTGGACAAGCTGCTGAGCGCCTCTATCGCAACTTGAAGGTCGGCGACGAACTCGCGATACGCAACGAACCATGGAAAATTGTCGGGATCTACTCCGATCAGGGCGGTATCGACGAAAATGCCCTCGTTGCCGATGTGGACACCGTCCGCGCAGCGTTTAGCGCCACCACATATCAAAGCATTGGCGTTGAGCTACGCACGCCAGGAGATTTCCAGCGATTCAGTGATTGGATTATGTCAAATCCCACTCTCAAGGTGCGGGTGCAGCGTCTTTCCGACTACTATCATGAGCAAACCAAGAGCCTCCAGGTGTTGTTTGATTTTGTAGGCATCTTCGTTGGTGGCGTAATGGCGGTGGGTGCCACCGCCGGCGCGCTGACTACAATGTTCTCGGCTGTAGATTCGCGTAGCCGCGAAATAGCCACCTTGCGCGCAATTGGTTTTGCTCCTATCGCGATTTTGACCTCTGTCATGGTCGAATCACTCGCAATTGCGATGCCCGGGGCGCTTATCGGCATCAGCCTAGCCATCGCAGCTTTCCACGGATACGGCATGGAAGCCAACGGCATCGCATTCAGCACCGTTATACCCCCTTCACTTGCTCTCGCAGGAGCCTTAGTCGCGCTCTCAATCGCCCTTGTGGGGGGAAGTGTTCCGGCGCTGAAGGCTGCTGTCACCTCATCTGTCGCCGACGGACTGAAGGCCACCTGAAAACACAGCTCGCCTAGTGTTACAGAAAACGCTGACAATCCGGTAGGTCTTGCGATTGTACCTGATTTTTCATTGAAACAACAATGTCCCGCTTGCCAGCGTAAGCTTGGCGACCGTGCGCGATTCTCATATTGTCTAAAATAAGGATGTCTGAAGTGCGCCACTCGAACGAGACCATCTCCGAGCGGTAAGCGGTGTCGATCTCAGCGAGCGATGCGGCGGAAACCGGCGATCCGTCCCCGAAGTAGGTGCAAGAGGCCAGCTCGTCATCGCTAAGCTCAGCCATGGCCTCTCTGAGCTCCTCTGCGAGCGAGAAGGGATTGAAAAATAAGCCATGATTAAACCAGACCGGCACGTTCAACTCCGGATGATTTACGACGGCCCAACGACGATATTGTATCGAGAGACCAAGTTCATTCCACTCAGGAGTTAATCGATTTTCCAAGCAATATTTCTCCAACTCAGATGCGGTCGAAACCCCGAAGGCAGATTTCCATGAGATCGCGCTATGATCGAAAAAATTGCGCCTATATAGCCACCCTTTTTCGCTAAATGCTTTAATGAGATAGTTAGGCAGTCTGTCATAAATACGATTGCAGTTCGCTAATGGTGTCCGGCCGCCGGAGGCCGGCTCTACACGACACTGAAAGCACAGGTACATCGGCCAGCTAGTTACGTGCGAGTTTTCATTGTGCAAATATATATCAAATTCTCTCGGATATTCTGTCGAGGTGAAAACATTGCCGCTAACTCGCGTCCGCGGAGTCGACGCTTCACGGTAGGGCACAAAAGGTGACGGCAGTATCTGCTCTATAAACCCTTCAAAGGCCGACGCACTTTCGATTGGAAATCCGCGAAATAGCAGAGCTCCGTATTCGGTCAGCAGTGCCTGTAGTTCGTCACGGTTAGCGCACGCCCATTCCTCGGCTTTGATCTGCGTCATTGGCTGCAATAGAAGGCCCCAATCCTGATCGCGCCAAATTGGCCCCAGCTCAACTGAAGTGGGCTTTCTTGCTAAGTGCATTTACGAAACTCCTTCTCGGTTCCATTTGAATTCAGGCATCTTCAGTTGAGATAGCTAGACGATCGATGAACATTGGCCCAGTCCAATCGGCCGAAAGTAGCGGGGAGCAAGCTCACACTACAATTTGCGCTTGTGGGATGATAGCCATCTGGTAGGGCTTATGGTCACAATCACGAGCGCTACCTGAACGGATCTCCAGTGGCGATCGGGCGGAGGCAATCATGGCCCAAACGTTAAGTTCGCTGCTTCTTCAGGCCGCAAGCGACAGCCCGTCGCGTCACGCCTTCTTAAGGATACGGTCCGAATTAGACGCACCGGATCTGTTGACTTACGGCGACCTCGACCAGGCGGCACGGCGCGTAGCCGCAGCCTTGCGCGTCCATGCAACACCGAATACCCGGGTAGCAATCGTCTCAAAAGACGTCGTGGACCACGCCATCGCTCTGTTCGGCTGTGCCTACGCCGGAATGATCCCCGTATCAGGCATCCCCCCGTTCGCTCCTAGGAGCGGCGGCAAGGAGGATCGGCACGCTCGACGTGCTGATCGGCTGCTCGCGGTAATGGAAAATTCCGGCGCCACTTTACTTCTTACATATGCGGAACTTGCTGAGCGCCTGAGGCCCGTGATCCAGGGGGTCAGCCCAAACACGCGAATTATCCACTTCGAGGATGCCATGGCTCATCCCGAGGGGATTTCAGGCCTTGCTTTGGATAGTCAGAAAACCGCACTTATCCAATATACTTCCGGCTCAACAGGCAATCCGCGCGGTGTGGCCCTTTCGCCCGAGAATATCTTCAGCAATATAGACGCCCAGCGTCAGATCTGGTCCTTCACGACGGAGGATGTTGGAGTGAGCTGGCTTCCTCCCCACCACGACCTTGGTCTGATCGGAACACTTCTGGCGCCGATGCATGCCGGATTTCCCTGCGTTGTAATGTCCCCCG
>Ga0302314_10012820_pt1 | contig 14457 bp, 9 predicted proteins | sample III_Palsa_N2_3_FD_200533 | JGI IMG/M metagenome (GOLD analysis project Ga0302314, IMG submission 200533) | Peat permafrost microbial communities from Stordalen Mire near Abisko, Sweden - III_Palsa_N2_3 | ecosystem: Environmental > Terrestrial > Soil > Palsa > Peat permafrost | place: Sweden... | reverse complement strand
CGGCCGCTGGAACGCCGGCTTCGCCAGCGGGATCATCTGCAGCCAAAGCGACCGCGCGCCGGCGAAATTCTTCTGCGCCTCCAGCGCCAGACCCCGAAGCACCTGCTGGCTGAACGCGAAGTCGTTCATCGGTCCGGTCGGCGGCGCTGCGGTCAGGTGACCAAGCGCGCCGGCCGGTTCGCCCTCGACATAAAACCGGTGCGCCGCCAGCAGGTATTCGAACAGGTCCGGGCGGCTTGCGAAGATCGGTCGCTGCGCCTCCAGATCGGTATAGGCGATCAGTGACGGATCGGGCTTGGTGCTGGTCGGATCACGGCGCATCGCCATCAGGTCGCGCGTCGCCAGCAGCGTCGGGTCGGCGATGTCGGCCGGCGCCGCCTCGGTCAGCAGCTTGCTGTCGGCCTCCTGTACCAGGTCGCTGACATAGACGTTGCGATCGGCCGAATCGGCGTGGGCGAACGACCAAGCGTAATCCGCCGCCAGCTTCTTCGGCTGTCCGCCCAGCCAGGCGACACGGCGCAAGAGGCCGCGGGCCGAAGCCGCGTACCGACCCTTCGGGTAGGCGGCGAGATAGGCCTGGAACGCCGTGTCGGCCTCGCTCACCGACGCTTGGTCGACCTTCGCCTTGGCGAGCAGGCCGTACTCGTCGAGGGCGCCCACCTGAGCGTTGTTGAGCGCGACCCGGCCCAGCATGTAGGCCGACGTCTCCTTCAGCCACGGCTGTTGGCTGGCGCCAGCAGCGGCGTAGTCCTTGCGCGCATCGTCGAAGTCGCCACCATAGAACTCCGCGGTTCCGGCTAGGTAGTGGGCGAACTGCCGTCCGAGCGAGGAGCGAACACCGTCGGGTGGCGTGAAGGCCGCCGAGGCCGTGGCGGCGTCGCACTTCGGCGCCAGCGCCTTGCGGGCGTCGGTAAGGAGGGTGCGCTCAGCCGCGGGCACGCCGGCGCTCGCGGTCAGGGCCGCGGCGAACGCCGTGCCGCCGTCATCGCTGCGGCATCGGCTGCCTTCACCCTCGGCGTAGTCGGGACTGGTGTCCGCATCCGCCGGTGCGTCGGCCGGCCTGGGGCCGATCAGGGCCGAGAAGTCTGTAAGCGTGAACGACGAGGCGCTGTCGGCGATCGGCGCTGTCGGCGGGTCGGTCTTGGGCGGCGGCCCGAGCTTGGCCTGGCCGGCGTCGAGCAACAGGAGCTGCAGGTTGACCCGGCTGTCGTTGGCGGGGCTAAGGAACGGCAGGTTGTCGCAGTCGGTATAGACCGTCTTGGCGAGCTTCCAGGACGGGTCGCAGGTGAAGTCGCCGCTGGCCTGGGCCGCGCCGGCTTGCAGCAAGAATCCCGCGGCGAGCGCCAGCGGACAGACGATGCGTAGGATCATGCGCGTGGCCCCCGCCGCAGATTTACGCCTTCGGAACACCGCCGCAAGGCTGCATCACGCGTGCCCGCAGACCGGACATTCCGGATCGGCGCCGATGCGAACGGTTCGCGTCTCGCCCGCGAGCGCATCGTAGATCAGCAGGCGACCGGTCAGCGGCTCGCCGGCGCGTGTGAGCAGCTTGATCGCCTCCAGCGCCATCATCGAGCCCACCACCCCTGCCAGCGCCCCCACCACGCCGACCGCGGCGCAGGTCTCGGCCTCGGGCGGTATCTCCGGCACCAGGCAGCGATAGCAGGGGCGACCCGCGAACACGCCGACCTGGCCGGTCCAGCGCCCGATCGCGCCGGACACCAGCGTCACCCCCTCGGCGAAACAGGCCGCGTTGACCGCGAACCGCGTCGCGAAATCGTCGGTGCCGTCCAGCACCACGTCGAAGCCCGCGACCAGGTCGGCGGCGTTGGCGTCCGTCAGGGTCTCGTCGATCTGGGTGATCTTCACGTTGGCGTTCAGCCGGGTCAGCGCCTCGGCGGCCGCCTCCACCTTCGCGCGGCCCTCATCGGCGGTGGCGTAGAGCACCTGGCGCTGCAGGTTTGAAAGCGCCACCACGTCCGGGTCGACCAGCGCGATCTCCCCAACACCGGCCGCGGCCAGATAGAGCGCGACCGGCGCGCCGAGCCCGCCGGCGCCGACGATCAGCGCCCGCGCGGCCTTCAGCCGCTGCTGCCCCGGCCCACCAATCTCGCGCAGCACGAGGTGGCGGGCGTAGCGTTCGACCTCGTCGTCGGAAAAACTCATTTGCGCCCTTGGCTTGACCCTGACCCCGCGCGCCGCCACATCGCGGCCCATGCCTAACTTCCCGAACTGGCATGGGACCACCATTCTGGCTGTGCGCAAGGGCGGATCGACCGTCATCGCCGGCGATGGTCAGGTCTCCATGGGCCAGACCATCGTCAAGAGCGCCGCCAAGAAGGTCCGTCGGCTGGCTGATGGCCGGGTGTTGGCCGGCTTCGCCGGCGCCACCGCCGACGCCTTCACCCTGATCGAGCGGCTCGAAGCCAAGCTCGAGCAATATCCGGAGCAACTCGCCCGCGCCTGCGTCGACCTGGCCAAGGACTGGCGCACCGACCGCTATCTGCGCCGGCTTGAGGCGATGCTGCTCGTGGCCGACCGCACCGCGATCTTCACCGTCACCGGCGTCGGCGACGTGCTGGAGCCGGACAAGGGCGTCGCGGCGATCGGCTCCGGCGGCAACTACGCCCTGGCCGCCGCCACCGCCCTGCTGGACACCGACTACGCCGCCGAGGACGTCGCCCGTCGCGCCATGGGCATCGCCGCCGACATCTGCGTCTACACCAACCGCGAACTCGTGGTGGAAACCCTCCCTCCCCTTCATGGGGAGGGTGGACCGCGCAGCGGTCCGGGTGGGGGAGTCTGATGACACGCGCAATCGTTGTAGCGTCCCGCAGCCCCACCCGTCCGTCGCTGGCGCGACGTCCACCCTCCCCACAAGGGGGAGGGAGGTCGTGAGCGAGTTCTCCCCCCGCGAGATCGTCTCCGAGCTCGACCGTTTCGTCGTCGGCCACGCCGAGGCCAAGCGCGCCGTGGCCGTCGCCCTGCGCAACCGCTGGCGCCGCCGCCGCGTGCCTGAGGCGTTGCGCGACGAGATCACGCCGAAGAACATCCTGATGATCGGCCCCACCGGCGTCGGCAAGACCGAGATCGCCCGCCGGCTCGCGCGTCTGGCCCAGGCCCCGTTCCTGAAGGTCGAGGCGACCAAGTTCACCGAGGTCGGCTATGTCGGCCGGGACGTCGACCAGATCGTCCGCGACCTGGTCGAGATCGCCATCGCCATGATCCGCGAGCGCCGCCGCGCCGGCGTGAAGGCCAAGGCCGAGGCCGCCGCCGAAGAGCGCATCCTCGACGCCTTGGTGGGTCCCGGCTCCGGCCCCTCGACGCGCGACTCGTTCCGCAAGCGCCTACGCGCTGGCGAACTGGACGACAAGGAGGTCGAACTGACGCTGGCCGAGGCGGCCTCGCCGTTCCAGGGCTTCGACATCCCCGGCCAGCCAGCTGCCTCGATGGGGGTGCTCAACCTGTCGGAGATGATGGGCAAGGCGTTCGGCCAGCGCACCAAGGCCCACCGCACCACCGTCGCCGCCGCCTGGGTCCCGCTGATCGCCGAGGAGAGCGACAAGCTGGTCGACCAGGAAGCTGCCACGCTGGAGGCGATCTCCCTCGCCGAGAACTCGGGCATCGTCTTCATCGACGAGATCGACAAGGTAGCCTCGCGCTCCGACCGCGCCGGCGCCGACGTGTCGCGCGAAGGCGTGCAGCGCGACCTGCTGCCGCTGATCGAAGGCACCACCGTCTCGACCAAGCACGGGCCGGTGAAGACCGACCACATCCTCTTCATCGCCTCCGGCGCCTTCCACATCGCCAAGCCTTCGGACCTGCTACCCGAGCTGCAAGGGCGCTTGCCGATCCGCGTCGAGCTGAAGGCGCTGACCCGCGACGACCTGCGCCGCATCCTGACCGAACCCGAAGCCAACCTGATCCGGCAGCAGCAGGCGCTGCTCGCCACCGAGGGCGTGACCGTCACCTTCACCGACGACGCCATCGACGCCCTGGCCGACGCGGCCGTGGCAGTGAACGGCGCGGTGGAGAACATCGGCGCGCGGCGGCTGCAGACGGTGCTGGAGAAGGTGGTCGAGGAGATCAGTTTCACCGCATCTGACCGCGCCGGCGAAGCGCTGACCATCGACGGCGACTACGTCCGCACCCGCGTCGGCGAACTGGCCAAAAACGCCGACCTGTCCCGGTATATTCTGTAGCGCAAAAGACCTTCCCTCCTCCTCGGGGGTCCCTTGCTGGGACGGCGGGCGCTAGGCCGAGATCGCTTGCGGCTGCCGCATGGCGGCCAGGCGCTCCTTCAGCGCGGCGACCGGCTCGGGCTTAGCGAACAGATAGCCTTGCATCGCGTGGACGCCGGCGACTTTGAGAAACTTGCGCTGGGCTTCGGTCTCGACGCCTTCGGCGACCACCTTCATGCCGAGCGCGCGCCCGATCGAGACGACGGCGTGGACCAGGGTGGCGGACTGCACGTTCTCGGCGCAGCCGGTGACGAAGGCGCGGTCGATCTTCAACTTGTCGAACGGGAACAGGCGCAGGTGGCTGAGGCTGGAGTAGCCGACCCCGAAATCGTCGAGCGCGATCTTCAGGCCGATCTCGTGCAGGCGGGCCATGTTGCGGCGAACTTCGTCCTCCTCGGCGAGCACCGCGGTCTCGGTGACCTCGATCTCCAGCCGGTGCGGGTCGAAGCCACAGCGGGCGATCAGCACCGATAGTTCATCGACGAACGACGGATCGGCGAACTCCACGGCGGAGGCGTTGAAGCTGATGGTGAAGTCGCCGAGATCGCGGGTCTCCAGCATCGCCCGGTTCAGCACCCAATGGGTGACGCGGCCGATCATGCCGTAGCGCTCGGCGATGGGGATGAAGAAGGCGGGACTGACGAAGCCGCGCACCGGGTGGGTCCAGCGCACCAGGGTCTCGATCCCGGTGATGGTCTCGCCCTCGCGGTCGTACTGTGGCTGATAGACCAGGGTCAGGGCGTCGTTGTCGATCGCCTCGCTGAGGTCGGCCAGCAGCGATTCTTCGTCCGGCGGCGCGCCTGAACTTGAGGTGGGGCGCAGGTCGGGCGGGTAGCCTTCCAGCACGTCGAGGGTGGCGAGCAGCTGGCGGTGCAGCACCTGGGCCTGGTCGACGTTGACCACGCCGAGATCGCGCGCCTGGGCCTCCAGCCGCGCGGCGGTCTCCGCCACCACCCGGGCGCCCATGTTGAGGCTCATCGACTTCAGCGCGTGCGCCGCGCGGGCCGCGCCGTCGACATCGCCAGCGACGCAGGCCTGAATCACCGCCTTCACCGCTTCGGGGGCGTTCTCGCGGTAGAGCCGGCGGACGCGGGCGACGAAGTCGCTCTTGCCGGCGGCGGCGAGGCGGGCGAGTTCGCCGGTGACCTGAGGGTCGAGCAGCTCCGAAGCCGACTGCGGGGCGACGGTGGCGGTGAGCGCGCGCGGCTCGGCCGGCTTGGCCGCGAGGGCCTCCGCCGCTTCGGCCACGGTGTCGGCGGAGGGTTCGATGAACTCGCCCAGCTTCGCGGCCAGCGCAGCCAGGGTGAACGGCTTGGAGAGCATGCCGTCCATGCCACACTCGCGCCAGCGGTCGGCGGCCGAGCCGACTACGTGGGCGGTGAGGGCGACGATCGGCAGATGGGTCCGGCCTTCGGACTCGGCGCGGCGGATCGCGGCGGTCGCCTCGTAGCCGTCCATCTCCGGCATGCTGGCGTCCATCAGCACCAGGTCGAAGCGCGCGTCCGCAACAGCCTCGACCGCCTGGCGGCCGTCGGCCACCAAGGTCACCGAGCAGCCAAGTCGGGAAAGCGCCTCCAGCGCGACCTCGCGGTTGACGGCGCTGTCGTCGGCGACCAGCACGCGAGAGCCGGCGAAATGGGGCAAGGCGTCGCTTTCGGGGCGTGAGGCCTCAGCCAGGGCGTCGGCGATCGGCGCGCCGGCGGCGAGTTGCTGCAGGGTGGCGAGCAATTCGCGGCGGCGCAGCGGCTGCACCAGCACCAGATCCACGAGGCCGGCGTCATGCAGCGCCTGCGGCGCGCTCTCGCCGTATTCGCCGAGGCAGACCACCGGCGCGGGGCTGCGCACGGCGAATTTCAGCGCCGCGGCGTCGGCGATGACGAGGCCCGGCGTGGCGGCTTCACCGGGCGCGCAGACGCTCATGCCGGCGCTGCGCAAGTAGCGTTGCAGCGCGGCCCGGGTCGCTGGGGCGGCGACGCCAAGCACGGCGGTCTCGCTTTCGAGCCTGGGCCACTCCGGCGCGGGAGCCAGCGCCTTCATTGGCAGGTCGAGCGCGAACACCGAGCCGCGGCCCGGCTCGCTGGTGGCGGTGAGCGTGCCGCCCATGGCCTCGGCGAGGCGGCGGCAGATGGCGAGGCCGAGGCCGGTGCCGCCGAAGCGGCGGGTGGTGGACTGGTCGGCCTGGGTGAAGGCTTCGAACAGGCCGGGAATCTTGTGTTTGGGGATGCCGATGCCGGTGTCGCGCACGGCGATGCGCAGCATGTCGCCGCGCGGCGCCAGCTGCACCATCACCGCGCCGGTCTCGGTGAACTTGATCGCGTTGTTGACCAGGTTGCCGATCACCTGGCGCAGCCGCGTGGGATCGGTCTCGATCAGCGCCGGCATGGCCGGGTCGATGTGGGCGGCGAGATCGAGACCCTTGCCGCGCGCGCGCTCCCAGAACAGCGCCAGGCAGTCTTCGACCACCTCGGCCGGGTCGGCGGGCATGGCTTCGAGTTCGAGCTTGCCGGCCTCGATCTTCGAGAAGTCCAGAATGTCGTTGATGATTGCCAGCAGAGAGGCGCCGGATTTGGCGATCACCTCGGCGAAGCGGCGCTGTTTGGGTGGCAGTTCGCCGGCGGCCAGCATTTCGGCCATCACCATGACGCCGTTCATCGGCGTGCGGATTTCGTGGCTCATGGTGGCGAGGAAGTCGCTCTTGGCCACGCTGGCGGCCTCGGCGGCGTCCTTGGCGATCTTCAGGTCGGCGGTGCGCTCGGTGACGGTGTTTTCCAGGCCGGCCATGTGCGCGGCGATGGCCTCGTCGCGGCTGCGGATCTCGGCCAGCATGTCGTTGAAGCCGGCGACCAGGTCGCCGACCTCGTCGTCGGCCTGGACCGTGGCCGGCTTGTCGTAGTCGTGGCTCTCGCGAATGCCCTGCATCGCCGCGGTGAGGGCGACCACCGGGCCGGCGATGCGGCGCTGTAGGCGCGCGGCGACGGCGAGGCCGACCAGGGCCGCGGCGAGCCCCGCGCCGAGGCTGAGGATCAGGCTCGACATCAGCCGGGCCAGACCGTCGTCGAGCCGGCCCAGCATCACCACCCGACCGACGGCGTGGCCGGCGTAGAGGATCGGCGCGCGCACCTCGGCGGTGTGAGAGCCGATCACGTTGGCGATCGAAGCGTTCGAACCCGAGTCCTGCGCCACGTCGCTGCTGAGCCGGACCCCGGCGCCGGTTTCGGCGAGCAGAGCGCCGTCGGCGCGTTCGATCCGGGCGTAGGTGATGTCGGGCATCACCGCGATGGCGCGCAGGGCGGCGTAGGCGTGCTGGCGGTCGCCGGCGGCCGTCGCCTCCTCGCTCATGGCGGCGGTCACCTTGGCGATGCTGGCGAAGCGATCGAGCGCCGCGTGGGTCTCGCGGTCGCCGTCGCGCCAGGCCAGGACGCCGGTTACGAGCGTCACCGCCACGCCCACGGACGCGAGCACGAGCAGGGTGAGTTTGCCCCTGATCGATCGCCGTCGCACGCTGGTTGTTTGAGTACCTGTCCGCAAGCGCCGCCGACCCCACCGAGACCAGGTTCCAGGGGTTACGCGGGATTAATGACTCCCGGTTTAATGCTGCAGTTCACCACGTCGCAAAGCTTACCTTTTCCATGGCGGTACATCCCGATAACGCCGGTCCGTTCTTCTACGTCTTGAGGGAGGCGGTGCGGATCCTGTTCGTCGACGACGATCCGATCCTGCGCGAGTTCGCGGTGGTCAATCTGGCCAGCGAGCATGCCGTGGTCGACACCGCGCAGGACGGTCAGGCCGCGCTGGCGGCGATCGCGGCCAACACCCCCGACATCGTGCTGCTCGACCTGGAAATGCCGGTGCTGGACGGTTTCGGCGTACTGAAAGCGCTTCGGGCCGACCCGCGCTGGCGCGACCTGCCGGTGATCGTGGTGACCGGCCGTGAGGATGTCGATGCGGTCGACCGGGCCTTCGGCGCCGGCGCCACCTCGTTCGTGGTCAAGCCGCTGAACTGGCGTCTGCTCGCCCACCAGTTGCGCTATGTGCACCGCATGGCGTCCAACGAGCGCGTGCAGGCCGAGAGCCGCGACGCCGCGACGACGCAACTGGTGCGGCTGGCGGCCCACGGCGCCCATTTCATCGCCAAGGCTCTGGCGAGCGATCCGGCGCTGAAGCCCGCCGCGGTGCGCTTCGCCAAGGCGGCGGACGACGCGCTGAACGCCGGCCGAGAGCCGCAGCAAGCCGATGATACGGTTCAGGCTGCTTGAGACGCTCCGCGCGTTCCTGAGCAATGCTCGGGGCGGCACGGCGGTGATCTTCGCCCTCGGCGCCCCCGCGCTCGCCCTCTTGGTCTGCGGCGCGATCGACGTGGCGGGGGTCAACAGCGACCGCTCGGCGATGCAGGATGCGGCGGACGCGACCTCGCTGACGATGGCCAAGCAACTCGGCGTCGCCACCGCCGCCGGCATCAGCGCCCGCGCCCAGGACTACGCCAACGGCGAGCTGGGCAAGATCGCAACCAGCGACGGCGTCACGATCACCACCACCATCTCGTCCGACAACACCAGCGTCACGGTCAGCGTCGACGGCGCGCGCCCTTCCTTCTTCGGCAATCTGATGCCGCCGGGCGGCTGGAAGCTGCACGCCCAGGCCACCGCCTCGACCCTGGGCGTGCTGCCGCTGTGCGTGCTGAGCTCGGGAGTCGATCCCGCCAGCAACATTCTGGTCGGCAACACCTCACAGCTGACCGCCGGCAAATGCCTGGTGCAGTCGAACATGAACATCACCGCCGACAGCGGGGCCAATCTGACAGCCGGCCTGGCCGAAGCGAGCGGGACCGCAACCGGTCCGATCACACCCTCGCCGCAGTCCGGCGCGCCGACCATCGCCGACCCGTTCGCGTCGCTGAGCATCCCGCCGCCGACGCCGCTGGCGTGCCTCGTCGGCGGCCTGCTGAACCTGACGACGCTTTTGCTGACGGTTAGCCCCGGCGCCCACTGCGGCCAGAATATCACCATCGGGCAAGGCCAGACGATGATCTTGGAATCAGGAGTCCACTATTTCAAAGGTGGGACACTGACGATCAAGGACAACGCGGTGTTGAAAGGCTCGAACGTCGTGTTGATTTTCGACCAGGACGCATCGTTCAACTTTACCGACACGTCGTCGATCGACCTGACCGGCGCCCAGAGCGGGACTTATGCCGGTTTCGTCATCGTCACGACCCGCAACAACACCAACACCTTCACCATCTCGTCCGACAGCGCCCACCGGCTGGAGGGTGCGGTCTATATCCCGGCGGCCACGCTGCAGGTCACCGGCTCGGGCAACCAGGTTGCGGACCAGTCCGCCTGGACCGTGGTCGTCGCCAAGGGACTGCAGATGCAAGGCGGCCCAAACCTGGTGATCAACGCCAACTACGCCGGATCGAACGTGCCGGTGCCGGCGGGCGCGGGGAACAACTACCACAGCGGCGAGGTAACGCTGTCGAAGTAGCGCGCAGGGCGGCCGTGCACGCGCCGCACGCGCACCAAAGTATAACCGCGGAGGGCGCGGTTAGAGCGATATTGCCGCTGGTCGGCTGGTCCTGGACAAGCAAATGAGGCGCCTGCGGCGGAGGATTATGCCCGTTTCCAGAACACCCCGGTGCGGGCGACGCAGCGGGCGGGGAGGTCTTTGACGCCCGACTCGACATAGCCGAGGGCGGTCATCAGGTCGGCGGTGAGCTGTTGGGCGGTGGGGAGGGCCGACTCATTGCGGCGATAGGGCTCACCCAGTTCCTCGTGCATCAGCACGTCGATCCCCGCCATAGCCGGCAGGCCGTCGAGCGTGGCTTCGACCGCGGCGGCGCGGGCGCGCGGGTCGGCGATCAGATCGCGCATGCGCGGCAGCAGCGGATCGGCTTCCGGCAGCGGCTCCGGCTCGGCGTAGGGTAGGCCCAGCAGCTCAATCGCGCGGGCGAGGTGGTTGCCCTCGGCCGAATGCAGGCCCTTGGCGCGCTTCCAGACGGCATAGCGCTCGTTCTGGCTGCGCGCCCGCAGCCATTCGCGGGTGACCCCGCCGATGAAGACTTCGTTCTCGCTCATGCGCCTGGAACTAAGGCGCCAGACCGGATCAGTTCAAGAGGGCGCCGCTTCCAATGGCGGCGGAGGCACGAATCCACCCAGCCGCTCCTCGATCGCCTCGGCGATGGCGAGGGTGCGGGAATCGGCGCCACGCGGGCCGATCAGCTGGGCGCCGACCGGCAGGCCGGTCGCGGTCTGGCCGGCGGGAATGGCGGTGGCGGGCAGGCCGCAGGCGGTGGCGAGCGCGATCCAGGGCAGCATGGCGAGGTAGGGCGCCTTGGTCCCGTCCGACAGCGTCAGGGTGCGCCGACCGAACGGGCGGTGGTCGTGCGGGAAGGCGGCGACCGGGTCGATCGGGGCCAGGATCACGTCGAAACGGTTGAACACCTCGCGAGCCTGGGCGCCGATGCGGGCGCGGGCCTCATCGGCGGCGAGCCAGTCGAGGTGGCTGACGGTGTAGTCGAGCGCGAGGGCCGCCCAGGAGTCGGGACCCGCGCCCATTTTCAGCGCCGTCCGCGCCGCGCCGCGCATCCGCCGCATCGAAGCGAGCTGCGCGGCCGGCAGGTCCTGCGCCAGCACGCCGGAGAGCAGGGTGCGGTAGGACGAGAGCAGGGTTCCGACCTCGACCGGGCTCGTGATCGGCGTCACCGCCGCGCCGCGACGGCGCAGCTCGTCGGCGAAGGTTTCGAGCACCGACTTCACCTCGGGATCGAGCACGAACTCCGGCTGGTTTAGCCAAAGCCCAATGCGGAGCGTATTCAGCTCCGGCGGCCCTTGGGTGCGCGCCGCCAGGGCGCCGGCTTCCAGCACCGACAGCAACAGGCGCAGGTCGCGGGCCGACCGCGCCATCGGCCCGACCACGTTGAGGTCGCGCTCGGAGCGCGCCCCCGGCTGAGGCGGGACATGGCCGATCTGCGAGACCACGCCCCAGGTCGGCTTGTGCGAATAGACGCCGCAAAACGAGGCCGGCGTGCGCAGCGAGCCGCCGATATCCGAGCCGAGCTCCAGCGCCGTCATCCGCGTCGCCAGCGCTGCCGCCGCGCCGCCGGAGGAGCCGCCGCTGGTGCGCTCGAGGTCCCAGGGGTTGTTCGTGGTCCCGTAGAGGGCGTTGTAGGTCTGGAAGTCGCCGGCCATCACCGGGGTGTTGGTCTTGCCCCAGATCACCGCGCCGGCGGTGCGGATATGCGAGACGGCAACGGCGTCGGGCCGACGGCCGCGGCGGAAGTCTTCACGCCCGGATGACGCCGGCAGGCCTTCGACGTCGAAGGTGTCCTTGATCGTCATCGGCAGGCCGGCCAACGGCCCGAGCGGGTCGCCCTTGGCGCGGTGGTCGTCGATCGCGCGCGCTCGCTCAACCCCGCGCTCCAGATCGGTGGCGACCACCGCATTGACCAGCTTGTTGACCTCGGCGTAGCGCCGAAACGTCGCTTCCAGCAGTTCCAGCGCGCTGGCGCGGCCAGAAGCGAGCGCCTGTAGCTGGCCGGTGGCGTCGAGCGAGAGCAGCGCGTCCATGGGTCAGTCCCGGAAGCCCAGCACGTCCATCATGTCGTAGAGTCCCGGCGGCTTGCCGACCACCCAGAGCGCTGCAGCGACAGCGCCGCGGGCGAACAGGCCACGGTCGCGGGCCGAGTGGCTGAACGTAAGCACTTCCTCCTCGCCGGCGAAGACCACCGAGTGGTCGCCGACGATGCCGCCGCCGCGCATCACCGAAAAGCCGATCGCACCGTCCGGCCGCGGCCCGGTGATCCCGTCGCGCGCCCTCACCTGCACGGCGTCGAGGTCGATGTCGCGGCCGCGCGCGGCAGCCTCACCCAGCATCAGGGCGGTGCCGGAGGGAGCGTCGACCTTGCGCCGGTGGTGGGCCTCGAACACCTCGATGTCCCAGTCCAGTGCCGGCAGGCGCCGCGCCGCCTGCTGCACCAGACCGGCCAACACGTTGATCCCCAAAGAATAATTACCCGACTTGACGATCGGGATGCGCTTTGAGGCGTTGAAGACCCGCAGGTCGTCCGCCTCGCCCCAGCCGGTCGCGCCGATCACCAGCGCCGGCGACCCGCGCGCCGCCGCGGACTCGGCCAGCACCGCCGACGCCGACGGGGTGGTGAAGTCGACCAGCACGTCGCAGCGGGCCGCGACGTCCGGGCCGCCCAGCGTCAGGCCGCGCCAGGGCTGGCCTTCCGTACCCGGACGATCGAAGGCGACAGCGACCGCCGCGTCGGTCCGCCCTTCGACCGCGCCGCCGATCGCCCGACCCATCCGGCCCAGCGCGCCGGCGACGCCGATCCGGACCGGGTTTCCCGTCGTCTCTGGCCGCGCCAATCCGTCCTCCAATCGCGGTGTCCGCGCCCGCTCAAGCCTAGCAGCGACCGCCCAGTCGTCCGAGCGCTTCCACTTTTGCAAGCGCGGCATTAGGTTCACCGCCCACACCACCGGCGGCGATGCGCCTTTTCCGGTTTCATCTCACCCACGAATAAGCAAGAGCCGCCGCATGAGCGACGCCGAGAAACGCACTTTCACCGACGACGAGGCGCTGGCGTTCCACCGCGAACCCACGCCCGGCAAGATCGCCGTGGTCGCGACCAAGCCGATGGCGACGCAGCGCGACCTGTCGCTGGCCTATTCGCCAGGCGTCGCGGTGCCGGTGCTGGCGATCGCCAAGGATCCGGACCTTGCCTACGAGTACACCTCAAAGGGCAATCTGGTGGCCGTGATCACCAACGGCACCGCCATCCTGGGCCTGGGCGACCTCGGGTCGCTGGCCTCGAAGCCGGTGATGGAGGGCAAGAGCGTGCTGTTCAAGCGCTTCGCCGACGTCGACTCGGTCGACGTGGAGATCGTGTCGCGCGACGCCGACGAGATCATCACCGTGGTGAAGAATATCGGCGACACCTACGGCGGCATCAATCTGGAGGACATCAAGAGCCCGGAATGCTTCCGCATCGAGACCGAGCTACAGGAGCTGCTCGACATCCCGGTGTTCCACGACGACCAGCACGGCACCGCGATCATCTCCGCCGCGGGACTGATCAACGCCTGCGAGATCACCGGGCGCAAACTCTCCGAGATCAAGCTGGTGCTGAACGGCGCCGGCGCGGCGGGCATCGCCACGCTGGACCTGATCAAGGCGATGGGCGTCCGGCCAGAGAACTGCATCGCGCTCGACACCAAGGGGGTGATCTACCGCGGCCGCACCGAGGCGATGAATCAGTGGAAGTCGGCCCACGCGGTCGAGACCGACGCGCGCACCCTGGCCGACGCGCTGAAGGGCGCCGACGCCTTCTTCGGCCTCTCGGTGAAGGGCGCGCTCAGCGCTGAGCTGGTGGACCTGATGGCCCCGCGTCCGATCATCTTCGCCATGGCCAACCCCGATCCGGAAATCACGCCCGAGGAAGCCAAGGCGATCCGGCCGGACGCCATCGTCGCCACCGGGCGGTCCGATTATCCCAATCAAGTCAACAACGTGCTGGGCTTTCCTTACATTTTTCGCGGCGCGCTCGACGTGCGTGCGCGGCGGGTGAACATGGAAATGAAGATCGCCTGCGCCAATGCCCTGGCGCAGCTGGCGCGCGAGGATGTGCCGGACGAGGTCGCGGCCGCCTATCACGGCGGCCACCTGAAGTTCGGCCCGGACTACATCATCCCATCGCCGTTCGACCCCCGGCTGATCTGGTACATCCCACCATTCGTGGCTCAGGCGGCGATGGATACCGGTGTCGCACGGCGACCGATACCGGACATGGAGGCCTATCGCGAAGCGCTGGCGCGGCGGCTCGATCCCACTGCCGGCTTCCTGCAGAAGATTTCCGGCGCGGTGCAATCGGGCCGGCGCAAGACGATTGTGTTCGCCGAGGGCGAGGAGCCGCAGGTGATCCGCGCGGCGCACGCGTTCCAGAACCAGGGCCTGGGCAAGGCGGTGCTGATCGGCCGCGAGGAGCTGGTGGCCGAGAACATGCGCGCCGCCGGCCTCGATCCGGCCGAGGCCAAGCTGGAGGTGCTGAACGCGCGCCTCTCGCGACACAATCCGGAATTCGTCGATTTCCTCTACGAGCGGCTGCAGCGCTCCGGTTATCTGCGCCGCGACGTGCTCCGGCTGATCAATCAGGATCGCAACTCGTTCGCCGCCTGCTACGTCGCTTGCGGCTACGCGGACGGCATGGTGACCG
>Ga0302314_10012819_pt1 | contig 14459 bp, 13 predicted proteins | sample III_Palsa_N2_3_FD_200533 | JGI IMG/M metagenome (GOLD analysis project Ga0302314, IMG submission 200533) | Peat permafrost microbial communities from Stordalen Mire near Abisko, Sweden - III_Palsa_N2_3 | ecosystem: Environmental > Terrestrial > Soil > Palsa > Peat permafrost | place: Sweden... | reverse complement strand
TGAAGGTCGGCGATGGCAACGCGCCGCCGCCGCGCCGCGAGGATTGGTCGCGGCCCGGCAAGCGCGAGGAATTGATGCCGCATGTCGCACGGTTTTCGATCCCGCATGTCGATGTGCCCAATTTGATTTCGGCAACGCCCGAATTTTACGAATATCCAACCTGCGACCGCGATCCCTTGTCCTACTGGTCAAGCGGCCGAGTCACGCTGCTCGGCGATGCCGCGCATCCGATGTATCCGGTAGGATCGAATGGCGCCTCGCAGGCCATTCTCGATGCACGGTGCCTAGCGGACGCGCTGGCGCGCTCCGAGCATCCGCGTCAGGCGCTGATGATTTATGAGCAGAAGCGGCTGCCGATGACCGCGGAAATCGTGCGCTCCAACCGGCGCGGCGGTCCCGAAGGCGTGATCGACGCGGTTGAGCAATTGGCGCCTGACGGTTTTGATAACATCGAGCACGTGCTGAGCTATTCCCAGCGCGAAGCCATCGTGCGCGGCTACGCCAGCAAAGCGGGCTTCGCCACCGTGCCGGGGCTCGCAGCCGTGCGGGCCTAGGTTCAACACTTGCACAGACCTCATCCTGAGGAGCCGCGCTCTTGCGCGGCGTCTCGAAGGATGTGCCGCGAGTCCGTGCCGGCTTTCCATCCTTCGAGACGCTTGCTGCGCAAGCTCCTCAGGATGAGGCCCCGACCTCTCACGCCCCCGGCGGCGGCGGCAGGAAGTGAATGTTGTACTCCGCGGCCATCGCCACCACGTCCTCCGGCTTCTGCTCCTTCATGTTGTGAAGGCCCCAGAACAGGTCGTACAGTTTTTTGGTCGGCGATACCCAGAACAGCACTTTTGCGGTCTGGTCGGATTTGTTGAAGATGCCGTGAGGGACGCCCATCCCGAGGCGGATCAGGTCGCCAGCCGTCGCCTGGGCGTCCGAGCCAGCCAGCATGAAATCGAGCTTGCCTTCCAGCATGTACAGATATTCGTCCTGATCGGGATGAATGTGCGGCGGCACGAAGGTGCCGGGCGGCAGCGTCGCGTGCCAGGAGAAGGAGTGCTCGGTGCAGGTCTTCGGCACATAGGTCTGGCCGAGGATGTTCCATGAAATGCCCTGCATGCCCTCATTGGCGCGGGTGATGCCGGTGATCTCGCTCTTCATCTCTTTTTTCCTCCGTTGTGGGGCCGCTCGCAGGTGCCTTTAAAGCCAAAGCTTTTAAAGCCAAAGCCTTTAAAGCCTTGGCCTCAAAGCCTTGACCTTAAAACCCGGCGTTAGTTGCCGGCGCATTCTTTGGCATAGCGGTCGCCGTAATTTTCGAACACCTTCTGCACAATCTCGGTCTGGAATTTGCCGTCGGCGCGCTTGGCGACCTTGGTCAAATAGAAGTCCTGGATCGGATAGCCGTTGGTATTAAATTTGAAGCCGCCGCGCAGCGAGGTGAAATCGGCCTTCTTCAGGACGGCGGCGACCGCATCCTTGTTGGTGAGGTCGCCCTTGACCGCCTTGACGGCGCTGTCGATCAGCATGGCTGCATCATAGGCCTGGAAGGCATAGGTGGCCGGCACGCTGTTATAGGTGGCCTCATATTCGGCAACGAATTTCTTGCTCTGCGGATTGTCGAGATCGGGCGCCCAGTTCGCGCCGCCGAACATGCCGACCGCCGCATCCTGCTGCGCCGGCAGCGTCGATTCATCGACGGTGAACGCCGAGAGGAACGGGATTTGGTCGGCGAGGCCGGCCTGCTTGAACTGCTTCACCAGGCTGACTCCCATGCCGCCCGGCATGAAGGTGAAGACGGCGTCAGGCTTCATCGAGGCGATCTTGGAGAGTTCGACCTGGAAATCCAGCGTGCCCAGCGGCACGTAGGTTTCCTCGACAATCTCGCCCTTGTAGTCGAGCTTGAATCCGGCAACGGAATCCTTGCCGGCCTGATAGTTCGGAACCATCACGTAAACGCGCTTGTAGCCGCGATCCTGGGCGACCTTGCCGAGGACCTCGTGGACCTGGTCATTCTGGTACGAGGTCACATAGAAAAATGGGCTGCATTCCTTGCCGGCATAACTCGACGGCCCGGCGTTCGGGCTGATCAGGAAGGTCTTGGAATCCACCACCGGCTTGTGGATGGCTTGCAGGATATTGGAGAAAATCGGTCCCACGACGAAATCGACCTTGTCGCGTTCCAGTAGCCCTCTGACCTTGGTCACGGCGGCGTCCGGCTTCAGTTCGTCGTCGACCGCGACGACCTCGACATCGCGGCCGCCCATCTTGCCGCCGAGATCCTTGACCGCGAGCGCGAAGCCGTCACGCGCCTGCTGGCCGAGCACGGCTGCGGGACCGGACAGGGTCACGATCACGCCGATCTTGATTTTCTCCTGGGCGACGGCGTGACTGGCCGTGATGCTCAGCAGCATCGCCAGTCCGGTCAACTTCAACGGCTGTTTCATGATCTCTCCGCTCTTTGCCGGCTTGCGCGCGGCTGAAATCCACCCAGCCGAAACGCTCAAGCCGGCAGCTTATTCCGATGAGAGCTTCTGTCGCAAGCGAACCGACGGAAGCGCCCAAATCATCAAAACACCGGCATGCAAGCCGCGCGCCAATTGTTTGAACCCTAAAGAAAGTTGAAAATCGCGCCGGTTGCGGCCATTGTCATTTTGACTTACCGCCCCGATGAGCCATTATCGAAGGTGGATGTCGCGAGGGGCGACCTCTGGCAAACAAATATGCAACTATGATCGCATCATGATCCTCGATTCCGAGACCAAGGCCGTCGAACTCCCGCACGAGCATGGCGACGAACTCAGATTATGGCTCCGCCTTTTGACCTGCACGACCCTGATCGAGGGCGAGGTGCGCAGCCGGTTGCGTGAGCGGTTTGACGTCACGCTGCCGCGCTTCGACCTGATGGCCCAGCTCGACAAGGCGCCGGAAGGCATGACGCTGTCGGATGTCTCGAAGCGGATGATGGTCTCGAACGGCAATGTGACCGGATTGGTCGAGCGCCTGGTCGAGTCAGGCCACCTCGATCGGCGGACATCGGAATCCGACCGCCGGGTGCAGGTGATACGGCTGACCAAAGCCGGCCGCGCCGAGTTTCGCAAGATGGCCGCAGAACATGAGACCTGGATCGCCGATATATTTTCGGACCTTGCTCCGAAGGACGTCCGGGAATTGATGCGCCTGTTGGCCAAGACCAAGGCTTCCGCGCAGAAATCGGCGCAGGCAAGAGCGTTGTAGTCTTGAGCGGGCACGTCGACTACGAGGTCGAATACAACAACCGGGCACGGGTTCCGGAGAACCCGGCATTGATCGCCGCTTGGGCCAGGGACGCTGCCGCCTATCGCGAGAAGCATGCTCCGCGCACCATTCCCTATGGTCCCGGCGCGCGTCACGCGATTGATTTCTTCGCCGGCGACCGCGGCGGTCCGGTGGTCGTTTTCATCCATGGCGGCTATTGGCAGGCGCTGGATGGCTCGTTTTTCAGTCACCTCGCAGGCGGGCTGAATGCCCATGGCATCAGCGTCGCGATTCCGAGCTACGATCTTTGTCCCGGTGTCACCGTCGATCAGATTATCCAGCAGATGCGGACGGCGGCGCGCGAGCTGGCACGGCTCGGGCAACCTCTCGTCATCAGCGGCCATTCCGCCGGCGGGCATCTCGCGGCCTGCCTGCTTGCAACCGATTGGCCTGCGCTCGACGCTTCGCTGCCTGCCGACCTCATCGTTGCGGCCTATACCATTTCGGGGCTGTTCGACCTCGTTCCGCTGGTGGGTACGTCCATCAACAATGCCCTGCATCTTGACATCGCATCGGCAACAGCCGTCAGCCCGTTGTTTGGGCAGGCCCCGGTTCGCGGCAGCCTGGACGCCGTCGTCGGCGAGCACGAAAGCGCTGAATATTTCCGGCAGAGCAAGACCGCCGTCGAGCGCTGGGGCGCGGCCGGTCTCGCGACGCGGTTCGGCGTGGTCCCCGGCGCCAACCATTTCACCGCGATCGCGCCACTGGCCGATCCTGATACGCCGATGGTGGCGCGGCTGTCGGAATTGGCGACACGCTGACTTTGCCTCCTTTTCGGATTCAAAAAGCGCTGGAACATCAGCGGTTGGCTCTTGCGCGAAACTGTTTTAAGCCTAAAATGATTATTGGATAGCTGCCGGGCGTCTCCGATATTTGATCTCTCAAGCCGTTCATCCCGAAAACAGGGGGCGATGGAAATGTCAGATGGAATTCCCGAGCTCGGCCCGTCAGGGCACGTCGATGATTTCGCGCGGCGAAATCTTCCGCCGTTCCAGCAATGGCCGGAGCTGCCGCTGGACCGGCCGGAGTTTCAATACCCGGAATATCTCAATGCCGCGGTCGAGCTGACCGACCGTATCGTCGAGCAGGGGCTCGGCGATCGTATCGCGTTGATCGGCAACGGCCGCCAGCGCACCTACAAGGAGCTGGCGGACTGGTCGAACCGCCTAGCGCATGCATTGGTCGAGAATTACGGCGTGAAGCCCGGCAACCGGGTCCTGATCCGCTCCGGCAACAATCCGGCGTTGGTCGCGGCATGGCTTGCGGCAACCAAAGCCGGCGCCGTTGTCGTCAACACCATGCCGATGTTGCGTGCCGGCGAATTGACCAAGATCATCGACAAGGCGGAGATTGCGCTGGCGCTGACCGACAGCCGTATCGCCGACGAACTTGTCGCGTGCGCCAAGACCAGCCGATTTCTCAAGCAGGTCGTGAATTTCGACGGCACCTCGAACCATGATGCCGAGCTCGATCGTGTCGCGCTAAACAAGCCGGTTCGGTTCGAGGCGGTCAAGACCGGCCGAGACGATGTGGCGTTGCTGGGATTTACCTCCGGGACTACAGGCGAGCCAAAGGCAACGATGCATTTCCATCGCGATCTCTTGATCGTCGCCGATGGTTACGCCAGGGAAGTCCTCAACGTCACACCGGATGATGTCTTTGTGGGGTCGCCGCCACTCGCTTTTACGTTCGGGCTCGGCGGTCTTGCGATCTTTCCATTGCGGTTCGGTGCCACCGCGACGCTACTGGAAAACGCGGCGCCGCCCGAGATGGTCAGGATCATCGAAACCTACAAGGCCACGATCTGCTTCACTTCGCCGACGGCGTATCGGGCGATGATGGCCGCGATGGACAAGGGTGCCGATTTGTCGTCGCTCCGCCTTGCGATTTCGGCTGGAGAGACCTTGCCCGCGCCGGTGTTCGAAAGCTGGACCCGCAAGACCGGCAAGACCATTCTTGACGGGATCGGCAGTACGGAATTGCTGCACATCTTCATTACCAACCGGGTCGGCGATGCCGTCGCGGGAAAAACCGGGAGGCCGGTTTCCGGTTACGAGGCAAAAGTGGTCGACGACGACATGAACGAATTGCCTGCTGGCACCGCCGGCAAGCTGGCGGTTCGCGGGCCGACTGGATGCCGGTACCTCGCCGACAGCAGGCAATCGAACTATGTGCGTGACGGCTGGAATTTGACCGGCGATACCTTCGTCTGCGACGAGAACGGCCGTCTGTCCTTTGTCGCCCGTTCCGACGACATGATCGTCTCCTCCGGTTACAACATCGCAGGCCCCGAGGTCGAAGCCGCGTTGCTGGCTCACCCGGCGGTGGCCGAATGCGGCGTCGTCGGTGCGCCGGACGAGGCGCGCGGCATGATCGTCAAAGCCTACGTCGTGCTGGCATCGGATGTCATCGGCGACGCCGCGCTTGCGACCGCGTTGCAGGATCATGTCAAGCAGACCATCGCGCCCTATAAATATCCGCGTGCGATCGAATTCGTCGCGCAGTTGCCCAAGACCGGGACCGGAAAATTGCAGCGATTTGCCTTGCGGCAGATCGCGATGGAAGCCTCAGCTTCCGCATCTGCCGGCATGGCCGCGGAATGAAGCCCAGGGAGACCCGATCGTGAGTATGCCAAAAGCGCCAGCGCTGGCCGTCCTGCCGGTTGCGAACAAAGAGGCTTCGGATGCGGTTCCGCGGATTCTGCAGCCGAGCGGCTGGCCGATGCCAAAGGGATACGCCAACGGCATGACGGCCGACGGCCGCCTCGTGGTGACCGGCGGCGTGATCGGCTGGAATAGCGCAGGTGATTTGCCGGCCGATTTTATTGCGCAGGTCCGCCAGACCCTGAGCAATATCGCAGCGATTCTTGCCGAGGGCGGCGCGCGGTCCGAACATCTCGTTCGTCTCACCTGGTATGTCGTCGATATCGAGGAATATCTGGCGAACCTGAAGATGCTCGGGCAGATCTATCGCGAGATTTTTGGTTCACATTATCCCGCGATGGCGCTGGTCCAGGTCGTGCGCCTCGTTGAAAAGGCGGCGCTGGTCGAGATCGAAGCGACCGCGGTGGTGCCGCGTTAAAACAAACCCCGGCCGCTAAATAACGGCCGGGGGTTTTCCGTGTTCCATCTGTCTTCGGTTGGTTAGTTCCGGTAGGAACTGTCGACCCGGTCGAGCTTCCGCAGCAGCGCCGGCCATGCCAGTTCACCGTTGCGGTTCGGTAAATCCGGGCGCGGCTTCACCTTGTCGAAGGTGGCTTCCAGCACTTCCTGGGGCGGATAGATCAGCTTGGTATTGCAGGACAGCGCCATCACCTGCACCTCGCAGGCGCGCTCCATCCGATACAGCAGGTTGAACGTCGCCGGAATGGTTCGTCCGACCACGAGCAGTCCGTGGTTGCGCAAGATCATCGCTTCATGATCGCCGAGGTCGGCGACCAGCCGCTCGCGCTCGCCGACATCGTCGGCGATGCCTTCGAAGTCGTGATAGGCGATGTGAAGAAACCGCATCGATGTCTGCGCCAGCGGCAGCAGCCCGCATTCCATTGCCGAGACCGCCATGCCGGCCGGCGTATGCGTATGCGCCACGCAGTCGACGTCGGTCCGGGCCATGTGAATGGCGCTGTGAATGACGAAGCCGGCGGCGTTGACGCCATAATCCGAGGCGTTGAACAGCGTGTTGCCGTCGAGGTCGATCTTGATCAGGCTCGATGCGTCGATTTCTTCGTAGAGCATCCCGTAAGGGTTGATCAGGAAGTGGTCGTGCGTGCCGGGGACGCGGCATGAGATGTGGTTGGCGATCATCTCGGTATAGCCGTACATCGCGGTCAGCCGATAGCAGGCGGCGAGATCGACGCGGGTTTGCCATTCCTCGGCGCTCACCTGTTCGCGGACCGATTTGACGACTTTGATGGCGGGAGAGCTTACGGGAGGGGTCATGGCGTTTCTCCGTGGGAACGGTTGTTTTTTTGAAAAAGCGGGCTTGATCGACCGACCCACAGGATACCGGCAACCTGCGCTGCGCCGCAAGACGGGTTAAGCCGCTATCGCTGCAACGCAGCCATCGCCGATGCGCTGCGGCACGGCTTTTGGAAGCCCGGACGCCTAAAAAATGCCTGTCAGGTGAGGGGCCTACGGCCGTACGGCCGGCGTTTCGACCGGCAGCCCGCGGGCGCGGGTCATCAGATAAAGCTCGAGTTCGACCAGTTCCGGCGCGCCATAATCATAGGGCTGCGCCCGAATGCCGGTCATGCAGGCGCGCAGCCGCCGCTCCAGCGATCCCAGCGATTGCCATTCCAGCCGGTACAGCGGGTAACCGGTTGGCTGCGCCTGCGTGATCGCCGATCCCGCCAAATGCTTGTCCCAATTGTCGTCATGACAGTTGGTGCAGCCGAAATTGAGCTGTCCCTGCCGGTGCATGAACAGCTCATGTCCCTTGGCGACAAACGGCGCAAGCTGCGGGTCCGCGCCGGCCTCGATGGCGAGGCCGCGCGACTGCCGGGCGACAAAGGCGGTCAGCGCCAGCAGGTCGCGGCTTTCGTAAGCAAGCGGGGGCGCCTGCTGATGCCGGACCCGACAGAGATTGATGCGCTGCTCCAACGTGACGGGACGTTCGAGCGTCGGATCGAACGCCGGATAATGCGCCGCGACGCCGCGCATGCTGGCGCTGGCGTCATGATGGCAATCGGCGCAGGCTTTATTCAACGCGCCGGTGTTGTTGTTCCACAGGGCTTCGCCATCCAGCACCCAGAGCATGCCGGGATTGGCGGTATCGTCGTTCTGCATCGCCTGGGTGTCCGGCGTCATGAAACTGTAGCCGGATCGGCGCTGGCCTTGCGGAATTTCGGTCGCGAGCAGCGGAACGACGATTGCTGCCGTAACCAGCAGGGCCGCGCCGGCTATCGCAGGAAACGATCTCATTCAACGGCGATGGATGCCGAAGCCGATTCGGTAAAGCCGTTATCGCCGATCCAGTCGAAGTCGAATTTGCCGCTCTCGGCCGCGACCGTAAAGAAGGTGATGAACGGGTTGGCCGCGATCGCCGGGAACAGGTCGGCGCGAAAGATTTCAACGCCGTTGTAACGGCAGGTGAAGCTCGTGATGATATCGCGCGGAATGAGTTCACCGGTCGCGGTGCGGCGATAGCCGGTCTCCATGATATGCGACATCAGCGTCTTGATCTCGATGATGTCGCCGCGTTTGGCCTTGGCCGGAACGTTGATGAGGGCGGATGCCATCAGATCACCTCGTCTGTGCAGGCAGCCAGCGTCACCACGACGTCGACACTCGCCGACCAGAACGAGCCGTCGGAGAGCTGGGCGATGGCAACGATCTTCTGGCTGTCGGCGAGCCTGATCCGGGTTGAGATTTGCCCGCGGCCGGCGCGGGGGCCGAGATAGAAATTGCCGATATTCGGCTGCGGGTTCTTTTCGTTGAAGACGTGAATGCTTTTCACGTAATCCTCCGCTGTCATCGGGCTCAGGACGCTGACGGTCATCGGCACGGTGTTGCCGTTCTCGACCAGCGGCGGAATATCGAGCTTGACCTTGCCTGTCCGCACCATCGCCGTTCCGACCACGCTCCGGATCGCGGTCGCGAGCATCGCCGGCGTCGCTTCCGCGGGCCGCAGCGTCACCATGGGAACCGCGCCAAGCGCGGCCACGCCACCGGCGAGGCCCAAAAACTGACGGCGTGTGGAGATGTCCGGCTCGCGCATGGCTTCTTTCTCGTTCGTCGATTTTCGCATCCTATTCCCGCAACGTCACGAGATAGGCCACGATATCCTCGATTTGTTCCGCCGACAGGATCGGCTTGCCGCGCCAGGCCGGGCCGACACGATCTAACCCGTCCACGCGGTAGTAGGACGGCATGATCGTCGTGGCATTGAGATGGGACGCATCCGCCAGCCGGAGCCGCAATTGGCCGGCCGACCAGCGGTTGCCTGCACCGGCCAGATTGGGTGCCAGATCGCCCTGGAACTTCTGCTCGGGAAATGGGCCGCTATGACAGAGGATGCAAGTGCTGCTGCGCTCGACCACAAGCGCACGGCCGCTATTTGCGTCGCCCGGCAGGCCCGTCAGCGAAGCTGGGATCGCGTCGCCGACGACAACCAGGTTTTGCAGCGTTTGCGCCAGCGCGGTGCAGGGCGGCGAGGCCACCGCCGCCGCGAGCCAGATGCTGCCCAGGAAAATGGATGACCTAGCCAAAGGCGTCCACCGTGATCGTCTTGAACCAGGCTTGCGCATTGTCCGCTTCGCGCTGACGGATTTCGCGCGGCGCATCGACCGGGCTCGTGACATTGCCGTCGACCTCGGCGAACTGGCCGTCCTTCGGTTGATAGATCCCCGACAATGAAAAGGCATAACCGGGCGCGACCGTGTTGTAGCAGGCGCCATTGAGCCGCGGCTGCTCAGGGGATTTTCCCGACATCAGGCTGACGATCGCCGCGGCGCATGCCTTGGCTTCGGCGTTGGCGGCGGATGCGGATTTGGGGATGCCACCGGCGATGCAGGCGTCGCCGATGACGTGGATATCCGGCACGAGTTTTGAGGCAAACGTGACCGGATCGATCGGGCACCAGCCGGTGTGGTCAGCAGCACCTGCGATGTCGGCGACGCGGCCGGCTTTTTGCGGCGGAATGACGTTGGCGACCTTTGCCGGATAAGTGCCGAAATCGGTAACGATCGTATTGGTCGCAGGATCGACTGAGACCACCCGGCCACCTTGCGACAACGACACCCGCTCGATCATATCAGGATATAATTCCTTCCAGGCATTCTCGAACAGGCGTTGCTGCGGAAAGGCATCCTTGGCATCGAGAATAAGAACCTTGGAGCGCGGCTTTTTGGCCTTCAGGTAATGCGCCATCAAGCTGGCGCGTTCGTAAGGCGCCGGCGGACAGCGCAATGGACTCGCAGGCACCGCGAGCGCGACAAGCCCGCCATCGTCCATGGCTTCGAGCTGCCGGCGCAACAATACCGTCTGCTCGCCAGCCTTCCAGGCATGGGGCATTTTGGCCGAGGCCGCCTCGTCATAGCCGGGCAACGCGTCGAACCGCAGATCGATGCCGGGCGCCAGCACCAGCCGATCGTAGGCGAGCGAGCCGCCATCGGCGAGGCCGATCGTGCGCGTTTTCGGATCGATCGTCGTCGCGGCTTGCGCGATGACAGTAACGCCTTCGGCCGCAATCTGGTCATAGCCGAATTGCTGGGTTTTCAGATCACGCAACCCGGCGATCACCTCGTTGCTGAACGGGCAGGCCGTGAAGGTTCGGTTTGGCTCGATCAGCATCACGTGCAATTTCGGATCGATCCGTCGCAACGCCCGCGCGCAGCTTGCGCCGCCGAAGCCGCCGCCGATCACGACCACGCGCCCCGCCGCCTGCGCGAGCAGAGGGGAGGGGAATGTCAGCGATGCCGCGGTCGCCGCGATGCCACCAGCGACGGTTCTCCGCGTCTGCGGGCGTGGCGCGTCCATCAGTACGATCCGGTGAAAGTGAGCGGCGGCCATGGTGCCGCCGCTCCGGTTTGGTCAGGCGAAGGTGATGTTCTGATCCCGCAACGGTACCGAGCGGATCCGTTTGCCGGTTGCGGCGAAATACGCGTTCAGCACCGCCGGGGCTGCGACGCAGATCGTCGGCTCGCCGACCCCGCCCCAGAAGCCACCACTCGGCATCACGATCGCTTCCACCTTCGGCATTTCGTTGATGCGCATCGAGTTGTAGGTGTCGAAATTGGTCTGCTCGATAGCGCCGTCCTTGACGGTGCAACCGCCATAGAACAGGCCGGTCAGGCCGTAGACGAAGGAGCCGGCGACCTGTCGCTCGATCTGTGCGGGGTTGACGGCATAACCGGGATCGGTCGCCGCAACGATCCGGTGCACCTTGATCTTGCTGCCGTCGGTCACCGAGATTTCCGCGGCGGCCGCGACATAGCTGCCAAATCCCATATATTGCGCGAGGCCGCGATATACGCCTTGCGGCGCCGACTTGCCCCAGCCGATTTTCTCGGCGACGGCCTCGAGCACCGCAAGATTCTTCGGATGATCCTTCATCAGCTTGCGCCGGAACTCCAGTGGATCCTGATTCACGGCGTGCGCCATCTCATCCATGAAGCATTCCACATAGAGCGCGTTGTGGTTGACGTTCACGCCGCGCCAGAAGCCCGGAATGATGTGCGGGTTGCGCATCGAATGGTCGATCAAGAGATTGGGAACCGAATATCCGAACGTGGCATCGCCCTTGGGCGCGAGACCTTGGAAAGTGGAGGGATCCATGCCGTTGATCAGTCCTTCCGGACGCAGCGCGAACTGGATCGATTGACCGGATATCCGCATGTGCAGCGCCGTCAGATTGTTGTCGGCATCGAAGCCCGCCGTCATCTTGCATTGCGTGACGGGGTGATAGCGCCCGTGCGTCATGTCCTCTTCGCGCGTCCATAGCAGCTTGATCGGCGTGCCCGGCATCTGCCTGGCGATCAGCACGGCTTGTCGGACATAGTCGGTCTGGCCGCGCCGGCCGAAGCCGCCACCGAGCATCAGCTTGTGCACGTCGCATTTGTCGGCGGGCAACTCGGAGGCTTCCAGCACTGCGGCAAGGGCGGCCTCGCCATTCTGCGTGCCGCACCACACTTCGCACTTTTCGGGTGTGTAGAACGCGGTAGCGTTCATCGGCTCCATGGTGGCGTGGTTCTGGTAGGGATAGTTGTAGACCGCCTCGACCCTCTTCGCCGCACCGGCGAGCGCGGTGTTCACGTCGCCATTCGAATTGCCGACATAGGCCGGACCTCCCTCGAGGCCTTCCGACAGCCATTTGGCGATGGATGCGCTGGAGACCTTGGCGTTCTCGCCTTCGTCCCAGACGATCGGCAGCGCATCGAGCGCGGTCTTGGCGTGCCAGAAGGTATCAGCGACGACGGCAACCGCTGTATCGCCGACCTTCACCACCTTCTTCACGCCCTTCATGCCCGCAATCTTGGCTTCGTCGTAGCTTTTCAGCTTGCCGCCGGTGACCGGGCAATCCTTGATCGCAGCATTGAGCATGCCCGGCAGTTTGACATCGATGCCGAAGACGGTCTTGCCGACCACTTTGTCGGGCGTGTCGAGGCGCTTCAGTCCCTTGCCTGCGAGCTTCCAGTCCTTGGGGTCCTTCAACTTGACGTCGGCTGGCGGCGTGAGTTTCGCGGCGGCCTCGGCGACCCTGCCGAAAGTCGTGGTCTTGCCCGACGGCGTATGCGTGATGACGCTGTTGGCGGCGGTGCATTCGGAGGCCGGCACCTTCCACTCATTGGCCGCAGCTTCGATCAGCATCACGCGCGCGGCGGCGCCGCCCTTGCGCACATAATCCTGCGAGGTTCGGATGCCCCGGCTGCCGCCGGTCGAGAAGTCACCCCACACGCGCTTGCGGGCGACATTTTGTGCAGGCGAGGGGAACTCGGTGGTGACTTTCGACCAGTCGCATTCGAGCTCTTCGGCGACCAGTTGAGCAAGGCCGGTCAGCGAACCCTGGCCCATTTCCGAACGCGCGATGCGGATCACGACGGTGTCGTCGGGCTGGATCACCACCCAGGCGTTGACCTCCGGCGCGCCGTCGGCCGCGCGTACGACCGAGGGGCCGCCAAAGGGGATGTCCAGTCCGAGGACGAGGCCGCTGCCAATAGCGGCCGTGCCGATGACAAAGGCGCGACGATTCATTCGAGGCATATGATTCATGGCTGCCCCCTCAAACGTTCGCAGCGGCGTGGATCGCCTCGCGGACCTGCTGGAAGGTCCCGCAACGGCAGATGTTGGTGATGGTGTCGTCGATGTCCTGGTCGGTCGGCTTTGGATTGTCCTTGAGCAACGCCACCACCGCCATGATCATCCCGCTCTGGCAATAGCCGCACTGCGGAACGTCGTTATTGATCCAGGCCTGCTGCACCTTGTGCAGAACGCCGTTAGTCGCGAGGCCCTCGATCGTAGTGATCTGCTTGCCGACGGCGTCGCTGACCAGGACGCCGCAGGAGCGCGTCGCAACGCCGTCGATATGGACGGTGCAGGCGCCGCATTGTGCAATGCCACAGCCGTATTTGGTGCCGGTCAGGCCGACATTTTCCCGGATCGCCCAGAGTAGCGGCATGTCCGCTTCGACATCGATATCGACTGTTTTGCCGTTGATAGTGAGGTTTGCCATCGCGTTCCCCTGATTGGTTCAATCCATCGATTGAACTTCGTGGGAATGTGTGGCCGGAAAGCTGGAACAATTCAAATCAAGAATCTGCGCGCGCGCGAAGGAAGATAGTTCATCGCGCGGTGTTGTCGCCAACGAGCGCTGCAATGCGTTATCGCGCGACCGCCAGCCGCAGGAAGCTCATCACGCTTCCGAGAGCCGCAAATCCGGCGCCGAGCGCCAGTGCGAGCGCAGCACCTTCGTGGCCGGCGAGGCTGAAACACAAGGCCGCAAGCGCCGCGCCGATGGTCTGGCCGGTCAGGCGCGCGGTCGCGACGATGCCGCTGGCGCTGCCGCTGCGGCCGGCAGGAGCGCTCGACATCAGGGCCCGCATGTTGGGCGTTTGAAAGAAGCCGAACCCGATCCCGCAGATCACCATGCGCCAGACGATGTTGGCGACGCCGGGGCTTGGCGGAAGCATCGCCAACAGCGCCATTCCCAGGCCCAGCAATGCCAATCCAAGGCCGCCGAGAATCCCGGCGGGGTAACGGTCCGACAGGCGGCCTCCGATCGGCGCCATGATCGCCACCACCAGCGGCCAAGGCGTCATGAAAAACCCGGTCTCGACCTGGGACCTTAGCAGCACGTCCTCGAAGTAGAACGGCAAGGAAACGAACGCCAAGCCCTGCACGGCGAAGGAGCAGACGGCGGTGGCCGTGGACAGCGCGAACACCGGTTGCCGGAACAGGTCGATGGGCAGCATCGGGGCCGGGTGATCCGCATGCCTGCGGGTCAATATCCAGCCCAACACCAGCGCGGCCGCTACCTCGATCGCCACCAGCGGCGGCGATGCCTTATGGGCCGCGCTGCCGATTCCGATAATGAAGAGACCGAGGCATGCCGCGGCGAGTACCGCGCCGAAAAAATCGAAGGCATGCACCGCCCGCGGCGTCGGCGGCAACGTCTTCAGGCTGATCAGCATCGCGATGACGCCGAATGGCAGATTGATGGCGAACAACCATGGCCAGTGCCCG
>Ga0302314_10012818_pt1 | contig 14459 bp, 14 predicted proteins | sample III_Palsa_N2_3_FD_200533 | JGI IMG/M metagenome (GOLD analysis project Ga0302314, IMG submission 200533) | Peat permafrost microbial communities from Stordalen Mire near Abisko, Sweden - III_Palsa_N2_3 | ecosystem: Environmental > Terrestrial > Soil > Palsa > Peat permafrost | place: Sweden... | reverse complement strand
CGCGACGGCGGCTGGGAGAATCCCAAATCGGTGGACCGCTTCGCGCGCTATTGCGAGACAGCGGGCCGCGCGCTCGGCGATCTCATCCCCTATATCTGCACCATCAACGAAGCCAACATCCCCATCATGGTGACGATGATGCGCCGCGCCGTGGGCATCGGAGGCGGCGGCGGCAAGCGCGAGCGCGCGCTGGCCGAGGCCGCGCGCCTGTGCGGCGGCGAAGCGGGCAAGTTCTCGCCCTACCTCTCTGGCGACGGGATCGCCTCGGCGCCGAACCTGATCGCGGCGCATCGCAAGGGTTACGGCGTGTTGAAAGGCCTGACCAGGGCGCAGGTAGGCATCACCATCGCGCTCAACAATTTCCAATGCGAGCCGGGCGGCGAGGAGCTGTTCGCCACCGCCGACCACGCGATCAACGGCCAGTTCCTGGAGAGCCTCAAGGGCGACGATTTCGTCGGCGTGCAGACCTACACCCGCGTGCGTTTCGGCAAGGACGGCGTGCTACCGCCGCCGGAGGGAAGCGAGCGCACGCAGATGGGCTACGAATTCTATCCGGAGTCGCTGGAAGCGACGATCCGTCAGGCCGCGTCGGTCACGGGTTGTCCCGTGATCGTCACCGAGAACGGCATCGGCACGCAAGACGACACCCGCCGCATCGCTTACACCGAGCGCGCGCTGGCCGGCGTACTGCGCTGCTTGGCCTCCGGCATCGACGTGCGCGGCTACATCCACTGGTCGATGCTCGACAATTTCGAATGGCTGGAAGGCTACCGGCCCAAATTCGGACTGGTCGAGGTGGACCGCGCGACACAGGCCCGCAAACCAAAGCCGAGCGCGTATTGGCTGGGCGCAGTGGCGAAAGCAAACGCTTTGCGATGACAGGCGAAGCGAGAGCCTTAAACTCTTCGCCTCAACCCATCCAGCGAGGATTTGTCAGCCCCTCATTCGTCGTCATACCCGCGCGCTTGGGCGATCGCGGCGTCGGCCTGCGGCATCGCGTCGTCCAATGCGGTCTGGTAGCAGGGCGGACTGTCGTCGGTGGAAACCGGGTAACGGAAGTCGAGCTGGCGGCACATTGTGCGCGCGGTGTAGCGGATGCGGTCCTTCAACGCGCGCGCGCCCCAATCGGTGCGCAGATCGAGATCGTCGAAGCGCACGGCTTGGGAAATCGCCACGTCGCGGATCGGCGCGCCGGTGACGTCGCTGCGCTCCTGGCGATGACGCGGCGCGATGACTTCGATTTCTTCGCTGGCGCCGTTCCCGTAAAACGGGCCTTCATTGCCATTCGGTCCATATTCCTGGGCCTGAATCGAAGACGCGCCCAGCATGAGGCCGAGCGCGCTTGCGGCTCCCAGTGCCAAACGCCGCGCGGTGGTCGAATGATTCCGCATGGTCGAACTCCTTGTTTCGCGTACGAAATCTCGCCGCGGCGACCCTTCGAAATTGAAACGAATTGCGGGCGAAACAGGTTCCGCGATCTATGGCTTCTTCGCGAAGACCGCGCGGTTCTTGTTGTCCTGCATCAGCATCGAGAACCCCGAGATTGTGTCGAGGCCCAGGCCGATGGGCAGTCCTGTTTCCGGATCGGGCGCGATCTTGGAATAGGCGACGCTCGCGATCTTGTCCCAGCGGCCGGCGGGCGTCTTGATTTCGAGGATCGCGACCGTTCCCTTCAGCACCAGCCGGACGATGGCATCCGCCGGGCGCGACGGCCTGGTCAGGCTGGGATGGCCCGCGATCGTCTGCCAGCCGTTCGCCAGCGCCCAGTTCGACAGCTCATCCTTGGTCATGACCTCGAGCATACCCTCCCGCGGGAAGAAGATTGAAGGCTTTTCGAGACGCAGATCCCGGCTTGTTCGGGTCCCGGCGTACCGCGTAGTGTCGATTTCGCGCCGCCACTCGCCGCCGAAAGGTAGACCGATATGCCCACGACGCTGGAGGCGGTTCGCCCCATAGCGCTGGGCGAAATCCAGGACGCCCGCCGGCGCATCGCGGGAACCATCGCGCGCACGCCGCTGATCCGTCTGCAGATGGGCCCGGGCTATCCCGATATCCGCCTCAAGCTGGAGAATCTGCAGCCGATCAATGCCTACAAATTGCGCGGCGCGGCCAACGCCGTGGCCATGTTGTCCGAGGCGGAGCGCAAGCGCGGGGTGTGGACGATCAGCGCAGGCAATGCCGGCCAAGGCGTCGCTTACGCGGCGCGGGCCGCAGGCGTGCCGTGCACGGTCGTGGTGATCGAGACGGCGCCGGACTCCAAGAAGGAACGAATGAAAGCGCTTGGCGCGAAACTGGTCCTGGTTTCCTACGATCGCGCCTGGCAAGCGCTCGACGAGCGGTCCTATCCCGGCGTCGAGGGCACGTTCGTGCATCCGTTCGACGATCACAATTTCATCGCCGGCCATGGCACCATGGGTTTGGAAATTCTCGAGGACGCGCCCGACACCGCAGCCGTGATCGGCGGCATCGGCGGCGGCGGGCTCGTCGTCGGCGTCGCCAGCGCCATCAAGGCGCTCAAGCCGGAGGTCAAGATCTTCGGCGCCGAGCCGGAGACCGCCGCGCCCGCCGCGCTCTCGTTCAAGATGGGCTCACCGCAGGTTTTCAAGGACTGGAAGCCTTCGTTCGTCGACGGCGCCGGCGGCCAGAGCGTATTCCCGCGCATGTGGGAGCGCATGAAACCGCTGGTGGACGGTTACATCGTGGTCAGCCTGGAAGAGACAAAAAACGCGATGCGGCTGATGGCGGAAAAGGCGCGCATCATCTCCGAGGGCGCCGGCGCGTTGCCGCTCGCCGCCGCGCTGACCGGCAAAGCCGGCCAGGGCCCGATCGTCGCCATCGTCTCTGGCGGCAATATCGATCTCAAGAAGTTCTTCGAGCTTATCGGGGCGGCGGCCGGTTGAAATCGGGAGAGGACGCATGGTCGCCTTCGCGCGCGAAAAACCGACAGCGGCGTCGCCGCCTAAACCTGCTCCACCACCGCGCGCAGCTGCGCCAAGCTGAACGGCTTTCCGAGATAATGGACGCCGGCGAGCGCGTGGTCGCCGGCTGTGGATTCCGTCGAATAGCCGCTGGCGACGATCACCAGGAGATCGGGACGAAATTTGCGGGCTTCCGCCACCAGTTCGGCGCCACTCATGCCGGGCAGGCCCAGATCGGTGAGCAGCACGTCGATGGCCGGATCGCGCGACAGAATCGCGAGCGCGTCCGGGCCGGTCGCGGCCTCGGCATGGTCGAGGCCGAGCTCGGCCACCATGTCCAGCGTCGTGATGCGGATCAACGCTTCGTCTTCCACCACCAGCACTTTGCGTTTTGCCCTGGCGGGCTGCGTTGCGGTCGGCGCCGGCTTCAGCATCGCGCGCAGTTTGCGGGCGAGGTCGTCCTTGCGGTAGGGCTTGCTCAGCAGCACCACGTCGTCGTCGAGCTTGCCGTTGTGGACGATGGCGTTCTGCGTGTAGCCCGAAGTGAACAGCACCTGGATCGCCGGCACGATCTCGCGCGCGCGCCGCGCCAGTTCGCGCGAGCCGATGCTCCCGGGCATCACCACGTCGGTGAACAGCAGATCGACGCGCGCGCCGCTCTCGAGGAATTCCAGCGCCTGCAAGGCACCGTTCGCGCTCGCCACCCGGTAGCCGAGATCGGTCAGCATATCGACCACCGCGGCGCGCACGCCGTCGTCGTCCTCCACCACCAGGATGGTTTCACTGCCGCCTTCCGCCGGCTGCGACAGCCTGGGCGCGTCGGCTTCCTGCGGCTTCTTCGAGCGCGGCAGATAGAGCTTGATCGTCGTGCCGTGGCCTTGCTCGCTGTAGATCTTCACATGCCCGTTCGACTGCTTCACGAAGCCGAAGACCTGGCTGAGGCCGAGGCCGGTGCCCTTGCCTTCCGGCTTGGTGGTGAAGAACGGATCGAAGGCGCGCGCGATCACGTCCGGCGCCATGCCGCTGCCGGTATCGCTGACCGCGACCATTACATATTGGCCGGCCACGACCTCGGCATGCTGGGCGGCGTAGTCGTCGTCGAGATAGGCGTTGGCGATCTCGATGGTCAGCTTGCCGCCGTCCGCCATCGCATCCTTGGCATTGATCGCGAGATTGAGGATCGCGTTCTGCAGCTGGTTGGCATCGACCAGCGTGTTCCACAACCCGCCGGCCACGATCGATTCCACCTCCATGCGCTCACCCAAAGTGCGTCGCAAGAGATCGGTCATCTCCTGTACCAACCTGCCGGGATGCACGCTGCGCGGCTCGAGCGCCTGGCGCCGCGCGAAGGCGAGCAGTTGCGCAGTCAGTCGCGAGCCGCGGTCGACGGCGGCGATGGCCGCCTGCAGGCGCTCGGCCGTCTTGGCGTCGGCTTGCGCGTCGGCGATGGCGAGGTCGAGATTGGCGCTGATGATCTGCAGCAGATTGTTGAAGTCGTGCGCCACGCCGCCGGTGAGATGGCCGACCGCTTCCATCTTCTGCGCCTGGCGAACCGCCGTTTCGGCACGCACGCGTGCGGTGACATCGCTCGCCGCTACCAGGAAGCCGTCGCTGGGAATGGCAGCCCTGTAGACGTCCAACTCGCGGTCGCCGCGCTGCAAGCGCGCGTAATCGTGCCCGCCGCCGGTCGCCGGGACTTCGTCGAGCTTGGCGCGCGCGAGGTTCTGGTCAATGCGGCGGAATTCTTCCAGCGCGGTGCCCATCGCGGCCAACGCCGTCGGGAAATCCATCAGTCGGAAGAATATCTCGTTGAAGGCGGACACCTTGTCCTCGTCGTCGAACACCACGACGCCGTCGCGGATGTTGTCGAGAGTGGCCTGCAGGATGCCGGCCTGATGCGCGCGGATCGCCTCGCTTCGCGCCAGCCGCACGTTGTTCCTGACCAGCAGCGCGGCCGCGGAGAGCAGGACAATGAGCGCGATGACCGTAATGAGGATGGCGCTGAGGATTTCGTTCTGCTCGACGGCGCGGCGGGCCGCCACGCGCACGTCTAGCAGCCTGCGCTCCTCGGCCAGACCCAGGGCAATGGACAAGCGCGTCTCGTCCATCATCGCGCGGCCCTGATCGAGCAATGCCATCATATCCGGCGGCACGACCGGCGCGCGGGCGCCGGCGGCCATCACGGCGCGCAGGACGGCGAGCCTCTGGGCCAACAGCTTGCGCAGCGTGCGGGCGCGAGCCTGCTGAACCGGATTGTCGCGGGTGAGGTATTGAAACTGATCGAGATCGCGATTGAGCCGCGCCTGCGAGTCCCGAAACGGCTTGAGATAGCTATCCTTGTGCGTCAGCAGGTAGCCGCGCTGGCCGGTTTCCGCATCCGCCGCGTCGGTCAGGACCGCGCGCAGCGAATCCATCACCTGATAGGTATGGACCACCCAGCTCTGCTCGGCCCGCTCGCCGGTTGCGAATATAAAGAGGGCATAAGCGGCCAGCCCCAGGATCAGCATCACCGGGACGGCGCCCAGAAATATCGCGCGATTGGCGCCCACGAAAAACCCCACCCCTTTTCCGCCGGTGGGCAAACGCGAAATGGGGGGAATGGTTCCGCTCGCGGGTGTGCTTATTCGCCGACACTATCGCGGTGCGACGGCCTTCGCGCAACGGCCTGCCGGAACGGTCGGTGGGCCCGACATCGCGCCATAGCGTCGGCAAAGACGGATGGTCGGAGAGAGAGGATTCGAACCTCCGGCCCCCACGTCCCGAACGTGGTGCTCTACCAGGCTGAGCTACTCTCCGGTCCCTGGAAAGGGCGCCTTATAGCGATGGGCCCCCTCCCCCGCAACCGGCCCGAATGCCCCGTCAGAATCGGCAGGCTGCGGCCGTTGAACGCCGCGGGCCGGCCGCGCAGGATCGTCGCATGATCCTCGTCGGCCAGTACGATTCACCCTATACCCGCCGCGTCGCCATTTCGCTGCGCGTGCTGGGCTTCGATTACGAGCACGACGCCCGCTCGGTGTTCGGCGATTTCGACTCCCTGCGCGTCACCAATCCGCTGGGCCGCATCCCGGCGCTGGTGCTGGACGACGGCGAGGTGCTGATCGATTCCGCCGCCATCCTGGACTGGCTCGACGAGACGGTCGGCCCAAAGCGCGCGCTCCTGCCACCCAACGGCGCCGCGCGGCGGAGCGCGCTCCGGCGCATCGCGCTGGCCAACGGCGCGGTCGACAAGATCGGCGGCGGCGCCAATTACGAGAAGCTGATCCGGCCCTCGCGCTATCGCTGGCCGGAATGGATCGAGCGCTGCATCAAGCAAGGGGTGGGCGCCGTCGCCGCGCTGGAGGCCGAGAGCTGGCCGGATGACGCGCCCATCGATCAGGCACAGATCACGACGGGCTGCGCGCTCGACTATATCGATCTCACCGCACCGGAGCTGATGCCGGCCGGCCGCTACCGCGCGCTCGACGGATTGATGCAACGTCTGCGCGCGCGCCCCGAATTCCAGGCCACGGCCTGGACCAGCTACGCGGTGCCGCGTGCGGACTAAAAGCACCTCCCCACAAGCGAAGAGGTGCGGGAAAGCACGAACGTTGAAAGCTTCCGGCTTGCGCTCTATGGTCCGCGCCCTTCCCTGATGGGGCGTCGCCAAGCGGTAAGGCACCGGATTTTGATTCCGGCATTCGGAGGTTCGATCCCTCCCGCCCCAGCCATCCTGCTTCGCGCGTTCCGCGCTTCGCAGGACTGGCGCCCTGCCTAAGCGCGAAGCAGGATGCCCTCCGAAGCCTTGGCGAAGGAGGGCCTTTTCCGCATGCACTATGTTTATCTCATTCGCAGCCTGACTGCCCCTGCGGAGCGGTATATCGGCCTGTCAACGAACCTCCAGAAACGACTCCAGCAGCACAATTCTGGTGAGTCGTCGCACACCTCAAAATTCCTTCCTTGGGAGTTGGTGACCTATGTGGCTTTCTCGAATTCCAACAAGGCTGAAGAATTCGAGCGTTACCTGAAGCAAGGTTCCAGCCATGCCTTCGCCAACAAGCGATTGTGGTAACCTAGTATTCCGTTTGTACCGATCCTCACCCGAGCCCTCGATGTCCGTCCAGCTTTTCGTCCTCGACAAGATCCTGCGCGTCGCCGTCAAGCGCCGCTTCCGCAAGCGGCCGGACGTGATGGAGCTGCGCGCCATCATGCTGGAAATGCCGCTGAGGCCGGCGCCGCGGCACATGATCGTCGACGCGATCAGCCTGAACGGCGTCGCCGCCGAGCGGCTGCGCGGGGCGAACGCCGATGAGAAGCGCGCGCTGCTCTATATCCATGGCGGCGGCTTCGTCGCCGGCGTTCCCGGCAATCATCGTCCGCTGACCTGGCGGCTGGCCGACAAGCTCGGCGTGCCGGTCTATGCCGTCGACTATCGCCTTGCGCCGGAGCATCCGTTTCCCGCCGGGCTGGAGGATTGCGTCGCCGCCTATCGCGCGCTGTTGCAGACTGGGCTTTCGCCATCGGCCATGGTCATCGCCGGCGATTCCGCCGGCGGCAATCTCACTTTGGCCACCGCGCTCAAGCTGAAAGCGCTGGGCCTGCCGCAACCGTCGGCGCTGGTCTGCCTTTCGCCGGCGACCGATTGGGATGAGACACCGTCGCGGCGCTCGAACGTCCGCGCCGACGCGATGTTCGTGCCGGCGATGTTCGCGACCGTGCCGGCCGCCTATTGCCCAGACTGCGATACGTCCAATCCGCTGATCTCGCCTCTGCGCGGCGATCTCGCGGGACTGCCGCCGACTCTGATCCAATGCTCCGGCGCGGAGATGCTGCGCGACGACGGCGTTTTCATGGCGCAGAAATTGACGGCGGCCGGCGTGGCGGCCACGATCGAAGTGTGGCCCGGCGTCTTCCATGTCTGGCAGGCGATGGCCGATATCCTGCCCGAGGGGCGCCGCGCGATCGACGCCATCGTGGCTTTCGTCCAATCGAACTGGCGCGACCGCCGCGCGGGAGAAACCTGATGCCGCAATTGCTCGTGATGTTCCTCACCATCTTCGTAGCCGAGCTCGGCGACAAGACCCAGCTCGCCACGATGCTGTTCGCCGCGGAGCAGAAGAACTCGCCGGCCGCCGTGTTCATCGCGTCCGCGAGCGCGCTGGTGCTGGGGGCCGCGATCTCGGTGGCGCTGGGCCTGCTCGGCAGCCGCTACCTGCAGAGCGTCCCGCTCAAGCTGATTGCCGGCATTGGCTTCGTCGTCATCGGCGCCTGGACGATCGTGCAGTATTACCGCGGGGCGTGACGCTTTCCTTTGAGTGGAGCACGCGAATACTGTAATTCTCCGTATTCGATCAAAATAGGCTGTGGATATATCCATCAAAGACTGGCCCGGCGCGCTGCAGTGGGAGAGTATTTGCCGCTTCGCAAGGGGGTTTCCATGAACATGTCCGCCGCGCTCGACATCGCCATTGGGCTGGTGCTGATGTATCTCGTCCTCAGCCTGTTCTGCACGACGATCAACGAATCCATCGCCAATCTGCTCAGCTTGAGGGCGAACACGCTCAAAGCCGCGATTCAGCAACTCATCGACGATCCGAATCTCAAGACGCTGTTCGACAATCATGGTCTCATCGACGGCAGCAAGGTGGCGTCCACCGCCGGCGCCCAGAAGACCACGCCGCCGGGTTCGCCCTCGCCGGCGGCGTATCCCTCCTATCTCTCCGGCCAGACGGTCGCGATGGCGCTCATCGGCTGCCTGGGCGATCAAAGCAAGACAATACCGGTGTTCGCCGACGTGGAAACGGCCGTCGGCAATCTGGCGGTCAATTCCAACATCAAGGACGCGCTGGCGGCGTGCGTGGCGCAGGCACAGGGCGATATCCTGCAGCTGCGCGATGCGATCGCGTCCTGGTTCGATAACTCGATGGACCGGCTTTCCGGCGCGTACAAGCGCTATTTGCAGTGGATCTCCGTCGCGGTTGGGCTCGTGATCGCCTGCGCCTTCAATGCCGATACGCTGCAGGTCGCCAAAAGCCTGTGGAACAGTCCCGCAGCCAGCGCCGCCATCGCGCAAAGCGCGTCCACGATCTCGCAAACCGAAAATGGCATCATCGCCGCGCCCGACAATTGCGTGAGCCCAGGCGACAGCAGCCCTTTCAAGAAGAATGCTCAGACCCTTTGCGCGCTGGAAAGCGAATTGCAGCCATTGCCGATCGGCTGGACGGCGCCGCTACCCAGGGGAGCGGACTGGATCTGGAAAATCCTCGGGCTGATCCTGACGACCGTCGCGCTGACATTGGGCGCGCCGTTCTGGTTCGACCTGCTCAAGCAGTTCGTCAACATTCGCGGAGCGGGACCAAAACCGGACACGGCCAGAACGTCTTGACCCGTCACTTGAAGACCAGGCTGATGGTTTCCGCGACGCAAGCCGGGCGCTGCTGGCCGTCGATCTCGATGGTGACTTCGGTGGTCATCTGCATGCCGCCCGATTTGGGCTCGACGGCAAGCAGCTTGGCGCGAGCGCGCAACCGGCTGCCCACCGGCACCATGCTGATGAAGCGCACTTTGTTCGAGCCGTAATTGATGCCGCGCGTGACGCCCTGGATATTCAGGAAATCGCCGGTGAGCCAGGGGATCAGAGACAGCGTCAGATAGCCGTGTGCGATGGTCTTGCCGCCGGGCATCATCGTCTTGGCGCGCTCGACGTCGACATGGATCCATTGATGGTCGCCGGTGGCGTCGGCGAATTTGTTGATGCGGTCCTGATCGATCGTCACCCAGTCGGACACGCCGGTCTCGGTTCCGGCCAGCTTGGGCAGATCGTCGAAGCTCGTGGTGATCATGGCTCTCTCCTGATGGTCAGACGATGCGGGATTCGCGCTTGCCCCAATAGCGGTCGCGGATGAGGCGCTTGTAAAGCTTGCCGGTGGCGTGGCGCGGCAGTTCGCGCTCGAAATCGATCGAGCGCGGGCATTTGATCGGCGAAAGCTTTTCGCGGCAGAACGCCATCAGTTCCTCGGCGAGCGCCGGGCCGGCGTCGGCCCAGACGGCCGGCTGCACCACGGCCTTCACCTCTTCGCCGAAATCCTCATTGGGCACGCCGATCACCGCCACGTCGGCGACGCGCGGATGGCCGATCAGCACGTTCTCGGTTTCCTGCGGATAGATGTTCACGCCGCCGGAGATGATCATGAAGGCCTTACGGTCGGTGAGATAGAGATAGCCCTCCGCGTCGAGCTTGCCGACATCGCCAAGCGTCGACCAGTCGGCATGCGCGGGATGGCGCGACTCCGCGGTCTTCTTCTTGTCGTTGTGATATTCGAATTGCGTCGCGCTGGCGAAATAGATCGTGCCTTCCTCGCCGACCGGCATTTCCTTGCCCTCGTCGGCACAGATATGGATCTCGCCAAGCAACGATTTGCCGACGGTTCCGGGATGGGCGAGCCAATCGGCGCTGCCGACATAGCAGAAGCCGTTGCCTTCGGTGCCGGCGTAATATTCGTGGATCACCGGCCCCCACCATTCGATCATCTTGCGCTTGACCTCGATCGGGCATGGCGCCGCCGCATGGATCGCCGATTTCATCGACGACACGTCGTATTTGTCGCGCACGCTTTGCGGCAGCTTCAGCATGCGCACGAACATGGTGGGCACCCACTGGCTGGCATTGGCCTTGTATTTCCCGATGTCCTTCAGCGCTTCCTCTGCATCGAAATGCTCCATCACGATCACCGTGCCGCCGAGCCGGTTGACCGTCATGCAATAGCGCAGGGGTGCCGCATGATAGAGCGGCGCGGGCGAGAGATAGATCGAGTGTTCGCTGAGGCCGAACAGCATGGTGACGATGCCCAGCAGCGCGTTGGGCGCGTCGATCGCCAATCCCGAGAGCGGCAGGCGCACGCCCTTCGGCCGTCCCGTCGTGCCCGAGGAATAGAGCATGTCGGCGCCGGCCGTTTCGTCGGCGATGCGCGTCGTCGGCATCGCGCCCGCGGCGCTTTCCCAGCTTTCATATCCCGGAATCGTGCCGCCGACCGAGAAGAATTTAACATTGGGCAAGAGTGCCGCGACCTCTTCAGCGATCTTCGCCAGGCCATGCGACGCGAACAGGATCTTCGCGCCGCAATCCTTGGCGATGTATTCCACTTCACCCGCCGTCAATCGCGAGGACACGCAGGTGTAATAAAGTCCCGCGCGCTGCGCCGCCCAGCAGATCTCGAGAAAGCGGATGTTGTTCTCCATGAAGATCGCGATGCCGTCGCCGACCTTCAGCCCGAGCTCGCGGAACAATTGCGCGCCCTGGTTGGAGCGCTCCTCGAGCTGGCGGTAAGTGAGCGTCTCGCCGGTCGCGGCCATGACGATGGCGGGCTTGTCCGGCGTCTTCTGGGCGATCACGGAAGGATGCACGGCGTTTTACCTCGAATGGCGTTGATTCAATTTACGAAAAGGCAGCGCTGACGCAAAGGCCGCGTTGACAGGTGCCGCCCCGCGGACCACAAGCGCAAGGTCAGGGGTATTGCATGATGCAGCCGGTCCGCAAGCTCGCGCCGATGCCGGATGGGGCGATGTCCCAGCTCGAATGGGCGAACCACGGTCCGCTGCTGCATTTCGCGCACGCCACAGGCTTCAACGCCCAGACCTATCAAAGCCTGCTCCAGCCGCTTTCGGAGCGCTTTCACGTCCATGCCAGCGACGCGCGCGGCCACGGCCTGACCGTGCTCGGCACGGCGCCCGGCATGCCGCGCGGCTGGACGATCTTCCGCGACGACCTTCTGCGCTTTCTCGACGACATCGGCGGCAAGCCGGCGATCCTGGCCGGTCATTCCATGGGCGCCATCGTCAGCCTGATGGTCGCCATGGCGAAGCCGGAACTGGTGCGCGGGTTGGTCCTGGTCGAGCCGGTGTTGGTCCCGGCGATGCCGATCTGGCGCCTGCTCGGTCTTCTCGGATTCCGCCACATGGACTCTTCGCTCGCCGAGCGCGCCGCCAAGCGGCGCGACACGTTCGCCTCTGTCGACGAAGCGCTTGCCGCCTATCGCGGGCGCGGCGCCTTCAGGACCTGGCCCGAGGACGTGATCCGCGACTATCTCGAAGGCGGCATGACCCTCGACAGCACCACCGGCAATGCCCATCTGACCTGCACGCCCGCCTGGGAAGCCGACACTTTCCGCGGCACGCCGCTCGGCGCGGCCAAGCTTTCGCGTCTCGTCAAATGCCCCGTGACGCTGATCGTCGGCGAGAGCGGCACCGCGCCGCAAAGTGAAGTGCAACGCTTCCTTCAAGGCCATCCGGCAACGCGCGTGGTGACGGTTGCGGATGCTTCGCATTTCCTGCCGATGGAGCGCCCGGATATCGTATGCGAGGAAATCAACCGCCTCGCCGATTTCCTGCGCCCGCATGTGGCCGGCATGGACGCGATGAAGGCGGCGTAAATTTTCGAACAATCCGAATTGTCATCCCGGCCCTCGCTTCGCTCGGCCGGGATGACAATCTATTTTTCGGCTAGCTGGACGCCTGCTTCGACAACGCCTGCCAACCTTTTCTCCAATCTCGCCAACACATCTCCCGTCGCGATCCCCAGCGCATCCAATCTTCCCGAGCGCGCCAGCATCGCCAGTCCCGCCAGTGCCGCCGCGATCAGCACGACGTCGGCGCGCGACTCGCGGCTGTCCGCCGGATTGCCGGCGGCATCCGACAACGCCTTCAACGCGCCGATCAGCCGGCCGTTGAACAACCGCTCGGCATCGCCCGCGCCCGCTTCGGCGGGCAACGCCGAGGACGCGGCGACCATGGTCTCGGTCTTGCGCAACAGTTCGAGCGCCGCGGCCGCCGCCGCGCCCAATCCCTCGCCGCGCGCGCGGCCGCCGGCCGCTTCGCGCATCGCGCGGGCAAGTCCCGACAGATCGTCGGCCGCAAGCGCCAGCAGGAGCTCGTCCTTGCCGGCGAAATAGCCGTAGAGCGCGGCCGGCGCAAACCCCGCTTCGGCGGCGACATTGCGCAACGAGAATTCCCGCGCCCCATCGCGCGCCGCGACGCGCCGCGCTGCTTCGAGAATCGCCGCGCGCGTGGCGCCATGTTCCTTGGCGCGGCGCTCGGTGCGGTGCTCGGCAATCGACATAAAGAGAGCGTAGCGCGATTCGGGCGGCTCAAAGACCGATCTGCCGCGCCGCCAGATCGCGCAGAATCTCTTCGCTTCCGCCGCCGATGGCATTCACCCGGACCTCGCGGTAGATGCGCTCCACCCGGCTTCCGCGCATATAGCCCGCGCCGCCCAGGATCTGCATCGCCTCGCGGGCGCAGAATTCCAGCGTCAGCGTGGCCTGCACCTTCAGCATTGCCAGGTCCGCTGCCGGGCGCTCGCCCTTCGTCACCCGCCAGGCGCACATTTCGAGATAAGCGGTGGTGGCGTTGATCTGGCGCAGCATCTCCGCGATCTTGTGGCGGATGACCTGATGATCGGCCAGGCGCTTGCCGAAGGTTTCGCGGCTCTGCGCCCATTTCACGGCCTCCTCGAGGCACACCCGCGCCGAAGCGCAGGCGCCGGAGGCCATGCCGAGCCGCTCGCCGTTGAAATTGTTCATGATGCCGAGAAAGCCCTGGTTCTCGCCGCCGATCAGGTTTTCCGCCGGCACGCGCACGGTGTCGAAATAGACCGCCGCGGTGTCCGACGCCCACCAGCCCTGCTTCTTGAGCTTGGTGCGAGTGAGGCCGGCGCGGTCGGCCTCGATCAACAGCAGCGAAATCCCGCCGAGGCCCGCGCCGCCGGTACGCACGGCGGTGGTGAAATAATCCGCGCGCATGCCGCCGGTGATGAACATCTTGGAGCCATCGACGACGAATTCGTCGCCGTCGCGCCGCGCCCGCGTCTTGAGCTGGGCCACGTCGGAACCGCCGGAGGGTTCGGTGATGGCGAGGCTGATATGCTTGTCGCCCGCCAGCACCGGCGGAACGATCCGGCGTTTCATCTCGTCGGTGCCCATGGCCAGGATCGGCGGCAAGCCGATGCCATGCACCATCAGGCTTGCGCCGATGCCGCCAGCGCCGATGCGCGCCATCTCTTCCGAGGTCACGATGCCGTGGAAGCGGTCGAGCCCCTCGGAGATGCCGCCATATTCTTCCGGATAGCCCATGCGGCGCAGGCCGAACTCCGACGCCTTCTTGTAGAGGCTGAGCGGAATCTCGCCCGCCTCTTCCCATTCGTCGACGAAGGGCACGATCTCGCGTTCGATGAAACGGCGCAGCTCGCGCCGCCATGCCTCATGCGTTTCGGTGAGGAACGGCGAAGGCGGCCGCGTGGAGTCGAAATCGATCGTGGCGCCCTTGGGCATGGCTATTTTCGGACAATGCCGTCACTTCGGGCAGGTCGCCTTGTCGATGTCCGTGCGCATGCAATAGGCGGCCTGCAGCGCATGGAACTCGTTGACGACTTTTTCTTCGTTGTCGATGCTCGCATTGTAAATCTTCGCATCGTCCGCGATCTGATCCTTCCAGGCCGTCACCTTGTCGGCGTCCTTTTTCGGATCCGCCTGGCCGATATTGCGCTTGTCGGCCGCATCCTGGTCGTCGAGA
>Ga0302314_10012815_pt1 | contig 14462 bp, 15 predicted proteins | sample III_Palsa_N2_3_FD_200533 | JGI IMG/M metagenome (GOLD analysis project Ga0302314, IMG submission 200533) | Peat permafrost microbial communities from Stordalen Mire near Abisko, Sweden - III_Palsa_N2_3 | ecosystem: Environmental > Terrestrial > Soil > Palsa > Peat permafrost | place: Sweden... | reverse complement strand
GGACCAGGACGTCTGGGACGCCGTTCCCCACACCCTCTGTCCGATCACCATTCTGCGCGCCGAATTCGACTCGACCTGCCGGATCGACGGCGGTGTCGAGGCGCTGACGGCGGGCGGGCGCATCTCTGTCGAGACCATCTCCGGCGCCAGCCATTTCCTGCCGATGGAGCGCCCCGATCTGTGCCGCGACGCGTTGGCGGCCGCTCTAAAGGCTTAACCCCGGGACGATTGCGGCCGTGGCAAGCGCGCGCGCCGCGTCGTCGAGAACGATCATCCGCCGAGCTTTTAGATCGAGTCTCACCGCGACCGCTTCGGCCGAGCCCCAGGCGCGGCCGCTGGTCGGATCAAGCATCCAGTGAACGATGCGCTGGGCGTTTCCGGCGATCCCGACCAGGCCGGAGCGGATTTCGAAGCGATCGCCGGCCCGCGGCCAATCGAGATGGATCAGCCGATACTCGACCACGGCGCCGCCAACGTGGGCAGGCTGCTCGCCGCGATCGCCTAGCACCTCGCGCAGGCGCGGCACGCCGTCGGAAACCCGGCCGATGAACATTTCAGGGCGCATGCGGCCGAATGAGTCAACGTCTGCAGCGCCGAACGCCCCGGCCGCCAAACGCACCAGGCCCATGCGATCGGCCTCGGCCAGACTGGCGGCGCATTGAACGGGCGCGTGCGACACCGAGCGCGCGGCGGCCCGTTCCGGAATCGCCATCATCAGGCCCTGGGCCAATGCCAAGGTTCGAGCCGACCAGGGAAACGCGCGGCCCTCGCGGCTGGTCACATGGGCGATGAGGGTCTGGAAGGTGGCGGCGAGCTCTCCGGTCCTGGAATGGATCAGCAGCTGCAACACCCTGGCCTCGGCGCCGTCGATCGAGATGACGCCGGCCAGCATGTGCAGGGCCGCGCCAGGCCGGGCCTCGCGCAGGAAGCGGATATGCTGTTCCTTGATCAGCAAGGTCGCGTCGGCGCCGGCGCGAAACGCTCCCGACATGCCCATAGCGCCGGCCAGTCCGACCAGCCCCTCGGCGGCTCTCGCGACATAGAAGCGTACGTTGAGGTGCCCGTTGTCGTCGCATTCCCAGGTGTTGACGCTGCCGCGCCAGACCTCCAGGCCGTCGAATTCACTCACCAGCGCCTCCGTTCCGATCGTCCCCGTAGAGACGAGCCGGGCGCTGGGCGCAAGCGTCAGTCCGCGGAAAACAGTTTCGAGAACCGGCGCTTGTCGCGGGCGCGCCAGCCTCCGCGATGCCAGGCGTCGGAGGCGATCAGGGGGATGACCGTCGTAGCCTCGGCGAAGACCATCTGTTCGTGGGTGACGTCGACCTTGCCCCAGGAGCAGGCTTCCTTCAGCGTCGAGGACGAGCAGGCGCCGTCGCGAACGTCGGCGACGGTGATCTGGACGGCATATTTGTGCATCTCCGCCTCGATGCCGAGGATTTCCGCGCAAACGACGGTGTCCTGGGCGAAGTTCTTCGGGACGCCGCCGCCGACCATGAACAGGCCTGTCGTGCCGGCCGCGATCTTGATGTCGGTCAGTTCGCGGAAGTCGGCGACCGAGTCGATCGTCATGTAAGGCTGCTTCGCCTCCATCCGCTCGACCTGGTGCTTGACGAGGCCAAATCCCGCCGAGCTGTCGGTGAATGCGGGACAAAAGATCGGGCAGCCTTCCTCATAGGCGGTCTGGATCAGGCTCGCCGGCTTCTTGGCGTTGCCCGCAGCCAGCCAGCGGCCGATCTCATGGATGAACTCGCGCGAAGAATAAGGGCGCGGTTCAAGGGAGTCGGCGATCGCCTTGATGGCGTGGTCGCAGGCCTGCAGCTCCTCCTCGTCGATGTAAGTGTCGTAGATGCGGTCGATGTAGAGGGCGCGCAGGTCGCGGTCGTCGACACCGCCCTGGGCCTGATAGTGTTTGAAGCCCAGCGCCTCGAAGAAATCCATGTCGATGATGGAGGCGCCGGTGGCCACCACGACATCCGCCATGCCGTACTTGAGCATGTCGCGGTAGACATGCATGCAGCCGCCGGCGCTCGTCGAGCCGGCCAGCGTGATCCACAGGCTGCACGCGGGGTCTTCGATCGCCATCGACACGATGTCGGCCGCTCGCGCCGTATCGCGCGAGGTGAAGCTCATCTTGCGCATGGTGTCGATCACCGGCCGCGCGTCGTAGGCGGTGATATCGACGTGCTCGACGACGCGCGAGAGCAATTCGGCTTTGGTGTTGGTGACGGGGGCGTTCATGGTCTCGACCTCTTTGCCGGCTTACCGCCGCCGGCGCTTTTTGCCGCGCGAGCGCGACATCTTTACGACCGTGCCTTCGCTCTCGGTCCGCGGGGTGGGGATCGAGCGAGGCGCGAGACCGTACATCGAGGCCATGGGCGCGTCCTCGACCGCGACGGTGTCGACGACGCCATAGCCGTTGAAGCGGGTGTTCATGGCGACGCCATAGGCGCCGAGCATGCCGATCTCGATGTAGTCGCCTTCACGGACATCCTCGGGCAGCCAGAACGGGCCAGGCATGCGGTCGATGGCGTCGCAGGTCGGGCCGAAGAAGCTGAACGGCTTCAGGGTCGCCGACGCAGGTCCGTCGGCGCGCACCAGCTTGGCCGGGAACGGCCACTTCGAGTGCGCGGCGTCGAACAGCGAGCCATAGGCGCCGTCGTTGAGGTAGAGGGCCTCGCCCTTGCGCAGATCCACGCGGGTGAGCAGCGACGAGCCCTCGGCGACCAGGGCGCGGCCGGGCTCACACCAAAGTTCGGTCTCCTCGTGCACCATCATCTCGGCAAAGCCGCGGTCGATGGCGGCGATATATTCGCCGAGGTCCGGCGGGACCATGCCGGGGTAGACCGACGGGAAGCCGCCGCCGACATCGACCACGTCGGCGAACACCCCGGCGCGGACGAGGCTACGGGACGCCTGGGCCATCGCCGCCTGATAGGCCGACGGGCGCAGGCACTGGCTGCCGACGTGGAAGGAGACACCCATCAGGTCCTGGGTCGCGCGGCGGGCGGCGAGCAGCAGCGCCGGCGCGTCATGCGCCGCGACGCCGAACTTGCCGGCCAGGGCGTACTCGGCCCCCGAGGTTTCCACCGCCAGGCGCACGATCAGGTTCAGGTCGGGAGCGCCGCCCGTCGCCTCGATGATCTTGGCCAGCTCCTCATGCGTGTCGAGCGCGAACGTGCGCACGCCGAAATCGGCGTAGGCGCGGGCGATGGCGTCGCGGCTCTTGACCGGATGCATGAAGGCCATGCGGGCGCCCGGCGCGTGCCCGGCCACCAGCTCGATCTCCGGCAAGGAGGCGACGTCGAACGCGCCGATGCCGGCGTCGACGAGCGCGTGGATCACCCACGGCGAAGGGTTGGCCTTCACCGCATAGTGGACATCACCCTTGAAGGTCTTCCTGAACCAACGCGCCGCTAGGTCGACGGCGCCTTGTCGCACGAGTGCGACAGGACGTTCCGGCGACCGCTCACGGACCAGGTCCAGGGGTGTATGGTAACTGTGCAACGCACGTAACCCCCTGCAAATTGTTAACCCAGGCCGGCGTTAGCAGCGCTTGAAAGGACTTCGGGTCCGCCGGAGCGCGCCACATAAGGACGATGAAAACGGATGTAAAGCCAAAACGGGGGCAGACCCCATGAATGTTCCATGACGCGGATTCTTCTCCGGGGCGCGAGGTCGATGCTGATATAGCGTCTAAAGCCATGGCCGCCCCTCATCCGCCTTCGACAGACGCCGGCCCCGTCCTGGGTGTGCGCCACGTCAGCAAGACGTTCGGCGCGCGCCGCGCGCTGAGCGATGTGTCGCTGGATGTCGCCGCCGGCGAGATGATCGCCCTGATCGGGCCGTCGGGATCGGGCAAGTCGACGCTGCTGCGGGCGATCACCGGCCTGACGTCCCTGGACGCCGGCGAGGGCGAGATCGACGTCTTCGGGCGCCGAACTCAGGCGCGCGGCAAGATCACCGACGAGGCCCGGCGTGCACGGACCGGTGTCGGCTTCATCTTTCAGCAGTTCAACCTGGTCGGCCGTCTCAGCCTCTTCACCAATGTGGCGCTGGGCGCGCTCGGCCGGATCGGCTTCTGGCGGGGCCTGTTCGGACTCTGGCCGGATGAGACCAAGGCCCTCGCCATGCAGGCGCTGGGACGCGTTGGAGTGGCCGAAGCGGCGGGGCAGCGCGCCAACACCCTGTCGGGCGGACAGCAGCAGCGCGGAGCCATCGCCCGGGCCCTGGTGCAGCGCGCCAGGATCATCCTGGCCGACGAGCCGGTCGCCTCGCTCGATCCGGTGTCGGCCCGCCGGGTGATGGAGATATTGCGCGACCTCAATCGCGGTGACGGCCTGACCGTGCTGGTAACCCTGCATCAGGTCGACTACGCCTTGCGCTATTGCGACCGCGTGGTGGCGCTGCGGGCCGGGACGATCGTCTACGACGGTCCAACGCCGGGGCTGACGCGCGAGCGGCTGGTCGACATCTATGGGCCGCAGTTCGAAGACGCCTACTGGCAAGGAGCGATGGCATGATCCCCCGCCGGCTTTTCACCATCCTGGCTCTCGCCGCGCTCGTCGTCGACTGCGGCAGATCCGCGCCTTCGGGCTCGCCGACTGAAGTCCGGTTCTCGGTGCTGTCGGTCGACACCGGCAAGAACGTTCAGGCCTACTGGCAGCCGATCCTCTCCGACATGGCCAAGCAGACCGGGCTGAAGGTCACCCCGTATTTTTCCGGCAACTACACGCTGCTGATCGAGGCGCTGCGGTTCAAGAAGACCGACGCCGGCTGGTTCTCCAACCTCTCTGGTCTTGAAGCCGTGCGTCACGGCAATGGGGAGGTGTTCGCCCGCACCTTCGATCCCTCGGGGACCGATGGCTATCAATCGGTTCTGATCGTGCCGGCCAAGAGCAAGACCACCCTCGACAAGGTGCTGAAATGCGACCGCACGCTGACGCTGGGCATGGGTGACGTGCTCTCGACGTCCGGGACGCTGGCGCCGCTGACCTATCTGTTCGGGCCGCGCGGCATCGATCCGGCCAAGTGCTTCAAGCAGGTCCGCTCGGGCGCCAATCACCAGACCAATCTGTTCGCGGTGGCCAACGGTCAGCTGGACGTTGCGACCAACAACACCACCTCGATGCTGCTCAATCGCGAGAAGGGCCGGCCCGAGTCGGGCGAAGTGCGGGTGATCTGGACCTCGCCGCCGCTTCCGGAGGATCCGATCATCTGGCGCAAGGATCTCGACCCGGCCCTCAAGGAGAAGCTCCGCCAGTTCTTCCTGACCTATGGCCAGGGTGACACGCCCGACGCGGCGCGCCAGCGCGGCTATCTGGCCACGGTCAATATCGGCGGCTTCAAGGCGGCCGACGACAACCACCTGCTGCCGGTGCGCGAGATGGAGGCGACCTCGAAATGGCTGTCGGCCAAGCAGGGCGGTGATCCCGCCAAGATCGCGGCCGCCAGGCAGGCGCTCGACGCCATCACCGCCCAGCGCATGGCGCTCGAAGCGCGCACCCGCGCGCCGGCCGGCGCCCAATAGGCGATGACGGAACAGCGCGCCGCAAGTCCGCCGCAGCGAGCGCTGGGCGAACGGGCCTTCGACGTGCTGATCTGGGGCGGACTGGCGGTGCTGCTGCTGAGCAGCATCCGGTCTGTCGAGCTGGGCAGGATCGGCGACCTCCTCGCCGGGTCGGGGAACATGAGCAAGCTCGGCGTCGAGTTCATCCGGCCGAACTTCACCGACTGGCGGGTCTATGTCGGGGCCATGTGGCTGACGGTGCAGATGGCGCTTTGGGGTACGGCGTTGGCGCTGGTCATCGCCGTGCCGCTCGGCTTGGCGGGCGCGCGAAACGTCAGTCCGATCTGGATACAGCAGCCGGTGCGCCGCCTGCTCGACGCCCTGCGTTCAGTTCCCGACCTGGTGATCGGGGCGATCTTCGTGGCGGCCGTGGGCCTGGGACCCTTCGCGGGGGTCATGGCGCTGGCGGTCAACACCGGTGGGGTGCTGGGCAAGCTGTTCTCCGAGGCCGTCGAGGCGATCGAGCCGGGCCCGGTCGACGGCGTGCGCTCGACCGGCGCGGCCGCCCTGCAGCAGATCGTCTGGGGTGTGATGCCGCAGGTCGCGCCCCTGTGGACCAGCTACGCGCTCTATCGGCTGGAGGCCAACGCCCGCTCGGCCACGGTGCTCAGCCTGATCGGCGCCGGCGGCATCGGCCAGAACCTGTTCGACTCGATCAACAGCTTCGCCTTCGATCAGACCAGCGCCATCGTGATCGTGATCATCGTCGCGGTGTCGGGGATCGACCTGCTGAGCCAGCTGATCAGGGGGCGGTTGCTGTAGGGGGCTGTGTCCGGCGGCTATAAACCCAGCTTCTCAAAAGTTTCGAGCGGGAGGAAAAGACGGCGCGGCGCGCTGGGGAAGGCGCAAAACCCATAGCGTTCATAGAACGTCCGCGCCCGATCGCTCTTGGCGTCCACGACAATGGCATGCACCGCCATCGCCTGGCTGGCGCGGATGACGCGCCGGATGGCGTCGAGCAGCAGCGTCTCGCCAAGTCCTCGCCCCTGGTGTTCGCGGTCGATGGCGAGACGACCGAGCACGGCGGCCGGCACGGGATAGTGCGGCAGGCGCTTTGCCATGGCGGCGGGCAATTCGTCCCGCTCGAAGCTGGCGGCGCTCAGGCCGTAGTAGCCGGCGATTCTCTCAGGCCTATCGCCGACGGCGACGAACACCTGCGCCACGCGACGCCGGATATCCTGAGAGGCTTGCCGTTGCAGGTAGGCGTCGAGCGCGGGTTCGCCGCAGGCGAAGGCCGCGCGATCGTGGCGCGAGCCGAGCGGCTCGATGACCACGGCCCGCTCATCCACCAACGCGCTCGCGATAACGCCGCGCGGCTTCCTTGAGTGTTTCGTTCGGTTCCGGGGGATTGATCAGCGCGTCATGGAAGACGTCCCAATCGGGCGACGAAAGGGTGATCTTCTCATGCGAGTCGATGACGCGCTCGGCGGCGGCCACCGCGTTCGCCAGCACGAAATCGCTGACACTCGTTTCCTCGTAGGCCGCGGCGCGTTCCAGCTTGCTCTTGACCTTCGCGTCCACGCGCAGGTGCATGCGGTCACGCTTCACTTCGAGTGGTCGATTCATCAGGCGTTCCTGTCTGGTCCCAACGTCGTCCATGTGCGCCACATAGGCGTATATTTCAAGGGCCGGCCCTGGGCCATTGGCCGCATTAAGCGGCGCCGATCGGATGACTTGCACAAGGAAGTGATCCGCCGCTCATCCAAAACGCCATCCACGCCTCGAAGCCGCAGAATCGGTCGATTTTGGAGATCATCTGGCCGAAGGTAGAGTTCCGGCGGCGGCGCTGGAACGGGGTATGCAGGGATGTCATTCACCGACTCGCTCGCGAGCTATGAACTACCACCGGCGCTCGTGCGGCCGGCGCTGCGGGCCTGCCGCGGGTTCAACACCAGTCTGGACACGGTATTCTACGACACGCCGGCGCTGCGGGGCGACGTCGACCTGAGCGCGGACGTGGATCCGGAGGGCTCGCTGCTGCTCGTCGACCCGACGAGCGCGCCCTACATCAAAGCCTGGAAGGACGTAGTCGCCTTCATCAAGAGCCAGACGGCGGCGCCAGAACCGGTGAGCGTCGCGAGCATCACCGGAGTCGGCAGTTCGGCGCTGGGCAGCGCCGCGCTCGCCTGGAACGTGGCGGTGGGGCTGAATCGGCCGGTGCTGGCGATCGTGCCGGGCTACGGCCTCGCCGACGTCGTGCTGCAGGGCCTGGGCGGCTGGTTCGGGTTCGGGCTGCATGATTTTCTCGGAACCAAGTCCCATGTTCAGAACATACTGGCCCTGGTTGCGCCCCGGACGGCCGCGATCGGTCGGCATCTGTCCGCGTCGGCGCCGGGGGCGGTCAGGGTGAACGGCGCGCCGGTGTTCCGGACCGGCTGTGGATCATCCGACGTGATGCACGATCTGATGGAGCGGCTGGCGATCGACTGCGTCGTCGGCCACAGCAAGGGCGCGCTGGCGATCGGCAATGCTCTGCACGGCTTGCCGGTGGGGCGGACCCAGGGAGTGAAGGTCGTCACGCTCGGCTGTCCGATTGCCGAGGACGCGCCGGGAGCTGACCATCACCAGTTCCTCGGCTGGTTCGATGCGCTGGGCGCGCTCAATTCGTGGGGGAACAAGCCGAATGCCTGGGTGGCGAGTGATCACAGCACCAACGTGTCGATTCCGCTGAGCATGGTCGCGGAGACGCTGGTGGCGCGGTGAAGGCCGAGCGCTATCGCCCTCCCTCCCCTTTATGGGGAGGGACAGGACGCGAAGCGTCCAGGGTGGGGAAGTGTGGTGGACTCAACGGCGCGGCGGGTTTCACCAAAGTTCCCCACCCTGACGCCTACGGCGTCTGTCCCTCCCCAGAAGGGGAGGGAAGCCGGCGTTACGCCGCTGGCCTCGGCCCTCGGCGTAGTCTCGCCAGTCTTCGCAGTCGCCGCCAGAACTTGCTCTTTTCCGGTTCGGGATAGGGTTGCAGGAAACGGCGGAAGTCTTCGGCGCAGGCGTGCCAGGAGAAGTGTTCGGCGTGGGCGCGGACCTTGCCGCGATTAAGGGTGAGGGCCTCGAGGCAGGCTTCCTTCAGGCCGCTGGTCTGCGTCGCGGCAAGGACGCCGGCTCCGGAGCCGGGCACCATGTCGATCGGGCCGGGGGCCGGGAAGGCGGCGACCGGGGTTCCCGCCGCCCAGGCCTCCAGGATCACCAGGCCGAAGGTGTCGGTGAGCGAAGGAAATACGAAGACGTCGGCGCAGGCGTAGTGCGCGGCGAGGTCGTCGCCGAACCGCGCCCCCCGAAAGACCGCCTCCGGATATTTTATTTCCAATTCGGCGCGCTGCGGCCCATCGCCGACCAGGACCTTGGTTCCCGGCAGGTGGAGCGCCAGAAAGGCTTCGATATTCTTTTCAACCGCGACGCGGCCGACGTAGAGCCAGACCGGGTGGGCGACGTCGGCGAACAGATCCGGTTCGTCCGCTCGCCGAGGATGGAAGATCCCGGTGTCGACGCCGCGCGACCACAGCGAGATGTTGTGGAAACCGTGTGCGGCCAGCTCCTCGCACATCGAGTTGGTCGCCACCATCAACCGGCCGGACGGCTTGTGGAACCAACGCATGTAGGCGTAGCCGGCGGCCAGGGGCAGCGGCAGGCGGGCCGAGACATATTCCGGGAAGCGGGTGTGATAGCTGGTGGTGAACGGCAGCTTCCATTCCAGGCAGATGCGGCGCGCGGCCAGGCCGATCGGGCCCTCGGTCGCGATGTGGATGGCTTCCGGTTCGAACACCTTGAAGCGCTGCTGGACCTTCTCATAGGCGCCGATCGCCAGCTTGATCTCCGGATAGGTCGGCAGGGGGACGGTGGTGAACTGGTCGGGGCTGACCACCTCGACCTGATCGCCCATCTCGCGAAGTTCGGCGACGACGCGGGTGAGGGTGCGCACGACGCCATTGACCTGAGGCTCCCAGGCGTCGGTGGCCAGCAGGATGCGCATCAGGCGGGCAGGGTTTCCAACATCGGCGCCGTGATCGCCTCGGCGCGGGTCTCGGCGACTCTGGCGCGCTCGATCATAGACCACGAGCGCAGGGCGGCCCATTCGAGGATCTCGAGACGGCCGTCCGGATGCTCGACCAGCGCGGTGCAGCTCTCGACCCAGTCGCCGTCGTTGATATAGGCGACACCGCCGATATCGCGCATCTCCGCCTTGTGGATGTGGCCGCAGATCACGCCGTCGACGCCGCGACGATGCGCCTCGGCGGCCACCGCCTGCTCGAAACTGTCGATGAATTGCAGCGCGTTCTTCACCTTGGATTTCAGGAAGGCCGACAAGCTCCAATAGCCGAACCCCAGCCGCCGCCGCAGGCGATTCACATGGGTGTTCAGCGTCAGGACGATTCTATAGGCCAGATCGCCGGCCAAGGCGAGCGCGGGGGCATGGCGCACCACGCCGTCGAACTCGTCGCCGTGCAGCACCAGGAACCGGCGTCCGTCGGCCGTCTGGTGGATGGCGTCGCGGGCCACCACCACGCCGCCGAAGTGCACGCCGCAGAAGTCGCGCACGCGGTCGTCGTGATTGCCGGGGATATAGGTGACGGTCGCTCCCTTGCGGGCGAGGCGCAGCAGCTTCTGCACCACGTCGTTGTGGGTCTGCGGCCAGTACCAGCCGCCCTTCATGCGCCAGCCGTCGACGATGTCGCCGATCAAATACATCTGCTCGCAGGTCATGTGGCGCAGGAAGTCGAGCAGCAGCTCGGCCTGGCAGCCGCGGGTTCCCAGATGGATGTCGGAGAGAAAGACGGTGCGGTAGTGGGTCGGCGGGGCGTCGTCGCGCTGGGGGCCGTCCATGGGGTGCGCTCTTGCGGTCAAAGGGCGCGACCATCGGTTAAGGTGATTTGCTGACGGATTTGTGAAAGTGTGGGGAGACTAGAACGTCTCCGACCAGGGGCGCAGGTCGAGTTCCAGGGTCCAGGCGCTGCGGTGCTGGTGGTGGAGCATCCAGTAGGCCTCGGCGATGGCGGCGATGTCGAGCATGCCATCGAGGCCACGCTGGTCCTTCAGCTGCGGTATCATCGAGAGCAGGCGCTCGCCCTCGATGCCGCCGTCGATGACGACATGGCCGACGTGGACGCCTTGCGGGCCGAACTCGCGGGCGATGCTCTGAGCCGTGGCGCGCAGGGCGGCCTTGGCGGCGGCGAAGGGGGCGAAGTTGGCCTTGCCGCGCAGGCTGCCGCTGGCCCCGGTGAATATCAGGCTGCCGCCGCCGTGTCCGACCAGCGCCGGCAGCGCTGCCTGGGCGAGGTGGAAGCCGCCCAGGGCGTGTTCGCGCCAGTGCCCCTCGAAGTGATCCTCGGTGATCTTCAGGAAAGGGGCGGGGCGGTTGCTGCCGGCGTTGTGGACGGCGATCGCCAGAGGAGCGAGTTGTTCGGCGGCGGCGACGAAGCGGGCGGCGTCCTCCTGGTTCGAGGCGTCGCCGACGATGCTGACGACCTGCGCCCCGGCGCCCTTCAGTTCGGCGGCGGTCGCATCGAGCTTCGCCGCGTTACGGCCCGCGATGGCGACGGGAAAGCCGCCGGCGGCGAAACGCCTGGCGATCGCCGCGCCGAGGCCCTGTGACGCTCCGACGCCGACGACGAGCAGGGAGCCGACACGCGGCGCGGGCGAAAGGGAGGGGAGCGTCAGGGTCATGGGGATCCTCCAGGTCGCAATCTCATACCACTGTGAACGGGGTCAGGCGACGCTCACCGGCTCGCTCGGGACGGGGGGATGAGGGTGGAGGCGGAGGCCTTTGAGGAGGAGTTTTGCGGCCTCGAGGTGGATGGCGGCGACGACTTTCAGGGTGAGAAAGGGGTGCGCCAGGAGGGCGCGGGCGAGGGTGGCGTCGGTGACGTCGTGGCGGGCGCCGGTAAAGGCGGCGGTGATGAGGAGGGCGCCGGAGGGGTCCTTGCCGTGGACGGTGGTGGCGAGGGTTTTGCCGGGGCGGGTGATCTGGAAATCGTAGGTCATCGCCATGTCCATGAACGGCGAGACGTGGAAGGCCTTGGCGCAGGACTGGCGGATCGGCGCGCCGGCGGGGTCGGTCACTGGGATCAGGTAGCTGTGGCGTTCGCCGAAGGTGTTGTTGACCTCATAGAGCATGGCGGCGAGCGACCCATCGGCCCGGTGGCAAAAATAGATGCTCAGCGGGTTGAACACGTGGCCGAGGATGCGCGGCATGCACAGCAGCAGGATGCGGCCGCCGTCGATCGGCGCGCCGGCCCCGCCGAGCGTCTCCTCGACCCACGATCGAAGCGAGGGCCGGCCGTCGCCGTGGTCGCGGTCGTGGAAGCTCACGAGGTTGAAGGCGTTGTGGGAGAACAGCCTCAATCGGCGGGACAGCGCCGGCGTCTCGTCCGGGTCGAACAGCATCTGGAACATCGCGTAGCGCAGGTGATGGCGGCGGGGCGCGAAGCGCTGGTGGGTGACCGCTCCGGTGTAGAGGGCGCTCACGCCGCCAGCTCGAGCGGCTGACTGAGGTGGATGCGGGCGGATTCGCGCTCGACGGTCCAGGGGCGGCGGACGCCACCGAGGGCCTCGGCCACGGCGAGGCCGGATTGCAGGCCGTCCTCATGGAAACCGGAGCCAAAATAGGAGCCGCACCACCAGGTGTTGCGCGCCCCCTGCAGGGACCACAGCTCGCGCTGAGCCCTCATGGCGGCCGCGTCGAACTGCGGGTGCTCGAACGATTCCGTTCGGATGATCTTCGCCGGATCGATCGGGCGGGTCGGGTTGAGGGTGACGAACAGCGGATGGCTGTCGGGAAGGCCCTGCAGGCGATTCATCCAGTAGGTGACGCACAGCTCGTCGCCGCCGCGGCCGCCGACATAGTTCCATGCCGACCAGGTGGCGCGCCGGCGCGGCATCAGGGCGGTGTCGGAATGCAGGATCGCTACGTTGCGCTGGTAGCCGAACGCGCCGAGCAGTGCCCGTTCGCGCGGACCGGCGTCCTCCAGGAGGGCGAGGCCCTGATCGGCGTGGGTGGCGACGACGACCTGGTCGTAGCGCGCGGTCTCGCCGGTCACGTCGCTGATCAGCACGCCCTCGCCCGTCCGGCGCAGGCTGGTCACCGCCCGGCCGATGCGGGCGCGGTGGGCGTAGGCGGCCGTGAGGCGGGACACATAGGCGCGGCTGCCGCCCTCGACAGTGCGCCAGACTGGCCGGTCGACCAGCTTCAGCAGGCCATGGTTCTCGCAGAAGCGGATAAACGCCGCGGCCGGATAGTCGCGGATGTCCTTGAGCGGCGTCGACCAGATCGCCGCGGCCTGCGGCAGCAGGTGATCGTTCTGGAACGCGCGGCCATAGCGCTGGGTGTTGAGATAGTCGCCCAGGCTGGTCAGACCGCTTTCCAGCGCGCAGGCATGGGTCGGCGCGTCGCGGTAAAAGCGAAGCAGGTCCGACAGCATCGACCAGAACCGCGGCCGGACCAGGTTGCGCCACTGGGCGAACAGGGTGAAGACGTTGTCGCCACCGTATTCCAGCGCGCCGTCCTCCAGGCTGACCGCGAAGCCCATGTCCGTCGGCCTGGTCGGAACCTTCAGGTGGTCGAACAACGCGACTAGATTGGGATAGCTCTGCGCGTTGTAGACGATGAAACCCATATCGACCGGCGCCGGCCCCGCCGCCGACGGCGCGTCGACGGTAAGACTGTGGCCGCCGAGGCGCGGATCACTCTCATAGAGCGTGACATTATGTCGCTGACTGAGCAGCCAGCTCGCCGACATGCCCGATATCCCAGCCCCTATGATGGCGATATTCAGGGGTTTGGTGGACGTCAAGCCGTTCAAAATGCTGTCCAATTCATGCGACGCCCCGGTCACCGCGCGAAACGTCGCGCCGCGATTGGCCTAGTGTTTACGGCCTGCCCAGTTCGGTGGATCACCGCCGGCGCCCAAGAGCCCGGCAGTGATCCATGGTTGTAGCGGCGCCGTATCAAGGGAAATGAATGCAGGTTTGTTCACGATCGAAAGCCGCGTTGCACGACCACCGTTCCTGCGATCATTCCGGCGATCGGCGCGGGGCGGGAAGCGTGCGCGCATGACCGACACGCCGGCCTCGATGCGCGGGCTGTCGGCGCTGATCGTCGCTATCGCCGAACGTGGCGATCGCGCCGCTTTCGCGACCCTTTTCAACTACTTCGCCCCGCGCGTGAAGAGCTACATGCTCAGCCTCGGCGCGACGCCGGAGATGGCCGAGGAACTGGCGCAGGAGACCATGCTGATCGTGTGGCGCAGGGCCGACGCCTTCGACGCGTCGCGAGCCGCCGCGTCAACCTGGATATTCACTATCGCGCGCAACCTGCGGATCGACATTTCCCGCCGCGACCGCCGGCCGATGGCCGGCGACGACCCTTCACTTGAGACGCCGGCGCCCCCCCTGCAGGATGCGACGATGGTTGCGGCCCAGGACGAGGTCCGCATTGCCTCCGCCCTCGAGGCGCTGTCGGCCGATCAAGCTAGGGTTGTGCGAGAGGCGTTCTTTTCGGATAAGCCGCATTCCGAAATCGCGACCGATCTCGGCCTGCCTCTGGGTACGGTCAAGTCGCGGTTGCGACTGGCGATGGTGCGTCTGCGGATGCTGTTGGGAGAGCCGTCATGACGACCCCAAATCATCACCCGTCCGCCGACCGCCTGCTCGAATATGCGGTCGGCACGCTGGCCGGTCATCGCGCCATGGTCGTCGCCACCCACCTGCAGGCCTGCCGGGGTTGCGCCGCCGAGGTGGCGACGAACGAGGCGATCGGCGGCGTATTGTTGAGCGCGCTTCCTCCGGCGCCGATGAACGCCGACGCCCTGGCCCGCGCCCTGGCCCGCATCGAGCGCCCCGCACCCGCCCGCCCCGCGACTGCTTTCACGTCCGATTGGGCGCTCATCCCGCCGCCGGCGGTCCG
>Ga0302314_10012814_pt1 | contig 14463 bp, 8 predicted proteins | sample III_Palsa_N2_3_FD_200533 | JGI IMG/M metagenome (GOLD analysis project Ga0302314, IMG submission 200533) | Peat permafrost microbial communities from Stordalen Mire near Abisko, Sweden - III_Palsa_N2_3 | ecosystem: Environmental > Terrestrial > Soil > Palsa > Peat permafrost | place: Sweden... | reverse complement strand
CGCGCTTCACCGCCGCGAGGATCTCGACATAGGTGTCGCCGGTGTAGCTGGGATGGATGCCGCCCTGCAGGCAGACCTCGGTCGCGCCCGCATCCCACGCCTCGACCGCGCGCGCCGCCACCGTGTCGCCGGAAATCAGATAGGGGGTGTCGCGCGTTCCGGCCTTGGTCGATGTCTTCGAGAAGGCGCAGAAACCGCAGCTATAGGTGCAGATGTTGGTGTAGTTGATGTTGCGGTTGACGACGTAGGTGACGGTATCGCCGCACACCTCTGCGCGCAGCGCGTCGGCGACCTCGACGACCGCTTCTGCTGCAGCATCGCGTGCAGCAAAAAGCGTCACGATATCCGCTTCCGCGAGCTCGACACCGGCCGTCGCGCGATCGAGGATGCGCCCCAACGCGTGATGCCGCCCCAGCGCCGGCGCGCCGAGCGGATCGTGCGGGCTGCCGGGCGCGGGAAGCGTCGCCCCCGGACACCACGCACCGTCTCGCGCGAGCCCCTCGGCGTCGGCGAGCCTGAGCACCGGCGCGCGCATCGCTGGATCGAGCCATGTCGCGCCATCCTGCACGAAGCGCGGATAGATCGTCAGCCGCTCGACCAGCGGCCGCCCAGCGCGCGCGCAGACTTCGGCGAGGCGCTCGATATCGGGCCACGGCGCCTCGGGGTTCACATGGTCGATCGTCACGGGCGAGATGCCGCCCCAATCGTCGATCCCGGCATCGAGCAGCGCCTCGAGCCGGCCTTCGTTGAGATTGGGGGGCGCCTGCACCGACACCGCATCGCCGATGATCAGCCGCGCGCAGGCGATCGCGCGATAGAGATCGTCGTCGCTCGGCTCGGGCGCGCCCGCCATCCGCGTGCCGGGCTTGGCGCGGAAATTCTGGACGATCACCTCCTGGAGATGACCATGACGACGATGCAGATCGCGCAGCGCGAACAGCGCGTCGAGCCGCTCGTCGGGCGTCTCGCCGATCCCGATCAGGATGCCGCTGGTGGTCGGCACGCGCGCCACGCCCGCCGCATCCAGCGAGGCGAGGCGCACGGCGGGGCGCTTGTCGGGCGATCCGAAATGCGGCCCGCCGCGTTCGCACAGCCGGTCGGAAGCGCTTTCGAGCATCAGCCCGGTCGACGCGGAAACGCTGCGCAGCCGCGCATGATCCTCCGCCGACAATATCCCCGCATTGATATGCGGCAGCAGCCCTGTCTGGTCGCGCACCAGCCGCGCGACATGCTCGACATAATCGACCGTGCGCGAAAAGCCGAGCGCGGCGAGCGCCTCGCGTGCGGCGGGATAGCGCCGCTCGGGCGCGTCGCCGAGCGTGAACAGCGCCTCGCGGCATCCGAGTGCTGCGCCGGCGCGTGCGATCTCCAGCACGCGATCGGGCGAAAGATAGGCTGTCTTGAGCCGGCTGGGCGCCTTGGCGAAGGTGCAATAATGGCAGACATCGGCGCACAATTGCGTCAGCGGGATGAACACTTTTCGCGAATAGCTGGTGCGCGCGGGGCCCCGCGCATCGCGGCGCGCCCGCGCCTCGGCCATCAGCACTGAGATCGGGGCGGTCAGCAGATGGTGGCGCAATTCAAGCAAGCGTCCGCTCTCCTCGCCAGCGGCTTGGGGTCGACCCATTTGCGCGGCACCCTCGATCTGACATAGCGACAGGCACTTGGAACCTCCCATATGGGGGCATGGGCATTGGAGGGCATGGAAACCGCATGACCGATATCGCTCCCGTGGCGGACCTGCTGCTGCCACTGCTCGACGGCGCGTTCGAAGATCCGCCATGGGGCGATTTCCTCGATCGTCTGCGGGGCCGCATCGGCGCGGACTATGCCAGTCTGATCTTCCGGCCGCTCGCCCCGGCGCGCCCGTCGCTGCTGCATCTCTTTTCCGGCGAGAGCTCGCCGCCGCCCGTCGAGCAATTATATCGCGAAAGCCTGCACCAGCGCGACCCGGTCGATTATCACGCGCTGCGCGACGGGCGTGTCTATGCGCTGGACGAATTGCTCGTCGCGGACGACCCCGCGCATGAGCGGCACCGGCGCGATCTGCTGGCGCCGAGCGGGATGAACGACGTCCGGCTGATGCGGATCGTCGAGCCCGCAGGCGTAAGCGTCTGGCTCACGCTCTCGCGCCGCCAGGGCCATTTCGGCGCGCGCGAGAATGCGATGATCGAGATGCTGGCACCGTATCTGAGAAGCGCGCTGCGCGGGTTCGTCGTGATGGAGCGCGAGCGTTTCAAGGCCTCGGTCGCGGGCGAGGCGATCCGACGGCTGAGCTTCGGGTGGCTGACGCTCGACGCCGGGGGACGGCTGCTCGATGCCGATCTCGAGGCACGCCGCCTGATCGACCGCGGCGACATCCTCAAGCAGGGACGCGACGGGCGGCTTGCTGCGCGGCATCGCGACGTCGATCGGGAGATCGCCGATGCGGTCCGGCGCCTCGCGACCGAGACGCAGGGCCGGCCCCGCGCGCTCGTGCTCAGCCGCGATCCGTGGCTGGACATGCTCCTCGTCCCCACGCAGCGCCGCCCGTTCCCGGCGAGCCCGGCGACCGCGATCGTCGCCTATGTCCATGGCGACGGCTGGTCCTCGGCGGATCGCTGCGAACAGTTGGCCGATCTCTTCCAGCTGCTGCCCAGCGAGGCGCGGCTGGCGCTGGCGCTGAGCCGCGGCATGTCGATCGCCGAAGCCGCGAACGAACTGCGCCTCACCGTTCAGACCGCGCGCACCTATTCCAAGCGAATCTACGCCAAGATGGGCGCACGCGGTCAGCCCGATCTGGTCCGCTTCATCCATCGCAGCGTGCTCACCATCGCCTGATCGCCGGATAGCGGGGTCGTTCGCCTTATAAAGGCTTGGACAATGTCGCACCGCGGCAAGTCCATCGCCCGGTTTTCGTGGAAAAGACCGATACCGAAATGGCACGATCCGGCGTCGCGACATGCCGTCTTCCAAACAACGCTCGTGCGATGTTCCCGCGGGATTGTCCTTCTAGCCCCGTTCAACGCCCGGTGGGGCGCTGACAGGATCGAAATGCGATGTTAGCGACATGAAGACGACAATCCGATGCCCGACCACGCAAGAACGTAACAGCGTTGTGGTCGGCGGGGATCCATGGAGGGGATCAGCATGAAGCACGACATCCGGAATACCGCCTTTGCGTTCAGCACGGCGCTGACACTGAGCATGGGGATCGTAGCGCCCGCCTTCGCCCAGGCGAAGCCGGATACGTCGTCGCCCGCGCCGGCCCCCGTCGCCACGCCGCCATCTGCGACCGCGCCCGACACCACCGCGCCGGCGCCCGTTTCCACGCGGTCCCGCGCGCGCGCAGCGACGCCGGAAAGCGGCGCTGCCGACATCATCGTCACCGCCCGCCGCGTCGAGGAGCGACTGCAGGACGTGCCGATCTCGATCAGCGTCTTCAACCAGCAGCAGATCACCAACCGCAACGTCGTCAACTCGACCGATCTTGCCGCCTATACGCCCTCGCTGTCGGCTAATTCCAATTTCGGCACCGAGAATGCGACCTTCGCCATCCGCGGCTTCGTCCAGGATGCGGGCACGCCGCCTTCGGTCGGCGTCTATTTCGCCGACGTCGTCGCGTTGCGCGGCCCCACGCAGGGCACGCAGGCGGGCGACGGCGCTGGGCCGGGCAGCTTCTTCGATCTCCAGAACGTCCAGGTGCTGAAGGGCCCGCAGGGCACGCTGCAGGGTCGCAACACGACGGGCGGCGCGGTGCTGTTCGTGCCGCAGAAGCCGACGTCGAAATTCGAAGGCTATGTCGAGGGCTCCTATGGGAATTTCGACATGAAGCGCATCCAGGGCATGCTCAACGTGCCGCTGAGCGATATCGCCCGCTTCCGCATCGCGGTCGACCACCAGAGCCGCGACGGATATCTGCACAACACGTCGGGTGTCGGCCCCGACAGCTATGACGACGTCAACTACACCGCGATCCGCGCGAGCCTCGTCGTCGATCTGACCCCGGATCTCGAGAATTACACGATCGTCTCCTACAGCCGCTCGAACACCAACGGCAGCTTCAACAAGCTGATCGCGTGCAACAAGAACGGCACCGACCCGCTCGATTTCGCGGCCGGCGCGCGCAACTTCATCGGCGTGTTTTCCTGCGCTCAGCTTGCCAAGGAAAAGGCGCAAGGATCAGGCTTCTACGATGCCGAAGCGAATTTCTCGAACCCCGAATCGCTGCTCGAGCAGTGGCAGATCATCAACACCACGACGTGGCACGCCAGCGACACGATCACGATCAAGAACATCGCCAGCTACGGGCAGTTCAGGGATACGCAGCGTTCGCCGCTGTTCGGCACCAACTGGACCTCCGCCAGCCTGCCGAGCATCTACGGCACCTTCATCTTCCCCGGCACCTTGCCGCAATTCACCGAGATCTCGCCGATCCCGGGCGGCATCACGTCCAACCAATCGACCGCGACCGAAGAGCTTCAGCTTCAGGGATCGGCGCTCGACGACAGGCTGACCTACCAGGGCGGCGTCTACGGCGAATTCAGCGATCCGCTGGGGCTGAGCGGCAACCAGTCCTACTCGCTTGCACTGTGCAGCAATGTCATGACGCTGCAGTGCAGCGACCCGATCGGCCAGGATTTCTCGCGGCTCGAGGGCGGCGGCATCACGGTGGGCGCGGTCAATTATACCGCGGGGCGTACGAGCTATCGCGATCTCGGCGTCTATGCGCAGTCGACCTATAAATTCACCGACAAGATCAGCCTGACGGGGGGCATCCGCTACACATCGGATCGCCAGACCAACTCCAGTCAGCGCATCACCAATGTCTTCCCCACCGCGAATGTGCCGGTCTCGACATGCACAGATATCAGCCAATCGTTCCCGGCCTGCTCCGAATTTCTCAAGGAAAAATCGAGCAAACCGACTTGGCTGATCGATCTCGACTACAAGCCGACCGAGAATATCTTGGCCTATGCCAAATACTCGCGCGGCTATCGCGCAGGCGGCGTCTTCGCCAACGCACCGAGTGATCATCGCACTTTCTCGCCCGAAAAGGTCGATGCGTATGAGGCCGGCATCAAGACGACGCTTCGCGGCGCGCTGCACGGCACCTTCGACATCGACGGCTTCTACAATAATTTCACCAACCAGCAGTTGCAGCTCGGTTTCCAGAACAACCAGAATTATCTCGGCACCGGCCTGCCGTCGCCCGTTTCGCCGACCACCGCGATCATCAACGCGGGCAAGTCGCGGATCTGGGGCATCGAGGTCGATTCCTCGATCACGCCGTTCAGGGGCTTCACGCTCGATGTCGGCTACACCTATCTGAACGCGACGATCCGCAAGATCGCGCCGTTCACCACCACCGATCCGCTGTACCAGGCCGCCAACGGCAACATCGCGCCCGGATCGCCGCTGGAGCTGTCGCCCAAGAACAAGGTCGCGATCACCGGCACCTATACGCTGCCGCTCGATCCGGGCATCGGCCGCGTCTCGTTCGGCGCGACCTTCGTCCATACCGACAAGCAGCTGACCGACTATGTCTATTCGACCCCGGGCGACGTCGCCGCCTATGGCGGGAACTTCGAGTTCATCCAGAAGACCAACCTGCTCAATCTCAACGCGTCGTGGAATAACGTCGTCGGCCTGCCGATCGACGTTTCCGCCTTTGCCACCAACGTGACCAACAAGAAATATTACGTCTATATTCCAGGTCTCGGCGGTCTTTCGGGCTCCGGCGCCGAATTCGCCGCGGTGGGTCAGCCGCGCTTCTTCGGCGGACGCGTACGCTACCACTTCTGATCGAGGCGCGGGCGATCGAACTCGCGCCGAGACGACGGAACGATCGCCCGGGTGGTACAGCCCGGGCGATTTTTTTGCGCGTCGGCGGCCAGCTTTTGGATGCGCCGGCTCGGATCAGTGGCCGAGCCTTCCGAATGCTGGAGGAAGGGTCCATCGCCTGGCAATACCGTCCCGTGCTCCTGCGCAGGCAGGAGCCTAGGGTTTCAGGCGTCGCGCTTGCTTCACCTGGGCTCCTGCCTACGCAGGAGCACAAGCTTGCTGGAAGATGTTCGGCTGTCCATATCGGACGTTCCGGACGCGGAGCAGGACACCCTCCCCGTTCCACGCCTCGCAATCGCGCCGCCGCCGATGCGACGCCCGATCCTCTAGCTCACCACCGCCGGGGATCGACGACGTGGCGGATCGGGGCCGAAGGGCCGGACATCGTCGCCACTGCGGCCGCCACGTCGCGAAGCCCGATCCGTTCGCTCAGCCATGGCCGGACGTCGATGCTGCCGTCGGCGATCGATCGCAGCGCCAGCTCCATGTCCTGCTGTTCCTCGCCCGCGGCGAAGTGGATCGTGAGGCGCTTGTTCTGCGCGGCGAAGACGAAGAGTGATTCGGCTTCCATGCAATAGCCGCCCATCACGATCCGCGCCTCGAAGCCGACGGCGGCAATGATCTGCGGCAGCAGCCCCGGGCGGCCGACGCATTCGTAGACGAGATTGGCGCGCCGGTTGCCGAGATCCGGGATCGCGTCGTAAGGCGACAGCGCGCGCGGATCAACCGCGATATCGGCGCCCATCGCGATCGCCGCCTCGCGCCGGGCCGGATGCAGGTCGGCGGCGATGATCGGGGCGATGCCCATCAGCCTCAAGCCCGCGATCACGCCCAGGCCGATCGCGCCGCACCCGACGACCAGCGCGACATCGTCCTTCGTCGGCCGCCCGCGGCGCGCATGTTCGAGCCCCACCGCGAGCGGTTCGGTCATCGCCGCGAGATCATCGTCGAGATCGGCGGGGATTTCGATCAGCGCATCCTCGTCGAGCAGCATCAGCTCGCCCCAGCCGCCCGGACAGTCATGGCTGAAACCGATCACCGCATGACGCGCACCGGCCCGCATCACCGGCACCGAGGTGACACGACGACCGGGCCTGACCGTGCGCCGGCTGCCCGGCCCATAATCGATCACCTCGCCGACGAACTCATGCCCGGGCACGAACGGTCGCGCGAAATCGAGCGCCGCATAGGGGCCGCCATGGCGACGCGAGAGATCGATGACATTCTGCCCGGCATGGAGGAAATGCTGCTCGGATGCGCACAGACCGCAGCTATGCGTGCGAACGAGCGCCTGGCCCGCCGCCGGCACCGGTTCGGGCATCTCGTTGACGAGAATCTCGCCATTCTCGATATACGCCGCCTTCACGTCGCATCACTGCCGGTGGCGCCGGGCGACGCTTCGTCTCCCGCGCCGCGGCGATCCAGAACGGCATAGGACGGATCGGCACGGTCGCGACGACCGACGTCATGCTCGGCGAGCGGCGTCACGTCGCGGATCTCGTCGAAATCGCGGATCGTCAGGCGCCGCGCGATACCCCAACGCCCCTCGCGCCGTTCCCAGTGATCGAGATAGCGGCCCCAGACCGAAATCTGCCTGACTTCGCTGCCGCCCGCCGCGACGCGCAGCGTGGCGAAATGATAGGATTCGCTGCTCGCCCGATCGCCGTCGAGATCGATCAGCACGTTGCTCACCTGGTGCGAGTGGCAGAGCGCACGCTGGTGCTGCGCGCAGACATGATCGATCACGCCGCGGCCGTCGCCCTGATAGACGTCGGTGCCGTAATCGGCATAGCTGTCCGGGTGCCAGATCGAATGGCCGAGCGCGACGTCGAGTCGGTCGACGGCACGGCAGTAGCGATAGATCATTTCGGTGATCGCCTGCCGATCGTCGAGCGCGCGCAGCAGGTCGCCATCGGTATCGGACATGCGCTTCACGCCTGCCCGATCATGCGGCGCGTCAGCTTCTCGATCGTCACGATGCGTTCGCGCCGCTGTGCCGCAGACTGGCCGGTCATCCCGGCCTCGTCATCCTCCTCGTTCCAGTTCTTGACGGGTCCGTGCGGCAGCCGCTCGAGCCCGACGCGCGCGACGTCGTCGGGCGAGGCGCAATCGGCGGGCAGATCCATGCCCTTGGCCGCCACGTAGCGACGAAATTCGGGCGTGTCGGTCCTGCTCAGCACCAGCGTGAGGACGTCGACGCCGAAGGAGCGAAGCTCGGCCCAGAGCGCTTCGGCGAGGCAGAGGTTGAAGGCCTTGCTGCCGCAATAGGGCCCCATCGTCGCAAGGCCGCCATAGCAGGCGCCAGAATTGACCAGCAGCAAGCCGCCATGGCGCCGCGTCCGCATCGGACCGGCGAAATGATGCGCGGATTTGAGGACGGTCATGACGTTGCGCTGGACGAGATCGGCCCATGCCGAAACGTCGGCATCGAGGAAGCCCTGGCCATGCGGATCGCTGCCCGCATTGCTGACGTAGAGCCCGATCTCGCGCGCGCCGACCGCGTCGATCATCCGGTCGGTCGCATCGGCCGCGGCGAGATCGATCGGCGCGGTGACGCACGCGACGCCGGTCTCGCGCTGAATCTCCTCGGCCAGCGTCTCGAGCGGCGCGGACCGTCGGGCGATCAGGATCGGGCGCACGCCCCGCGCTGCGATCGCGCGCGAGAACGCCCGCCCCGTCCCCTCCGATGCCCCCATGACGACCGCCCAGGGGCCGTAGCGCGCCGCAAAGTCCGTCTGCGCCCCGTCCTCGTGCGTTTCGTGATCTGCGGCCGGAGCGATCGGCGCCATTCGGATCAGGCCCGGCTGCGCGGCAGGCCCAGCCGCCGCTCCGCGACCATGCTGCGCAGCACCTCGCTGGTGCCGCCATAGATCGTCGTCGCGGTCGCGTGGCGATAGCCCTTTTCGACCATGCCCAGCCCCTCGCTGCCGCGCAGCAGCGATTGCGGCGCGGCGAGATCGAGCAGATCGGCCGAGTCCGCGATGAACGCCTCGGTAGAGAATATCTTGGCGGCGGGACCATAGGCGACGTCGGCCTGCCCGGCGAGGCGCATGCCCAGCGGCCGGCCCGACAAGGTCTCGGCAACGCGTGCGTCGCAGTGCGCCTTGGCCAGCCGCGCCAGCACATTGCTGTCCTCGATCAGCGGCCGGCCGTTGCGCTGCTTTCCTTCGGCCCAGGCGACGACTGCATCGATCATCTCCAATATGGCAAAATGATAATAGCCCCCGCTCTGCTCGAGCCCCAGCGCGGCGGCGAGCACCTTGGCGCCGCCGTTGATCTCCCCCAGGCGATATTTGTCCGGGATGCGGACGTCCTGGTAGAAGGTCGCGTTGGTCCGCTCGTCCATGAAGGTGTGGATCGGGTGGATTTCGATCCCGGGCGTGTCCATCGGCACCAGGAAGACGGTGATGCCCTTGTGCTTGGGCGCTTCGGGATCCGTGCGCGTGATCAGGATCACGTAGCTTGCCAGTTCGGCGCCCGAGGTGAACATCTTCTGGCCGTTGATCACCCAGCCGTCGCCGTCGCGAACCGCGCGCGTTTTGGCGGCGAATACGTCGGACCCGCCGGACGGCTCGGTATAGCCGAGACACGCGGTGACGTCGCCGCGCCCCATCCGCAACAACACCTCGGCCTTGAGCTCGGCAGTCGCGGTCTTCTGGACGACATGGCCGATCATCGCGGTGGTGCTGCGCGCGAGCCCGGCATAGCCGACCTGCTGCCACACCGAGAGGCTGGCGCGGGTGGCATCGGCATCGGCGCCGCGCCCGCCATATTCGACGGGCCAGTCGGGATAGAGCAGCCCCGCCTCGCCGAGCGCGCGGTGGACGCCCCAATCATGCGCCTCGAAATTATGATCGACCAGATTATGTCGGGCCGGATCGAGTATCCGGCCGAACAGCGCGCGCGTCTCGGCGGCGAGTTCCTGGCCACCCTGCGGCGGATCGAAATCGATCTCGACCAGCCCAGGGTCGGGCAGCGCCGCCGCCTCGCCGAGGAACAGGCGCCGCCCGCCGCGGATCAGCTCCTGCTGCGGATCGCCCAGCGCGAGCGCCCAGGATTTGGCGCGGCGATGATAGAGCTGGATGTCATATTCGTTGCTGAGCCCGTAGCCGCCGAAGGTGTGAAGCGCATGCGCGACCGAACGCGTGGCCGTGCGCGACGCCCACCAGAACAGCATCGAGACGGTCGCCGCGGCATCGGGGCGTTCGTCGGCGATCGCGCGCAGCGTCCACCAGAGCAGCATCGCGGCACCGTCGGCATCGATGACGTCGTCGGCGAGCGGATGCGCGATGCCCTGATTGGCCCCGATCGGCTGGCCAAACGCGATCCGCTCGGACGCATAGGCGGCCGCCATCGTCAGCGCCTCGCGGGACAGGCCGATCGTCGTCGCCGCGGTCAGTAGTTTCCACTCCTCGATTCCCGCCGCCCAGATCCGCGCGACATCGGCATTGCTCGCGATCACGACGCGCTCGCTTTGGCCGGGCTCGAACAGTCCGGCGGCGACACCGCCGAGCGTCGGCGAGGCCACGAGCCGCGTCGCGGGGATCTCGATCGCGATCTCGGTGCCGTCGAAGGTCAGGATACCCTTGGCGACCGCGCCGCCCGGAACGAGTTGCGGCTCGCCCGGCGTCGTTTCCTGCAGCGCGAGCGTGAGCAGCGTCTCGCCACCGCGCACCGCGTCGATCCATGTCCGCGCGGTCTCGCCGCCCAGTTCGCCCAGGATGCGCAACGCGACGACCGCTTCGGCGAGCGGAGCCGAGGCCAGCCGGCGCCCCGCCTGCTCCATCATCAGGCACGTATCGAACAGGCTCATCCCGCCGCCGCCCGCCTGAGCGGACAGCCGCATGAACGGCACCTCGAGCGCGACCAGGTCGCGCCACAGCGCCGGATCGAAACCGACGGGCTCGGCCGCGCGCACGCGCGCCGTCGTGGATTCCGCCGCGAAGAACCGTTCGAACATGTCCTGCACGGGCAGGCTTTCGTCGGGCAAACCGAGCTTCATGCAGATGCTCCTTCAAGGCGGTGCGACGCGATGACGACCGCACGCCTCGCAGGGGACGATCTTCCACGACCCCCGGCTTCGCGCAGCGTATAAACCCTGTCTAGGCGGTCGACGGCCGCCGGCCGCAGATACCGCCTTGCCGATATCGCGCGGCGCCGGACGGCGTCGACGCCCGGCGACTCAGTTGACCGATTCGGTTCCGGCGATCGACGTCCGGTGCATCATCCGGCCCGATTCCGCATCATAGGGGAGCACGCGGTGCATCGCGCCGGTATTGTCCCAGATCACGAAATCGCCCGCCTCCCACTGGTGGCGATAGGAGAAGTCGGGCTGCACCGCCCATTCGACGAGACGCGAGAGCAGCGCGCGCCCGTGCGCGATCGGCATGCCCGGGATGTGATCGGCGGTGGTGCCGATGACGAGCGAGTTCCGGCCGCTGTCGCGCTTCCAGACGATCGGATGGTCCTTGACGAGGCCGATCGAGGTCACGCGCTCGCGATCCTCCTCGGGGATGGCGTCCGCGATCGGACGCAGGCTGGCAGACACGCTGTGGATGGCGCGCAGCCCTTCCAGCGCGGCCTTCTCCGCCTCCGGCAGGAATTGATAGGCGGCATAGGTGCTGGCGAACTCGGTCTGTCCGCCGACCGCCGCGATCTGGCGCGCGGACAGCAGCGTCGCCTTGGGCGGCGGCATGTCGACGGTGATCCCGTCCATATGCCAGAAGAAGGTGCCGAGCACATATTCGGGCTGGCGATTGATCCGGCGATCAAGCGTCACCTGGTAGACGGGCTCGTCGTCGGGCCGGTCGGTCACCGCGCGACTGGTGATGTTGATGCGCGCGCCGAGCAGATCGGTGAACGCCAGCTGTTCGGCGTCGGTGAGATGCGCGCGCGGGAAGATGAGGACGGTGCGCTCCTCCAGCATCTCGCGGCAGCGGCGACCCAGTTCCTCGGTGAACATGTTCGCCCGATCGACATGGACGATCGAGCCGATATTCGGCTTCACGGCTTCGAATGCGATGCTCACGAACGGCCTCTCCACGCTGTCGTTTGGAGGATCGTATAGCATCGCCGCGACGGCCCGGTGAGCCGGGCGGAGGCTGAGGGAACAGGTATCGCGGAGTCGATCGTTCGGCGCGCGATGTGCGAACGCCCCCGATCAGGCGGGGCGTTTTCCCAGCCGCGGCGCCGGCCGCATCGCGCCCGACGCCGCATCCGAAAAGCCGATCGGCAGGCGCAGGCCCTTGACCGCCTCGCCGCCTTCACGCGGCATGTCCGCGACCATCCAGCGCGCCACGATCTGCGGGTCCGCCAGCGCCTGCGTCACGCTGTTGATCGGCCCGGCCGGGACGCCCAGCCGTTCGAGCTCCGCCAGCAGGCGGTCGCGTTCCCACAGCGCGGTCGCACCCGCGATCGCGGCGCCGACCTCGGCACGATGCGCGACGCGCTCGCGGTTGGTGGCGAAGCGCGGCTCGTCGGGCAGGTCGAGCAACCGCCAGGCGCGACGGAATTGGGCGTCGTTGCCGCAGGCGAGGATGAACCAGCCGTCGACGGTGGGAAACACCTCGTAGGGGACGATATTGGGATGCGCATTGCCCAGCCGCGTCGGGCTGGTGCCGGAAACGAGCGCGTTCATCGCTTGGTTGGCGAGCGTCCCCACCATCACGTCGAACAGCGCCATGTCGATCTGCTGGCCGCGCCCCGTCGTCTCGCGCTGGCGCAGCGCCGCCTGGATGCCGATCACCGCGTAGAGGCCGGTCAGGATGTCGGCATAGGCGACACCGATCTTTTGCGGCGGCCCGTCGGGGCTGCCGGTCAGGTCCATGATGCCGCTCATGCCCTGGACGATGAAGTCGTAGCCGGCGCGCGCCGCATAGGGCCCGTCCTGCCCGAAGCCGGTGATCGAGCAATAGACGAGGCCCGGATTGAGCGCCGACAGGCTCGGATAATCGAGGCCGTAGCGGGCCAGCCCGCCGACCTTGAAATTCTCGATCAGGACATCGGCGTCGGCGACGAGCGCGCGCACCTCGGCCTGCCCCTGCGGATCGGAGAAATCGATGACGCGCGACGTCTTGCCGCGGTTGGCGGCGTGGAAATAGGCGGCATCCTGCGTGCCGTCGCCATTGTCGACGAAGGGCGGCCCCCATTGGCGGGTGTCGTCGCCCTCGGGGCTTTCGACCTTGATCACCTCGGCGCCGAGATCGGCGAGCACCTGCCCCGCCCATGGGCCGGCGAGGATGCGCGCGAGTTCGACGACCTTGATGCCGGCAAGCGGTGCCGCGCTCACCACGACGCCACCGCGCCCGCGACGTGACGAGCGAGCCCCGCGCTGTGCGCGCTTCTATCCATGCTGATCGTCTCGCGGCTGGTTATGGAGCGGGTGAAGGGAATCGAACCCTCGTCACTTGCTTGGGAAGCAAAAGCTCTACCATTGAGCTACACCCGCATTCCAATCGATCGGCCGCCCACGCCCCGAGGGGCCGCGGCGGGCTCGAAAGCCTCGCGATCGAGGGCGTCCGGGTGCCATCTCCGCGTCGGCCAGTCAATGGTGTTCCGGACCGCATCGCACGCGTCAGGCGCCGCCGAGGAACAGCTCCGCCGCGGCGTCGATGATCGCATCGGCATCGAGGCGGTAGCTGCGATAGAGATCGGGCAGGTCGCCTGTCTGCCCGAAACGATCGGTGCCGAGCGGGCTCACGCGCAGCCCGCGCACGCCGCCCAGCCACGACAGCGCGGAGGGCGAACCGTCGATGATCGTGACCAGCCCGGCGCCGGGCGCGAGCGGTGCGAGCAGCGTCTCGACATGGCTCGGCGCGGGCGCCCTGCCCTGCCAGCGCGCGGCGCGGCGCGCGGACCAGCCGCGATGCAGCAGATCGGGCGAGGTGACGTTGAGCAGGCCGAGCCCGGGAATGTCTTCGGCGAGCGCGGCATGCGCCGCGAGCACCTCGGGGACGATCGCGCCGGTGAACGCGATCGCGGCGTCGGCGCCCGGCGCAGGCGGCTTGAGCCAATAGCCGCCCTTGAGCGCGTCCGCCTCCCAGCCGTCGTCGTCGCGCACGACCTGCTCGATCGCGCGCGTCGTCAGCCGCAGATAGACCGAGCCGCCGTCGTCCGCCTGCATGTGCGCGAACGCCCAGCGCATGACGAGCGCAAGTTCGTCGGCGAAGGCGGGTTCGAAATAGGTGAGCCCCGGCTGGCCGATGCCGATCAGCGGCGAGTTGATCGACTGGTGCGCACCACCCTCGGGCCCCAGCGTCAACCCCGACGGCGTCGCCACCAGCAGGAAGCGCGCATCCTGGTAGCAGCCATAGTTGAGCGCATCGAGACCGCGCGCGATAAACGGATCATAGACCGTGCCGATCGGCATCAGCCGCGTCCCGAACAGCGGCGCTGACAGGCCGAGCGCGGCCAGCGTCAGGAACAGATTATGCTCGGCGATGCCCAGCTCGATATGCTGGCCGGCGGTGTGGCCCGACCATTTCTGCGCCGACGGGATTTTGGCACCCGCGAATACGTCCTTGAACGCCTGCCGCCGGAACAGCCCGCGCTGGTTGACGAAGGCGCCGAGATTGGTCGACACGGTGACGTCGGGCGAGGTGGTGACGATGCGGTCACCCAGGGGATGACCCGATTTGGCGA
>Ga0302314_10012813_pt1 | contig 14463 bp, 15 predicted proteins | sample III_Palsa_N2_3_FD_200533 | JGI IMG/M metagenome (GOLD analysis project Ga0302314, IMG submission 200533) | Peat permafrost microbial communities from Stordalen Mire near Abisko, Sweden - III_Palsa_N2_3 | ecosystem: Environmental > Terrestrial > Soil > Palsa > Peat permafrost | place: Sweden... | reverse complement strand
TCCGCGACCCGCGAGCGTCTGGCGGAGGCGGGGGCCGTGGCGGACGACGAGCGGGAACCTGCCGGCGGTGTATGGCTCACGGCAGGCGAGCTTGCCCGGTGGCCGCGCCGGTACCTAGAGTTTCGGCCGGAGGCGAAACATGGGTGCATGGCTGGTCACCGCCACGGCCAGGCGTTCCGGGACCGGATCAAGGCCGACCCGTTCAGCACGGCCCTGGCCCAGGGACTGCAGTCCGGCCAGTGGCTCCCGGTTGACCTCAGCGCGCCCCCGCGCCCCGGCGATGTCACGTTCGAGCAGGAACTGGCCCGGGTGCGGACCGTCCCGCCGAGGCTAGCCAAGTTCGACCTGTCCCAGTCCGCCGGGGGACGGCTCCTGGACGCGTTCGACGTCAGCGACCCGGCACCCCGCTGCCCACGGTCGAGGTGCGCGTGGTCGACGACGGCGTCCCGGTGCCGGACGGCGAACTCGGGGAGAGCACCGTCAAGGGCCCGCAGGTGGTCTCGGGCTACTGGAAGTCCCCCGAGGCGGCGAGAACATCAGCTGCGGCGAGGTCGAGTCCTGCCTGGGGAACCACCCCGACGTCGCCGAGGTCGCCGCGTTCGGCTTGCCCCACCCCGCGCTCGGCGAGGAGCTCGCCGTCGTCGTCTGCCTGACCGGGGCGAGCACGGCGGGCGCTGACGGCCTCCGGGCGTTCGCCGCGGGACGGCTGGCCGCGTTCAAGGTCCCGGCGCACGTCTACCTGTCCCGCCGCCCGCTGCCCCGCACGGCGAGTGGATTCCCCTGCGCGGCCCGATCCGGCTGACCGTCGGCGCGGACGCCTTCAGCCGGGACTGGATCGTCATCACCAGGCAGGCCGACGACGGGAAGGACCGGCTCGCGATCACGCGAGACAACCTGCCGGAGGTCTGGCAGGCGCTTGCCGGAACCGGCGCGACGCTGGCACCCGCGGTCGGCGAGCTTGAACAGCTGGTCACGTTCACCTCCCCCCTAGGCCGGCTAACGGGCTGGCGGCGTGTCGCGGCGACGATCGTGTTCGGGGCCCTCCTCCCATTCATCCCGGCACCATGCGGGCGCGGACCGGCCGCTTGAGGTCCTTGTTCTGCGGCACGGGTAACAGCCTCCGTCTCGGCGGCCGCCCCAGCGCTCCGACGCGGAGCCGGCCAGACGGAAGTCCGGCGTACCGCGGTACCGGCCCGGGAATGTTCCCCCCTTCGGCCTGACAGTGCCCCGCTGGGGAAGGACCGTCGGCCTCGGCGTCGAACCGCGCCACCACCGTGATGGCCAACGGCCCCGTCCCGGGTCAACCGCGCCTCCCAGGAAGCCCAGCTCACTGTCATGATCGCGAAGACTTTGTTCCTGGTGAAGGATAAACATCGTATAGGTGTACGAAATCTTCGTGATCACGTATCGCCCTCGCCGCAATCGAGATAACAGCAAGAAGCGGCCGGTGGGAAGCCCTAGCGCTGGATACCGGCCGCCTGCTGGCCCGCGTCCTCGGCGCGGATGCGGGCCTGCTCAGGGAGCTCATGGACGACGAGGGCCTGACCCCGTTCGGGTGCCGGCCGCGCCGCGGGCTGCTGCTTCGGATGGCGCTGTTCTGGTCCTGCCAGGCCGCGCAGAACCGGACCAAGCAGCCGGGCATGCCGCTGCTCGTCCGCCCGATCTGGCTGGACGCCAGGTGACGCCGCGCTCCGACGACGCCGACGCCGCGGCTAGTGCTGGTGAAAAGGCCTAGTCATCGAGCGACAGGCGCTTGAGCAGCGAGCCCCGCTCCTCGGCCCGGTCCCCGAGCAGCGCGTCAAGGCGCAGCCGCGCGATCTCCAGCCGGAGCGCGTACTCCTCGCGCTCGGCTCCTAGCCGCCCGGCCGCGGCTTGGCCGTCGGTCAGCGCGGGAGCAGGCGCGGGCGGCCCGGCCTGGGCGAAGAACTCGCGCACGATGGCTCGCGCCAGTCCGTCATAGTCGATCTCAACCGCCTGGTTAGCGGCAGCGGCAGCGGCCGGAACGTCAAGGCGCGAGGCCGCTAGCGCGGCGTGGTCAGCCTGACTGAGGGCGATCCGGTAGGTGCGCTTGCCCCGGATGTCGCGGACGATCTCGCCGTCGCGGTCCATGGCCGCCACCATCTGGATGAAGCCGACCGCCGTGCCGGCGTAGCCGATCGCGTCTTTCAGCACCGTCGTGGCGTAGCCCGCCGGGTCCTCGACCGCCCCGTGCGTGCGCAGGTAGTCGCGCATGCGCGTCCTGGCTGACATGTCTCTAGTCATGCTGATCCTTATCGTCGTCCTCCGGCCCGACGCCCCGCTGAACGGCCGTGCCCACGCAACCAGCTCACAAGCTAATAAGGCGAGAATACCATTGCGAAGCCCGTTCCCGCCGGCCGTCGCGGCGCGGCGATCATCACTGTCGCCGTCCGCCGCGGCCCAGCGATGCTCTAACTATGCGTGGCTATCATGTCATGCTCGCTTAGCCTGCACCCTCACCATCGAAAGCCTCGGCTGGGGTCGGCCGAGGCTGGTGGGCATTGTGAAGGGAACAGGCGCAGTGAAAAATATCCTCTCGCGGCCGCGTGATCTCGCCCCAGACGCCGGCTGTACGCGGCCGCCCTGGTGCTGGGCGTCGCGTCGCTGACCGCGGCCTGCTCGAGCGGCGGCGCAAGCTCAAGCTCAAGCAGCGGCACGACAACCGGAACCGCCACGACCGGCAGCTCCGGGCGTCATCCCGCCCTGGACGCCCAACACGACCGTCACCGGCCCGGTCACCCCGGTCTCCTGGGGGTCCTTCTACGGCATCGCCTGGGAGAACGGCAAGGCCGTCCTGCTGAGCGACACGCCGGTCAACGTCACGAAGTACGTCAATGCCCACGACCCGAAGTAACCGCGAGCGGGGCGCCGCGCTCGTCCTCACCGCCCTCGCGACCGCCGCGGCCCTGTCCGCTTGCTCAAGCAGCGGCATCATCACCAACACCGGAACCGCCGTCGACCTGAACGAGGAGGTCGGCGCGGCCGTGCCCCGCCAGACCGACAACTACTACCACGTGTTCAAGAGGGATGACGGGAAGGCCCAGCTAGACCTCCGGCAGCGCGGTGAGCATGTCCTCGTTCAGCGGCACCGATGGCCTGAACCGGATGTGCTGTTCGCTGCCGGCCAGGCTGGCGAGCCCGCTGGGCGTGCCGTTCGCCACCACCCGGCCCCGGTTGATGACGGCCACCCGGTCACGCAGCCGCTCGGCCTCTTCCATGAAGTGGGTGACTAGCAAGATCGTTACCCCGGTGGACCGGATCGCGGAGATGAGCTCCCAGACTTCACGGCGGGCGTTCGGGTCCAGGCCGGTAGACAGCTCGTCCAGCACCGCCACCTTGGGGTTGCCGATGAGGGCCAGCGCCACCGACAGGCGCTGCTTCTGGCCGCCGGAGAGCTTGCCGAAGAAGGCGTCACGCCGGTCGGCCAGGCCAAGCCGCGTGATGAGCTCATCGGCCGGGACCGGGTGCCGATAGAACGAGGCGTACAGGTCGAGGGCCTCGCTAACCCGGATCTTGTCGGGCAGCTGGCTGTCTTGCAGCTGCACACCGACCAGCTCGCCCAGCTCATCGTGGTCCCGCCGCGGATCGCGGCCCAGCACCCGGAGCTGGCCCCGGTCCGGCGTGCGCAGGCCGGTGACGCATTCCACCGTCGTGGTCTTCCCGGCGCCGTTCGGCCCGAGGATGCCGATGATCTCCCCGGCCTCAACCGTGAACGAAACATCTTCGACCGCGACCTTGGTCCCGTATTCCTTGTGGAGGCCGCTGACCTCAATGACTGGCATACCGCAAGCATTCGCGAATGCCTACCGCACGGCATCGCCCGCCCGGTTCTTCCGCGAGCGCCACCGGGCGGACCCCGGCATCATCCGATCGGTTGAGGTGCCTGGTGAGGCATCGCGCTGTGTCAGCACCTCGTCGATGCGGGCGTCTGAGTAGACCTCTCCGATCGGGATCGATCCGCCCAGGACACCGAAGATCTGGCGGACTACCTCGGGCTGGCCTGCCGCTGCCCGGTAGAACGCCTCGTGACTGGCCGACAGCGGCGCGAGCCTGGCCGTGCTCAGGGTGAGTTCAAAGCCGTTGGCGGTGCGGGCGTCTCGCCGGCGCTGATAGTCGGCCAGGGCGTCGTCCATCGGCCGGGACCCGCCGAGCCCGTCGTGGATGGCCTCGGCCAGCAGTTCGGCGGACACGAAGGCATCCGACATGCCCATGCCGGTGCAAGGGTCCTTGTGGTGGCCGGCGTCACCGGCGAGCGCCCACCCCGGCCCGGCCGATGTCCGGTACAGGTTCGGCAGGTCACCGGTGCCGACGAAGCGCTGCTCCCGGCGCCCCGACGCGATGGTGTCGCGCAGCCCGGGAACGAGCTGGAGGGCGGAGAGGAAGCTGCGTTCCACTTCCTTGCTCACCTGGCGGAACTGCTGGCGGGGCCAGGCGACGTAGATACAAGTCAGGTCGTCGTTGGTGGGCCAGACCAGGATCAGCCGGCCTGGGCGGGCGTGGAAGGACGCGCCCAGATCGCTGATCCCGCTCCAGTAGGAGTAGTAGGCGGCGGTGAGCGGCGGATGCTCCCGGTAGGCGCGGGCGCGGGCCCTTTCCGCGACGGTCGAGTGCAGGCCATCGGCGCCCACGACAATCCGGGCCCGCAGTGACGACTCCGCGGATCCTCGCGGATGGCCGCGCACGCCCGCCACGCGGCCCTCGGACCACAGCAGGTCACCGATCGCGAAGCCCTCGATCAGCTCGGCACCGGACCCGCCGGCCGCCTCAGCCAGCAGCGCGTCGAGCACGGTCCGCCGCGGACAGTACGTGTCGGCCGTATCTTCGACAGCCGGCCCGATGCCGGACATCTGCACCGGGCCGGCGTCGAAGGTGATCTGCCGGATCGGCGTGCAGCCGCGGGCCTGCAGCCGATCGAGCAATCCCCAGGCCTGCAGCCGGGCCGCGCCGCGCTGCCACAAGAAATGCGTGGACATGGTGTCGCTCGGAAACGACGTCCGGTCGACCAGGGCGACCCGGTGCCCGGCTCGGGCCAGCAGCATGGCCAGCGGCGCCCCAGCGCACCGGGCGCCGACCACGATCGCGTCGTACATGGCGCCCACGCCAGGTACGGGGACTAGCCGACGGGCTGGCCCGCGGCCAGGGCCCTGACGTCCGCGGTGCTCAGCGGATTGCCGGCGATGCCCCAGTCCCCGCTCTTGACCTCCTCGACGACCACCCAGGTGACCGGGCGCATGTTCTCGCCCTCGATCTCCACCATCGCTTCGGTCAGCCGGCGGACCATGTCCTGCTTCTGCGCGGGGGAGAAGACCCCCTCGATGACCTTGACGCTGACGAACGGCATAGCTAGCCCCTTTCCCCGAAAGCCGGCTCCGACGCCGACCATGAAACCAAAAATAGCACGACCGTTCGTGCTATACAATGGGCCCATGCCGACACAAAACACGAGCCACGGGGCCAGGACCCGGGAGGCCATCCTGCGGACCGCCGCCGACGTGGCCTCCGTCGACGGCCTGGACGGCCTCAGCATCGGACGGCTGGCCACTGACCTGGCCATGAGCAAAAGCGGGCTGTTCGCCCACTTCGGCTCCAAGCAGGACCTGCAGCTGGCCACGATCGAGGAGGCCCGGCAGCGCTACGCACGAGAGGTGATCGTGCCGGCTCTCGCCGCGGGCTCCGGCATCAAGCGCCTGTACGCGCTGTGCGAGTCATTCCTGTCTTACGTCGAGCGTGCGGTGTTCCCCGGAGGCTGCTTCTTCGCCTCCGCCATGGCCGAGTTCGACTGCAAGGCACCGGGGCCCGTCCGTGATCGCATAGCCGAGTGCCAGGACCAGTGGATGAGCACCCTGGAGGGCGCCGCCCAGGAAGCCCGGGCAAAAGGAGAGCTGCTAACTGACACTGATCCCGGTCAGCTCGCCTTTGAGCTAGAGGCCGCGCTCTTGTCGGCGAACTGGTACTTCCACCTCTACACCGACGCCACCTACCTCAGCCGGGCCCGCCGCGCCGTTGGATCACGCCTGGCCAGCTCAGCCACCCTCTCCGGCCGGGAATCGCTGCCATCAGGAAGCTGATCACGCGGCCGGAGTGACAGAACACCCGGTTCAGGAACGCCGCTCCGGCCACGCGAGGACCCGCCGAAGACGGCCAATAAGGCGGATATTTGCCCGCCCTGGCCTTCGGTCAGGCCGCCGGCAGGCCCCAGGGAAGCTCGTCCACGGCGCAGGTCGCGCCCTTCGGCGGCAGCGTCAGTGAGATCAGGTATGCCTGCTTGGCCGTGTCCCGGCAGGCGCTCGGCTCGGAGTACTCGCTGGTGTGGCCGTCGCCGTTGACCGTCAGGAGCCGGGCGTCGCCGAGTTCCCGCACGGCCGCGACCGCGCCGGCGTAGGGCGTGGCCGAGTCGTAGCGCGAGTTGATCACCAAGATCGTGGTCTTGGACTTGTTCCACGGGCCGTCGTAGGCGTCGGTGTGCAGCGCCGGCCAGGTGGCGCACGGGGTCATGTCGTAGGCGGTGAGCCGGCCGAAGCCCGGGACCTTGGCGTCCTCGGTGGCGGCGACGCTGGCGTAGACGGATGCCTTCGTCGGCACCTCGACGTCGGCGCACTGGGAGATGTAGAAGCCCTCGTTTACGTTGTTGACGGCGTAGGTGGCCTGCTGGGCCTGGGCGGCGTGTTCCGCCCCGTCCTTGGCCGCGCTCGCGGTGTAGAGGCCCTGGAGCAGGGTGCCCAGCGTGGGCCACTCGGCGATCGGCTTGTCCAGGTCGTAGTAAGTGACGGCGGCCACGGTGGGGTAGAAGTAGGTTCCGCCGGCGTACTGGATCGCGCTCGCCTTGGCCCGGGCCAGCAGCGTTCGCCATTTGCCCGCTAGGTTGCCGCCGGCCGCGAACGCGCACTTCGCGCTGCCGGCCTTGGCGCACAGGCTCAGGAACCGGGTGAGCACGCCCTGCGCCGCGACGTCGACTCCGTTGCGCACGTCAACCGGGAGCTTCTGCGCTTGGCCGGCGGCGTCGCCGGTGGCGTTGCCCTTGAAGTCGACCGTTCCGTCGAGCACCATGGCCCGGACGCTGGCCGGGAACAGGTTGGCGTAGATCGCGCCGATCACCGTCCCGTAGGAGAAACCCATGTAGTTCAGCTTCTTGTCGCCGACGTCCTGCCGCAGCAGGTCGAGGTCGCGGGCCGTGTCCTGGGAGGACATGTGGGCCAGCAGCGTGCCCGCCCGCTGCTGGCAGTCCCGGCCGAGCTCGGCGTTGAGCGACCAGAAGGCGGCGCCGGCCGACGCGGGATAGGGGAAGTACGGCACCGACCCGAAGTAGCTGGCGTCGGCCGCCTGGGTCGGGAAGCAGCGGACGGCCGTCGACCGGCCGGTTCCCCTGGTGTCCCACGAGACCAGGTCGAAGTGGTCCCGGATGTCCGGGCTGAACACCGTGGTCGCGCGCCCGGGGAGCAGGGCGGTGCCGGGGCCGCCGGGGCCGCCGAAGTTGACGAACAGCGACCCGATCCGCTCGCCCGGCACCGCCGCGGGGAGCCGGATGAGCGCCAGGCTGATCCGCGTGCCGCCGGGTTTCGCGTAGTTCAGCGGGGCCGGGGCGGTCGCGCACTGGAACGGGGCCGCGGCGACGGACGCGGGGCAGGCGGCCCAGTCGAGCGTGACCACGTACGCGCTCAGCGCCCGCTCCTGCGAGGTAAGCGACGCGAGCCGCGCCTGGGTGGTGCCCGTCGTGCTGGCCTGGCCGATCGTCACCGAGAGGGTGGCCGCCAGTACGGCGGCCAGGCTCACCAGGACAGCGGTCAGGGACGCGCGTTTCGCGGCTCTCACTACTCAGCTCCCCGCTCCATGAATGCGACTACGGCAAGGGAGATCTATATCGCACATGAAGCCCACAGCTCAACACATTTCAGAACTTTCGGGTTGTTGAAGCGCGATCCGGCCAGCCGTCAGGCCCGGCCTATCGCCGCCCGGGTCGGGTCGCTGGTGTTGTGCCGGGCGGTCAGCTCCAGGGCCCGCTCCCGGTCGTGGCCGGCGATGGCGTCGACGATCGCGGCGTGCAGGGCGTGGCGCTCGGCCAGGTACTCGGCGATCGGGCTCTCCCCGTCGGGGAGGGGAAGGACGGCCAGGGTGTGCGACTCGATCTGGTCGAGCAGGTTCACGTAGAGGGAGCGGAGCATCGCGTGCGGGCTGACCGCGGCGATCCGGGCGTGCAGTGACCAGTTGGCCTGCACGAAGCGGATGCCGTCGAGCAGCCGCGCGGCCGCGGCCATCTCCGCGAGGATCTCGCGCATCTCGGCGATGTCGGCCGGGGAAGAATGCCAGAGCGCGTCCTCGATCAGCAGCGCGTCCAGGGCGTCGCGGATGCGGACGGCCTCGGCGACCGACGTCTGGTCGCCGTCCAGGGCCAGCACGGAGTTGCCCAGGCGGACCATGGGCGACTGGGCCGCGGCGAACACCCCCCCGCCGGGACCCGGGCGTACCGACACCACGCCGCGGGACTGGGCGATGCGCAGGGCCTCGTTGAACGTGCCGACCGATACCGCGCAGCGGGCCCGGAGCTCCTCCTTGGACCCCAGCCGCTCGCCCGGCGCGGCGGTCTCGGCGAACGCGATCAGCTGCGCGGCGGCTGACTCACCGCGCGACAGCCGGGGACCGCCGGACCGGGCGTCGGGCGGCCCCGGGCGGCGCCAGTCCTGCGGGCGCAGCGCGGGCGGGTCGAAGCCGGTATCGCCGGTCACGGGCGCTCATCCTCTCCTCATCCTCGGAGTCCACAATTCCACATAAACATTATGCGCGGAAGTATTGACAGGTAAGCGGCTTCCGGCAGAGCATCGTGAGAAATGTTCATGCGGAATTCAGGGGAGCCGGGATGATCGACCAGCAGCAGTTCCGGGACCTGATGGCAGGCGTGTGCTCCCCGGTGACGGTGGTCACGACGGCGGCGGCGGACGGGACGCCCCACGGTGCGACGGTTAGCTCGTTCGCCTCGCTGTCGCTCGACCCGCCGCTGGTCAGCGTCGCGTTCGCCCGCGACTCTCGGCTGCTCGGGCGGATCCAGTCCGCGGGCCGGTTCGGGGTCAACATCCTCGGCCAGGACCAGGACGACCTCGCCGTCCGCTTCGCCCGCCGCGCGGGGGACCGCTTCGCCGTCACCCCGTGGTTCGCCGAGGACGGGCTGCCGCGCCTGGCCGACGCCCCCGGCTGGATGACCTGTGACCTGCACCAGACGGTGCAGGCCGGGGACCACCTGCTGCTGTTCGGGCAGGTGCGCTCGGCCAGCACCCGGCCGGGACTGCCGCCGCTGGTGTACGCGCACCGCACCTTCGGCACCCACTCGCGCTTCGCGCACCGGCCCCGCCCGGCCATCGCCGACCTGATCGCCGCCTGCGCCCGCTAGCCAAGACCGGCACCGTCCGACCCGTCAAAGGAGACCCGACCATGTCCGCTGTGACCGATCACCCGTCACCCGTCGTCCCGGACGCTGTCGTCCCGGACGCTGTCGTCCCGGACGATGTGGCGCTCGTCGCCCGCATCAGGGACCTCCAGCCGCTGCTGCGCGAGCACGCCGCCCGGGGCGAGCAGGACCGCCGCGTGACCGAGGAGAGCATCGAGGCGCTGCGCGACGCCGGCGTCTTCAAGACCGCCCAGCCCCGCCGCTACGGCGGCTACGAGACCTCGATGCGGGCCATGCTCGACGTGTCGGCCGCGATCGGCGAGGCCGACGGCGGCACCGCCTGGGTCGTCACCCTGCTCAACGTCTGCTCCTGGATGGTCGGCACGTTCCCCCAGCGGGCACAGGACGACGTGTGGGGGAGCGACCCCGACGCGCTCGTGTCCGGGGTCCTCGCCCCGACCGCCGAGACCCGCAAGGTCGCGGGCGGGCACGTGGTCAGCGGCCGCTGGTACTACAACTCGGGATCGTTCCACGCGAGCTGGGCGCTGCTCGGCATCCCGCTCACCGACGACGCCGGCGAGGTCGTCGACCAGAGCCTGGCCCTGATCCCGCGGGCCGACCTCGACTACGAGGACACCTGGTTCGTGGCCGGCATGAAGTCGACCGGCAGCAACTGCCTGATCGCCCGGGACGTCTTCGTCCCCGACCACCGCATCGTGAGCGTCCCGCCCGCAATCGAGGGCCACTACGCGACCGAGCACGCCGGCGAGGCGCTCTACCGGTCGGCGTTCGTGCCGATCCTGGCCCTGGTCCTGGTCGGCCCGCAGCTCGGCCTGGGCCGGGCCGCGCTCGACATCGTCAAGGAGAAGGCGGTGAAGAAGCCGATCTCCTACACCTTCTACACCGCGCAGGCCGACTCGGTCGCCTTCCAGCTCCAGCTGGCCGAGGCGGCGATGATGATCGACACCGCCCACCTGCACGCCTACCGGGCCGCGGCCGACATCGACGAGCACGCCGCCCGGGGCGAGTACCCCGACTTCCTGACCCGCGCCCGCATCCGGGCCGACACCGGCTGGGTCATCGACCACATCACCAAGGCGATCGACATCCTGCTGTCGGCCCACGGCGCGGCCAGCTTCGCCGACGTCAACCCGCTGCAGCGGATCTGGCGCGACTCCGCCGTCGCCGCCCGCCACGCGGTCGTGCTCCCCGCGGTCGGCTACGAGGTCTACGGCAAGGCGCTGCTCGGCCGCGAGGACCAGATCACCCCGCTCGTCTGACCACGGTCCGTTCACCCGCTATCGACCCCAGGAGCACTACATGCGCGTCGCGAACCAAGACGGACGGCTGGTCGTCGTGACCGGCGACCCCGGCCGCGAGCTCGCCTACGACGTGGAGAAGAACAGCGGCGGCCAGTTCCGCGCCGACCCCCAGGCGGTCTACGACGAGTGGGACGCCTTCACCGCCTGGGCGGCGGCCGCCCGCTGGGCCGACGGCGCGGAACTGCGGCCGGAGGCCCTCGGGTCGCCCGCGCCCGCACCCCGGCAGGTGTTCGGGATCGGGCTGAACTACCGGGAGCACGCGGCCGAATCCGGCTACGCCGCCCCGGTCGGCGAACCCCCCGTGTTCACCAAGTTCCCCAGCTGCATCACCGGCCCGTACGGCGACATCGAGCTGCCGCGCGGCGGCCACGTCGACTGGGAAGTCGAGCTGGTGGCCGTCATCGGCCGCCGGGCCTACCGGGTCCCGGCCGGCCAGGCCCTCGACCACGTGGCCGGCTACGCGGTCGGCCAGGACGTCTCCGAGCGGGTGCTGCAGGTCGCGGCCCAGCCGCCCCAGTTCAGCCTGGGCAAGTCGCTGCCCGGCTTCGGCCCGATCGGGCCCTGGCTGGTCACCCTGGACCAGATCGCCGACCCCAACGACCTCGAGCTCGGCTGCGCCGTCAACGGCGAGCAGGTGCAGCTCAGCCGGACCAGCCAGCTGATCTTCTCGGTGCCCGAGCTGATCGCGAACCTGTCGTCGGCCGTGCCGCTGCTGCCCGGCGACGTCATCTTCACCGGCACCCCCTCCGGCGTCGGGCTCGGCCGCACCCCGCCCCGCTGGCTGGCCGACGGCGACATCCTCACCAGTCACATCGAGGGCCTCGGCGACCTGCGGCACCGGTTCGTGGCGGCCGGCGTTGACTGAACGTCGATCCTGAACGTCCATGCTGAACGTCCACGCACAGGAGAAAGGAACCCGCCATGCCCCTGCACCGGCTCACCCAGATCGTGATGGGTGTCCCCAACGTCGAGCAGACCGCCGGCTACTACGCGGAGTTCGGCCTCATCCCCGGCGCCGAGCCGGGCGCGCGCACCTTCTCCACCGTCGACGGCGGGGAACAGCTCCGCATCGTCGGTGCCAGCGGACGGCGCCTGCTGCGGCTGGGCGTCGGCGCTGACGACCGCGACGACCTCGACCGGGTCGCCGCCGCGCTGGCCGCGATCGACGTCGCCGCCGAGCGCACCGACACCAGCGTCACCGCGACCGACCCCGGCACCGGGGTCGCCGTCCGGGTGGAGATCGCCGACCGCTACGCGCAGGAGCCAGAACCGGCACCCGCCTACAACGCCCCGGGCGTGACCGCCCGCGCCGACCAGCGAGCCCCGGGGATCCTCCGCGACGGTCCCGTCCGGCCGCGCAAGCTCGGTCACGTGGTGCTCGGCTCCACCGACAAGGAGTTCTCCGAGAAGTTCTTCACCCGCGGCCTCGGGTTCAAGGTCAGCGACACCGTCCCGGGGATCGCCGCGTTCATGCGCTGCTCCACCGACCACCACAACGTCCTCGTCCAGCAGGCCCCCATCGCGTTCCTGCACCACACCTCCTGGCAGGTCAGCGACGTCGACGAGGTGGGCCGCGGCGCCTCGGCGATGCTCGAGGCCGACCCGTCGCGGCACACCTGGGGACTGGGCCGTCACTTCATCGGCTCCAATTTCTTCTGGTACCTCAAGGACCCGGCCGGCACCTTCTCCGAGTACTACTCCGACCTCGACTGCATCGTCGACGACGCCCTCTGGAAGCCCGGAGTCTGGGAAGGCGCCCGGTCCCTGTGGGCCTGGGGACCCCCGCCGCCCCCGTCGTTCCTGCTCCCCGACGATCTCGCCGCGATGATGACCGGAGCCCACCAGGGGTCATGAGCGGGCGGCGGGAACCAGCGGCCCGTTCACTGTGAGGATCGTGAATTTACTCGCGAAAGAGGCAGAACTCGTTGCCCTCGGGGTCGGCGAGCGCGATGAACGTGTCGTGCTCGGCCAGGACGCTCGCGCCGAGCGCGGTCAGCCGCTCCACCTCGGCCGCGAGGGAATCGCAGCGCAGGTCCAGGTGGACCCGGTTCTTGACGACCCTGGACTCGGGAACCAGCTGGAAGAACAGGCGCGGCTGCCCCGGGTCGGCTGCCTGGACAAGGACGGTCGGGTCGTCCTCCGGGTCGTCGATGCCGTGGCCGCGCAGCCGTTCGAGCTCGGCGTCGTCGTAGGGGGCGACCTCGTAGCCGTCGAGCGCGGCGGCCCAGAACCGGGCGATCGACGCGGGATGACGGCAGTCGAAGACAATGTCATGGAGACGGGCCATAAGCGGATCCTGGCACAGCGGGCCGGACAATCATGGTGCTCGCCGGGTTCGGAATGAAGAGCGCGGGCCGGGGTAGCGGAGAAGCATGGCTGATACAGAGACCAACCCGCGCGAGGCGGCGGCCGAGCTTCGGATCACCCGCGTGGAAACGCTCAACCACCAGGACCTCGTCGCGGTCGTGACCTACCTGCTGGCCAGGTACCCGGACACGTTCCCGCCGCTGCTGGACGACGCGCTGAGCTCGGTCAGCCCGAAACAGGACGGTTAGCGGGCCGCCTCGGACTATGTCCCGGCCCGGCGGCCGGGCGCCCGGCCCGGCTGACCCGGATCCAGGACACTCGGCCGAGCCGGGTCGGGCGCACGCGCTACCAGCCGATGGCGACCTGCACGTACTGCGCGTCGGTGCTGCTGAAGTCGGAGGACTGGCCGTTGTCGTCGTCGTAGGCGAAGCCGTACTGCAGGCCGTTGACCGCGACCGAGTGCCAGAACGCGGAGTAGTAGTTGCACGGGGCGTTCTGGTAGTAGTCGGACGGCGTGTTCTGCTCCGCCGTCGAGAACTGGGCCACGCAGCGGTTCAGGCCCGCGCAGAGGGTCGGGTCGCCGTTGAGGGCGGGGGTTCCTCCGCCTTCGCAGCCGAAGACCTCCTGCGTGGTCTCGGTGGCGCCCACCGACGCCGCGTACGCGGTCATGTAGCTGGCGTCGGCCCCGCCCGGCTGGAAGGCCGCGACATCGCTGGGCGCGGGGATGCTGTAGGGCGCGTTCACGGTGGCGAGCTGCTGGAAGGCCGCGGGCACGGCGTTCTCGAACTGCTGGAACAGGGCCGTCCGGCTCTCGGCGAAGACCTGGTCGTCTTCCCCGACCACGACGTCACTGCCGTCGGAGTTGTGCAGGTGGACGGCCAGCGGCAGCCCGAACGCGTCGACCCGCGAGGTGTCGGCGTTGATCGTCGTGCCGCTTGAGTTCAGCTCGATGAAGTCGTGGTACTGGCTGGTGGGGGAGCCGAGGTAGAAGTTGATCCGGCAGGCGACGCACGAGGTCATCTCGTAGTACGGCGACTGGGCGATCGACTCGGTGACGCCGTTGACGCTCCAGTAGACCTCGCTGTCGGGGTACTGGCCGTTGGTGGCGTTGAGGAAGTCGAACTCGATGGCCCCCGACGCGCTCGGGATGCTGCTGGTGCTGCCCCAGAACGACGACGGGAATCCGCCGTAACCGCCCCCGGAGCTTCCGGCCGCGGCGAGCGTCAGGTAGTGGATGTTCCAGCCGGGACTGTCCTGGTCCACGGTCAGGGTCTGCACGCCGGCCGGCAGGGTGATGCTCGCCGTCACCGTCGTCCAGTCCTGGTAGCCGCCGGTCGCCGGCGCGGCGATGACGCCGGTGAGGTCGGTCCCGGCCGCGTTGTCGATCTGCAGCGCGCTGGTCACCGCGGTGGGCGCGGCCAGCCGCAGGCTCAGGGCGTA
>Ga0302314_10012812_pt1 | contig 14463 bp, 12 predicted proteins | sample III_Palsa_N2_3_FD_200533 | JGI IMG/M metagenome (GOLD analysis project Ga0302314, IMG submission 200533) | Peat permafrost microbial communities from Stordalen Mire near Abisko, Sweden - III_Palsa_N2_3 | ecosystem: Environmental > Terrestrial > Soil > Palsa > Peat permafrost | place: Sweden... | reverse complement strand
TAGAGGCGGACGAACGTGCCGCCATCGACGAGTTGGTGGAGGACGCCACCGCATCAGGCGACGACCGCCGGGCCGAGGTGACCAACGACGTGGCGACGGAGCGACGCATGGCTCTGGACCTCCAGCCCGGAGATCCCGCCGGCCGGATCCAGTCGCTGCAGCACTATGACTTCGTCTCCTCCGAGGCGCGGCAGCAATTCGAGGATCTGGTCGAAGAGCTTCGTCGCGAGATGGCCGACACCTTCTTCGAGGGGGCATCCGATGCGCTGTCGTCGATGAGCCCCGAGCAGATGGCCCGCATGCGCGACGCGTACGACGCGCTGAACCAGATGCTCGAGCAGCGCGAGCGCGGCGAGGAACTCGACCCGAGTTTCGAGCAATTCATGGAGCAATTCGGGGACATGTTCCCGGGCAACCCGTCCACCCTCGATGAGCTGCTCGAGCAATTGGCCGAGCGCATGGCGGCGGCGCAGGCAGTGTGGAATTCCCTCTCACCCGAGCAACAGGCGCAGTTGCGGGGGCTGATGGAAGCCGTCCTGGAGGACATGGACCTGCGCTGGCAGGTCGAGCGCCTGGCCCAGAACCTGCAGCGCGCCGTTCCGGGCGCCGGGTGGGAGCGCTCCTATAACTTCGAGGGTGAGGGTCCGATGAGCCTGTCGCGCGCCACCGATCTGGCTTCGCAGCTCGGACAGCTCGACAACATGGAGGAGATGCTGCAGTCGGCGTCATCGCCGGCGGCGCTGAGCGAGATAGACCTCGACCAGGTCCGCAGCCACATGGGCGAGGATGCGGCGCGGGCCCTCGACCGGCTGGCCAAGCTGACCAAGTCGCTGGCCGATGCCGGCCTCATCGAGCAGCACGGTGGGCGCACCGAGCTGACCCCCCGCGGCGCCCGGCGCCTCGGGCAGAAGGCCCTCAACGACCTCTTCGGCCAGATCAACAAGGACCGCATCGGTGACCACAGCACGGTGTCGACCGGCTCGGGCCACGACCGGGAAGAGACGACGAAGGCCTACGAGTACGGCGACCCGCTCAACCTCCACCTCTCCACCACCGTGCACAATGCGGTCCGCCGGGGTGGTTCGGGCCTGCCGGTGCGCCTGTCCCCCGAGGACTTCGAGGTGATCGAGACCGAGGCCCTGGCCCGCTCGGCCACCGTGCTGCTGGTCGACCTGTCCATGTCCATGCCCATGCGCGACAACTTCGTGCCGGCCAAGAAGATGGCCATGGCGTTGCAGACCCTCATCAGCAGCAAGTTCCCCCGGGACTTCCTGGGCATCGTCGGTTTCTCCGAGGTGGCCCGCGAGATCCGGCCCGACGAGCTGCCGACCGCCATGTGGGACTACGTCTACGGCACCAACCTGCAGCACGCCCTGGCGCTGGCCCGGCGCATGCTGGCCCACCAGCACGGGACCAAGCAGATCATCGTGGTGACCGACGGGGAGCCGACGGCCCACATCGACGACTACGGCGAGGTCCTCTTCAACTACCCGCCCGTTCCCGAGACCTTGCGGCGCACCATGGCCGAAGTGATCCGCTGCACCCGGGCCAACATCGTCATCAACTGCTTCGCCCTCGATCTCCAGCGAACGCACTACCCGTTCGTCGAGCAGATCGCCCGGGTCAACGGGGGCCGGACCTTCTACACCACGCCGGACGCCCTCGGCGGCTATGTGCTGGTCGATTTCCTGAAGCACCGCCGCGTCATGCGCCCCGCCGGCTGAGGCCTTCCCGGCACGATCGAGGGGTGCGGGCGACGCCTGCACGCGGCACAGCAACGGGGGAATACGGGACCCGCTGCGGACCCCAGGCACGGGCCAGGCACGAACTTTCTCTATTTCTCCTTGCGTTCTGTGACGGGGTGGTGAAAGATGACATCGTTGTAACTACACGAATGCCACCTAAGTGGCGAGGGAGGCGAACTCGTGGACATTGTCACCACGCTCTATGGTCGCCAGGAACGCAGCTGGCAGATCCAAGCGAACTGCATGGGAGTCGATCCCGACCTGTTCTTTCCCGAGCGCGGCGCATCGACGCGCGAAGCGAAGGAAGTGTGTCGGGGTTGCGTCGTGCGCGAGGACTGCCTCGAATACGCGCTGGCCAACGGTGAGAAGTTCGGTATCTGGGGCGGCATGAGCGAACGGGAGCGTCGCCGGGTGCGCCGCGCCCGCGCCCTGCAGCGTCGGGATTCCGCCGTACACGCTTCCTAGCTGGACCTTCGTCGCCCAGCCCGCTGGGGCGGGCCTTCATGTGATCAGGCGAGCCTCCACCGTCGTCCCGGCGGACAGCCCGAGCCTGGCCCAGCGCGTCGGCGCAATGGCGTCGAGTACCGCACGCGGGAGGAGGCCGACCAATTCGGCTCCTTCCACCGTCCCGGCTGCCTGTTCGACCAGGTCAGACACGCAATCATAGAGTTGTGCCGGGCCGAATTCGGCCGGCGCCAGCAGGTTGCACGAGACCTGGGCCCGGTCGCCCACGGCGAGCCCGAGGGCGCGCACGGTCGGGCTGCGCACGAGGGGCGCCACCTGCCGGGCCACCGCGGTCGGGGACACCCACACGTTGTAGGCCACCAGGACTTCCCGTGCCCCCACCGCAGTGGCACCGGCGGTGTGATGCGGCCGGCCGGGGCCGAAGTCGGGCGCTAGCCGACCGAACGCATTGCGCCTGACCTGGGGTAATGTACGGCTCCGGCCGCCGCCGAGCGGTCCGTAGAGGAAGCTCGGAACGTCGAAGGTGGCGCTGAACCACCGGGCGAATGCGTCACGGTGCACCAGGGTGGTGCTGAGATCGTGCACCGGGGCGTGGCCGGGTTCGTAAGGGACGAAGGGAACCACATCGAGCACGCCCAGACGCGGGTGCGCCCCCGAGTGTCCGCCGAGATCGAGATGCGCCACGCTGCGTGCCGCCAGCTGGCGGACCGCCTGGTTGATCGTGTCCGCCGGCCCGGCCAGGGTGAAGACCGATCGATGATGATCGGGGTCTTTGTGCAGGTCAAGCAGGGCAGGAGCGGCGGCGGCGGCCAATTCGGCCAGGACGGCCTCGTCGCGGCCCTCGCTGACGTTGACCACACACTCGAAGATCACGCCCCCAGTCTGCCGGGGGCGGGGGAACGGGGCGTTCGGGCCCCGGTTCGATCAGCTGACCGTGACGGCCCGCGAGTTGCGGCGGCGACGCAGGATGCGCCGGCGCTCGCGCTCGGAGCACCCGCCCCACACGCCGTGGTCGATGTGGTTCTCGAGTGCATACTCGAGGCAGGCGTTCGAGACGGGGCATTCGGCGCAGATCTTCTGCGCCACCAGCACCCCCATCCCGTCACTAGGGAAGAAGATGTCCGGTGCAACTTCTTGGCATTTCCCCCGGGCCATCCATTCAGTATTCACTTTTCGACTCCCTTTTCACGCATCATTCTAGAGAAATCGGGCGTAAAGGAGAACATCTGCCGCATAGGAAGTTCGTAAGAATATGGGGTCCCAGGCACGGGGAAGCCCAGGCCCTGGGGCTCCAGTACGCTGACGGCCGTTCGCCCACATGATGCAAGGCCAGGAGGTGCCATGTCCCCGGATAACGAGGACGACGTAATGGAGACTGCGGAACTGATCGAGCCGATCGGGCACGTGCGCGTGGTCTACCTCGGGCCGATCGCACCGCACTGGGACGTCCAGTCGGACTTCGGGCCGGCCGACGTGGTCGACGCCTTCCGGGAGCGGGTACTGGCCCGGCTGGTGCTCCTGCCGCCCCACGACCCGCAATTCCGGCGCAACCGCGAGCGTGTCGTCCGTGACGCCGAGCGGGAGAATCTGGCGCTCGAGTGGGACCTCGGGATCCCCGAGGACGCAGCCGAATAGCTCAGTCCAGCAGCCCGATGCGGGCCAGCCACAGTCCCGGGGCATCCACCTCGGCCGGCGTGGGCAGGTCGCGCTCGTCGGCCCACAGGCGGGCCAGTGCATTTTCGCCGGCCCGCTCGACCACACCGTCGATGAAGGCCGTTCCCCGGTCCACCTCCGCCTGCCCCACGTTGAGCCCGAACAGCCCGGCAAAGGCCTGCTCGCCCTTGGCGTCCTCGACCCGGTAGCGGTACCAGGCCTCGCCGAGGGCGGCGGGCGACGAGGTCAAGGTGGCGGCGATGCCGGCGGTCACGTGATCGACGTAGGCGCCGATGCTCGTCGTCAAAGCGGTCAGCGTGTTGGAGATGTGACGCTGCTCGGGGCTGATGAGATCGGCCAGCAGGGATTCGGGATCGCTCAGCACGCCCTCGAGGGCAGCCGGGTCGCCCAGGCCGTCGCCGAGGCGTTCGACCATGGAGCGTTGCGAGGCGGCGGCATGGGCCGAGGCGTCTCCGAGCAGGGTGTTCAGCGTCGAGCGCACGCCGGGCCGTGACATGACCGCGTGCATGGTCAACTCCCGCAGGCACACCCAGAGCTGCACTTCTTGGAGGGGCAGGCTCCAGTCCTCGGCGAACGTGGCCACGTTGCTCGGCACGAGAAGCAAGGTGTTCGACTCGGGCCAGGGCAGCGGAAGGGCGTACTGGCCGAAGGCGCGGCGGGCGAGGTGGCCGGCGGCGGAACCGAACTGCATGCCGAGCAGAACGGGACCGAGGGTGAGGGCGAACTGGCTCAAGAGGCCGCCCAGCCCGCCCGAGGGGTCGTCCAGGGAGTCGAGGTCCATGGAGGGGGCCGGCATGGCCGCGGCGCCCTGCTTCTGCGCCTCGACCATCAACTGCAAGGTGGGCCGGTAGGCGTTGAGCACCCGGAAGGACCACTGACCCGGTCCGACGGCATCGAAGGAGATACTGGTGCCCCCGGCGGTCAGCGAGATTCCGGTGGCTTCGGCCACGTGCAGCTCGGCCACGCGCGCCAGTTCTTCGAACGCGATGCGGACGAGCGGGTCGGCGTTGTCGTCGTCCTGCCCGTCGGTGGCCACGCCGTGGGCCAGGGTGCGTGCGGCGTCGAACCACGCATCGCCGCCACCGGGGGCCGATCCGATGACCTTCAGCAGGTCACCGAGGAGTCCACCCATGGGATTATCGGGATCACCCGAACCGAACATGCTCACGTCAACATGCTAGGGGGATGCGCTCAGCGTCACGTCGACGACGTGCGTCCTGGCGCCCTCGGCGACGGACAGTCCGACCCGCGAATCGGGTGCCATCACATAGAGCCTGGCCCGCAGGTCCGCCATGGAGCGGATGGGCACCGATCCCATCGCCATCACGATGTCGCCCGGGTGCAGCAGGCCGGTGGCCGGGCTCCCGGTCATGAGCGCGGCCACCCGGGCCCCGCCGAATCCCGAAGCGGTCACTCCTTCGACGCCGAGCCAACCGTGCGAGACGCGCCCGGTGGAGCGCAGATCGTCTGCCACCCCGAGAACCAGCTGCGTCGGGAGGAACGCGGCCGAGGGCCCGGAGTTGTAGAGGATGCCGATGACGTCGCCCTCCTGATTGAGGAGCGGGTCGCCTGCCTCCTGGCTGACGGCGGGGGCGGACGAGGTGATCTGGGGCATGCCCTTCGCCCATCCGGTCGGAATGACGGTGTCGATCCCCGTCACCGATCCTTCCTGGCTGTGCAGTTCCAAGGTGCCTGATGCCGGCTGCACCATGCTGAGCGTCACGTCGGTGCTACCGAGAGTCAGCGCCGTGTCGTCGGCGAACGGAGCCACCGGCACGTCGTCGGGCACGCTGATCAGGGCCAGATCCGATTTGCCGTCGATGCCGAGAACGGACGCTTTGACCCTGCGGCCGTCGGTGCCGATCATGTAGATGTCGCGCAACCCCGAGAGGCCGTTGGCGGTGGTCGCCACCAGGCCACCCTCGGCCACGGCGACTCCGACGAGGGTGACGACCCCGTGGCTGGTGTCCGCCTGCAGCTGCACCATCGAGTGGCCGGCCGCGGCGGCCGTCGCCGGGACCGCCTCGCTGACGGCAAGCGTGGTCACCGGGATCGCATTATCGCTGATCGGAGGGGTTGCAGGGTGGTCCGAGGCCGGGGAAACGAGAACGACGGCCCAGGCCACCGCGGCCACTGCCGCGGCGGCGCCGATCAGTATGACGGCCCGGGGGTGACGGATGGTGATCGGACGGGTGTAGGCGGCCGCGGCGGCCCGGTGCGCCAGCTCGCTCGGGTGCCGCCACAGGCGGTCGTCGGGGTCGATCCAACCGCGCGATGCGGCGTCTACGCCATCGGGGTAGCCGCCCGAATCGTCCCTTTCCGAACCCTCTTCCGGTGGCTCCATTGGTGTCGGGGTCACCTAGTGAGGCTACCGATGAGAAAGGCCGAAATGCGGTCGCGCCCCAGTTCGGCCTTACCATGAGGCCCGATGTCGCGCGATCTGGCCATTGACCTTGGGACGGCCAACACCCTCGTCTACGCCAAAGGCAAGGGCTTGGTGCTCAACGAACCCACGGTGGTTGCACTGGACTCGCGCACCCGAGAAGTCCTGGCCATCGGGACCGACGCCTGGCAGATGATCGGGCGGACGCCCGGCTACATCGTGGCTGAGCGCCCGCTCCGGGGCGGCGCCATCACCGACTTCGAAGTCACCGAACGGATGCTCAGCGTGCTCTTGCACCGGGTCGGCGTGAGCCGGCTGAACCGCCCCAAGGTGCTCATTTGCGTCCCGTCGGCCATCACGGCGGTCGAGCGCCGCGCCGTCAAGGAGGCCACCCGCCGCGCCGGGGCGTCCGCCTCCTATCTCATCGAGCAACCGATGGCCGCCGCCATCGGGGCCGGCCTGGCCATCCATGAGCCGATGGGCAACATGGTGGTGGACATCGGCGGTGGCACCTCGGAGATGGCCGTCATCTCGCTCGGTGGCGTCGTGGCGGTGCGGGCGCTGCGCTGTGGCGGATTCGACTTCGACGCCTCCATTCAGGCGTACGTGCGCCATGAGCACGGGGTGGCCATCGGGGAGCGCACGGCCGAGGCGGTCAAGCACGCCATCGGCTCCGCCTTCCCGCACCCCGATGAGCAGGGAGCCGAGATCAGAGGCCGCGAGGTGGCGACCGGCCGGCCGAAGGTGGTGGTCCTCTCGCCCGGAGAGGTGCGCGGCGCGCTGGAAGAGAACGTGGCGTCCGTGCTCGACGCCGCGGCCACCTGCCTCGGGGATGCGCCCCCCGAGCTGGCCCAGGACATCATGTACCAGGGGATCCATCTCACCGGGGGTGGCGCTCTCCTGCGCGGGGTGATCCAGCGGCTGGCCGACGCCACTGCCGTGCCGGTGCACCTTGTGGACGCGCCCCTCGAGTGTGTCGTGCAGGGGGCGGGTCAATGCCTCGAATCGTTCGACCGGCTGAAGCGCCTCTTCACCGACGACGACTGATTGGCCTAGGCGCCACCGTCGAGAAGCTCGTCGGCGGCCTGGCGGACCTGCCAGTCCCGGTCCTCCGCCGCCCGGCGCAGGGCAGGGTCGATACGGGGGTCGTCGAATCCGGCCAGTGCCACCGTGGCCCGGCGGCGCACGGTGGGCTTGTCCTCGAGCGCTTCGATCACGGCGGGCAGCCCCCGCGGGTCGCCGATGGCACCCAGCGCCGCCACGCACGCCTCGCGGCATCGGACATCGTGGTGCGCGCCTGCCGTCGCCGTCAGCACGCTCACGGCCCCGGCCACCCGGCGTTCGGCGAGGAACCAGGCCGCGCCCACGACGACGAGAGGGTCGGGATCGGCGAGGGCGGTCACCACCAGGTCGTTGAGCGTCGAGCGGGCACCGCGACCGCGTACAGACAGGGCGGCGTCCGTGGCGCGGCGGCGCACGGGCGGGGCTCCGTCCGCCAGGGCCAGGGCGATATCGGGCACGGTCAGGGCGCCGATGCGGGCGAGCGCTCCCAGCGCGGCGGCCTGCACGTCGGGATCGGGATCGAGCAGCCCCCGGCGCGCCCGTTCCCCGTCGCCGGCGTGCCCGGCCGCGATGATCAGGCGCCGTCGCCGGGCCGCGGCGCGCCGCCGCGCCGCGGGGTCCAAGGCAGGATCATCGGTCACCGGATCGAGTATGGCCGACGGAAACAACAATGCCGCCGGGGAGGCTGCGGTCATCCCTTCACCCGCCCGGTTTGTCGCGCCCACGCGCCGGCGCGGCTCACGTTGGCCCGCCGTCCTCGTGACCGTCGCCGCGGTGATCGCGGCTGCGGTGCTGGTCCTCAGTCGCTGGAATGTCAACGACTACGCCCTGACCCCGGGAGATGCCACGCCGGTGTCCTCGTTCATAAAGGTGCCGCCGAAGCTCGATCATCGGCTCACCGGGACCATCCTCCTCACCGACGTCGACGTGCAGCAGCTCAACGCGCTCACCTATCTGTGGCAGCGCTACCTGTCGTCCGACAGCCAGGTGCTCCCCTCGGCCGTGCTGCTCGGCCCGACGCCGGCCGATCAGTACGCCACCCAGGGCTTCTTGGAGATGAGTCAAGCCCAGTCCAGCGCCAAGGCGGCGGCACTGACGCACCTCGGGTACACGGTCACGCCGCGCAACGTGGGTGCCCTGCTCTTCGGCATCGCGCCGGGTTCTCCGGCCTCACGTGTGCTCAAGGTCTCCCAGGTCATCACCGGTGTCAATGGGACGGCGGTGACGACGGAGTGCGGGTTGATCACGGCGTTGCACGGGCTCAAGCCCGGGACCAGGGCGACGCTCTCGGTGGCGCAGTCGTCGGTGAAGGAATCGGGCGCTTTCGTCAACGGGCCCGTCGTGTCACGCACGGTCACGCTGGGCACCCCGCCCAAGGGGCTCACCGAACCCGATTGCGGCGCCGCAAACCGGGTGCCGACCGTCTACCTGGGCATCGATTCCCAAACGCAGGTGGACTGGAGCTACCCGGTCAAGGTGGTGATCAACACGGCCGACATCGGTGGGCCGTCGGCCGGCCTGTCCATGACGCTGGGCATCATCGACCGGCTATCGGGGGGCGACCTGACCGGGAAGCGCATTGTGGCGGCGACAGGCACCATCGACGCCGAGGGCGACGTCGGCGACGTGGGCGGCGTGCCCCAGAAGACCATTGCGGTCGAGCGGGCCGGCGCCACGGTGTTCTTCGTGCCGCCGCAGGAGTACAAAGCGGCGCTCTCCAAGGACACCGCGCAACTCCACGTCTATGCGGTCTCCACACTTGACCAGGCATTGCAGATTCTGAAGCGTCTGGGTGGCACGATGCCTCTCAGTCACGTGCCGGCCCAGACCGCGCCATAGTCTTTCCACATGCCTGAAGGCCGTTCACCCATTTCCTCCGCCCGTTTGTCCACGGGCGACATCGCCCGCCATTCGTTCCAGATCGTCCGACGGGGCTACGACCTGGACGAGGTGAAGGCGTACCTCCAGACGGTGGCGCGGAGCATCGAGGTCCTCGAGCAACGGGAGCAAGAGCTGCGGACGGCCGCCGCCGAAGCAGAGGAACGAGCGGCGCACCCGGTGGTCGACGAAGCGACGCTGACGGCTTCACTCGGCCAGCACAGCGCCCAGATCCTGCGCCATGCTCACGATGAGGCAGCGAAGATCGTGGTCCAGGCCCAGGAAGGGGCCTCGACGCTCTTGCGCGAGGCGCAGGCGCAGGCGAACGAAATACAGGCCCGCAGCGAAGGGGCATCGGCCGAGCGGGTGGCCGAAGCCGAGCTCATGGTGGCCAACGCCAGGCAGGAGGCGCATCGGGAGGTGGAGCAGATCCGCGTCGACGCCGTGGCCGACGGCGAGGCGGTCGTGGCCCGGGCCAAGGAGGAGGGGCGTGCCCTCTTGGAGCAGGTCCAAGAGGCCCGCAAGCGGGTCATGGCCGACCTGACGGGCCGCCGCCGCGCCCTGTCGATCCAGATCGAGCAACTCCGGGCGGCGCGCGACGAGATGGCCGCGGCGGTACAGGGAGTACGCGGCTCGATGGACGAGATCCTGGCGCAGCTGGAGAGGTCGGACGACGACGCCCGCAGCGCCGCCCAGGCTGCCGGGGACCAGGCCCGGCTGCACCTGCCCAAGGACGTGCTCGACGACGGGGCCGGCACCGGCGGTGAGCCGGGCGAGGATCCGGCCCTCGGCGGTACTGCGCCTTCGGTGGACGAGCTGTTCGCCCGCATCCGGGCAGCCACCGACGCCGCGACGGACGCCGGGGCGACGACGCCGAATGGCGCCGACGGCGCTGAGGCAGGGTACGAGGGCGGCAGCGAACGGGCCGTCGTCAAGATCCCCACGGTCGAAGGCAGCGACGACGCCGTTGGCGCCGAGCCAGATGGCGAGTCCGAACCCGAGGCCGAGGAGGAGGGCCCCGATCAGGAGCTCATCTCCCGACGAGACGAGATGCTCTCGCCGATATCGGCACAGCTCTCCCGCCACATAAAGCGCGCGCTCGGCGATGATCAGAACCGCCTGCTCGATGTGCTGCGGAGCTCGCCGAATCTGGGGGGAGAAGTGCTCCTCGGCCCCGAGGATGAGCACCTGGCGGTGTTCGCCTCGGTGGCGGAGCGTCATATCGCGGACGCCTTCGCCGCCGGGACCGTCTTCGCCGGGGTCACGGCGGGAGACATCCCGCCGGGCGCTGCCGTCGACCAGGCCGCGGCCGGCCTGTCCCGGACCGTGGTGACCATGCTGCGCCGGCGCATCGCCGATGGCTCCGACGCCGGGGAGGAGGTCGGTGAACGCGTGGGGGCGGCGTACCGGGAGTGGAGGGGTGAACGGATCGAACGGCTGGTGGGCGACTTCGCGGTGCAGGCCTTCTCGGCCGGTGTGGCGGAGGCCACCCCGTCGGGCGGCCTGGTGCGCTGGGTGCTGACTTCTGTGAACGGCTGCTCGGACTGCGACGACAACGCGCTGGCGGGGCCGGTTCCCATCACCGATGGATTTCCCACCGGCCATGCGTATCCGCCGGCGCATTCGGGTTGTCGCTGTCTGGTGGCGCCCGTTCTGCCCTAGACCTCGACTGCTCGGCGGCGGACGTTAGGCTCGCCCCCGTGCGCACCCCCCACGACCTTTCCGCTGCCCGCCCGCCCCGCTCGGGGCGGCGCGCCCGCTGGTGGATCATCGGGGCCGTCGTCGTCATCATCATCCTGCTCGCATCGTTGCGCACCCTGGCCAACATCTACACCGATGGTCTGTGGTTCTCCTCCGTCGGTTACCACGACGTGTTCTCCACGCTGCTGGTCATCAAACTCGGGCTCTTCGGTGTCTTCGGGGCGATCTTCTTCGCCGTGATGTGGGCCAACCTGGTGGTCTGTGACCGACTGGCCAGCGACGAGCTCGGTGCGGCGCAAAAAGACGAGGTGGTGCGCCGCTACCAGCAGATCGTCCGGCCCTATGCCGGGCGGCTCTACATAGCGCTGGCCTTCGTGATGGCGCTGATCGCCGCCTCGGGCACGATCGGCGAATGGCAGAATTGGATCCTCTTCCGGCACGGTGGCAACTTCGGGGTCAAAGATCCCCAGTTCGGCAAGGACGTCGGTTTCTACGTCTTCAAGCTGCCGTTCGAGAACTTCCTCGTCGACTGGACGTTGGCCATTCTGATCGTCACGCTCATCGTCTCGATCATCTTCCACTACCTCAACGGGGGGATCCAACCCCAACGCGGCATCCCGCGCGTGCGGCCGGCCGTCAAGGCGCATCTTTCGGTGCTCCTGGCGTTGATCGCGCTGACCAAGGCGGCGGGCTACGTCCTCCAACGTTGGGGACTGGTCACCAGCCAGGGCGGCTACGTGGGCGGAGCGGACTACACCGCCGTGCACGCCCGACTGCCGGCCCTCTCGTTGCTCGTTGTCGTCTCGATCTTCGCGGCGGCCATCCTTCTCTTCAACATCCGGCGCCAAGGATGGACCCTGCCCGTGCTGGCCGTGGGCATCTGGGCTTTCGTGGCCCTGGTGGTCGGCGTGATCTACCCGGCGCTGCTGCAGACCCTGAAGGTCACGCCGGCCCAGTCGTCGCTCGAGCTGCCCTACATCAAGCGCAACATCGAGGCGACGAACACCGCCTACGGATTGAACAACGTCGAGGTAAAGCAGTTCGCCGCCGACACGAGCGTCTCGGCCCCAACCGTGGCGCAGTCGAGCGCCACGCTCAACAACATCCGGTTGTGGGACCCCGACGGGTCCATCACCGTGCAGGCGTTTCTCCGGCAACAGGCCATCAAGTCGTACTACACGTTCCCGCCGCTCGGCGTCGACCGCTACACCGTCGACGCGAAGGTGACGCCGGTCCTCATCAGTGTCCGTGAAGTCTCCCCCGGGAACCTTCCCTCCCAGTCGTGGGTCAACCAGCACCTGCAGTTCACGCACGGCAACGGGGCTGTGGTCGCACTGGCCAACCAGGAGTCGTCCAACAACAACCCCGTCTACGCGATCAAGAACGTGCCGCCGAGCTCGTCGCACGGCCTGCCGAAGATAACCCAGCCCGACGTCTACTTCGGGTCCGGCGATAGCGGCTACGTCGTGGCCGACACGAAGCAGCTCGAAGTCGACTACCAGAAGGGCGACAACGCGCAAATCGAGAGCCACTACTCGGGTAAGGATGCCACCGGTGGCGTGCAACTGTCGTCATTCTTCAAGCGGGCGGCCTTCGCCCTGCGCCTGGGGGACTTCAACCTTCTGATCTCCGACCAGATCACCACCAAATCGCGCATCATGTTCGTGCGCGACCCGGTGCAGATGGCCCAAAAAGCGGCGCCCTTCCTCACCTTCAATCAGAACCCGTACGCGGTGGTGAGCGGGGGCCAGATCTATTGGATCGTGGACGGGTACACCACGACCAACCAGTACCCCTATTCGCAGAACGCGGACACACAGCAGGTGGCGTCGGGAAGCAGCCTGCCCGCGAGCTACAACTACGTGCGCAACTCGGTCAAGGTGGTCATCAACGCGTACTCGGGCAAGATGACCTTTTACAACGCCGACCTCAGCGATCCCATCCTGCGGGCGTACGAGGCGGCCTTCCCCCACATGTTCCTGCCGTTGTCGCAGATGAGTTCCGGACTGAAAGCCCACCTGCGCTACCCGCCGGACATCTTCTCGATTCAGTCGGCCATCTACGGCCGGTACCACCTGAAGTCGCCGTCAGAGTTCTACGCCGCCAGCAGCGCCTGGCAGCTCTCTCCCACCGCCGGCGCCGGCCCGAGCGCGCAGTCCCTCCAGGTGCAGGAGAATTTCAACCAGCAGGGCCAGCTGGTGTCGACCAGCACTTCCCGCATGGCGCCCCTGTATCAGGTGACGTCGCTCCCCGGTTCGAAGTCGCAGGCGCAGTACTTCACCGTGACCGACGCCTACGTGCCGGCTTCGGAGTCGAGCGCCGCGGGCGCGAACAACCCCAACCTCACCGCGTTCATGGTGGGCACCTCCGATCCGGGAAATTACGGACATCTCACGGTGTACGAGACCCCGCAGGGGACGACGGGCCCGGCCAACGCGGACTCCTACATACAGGCCACACAAAGCGTGTCCCGGGAGATCACGCTTCTGGACCAACGAGGTTCAGAGGTGTTGTTGGGCAACACCCTGATGGTGCCCGTCGGCCAAGCCATCGTCTACTTGCGTCCTCTCTATGTGGCATCGCTGTCCAATCCGCAGCCGCAGCTCGAGTATGTAGTCGGCGTGCTGGGGCAAAAGGTGGTGATCGAGTCGACGGTGTCGCAGACGTTGACCGACCTGTTCCACACCAGTGTGTCGACCGGGGGCGGCTCCTCGAGCCCGCCGAGCACAACCACTCCGGCGACGGTGCCGGCGAATGTGACGCAGTATCTCGCGGCGGCGCAGACGGACTACATGAACGCACTCACTGCACTTGCGGCGGCCAACCTGGGCCAGTACCAGAGCGACATCAGCGCCATGCAGGTACAGATCACCAATGCGCAGAACGCGCTCACGGCGGCCAGCGGCACGACGACCACGACGACGACGACCACGCCGTCCAAGACCACGCCGTCCACCACGACCACGACCACGCCGACGAAGAGCAAGTCCCCGACAACGAAGAAGGCCAAGACACCGAGTAGCACCGAGCCGAAGGATTCGGCCACCACCACGACGCTGGCTACCGCCGAGGCCCCGCGGTAAGCGGGACGGGTGGCTGCCGCGGGAAAGCGACTGCGAGCGGTGGAAATGATCCAAAATCCGTGCGATGAAAGGATGAGCCGATGGGATTGCTCGACAAAGTAAAGGCCCAGGCGACCGCAGCCACCGTGATGGCCAAGGATGCCGCACAGAAGGGCCAAGCGAAGCTCGACGAGGTCCAGGCGAAGAAGGGCGCAGACGGGATGCTGCGCGACCTGGGCGCCGCCTTCTATGCCACCAAGACGGACCGGGCCACCCCCACCACCGACGCCGACATCGATCGACTCGTGGCGGCCCTCGAGACCCATGAATCCGAGCACGGTCCCCTCACGCTGGCACCCGAGTCCGCCGCAGCGGCGCCCACGGCCACCGCTACAACGACCAGCGGTACAACGGCCGACCCACCGTCTGCAGCTGCGCCGGGAAGCCAGCCGCCGTCGTAACCACCGACGACACCGACGACAGCTGGCACCTA
>Ga0302314_10012811_pt1 | contig 14464 bp, 9 predicted proteins | sample III_Palsa_N2_3_FD_200533 | JGI IMG/M metagenome (GOLD analysis project Ga0302314, IMG submission 200533) | Peat permafrost microbial communities from Stordalen Mire near Abisko, Sweden - III_Palsa_N2_3 | ecosystem: Environmental > Terrestrial > Soil > Palsa > Peat permafrost | place: Sweden... | reverse complement strand
GTTGCTGGCCATCGAGTTGACGCTCTCGGTCAGATCCTTCCAGGTGCCGGCGACGCCGAGCACATTGGCCTGGCCGCCCAGGCGGCCGTCGGTACCGACCTCGCGCGCGACGCGGGTCACCTCACCGGCGAAGGCGTTGAGCTGGTCGACCATGGTGTTGAGCGTTTCCTTCAACTGCAGGATTTCGCCCGACACGTTCACGGTGATTTTCTTGGAGAGGTCGCCACCTGCGATCGCGGTGGCGACATCGGCGATGTTGCGCACCTGGGCGGTGAGGTTGGAGGCCATGAAGTTGACGTTGTCGGTGAGGTCCTTCCAGGTGCCGGCGACGCCGGGAACCTGGGCCTGGCCGCCGAGCTTGCCTTCGGTGCCGACCTCGCGCGCGACGCGGGTGACTTCGGACGCGAACGAATTGAGCTGGTCGACCATCGTGTTGATGGTGTCTTTCAGTTCCAGAATTTCGCCACGGACATCGACCGTGATCTTGCGCGAGAGGTCGCCGCGCGCGACGGCGGTGGTGACGTTGGCGATATTGCGAACCTGGGCGGTGAGGTTGCCGCACATCGCGTTCACCGAGTCGGTGAGATCCTTCCAGGTTCCGGCGACGCCGGGGACGATCGCCTGGCCGCCGAGCTTGCCGTCGGTGCCGACCTCGCGGGCGACGCGTGTAACTTCGGACGCAAAGGAGCGGAGCTGGTCCACCATCGTGTTGATGGCTTCCTTCAACTGCAGAATTTCGCCGCGCACGTCGACGGTGATCTTTTTGGACAGATCGCCGTTGGCTACCGCAATGGTCACTTCGGCGATGTTGCGAACCTGGCCGGTGAGGTTGTTGGCCATCGAGTTCACGCTTTCGGTGAGGTCCTTCCAGACGCCCGTCACTTCCGGGACCTGCGCCTGGCCTCCCAGTTTGCCCTCCGTTCCCACCTCGCGGGCGACACGCGTCACTTCGGAGGTGAACACGCTGAGCTGCTTGATCATCGTGTTGACGATGTTGGCCGATTGTAAAAATTCGCCGCCCAGTGGGCGGCCATCGACATCCAGTTGTACGGTCTGCAACAGGTCGCCTTGCGCGACGGCGGCGACCGCCCGGGTCACCTCGCGCGTCGGCCACAGCAAATCATCGATCAGCGTATTGACCGAGCCCTCCATGTCCGCCCACGAACCACCGGGAAGATCGAATTTGACGCGTTGCCGGGTTTTTCCCTCCCGGCCGACGACCTGGCCGACGCGCTCCAGTTGCTGCGCCATTCTCTGATTGGCGGCGACGATCTCGTTGAATGTGTCGGCTATCTTTCCTTCCACTCCCAGATGATCGCCGGTCATTCGGACCGAAAAATCACCGCCCCGCATCGCCTGGAGGGCGTGGAGCAGATCCTGCAGCGGATCGGATTGTCCGTTCCCCGCTGCCTTGCGCTTGGCGACCCGGCGAACAGCTGACGAGGTTCCGGAATCGAGATCACTCATGGCATCCCCCAGTGGAAGTCACGCGACGAATCTGGCGATACAGGTGAATCAATCCTAAGCCATAGAAGCGTTTGCAAACTGCCAGATCAAGAAAGAACATTGGACATCAGTGAATTGGAACTCGGTAGGTTCGGCCGAAGTTCGCTAACGCTTCCAGCGACCTTTGGTTCCAGGGCCAATGCGGAAAATATCCGCCTCGGTCTGAGGGTTGCGGTCCGGCTTCCGGCCGGCGTGACGGTTAACGATAGTAACGGCCTGGAGTCGGGGACAGGCAAAAGGGCTGGCGGGCTTGGCTTGGCCTTTATCTTCCGCCGGATAAATCCGTTTTGCCGTGGAACTTTTTCCGGGCGAGGGAATCTGCTGAGGGCGAGGGTTGCACCCGGTGGGCAATTCGAGGCTGTAGACGGAATTCGAGAATGACAGGCGACTCGCTCTCGGTGATATCGCGTCGCTCCCTTCTCATTTCAACCGCGGCTCTGCTGGTGGCAGGTACAACATCCGGGCGCGCCCGCACCCTTGTCGGCGGCCTGCCGTGGGAGCCGGGAATGGCGACGCCCCCGGCGGCGGTTCGCCCCGGTCCCTGGATGTTCTTCACCGCTGATGAAGCCGCGCTGATCGAGGCCGCGGTCGATCGCCTGATCCCTCCCGACCATCGCGGGCCCGGCGGCAAGGACGCCGGATGCGCCGTGTTCATCGATCGCCAGCTCGCGGGCCCCTATGGTCGGGCCGAAGGCCTCTATACAAGGCCGCCCTTCATGCCGGGCGCCGCCACGCAGGGCGATCAATTGCCCGACGCTCCCGCTGCGCGTTATCGCACCGGCTTGAAAGCGCTGGCGGACTATATCAAGAGCACATTCGCCGGAAAATCCTTCCGCGATCTCGCGCCTGGCGAGCAGGACAAGGTGCTCAAGGGGCTTGAGTCGGGATCGATCGTATTGAAGGACGTCAAGAGCGCGGCCTTCTTCGCGCTTCTCCTGCAAAACACCCAGGAAGGTTTCTTTGCCGATCCGATCTATGGCGGCAACCGCGAGATGGCCGGGTGGAAACTCGTCGGCTTTCCCGGCGCGCGCTACGACTATCGCGACTGGGTCGATCGCCACAACGAACCCTATCCGTTTCCGCCCGTGAGCATCATGGGCCGGTCGGACTGGACAGTGAGGGAATAGGCGATGGCCCGCAAACTCCCCGCCAAGGACGTCGTCATTATCGGGCTCGGCTGGACCGGGTCCATTCTTGGCTATGAACTGGCAAAGGCCGGCCTCGATGTGGTTGCGATCGAGCGCGGCCCCTGGCGCGACACGGCAACGGATTTCCCGCCCGCTTATGCGCAGGACGAATTGCGCTATGCGGTTCGACTGGATTTGTTTTTGCGTCCGGGCCAGGAGACGCTGACGTTTCGCAACAATGGAAGCCAGACGGCGCTGCCGATCCGCAGCTTCTCCGGCTTCCTTCCGGGCAACGGCGTCGGCGGCGCCGGGATTCACTGGAACGGACAAACCTGGCGATTTTTGCCGACTGATTTCCAGCTGCGCAGCCATCTCGAGCAGCGCTACGGCAAGGAGAACTTGCCGGCCGACATGACGATCCAGGATTGGCCCGTCAGCTATGACGAGCTCGAACCCTATTACGACCGCTTCGAAAAGCTCTGCGGCACCTCCGGCAAGGCCGGCAATCTTGGTGGCCAAAGGCAGCCGGGCGGCAACCCGTTCGAAGGCTGGCGCTCGTCGGAATATCCGACGCCGCCGCTGAAACAGGGACTGGGGGCGACGCTGTTCGCCGAAGCGGCACGCAAGACCGGTCATTCTCCGTTTCCGCAGCCGGCCTCCAATCTCAGCGAAGCCTATGTCAATCCGCTCGGCGTGAAACTTGGACAATGCACCTATTGCGGTTTCTGCGAGCGGTTCGGCTGCGGCAATTATGCCAAATCCAGCCCGCAGACCTGCGTGCTGCCGGCATTGCTGCGGTTTCCCAATTTCAGCGCGCGCACCGAATCCGAGGTCGTGAAAATCAATCTGGATTCGACCGGCAAACGCGCCACCGGCGTGACCTATGTCGACACCTCGGGAGAAGAGTGGGAGCAGCCCGCCGATATCGTGTTGATGTGCGCCTTTTCGTTTTTCAACGTCCATCTGATGTTGCTGTCGGGCATCGGCAAACCCTACGACGCGCAGAGCGGGCAGGGCGTTGTCGGACGCAACTACGCTTACCAGACCACTTCCGGCGTGAGCCTGATTCTGAAAGACAAAATTCTCAATCCGTTCATCGCCACCGGCGCGCACGGCATGATCATCGACGACTACAACGGCGATAATTTCGATCATACCGGCCTCGGGTTTTTCGGCGGCGGCTACATGGGCGCGGGACAGACCGGCGCGCGCCCGATCCAGACCCGGCCGGTGCCGAAGGGTACGCCGAAATGGGGTGCGGAGTGGAAGCAGGCGACCGCGGAGACCTTTCAACGCGCTTTCAGCCTGGCCACCCACGGCAGTTCGTATAGTTACAAGGACTGCTATCTCGATCTCGATCCGACCTACAAGGACCGTCTCGGCCGTCCGCTGCTGCGGATGACGTTCGATTTTCACGACAACGAACTGAAGATGTCGGCGTTTCTGACTGATCGTCTGGCGGAGATTGCGAAAGCGATGGATCCCGCCGAGATGACGGCAAGTCCGCGCAAGGGCCCCTACGACAGCACGATCTATCAGACCACCCACAATACCGGCGGCACGGTGATGGGGGCCGATCCCGCGACCAGTGTCGTCAATCGCTATTGTCAGAGCTGGGACGTGCACAATGTCTTTGTGCCCGGCGGTGCGTCGGTGTTCCCGCAAAATCACGGCTACAACCCGACCGACACGGTAGGCGCCTTGGCCTACTGGACCGCCGACGCCATCAGGGATCGTTATCTCCGAAATCCCGGTCCGTTGGTCTAGGGAGGGAATGATGCGCCGTTCTCTCGCCACCGTTCTGTTCGTCAGTCTGACGGGCGCGGCATTTGCGCAAGACACCCAGAGCTTCGACCGCATCGAACGCGGACGTTATCTCGCGGTGCTGAGCGATTGCGCGGCATGCCATACCGCGCCGGGTGGCGCGCCGTTCGCCGGCGGACTGGCGCTGCGGACGCCGTTCGGCAAACTGGTCGCGCCCAACATCACGCCGGATCCCGACACCGGCATCGGCAACATGACCAACGACGAGTTCCTCGCGGCGCTGCACGAGGGCCGCGGTCACAATGGCAAGCGGCTTTATCCGGCGATGCCCTATCCCGCCTATACCAGGATGACCGATGACGATGTGCTGGCGATGCGCGCTTATTTCGCGACGGTCGCGCCGGTCAGCAACCGGGTTATTTCGAACCAGTTGCCGTTCCCGCTGAACATTCGCCTCGCGATGGTGTTCTGGAACGGACTCAATTTCACGCCAGGCCGCCATCAACCCAATCCGCAGAAATCAGCGCAATGGAATCGCGGCGCCTATATCGTCGAGGGCGCGGCGCATTGCGGCACGTGTCATACGCCGAAGACGTTTCTCGGCGGTGACAAGAACAATGATGCTTTGACCGGTGCCACGCTTCAGGGCTGGTTTGCACCTGATATTACCAACGATCCGCGCAAGGGTATTGGCGGATGGTCAAAGGAAGATTTGGTCCAGTACCTGAAGACCGGCACCAACAGGTGGACGCTGGCCTCCGGGCCGATGGCCGAGGCGGTGTCGCATTCCACCTCGCGGATGGCCGACGACGATATCCTGGCGATTGCGACTTATCTGAAGGACAGCGGCGAGGGCGGCGCAGGCGTCAGGCCGGAGCCGGTTGCCGCCAGCAACGACGCGATGCGCGCGGGGGCTGCGATCTACAAGGACAGTTGTGCCGCCTGTCACAGGGATTCCGGCGAAGGCGAGATTCACCTGTTTCCGCGATTGGCCGGCAGCGCGCTGGTGCAATCGGACGATCCGACCACGCTGGCGCGGGTCGTTCTGCAGGGCACGCGCGCGGTGTCCACCCCCGGCGCGCCGACGGCTCCTGCCATGCCCGCTTTCGATTGGCGGCTTGGTGACGCGCAGGTGGCGGCCGTTCTCACCTATGTCCGCAACAGCTGGGGTAATGCGGCCATGCCGGTTTCCGCCGGCGCCGTCGCAAGCCAGCGCGAATCCCTGCGCCGGTCGCCCTGAGCCGTTATTCAGCAGCGATCGGGCATTCAGCAGCAATGCGAATCGGTGACGTAATGACGGGCGATCGCGTCATCGAGTGCTGACAGCGCCGAGATAAGTGCGGCATTTTCCGCGATGCCGGATCGCATTCGCGACAGCACCTCGTGCCGGACGGCGGGCAGATCGACGCCCAGCACGCGTCCATCCCTGACGATGGTTCGGCCCCCGACGATCACCTCGCGAATGTGCCGTGCGGTGGCGCGCGAGAACAACAGGTCGATGGGGTTGATATCCTCTCGAATGCCGTCATGATTGAGCGCCGCCCAGTCCAGCAACAACATGTCGGCCGCGGCACCCGGCTCGATCAGGCCGCCATCCCTGACGTTTGTCACGGCAAAGCGGCCGTTGCCGACCGCCGTTCGAACGGCCTGCTCGCGGCTGATGGTGCGGTCGAACCCGGTCCCGGCATGCAGAAAATAGCCGAGCCTCAATTCACGCAGCGCATCATCGTCGTCGTCGAAGGCCTTGCCGTCGATTCCGAGCGCCACCGAACAGCCGCGCTGTCGCATCATCGTCAGGGGGGCGATGCCGGAGTGAAGGTGAAGATTGGAACTGGTATTGACGGAAATGGTGACGCCGCGCTCCGCCAGCAATTCCAGCTCTTCAGATGTGGCCCATACGCAGTGCGCCAGCGTCAACCGGGGCGACAGCAGGCCGATGTCGTCGAGCATGCGCACGACGCCGTCGGGATAGTTGGCATCGGCCCATTGCCGCTGATATTTCGTTTCCAACAGGTGCATATGGACGCGGCGGCCGGTGCGATGCGATGCTTCGGCCACGGCTTGCAGCAGTTCATCGCTGCACCACTGCACGCCGTTGGGTCCATATTGAACATTGAATCGCGGTCCGTCCGCTGCCGCGGCGACGTCATCGACCAGCGCCATGTAGTCGCGCGGCGACAGCGGCTTGTATATCAGCCGCCGTCCGACTTCGGCGCGGGCTTCCGACGGAAGGGCGGCCAGCAGTGCTTCGGAACCGTCATAGACCAGTGGATTGCGATCCTTCATCGAGACCGCAAAGCCGGCGCGAACGCCGACGTCGCGCGCCGCGCGCGCAACCTCGGCGGCTTCCGTCGCAAGATCGGTCAATCCCTGCGCGCGCGTGTAATGGACCATCACCGTGCCGGTGCCGCCAAGCGCGCCATTGGCGAACGTCATCACCGCGGCGAGATAGGGATCCACCGACGGAAACAGCGTGAAATACGGCAGCCATGATTCAAGCGGCTTGGCATCGCCCCCGATCGAGCTGGTGCTCACGGCCCGTCCGTGATCGTGCGCGTTGACCAGTGCCGGCATCGCCAGCCACCGATTGGTGACCGGTGCTGCAGTCGGCTCGATCGAGGCAAAGGTCTCGCCGGCGATCGTGATGGCCTGCGGACCCGCCGGCGCCGCCTCGGTCCCGATCACATACGCGCAGGCGATGGTGCGCGAAGGATCGCTCTTCATGGGGCGATCGCCGGCGGCATGCGGTCGGCCTTGGCTGGCAGAAACGCGTGATCGAAAATGTCACCGGGATTGGGTACCCGCGGCAGCTCGAACGACGTCGCGATGGTCGCGATCGCGGATTTCAGCCTGTCATCGCTGACGTCGCCGATGCCGAGTTCACGCGCCTCCGGCGTGTCGATCAGGGTCCTGTACACATAGAGCAGGCGGCGCCGTTCGATGTCGCTCTTGAGCAGCGGTTCTTCGGTCGCCAAAAGCTCGATGGCCGCATCGGGATTCTCAACCGTTTCCCGCAATGACCGGTTGATGGCACGCAGCAGGCCCTTGACCGCCTCGGGGTGCTCCTTGGCGAGTTTTTGCGATACCATGATGCCGTTGGAATAAAGGTCGAGACCAAGGTCGGAATAATACATCCAGCGGAAATCCTTGTCGGGGTCGAGCTTGAGCGAGACCAGGTTCATATAGCTCGTCGCGGTAAAAACCGCGACCGAATCGACCTGTCCCTGCAGCAGCATCTGCTCCTGCAGGCTCGGCGACAGCTGCGTGATGGTGATCTTGCCGTAGTCGATGCCGTTCTGTTTGGCCAATAGCGGCAGCAGCTTGAACGAAGCGCCGCCGGCGGGTGAGCCGAGCCTGGACCCTTCCAGATCCTTCACGCTCCTGATCGGACCGCCGGCCTTGGTCAGCAGCGCGAACGGCGCCTTGCTGTAGATCATGTAGACCATGATGGGCGTTTCGCCGGGCTTGGTCGCCGCGTTCTGGATGATGGCGTTGATGTCGCCGAAGCCGGCGTCGTAGGCGCCGGACATGATCCGCGTCACCGTGGCGGCCGATCCTTCGCCCTGGTCAATCCGCACATCGAGATTTTCGGCGGCGAAGTATCCCTTGGCCCTGGCCCAATAATACCAGGCGTGAATGCCCTGCAGCTTCCAGTCCAGCGTGAACTTGATTTTGACCGGCTCGGCTGCCGCGCGGCCGCTGGTCAGGGAAGCCAGAAGCCAGCTTGCCATGGCCAGGGCTGACAGAAGTCGGCGCATCCTCTGGTTCTCCGCTGATTCAAGGGGTTCGGGGCATTGACGAGCGCCGCTCCGGGGGGCGCGATTTCGGCATTTGACGCTGCAAGCGTCCGAACGCAGCCCCAGTGTGAGGTTTGGGAGTGAGCCTTTCAACAGCTAAGAATCTGGCACAGCGGTGCCAAAACGGCCTCGCTCGGGCGGGTCTTCGAAGGGGCGGCAAGGCACCGGCAAGGTACCGGCAACGGCGTCGGCGGCCATCGCTAGCGATAAAAATCACATATTGTTGACTGCCTGTTAGCTAGTCCGGGCTCAAGCTATCGGATCGGCCCTCGCGTTGCGGCTGGCGCGAAGGTTATCGATCGGGAACGGACTATGGCGACGGACCAGCGACAGTTCGGTGAGCGCGTCGTATTCGACCGGGGCTACGACGCCCATATGATGGCGATCGATGGGACGTGGCGTCGCGCCTGCAGCGTGCTCGATGTTTCCGAGACCGGCGCCAAAATGACCGTCGAAGGATCCATTGTGGGACTCCCGCTCAAGGAGTTTTTCCTGCTGCTGTCGTCGACCGGCCTGGCCTATCGCCGCTGCGAACTGGCCTGGGTCAATGGCGAGGAAATCGGGGTCAATTTCCTCAAGCACAGCAATAAGAAGAAAAAGAAGCCCGGCCGCGCCGAGTAGACCCACAAGCCTGACGGGAAACGCCGGACGACGTCGCGCCTTTGTAGGCATCTTTGGAATGCGCAGGAGGCACGCGCATCGGAAATGCCGCGGGCGGGGAGCCGCCACGCTCTGTCGCCCGCAACGCAGGCAACAGATGACTAAAGCGCCGTTCCAGTTCTCGCCAATTCCCGCACCGGCCGAAAATTCAGAACATGGTAACCCAAACCGCGGGAACCCGACGGATTAAATTAATCTTTTATGCTGAGCGGGCTAATCATCTCCGACCATGCGTAATCCGGCGTTGGCCGGCTTCGCGTAAACCACCATTAGGATGACGATGCCCCTTGCGATACCAGCAGGCCGGGAAACTGACTTCGAGACGCGTCTGCGTATCGAACTGCAGCGCTGGACGGCTGTCACGCCGGCCATGCTGCATTCGATCGACGAGAAGGGCCTGCTGATCTCGGTCAGCGACGCCTGGCTTGCCAAGCTGGGCTATGCCCGCGACGAGGTTGTGGGACGCCGTTCCTCGGATTTTCTGACTGCGGAATCACGCGAGCATGCGGTTCGCAACGTGCTGCCGGAATTCTTTCGGCGCGGCCGCTGCGATAACGTGCAGTACCAGATGGTGTGCAAGGACGGCAGCGTGATCGATGTGCTGCTGTCGGCGGTTCTCGACAACGATCCCCTGGGTCACGGCCGCATGTCGCGCGCGGTCATCACCGACGTGACGGCGTTGAAGCAGACCAAACGCCAGCTCGCCGAAAGTGAGGCGCGTTACCGGGGACTGGTAGAAGATCAATCCGAATTGATTTCTCTCGCGAGTCCAGAGGGCGAGCTACGCTACGTCAACCATGCCTATGCATCATTCTTTGGCAAGCAGCCCGAGGAGATGGTTGGACAAAATCTGTTCGATCTTGTGCCAGCGGACGGTCGCGCCGCGCTCGCGGATCATCTGCGACGCGTCTGCGCCGCCAGGCACAGCATTGAAGTCGAGAACCACGTCGTCATGCCGAACGGCGAAAGGCGATGGCTGGCCTGGACCAACCGGGCCATGGCCGACGGCGATGGCCGCGTCACCGCGATCCATTCGGTCGGCCGCGATATCGACGAGAGGGTCCGGGCCGAGCAGCGGCTGCACGAGAGCGAAAGCCGTTACCGTTTTCTGGCCGAAAATTCGGCCGATCTGATCATTCTGGTGGGGCAGGATGGCAAGCGGGTCTATGTGTCGCCGGCTTGTGAAAGGATGCTCGGCTTTACGCCCGAGGAAATGCTAGCGGTCAACACCCGAGATGCCATCCACCCCGAGGACGTCGAGCGTGTTCTCACGAATATCCCTTCGGATGAGGGCATGCGGGCCAACCCAGCGATCAGCTACCGCATGCGACGTAAGGACGGTAGTTATGTCTGGGTCGAGACCACCGGGCGGCCCGTGGACATCCAAGGCAACCAGTGGCTGGTCGTTGTCCGCGATATCGAACAGCGCCGGCTGGCGGAGGAGCGTCTGAAAGATAGTGAAGCCCGCTACCGTCTGCTTGCCGATAACAGCAGCGACATGGTGTTTCAGCTGGATCATGAACTGGTGCGCCGATATGTGTCCCCCGCCTGCCGCGAAGTGCTGGGCTACGAGCCGGAAGAGCTGATCGGCATCAAGCCGGTAAGCATGGCGCATCCGGAGGACGCGGCGCGCCTCGCTCTGGTGTTTGAGACCTTGATGAAAGGTCACGCCGATCGCCAGTCGATCATCAATCGCATCCGCCATCGCGACGGCAACTGGATCTGGGTGGAAGCGCAGTTCAGGGCGCTGAAGGACCCCGGAACCGGCGCCACCACGGGCATCATCGGAGCCCTTCGCGATATATCCGCGCGCAAGGCCGTCGAGGACGAACTCGCCGAAGCCAACCGGCGCCTGAAAGCGCTGGCCGGACAGGACGGTCTCACCGGCCTCGCCAACCGCAGGGCTTTCGACGAAGCCCTGGCCAAGGAGCATCGGCGCGCCAAACGCGAAAAAGCCGCCCTGAGCCTTGTCATGATCGACGTCGATCACTTCAAGGTCTTCAACGATCGCTATGGCCATCCGGCCGGCGACGATTGCCTGCGGCGGGTTGCGGCGGCGATCGCGGAGACGGTCCGCCGTCCCGGCGATGTCGTTGTGCGCTATGGCGGCGAGGAGTTCGCGGTTCTGTTGCCGGATACCGATGAGGCCGGGGCGGAAGTGATTGCTATGCGTATTCTTGAAGCTGTCCGTGGCCTCAAGATCCGTCACGAAGGCAATGCCAACGGCCTGGTCACGATCAGTGCCGGCGTCGCCTCCCTGGTCTCGGCCGAGTTCGATGGTAAACCCGAGACCCTGGTCCAGAATGCCGATCAGGCGCTCTATTGCGCGAAAGACAGCGGCCGCAACACGGTGATCCCGGCGTCGGCCGTGAGGCCTGGCCCGGCCACGACGAGCCGCCGCCCGAAACAACCCGCCACGACGCGGCGCCGATAATATCGCGCTTTCTTTCGCGGCTTTCCCACCCGGCACGGTCAAGCGACCCGGCCTTGCCAAGGCGCTCAAAGTCCATGCTTGACATCGGGCTGGCTGCAGACTGTGTTAGCCCCTGATCTGCGCCCCTCAACGGACCGCGCCGGCCAATCGATCTGCGCAAACAGGTCGATTCACGACAACAAAAATGAAGAGTGGTGGGAGAGAATTAATATGGACCAAATCGACGTAGCCGTCATTGGCACGGGCTGGTGCGGTGGTATTCGGGCCGAGGCGTGTGCGGCTCACCCGCTCGTGAGCGGCGTCCACATCGCCGAGAATCGTCCCGAACGATTGCAGGAGGTTGCGGCTTCGATCGGCGCCAAATCGGCCACGGCCGATTACCGCGCCTTGCTCGACAACAAGGATATCTCGGCGGTTTTCGTCTGCGCGACGCCGGAGACGACGCATTTTCCGATGACGCGGGATTTTCTGCGCGCCGGAAAGCACGTCTTTCTCGAAAAGCCGATCGCGCTCGAACTCGAAGAGGCGGATGAGCTGATCTCGATCGCGCGCGCCAACAAGCTGAAATTCACCATCGGCTATTCGCAGCGCTTCAACCCGAAATTCGCCTACGTCAAGAAGTGCATTACCGACGGCACCATCGGCAAGCCCGTCAGCGCGCTGGTGAGCCGGCATATTTCACGCAGCCTCGGCAAGAAAATCAGCGGTCGCGTCAAGCTGTCGCCGGCGGCGATGGAATCGACGCACGATCTCGACTTCGTGCTGTGGTGTCTCGAACCGGCCAAGCCGGTGCGGGTCTATTCGCAGGTCAATTACGGCGCGATGCGCGAGGCGACCGGAAACGATATTCCCGACCTGCAATGGATCACCGTGACCATGGACAGCGGTCTCACCTTCGTCGTCGGCGGTGGCTGGAGCCTGCCGCCCGGCTATCCCAATTTCTCGTCGACCTGGATCGAGATGATAGGGACCGAGGGCGCCTTGATGGTCGACGATACCCATCGCGACGTGATGCTGAACACCGTGAAGAATGGCGCGGTGTTTCCGATGTCGACGATGCCCGGCGAGCCGGTCGGACATGTCTATGCCGGCCCGATGGCGTCCGAAACCGTGCATTTCATCGAAGCGGTGGCGCTGGATCGGCCGGTTCTGGTGACGCCCGAACAGGCGCGTCGCGTCATGGAGCTCTATATCGCCGCCGATCTGTCGGCCGAACTCAACGAGCCGGTGACGCTTCCGCTTGAGAACAAACGGCCGGCGAGGTTAGCCGCCGGCCTGTAGGGCTTTTATCGGCAGACATCATTCACGGGGTCGCACCGGAAATATTCCAGTGCGGCTCCGATTTGTGTGCACGCGAACGACGGTCGCCTTGACCAGGGCGACCGGAAAAACGGCGGAGACAAAACCGCCGGACCAAAAAAATCGACGGAGGTTTCATGCCTGCGGATATGACGGCGGAGGATAGCCCGGCGATAAAACTCGCCGGCGCGCAGCGTAGCCACATCCGGTGGTACGTGCTGCTGCTGATCAGCCTGATGTACATGATCACCTATATGGACCGCAGCAATATTTCCATTGCGGCGCCGGCCATTGCCAGGGAGTTCGGTTTCAACAAGACGGAAGTCGCGCTGTTTTTCAGCGCGTTCGCCTGGGCCTATGCGGCGGGCCAGGTGCCCGGCGGCTGGCTCGCCGACTTCTTCGGGCCGAAGCGGGTACTGCTGGTGATCGTCCCGTTCTGGTCGCTGATGACGGCTGCGACCGCCTGGGCGTCGGGCGCGACGTCGCTTTTCGTGGTCCGCTTCGCGTTTGGCCTGGGAGAAGCCGGCGCCTTTCCGACCGCAAGCCGCGCCATGCAGCTCTGGTTTCCAAAATCCGAGCGTGGATTCGTCCAGGGCATGACCCATTGCTTCAGCCGCCTCGCGATCGCGATCACGCCATTGGTCGCCGTTGTGATCATGAACGCCTGGGGCTGGCGCTGGATTTTCTATATTTTCGCGCTGCTGGGCATCATCTGGTCGCTGGTTTTCTTCTCCTTCTACCGCAATCGCCCGGAGGATGAGCCCCGCGTCAACGCGGCAGAACTCGCTTATATTCGCGGGACGTTGCCGAACGGCGAGATCAGTCCGGTCGCGACACAGGTCCGATCCGACGTGCCATGGCGGGCGATCTTCACCTCGCCGAACATGTGGTTTATCGCGGCGGCCTATGGCTGCTTCTTCTACGGGGCATATTTCTATGTCAGCTGGTTTCCGACCTATCTGCTGGAATATCGTCATCTCTCTTTGAGTTCGGTCGGCTATCTGGCGTCGTTGCCGTTGATCTCGGCGATGCTGGGCGATCTCGCAGGCGGCCTTCTGACCGACCACGTCCTGCGCAAGACCGGCAATTTGAGACTGGCGCGCCGCGTGGTGGCCGCACCCGGTTTGTTGCTGGCCGCGTTGCTGCTGCTTCCCGCCGGCACCACCGACAGCGCGATCACGGCGGTGCTGTGCCTGACGGCTTCGAATTTCTTTCTGGAACTGGTGCTGGGCCCGGCCTGGGCGGTGCCGATGGACGTCGGCGGCACCTCCAGCGGAACGGTTACCGCTGTCATGAACATGGTCGGCGCCATCGGCGCCTCGATTTCCCCGCTGGTGTTCGGCTTGCTGGTCGAGCGGGGCTCCTGGGTCGCGCCATTCTACGTCACGGCCGGCGTTCTGACGGTGGGCTCGCTGATCTGGATTTTCCTGATTGATCCCGAAAAGTCCGTCGTCGGGGACCCCTGATCGAACCCTGTTGGCGCATGCGCGCGGGACCACGCGACGGCCAATTCGTCCGGCTATATTGGTCGCGGGTGATACTGGCGCTGCCGCCGTCTCTCGCCTAGTATCGCAGCCACAGGTGGCCGAATAATCGAATGCTGGATTGTTCACGAGATCACCGGGAAAACGGGGGGATAGAGATGCGAAGATCAGCCGTCATTGCCTTTTGTTTCGGATTGCTGGTGCTGCCTGCTGCAAGCCTGGCGCAGCAGCCCGAAAATATCGTGCTGACCGAGGACACCAAACAGTTGTCGCCCCATGTCTGGGCGATCTTCGGCAACCCCAATATCGGGATCGTGGTGGGCAGCAAGGGCACGCTCGTCGTCGATACCGGTCTCGGCAGGCGCAACGGAGCCACGGTCGCCGCGGCGGTGG
>Ga0302314_10012810_pt1 | contig 14465 bp, 12 predicted proteins | sample III_Palsa_N2_3_FD_200533 | JGI IMG/M metagenome (GOLD analysis project Ga0302314, IMG submission 200533) | Peat permafrost microbial communities from Stordalen Mire near Abisko, Sweden - III_Palsa_N2_3 | ecosystem: Environmental > Terrestrial > Soil > Palsa > Peat permafrost | place: Sweden... | reverse complement strand
GCGCGGCGCGGGCATGGCGGGAAGATCGATCAGCCCGCGTTTCTTGGCGAGCGCGGCGAGCTGCGGCGCCTGCGGCAGATCCGGCGCGACAGCGAGCAATGCCACCAGCTGGTCGCCGTTCACCTTGGGACTGTTCTTGGCGAGGAAGAGTTCCGCACGCGCGACCGGGGTCAGTACGCCGTCGCCGATCGCGGCAAGCCCGGCCTGTGCCTCCGACCAGCGGGCTTGGCGGATCGCGTCGAACACGGCGGAATAGGCCTGGCGCTGATCGGCGGTCAGCGTGATGCTGGTGGTGCTCGTTGCAGGGCTTGCGGCGCGCAACACCGCAGGAGCGGGAATCGCATCGGACGCGGCGTAGGAGGGGGTGACGGCCAGTAGCGCGGCGAGCGTGGAGGCGATGGCGCAGGCGGGAGCGAGGGGGCGGAACATCACCGGGCAAGCACTCCGAGCAGCAGGCGCATATCCGCCCAGGTCGCCGCCTTGAGGGCAGGCATTCGGCGCAGATGACGCGGATGAAAGGTCGCGATGGCGGGCACAATGCCGCCATCATGGTTAACGGATCGTATACCGCCACGGTTGATCAGCGCATCCGGCCCGAGCAGGCAATGCGCGACGCTATCACCGAACAGGATCATCGCCCTGGGCGCGGCCAGCGAGATATGACGGCGCATCAGCGCGGCGAGCGCCTGGCCCTGCTTGGGATCGATCCGCCCGGCGGCCCGCGCGGGCAGGAAAGGCGTCACATAGATTCGCGCGCGATCGAGCCCGATCGCCGCGAGCATCGCGTCGAACAGGGCGGCAGTCTCGCCCGCAAACAGCTGGCCCGCCTCGGCATCGCCCGGATCGGGCATGTCGGCGACGATCATCAGATCGGCGGCGGGATCGCCCGCGGGCGAGACGCGTAGCCGCGGCGGGGCCGGAGAGGGGGCGTAGGCGCCGGTGGCGAGCAGCGCGTGGAGCGCTTCCAGCGTATCGGGTAGCCCGACAGGCGCGGCGACGGAAGGCCCGGACGCGACGGATGCCGTCGCAGCAACCGGCTGCGGCCTAAGCGGAACCGCCAGCCAGTCGCGAACATCTTCGTCGGCAAGCGTATCGACCCCCGCGTCGGCCCACCAGCCGAGCGCGCTCGCGACCACGTCGCGATATCGATATTGCCCCCCGTTCAGCACCGGCCTGCCTTGACCCGAGGTTGACGCGAAGGTCAATCTCGGGGCACCGCCTACCGGCTAGGGCGTTGTGGGAACAAGGCGATCCGCCGGATCGGGTGCGTGCCGCTACGGCCGCGAGGAAGGGAGTGACCATGTCGGAACGCGAATCGATGGAATATGACGTCGTCATCGTCGGCGCAGGGCCGGCGGGATTGTCGGCGGCGATCCGTCTGAAACAGCGCGCCGAGGCCGATGGTCGCGAGCTTTCGGTGTGCGTGCTGGAGAAGGGATCCGAGGTCGGCGCGCATATATTGTCGGGCGCGGTGCTCGATCCGATCGCGCTTAACGAACTCCTCCCGAACTGGGCGGAACTCGATAGCCCGCTGACCGTGCCGGTGATCGAGAATCACCATTGGGTGCTGGGCGCGAAGAGCAAGATGGAGCTGCCGCATTTCGCGATGCCGGCGTTCATGAACAACAAGGGCACCTATACGCTCAGCCTCGGCAATTTCTGCCGCTGGCTGGCGGCGCAGGCGGAAGGTCTCGGCGTCGAGATATTCCCAGGCTTCGCCGCCGCCGAGATACTGTTCGACGATGACGGCGCGGTGAAGGGCGTCGCGACTGGCGATCTCGGGATCGCGCGCGACGGCACGCACAAGCCCGACTATCAGCCGGGCATGGAGCTGCACGGCAGATATACCTTCTTCGCCGAAGGCGCGCGCGGCCACCTGACCAAGGAGCTCAAGCGCCAGTTCGAGCTCGAGCGCGATTGCGATCCCCAAGTCTATGGCATCGGGCTCAAGGAATTGTGGGACGTGGAGCCTGGCAAGCATGTCGCCGGCCGCGTGATCCACACGCAGGGCTGGCCGCTCGACGACGCATGGGGTGGCGGCTTCATCTATCATCAGGCCAACAACCAGGTCGCGCTCGGCTTCGTGGTGGCGCTCGACTACAAGAATCCCTGGCTTTCCCCGTTCGAGGAATTCCAGCGCTGGAAGCAGCATCCCGAAATCCGCGCGCTGCTCGAGGGCGGCAGGCGCGTTTCCTACGGTGCGCGTGCGATCAACGAGGGCGGCTGGCAGTCGGTGCCGCGTCTCGTCTTCCCGGGCGGCGCGCTGATCGGCTGCTCGGCGGGCTTCGTCAACGTGCCGCGGATCAAGGGCAGCCACACCGCGATGAAAAGCGGTATGCTCGCCGCCGAGGCTGCCTATGATGCTATCGTCGCCGATCGCAAGGGCGACGAACTGGCGAGTTATCCGGATGCGCTCAATGCGAGCTGGATCGCGAAGGAATTGAAGATGGTCCGCAACGCCGAGCCGGCGGTCGCCAAGTTCGGCGGCAGCTTCGGCACGATCGTGGCGGGCGCCGACATGTGGATGCGTAATCTCGGCATCGGGCTGCCCTTCACGATGAAGCACAAGCATGCCGACTACAGCACGACGTGGCGCGCAAACATGCAGAACCCGATCGTCTATCCCAAGCCGGACAATGTGATCAGCTTCGACCGGCTCTCGTCCGTGTTCATCTCGGGCGTCAATCACGAGGAGGATCAGCCGATCCACTTGACGCTCAAGGACGCCACCGTACCGATCGAGGTCAATCTCAAGCTCTTCGAGAGCCCCGAGCAGCGCTACTGCCCGGCCGGCGTCTACGAGATCGTCGGGCGCGAGGAGAAGGAGCCGCGTCTCCAGATCAACGCGCAAAATTGCGTCCACTGCAAGACATGCGACATCAAGGACATGACCCAGAACATCAACTGGGTCGTGCCCGAGGGCGGCGGCGGCCCGAACTACCCCAATATGTGACGACGCCCGTCTCGGCAGTACGGACATCTCGTTCCCCGGCGAAGGCCGGGGTCCAGGGCTGTAGGTGCCATCCTTTGCAGTTCTTCCCGCCGGCGTTCGCCAGGGAACGGGCGCCGGAGATCGGACGCCGCGGGTCCGACGGCGATATGCCCGTCACTCGCTTGCCATGACGGGCGGGATGGGGGAGAGAGGCGTCAGGGGCCTCATATTCCGCCGAGCATGTCCACGATGAGTTTTTCCCGCCCCGTCCTTGTCGCCGCGATCGCCGGCATGCTGGCCACGCCCGCCTTCGCCGATCGGCCGCACCGCAATCCCGCCGACGATGCGCAGGCCATCTATGTTCATGCGCGCGCCGCCGACGATCTCGGCGAACTGAGCGTCGCTGCGGCGGGCTTCGCGGCCGCCGCGCAGGACAATCCCGGCAATAGCGGCCTTGCGCTCCGCGCCTTCCGCCAGGCGATGGTTGCCGGCGACATGGCGCTCGCCTCGAAGGTCGCGCACGGGCTCGACGCATCGGGTTCGCTGCCGCCCGACGGGACGCTGTTGCTGCTCTCCGACGCGGTGATCGCGCACGACTGGAAGCGGGCGGGCGCGTTGACGGATCGGGTGGAGCGCGAAAAGCTGTTCGCATTCCTCGTACCCGTGCTGCGGGGCTGGATCGCCTATGGCGCGCGCAGCGGCGATCCGCTCGTGCCGATTCTCGCGGTGACGCCGGGCAGCCTCTCTGCGAGCTATGCTGCCGAGCACCGTGGTCTGCTGCTGATCGCCACGGGGAAGGAGACTGCGGGAATCGCCGCGCTCGATGCGCTGCCGCATCCCGACAATGCGCGCGCCGCCCGGCTCGCGATTGCGGCGGCAGCGACGCTCGACCGGCGACACCGTCATGACGAGGCATTGGCGATGCTGGTCGGCGACGCACCATCGGTCCACGCCGCGCGCGCGATCCTCGCGCGCCACGGCAAACTGCCCGGCGCGATCGACACGCCGGCGGCAGGCATAGGCGAGCTGCTCGTGCGCATCGCCGCCGATATCAACAAGGATCAGGCCGCGCCGCTCGCGCTGGGGTTCGCGCGGCTGGGCACCTTGCTCGCGCCCGACGACAGCGAGACCTGGCTGGTCACCGCCAACCTGCTCTCGCTGGCCGGTGCCGATCACGCAGCGCTCGATGCGCTGGATCATGTCGCGGCGGACGATCCGTTCGCGGGATCGAAGCGTGACATGCGATTGTCGTTGCTCGCGCGCGGCGGCCAGGACGATCAGGCGCTCGCCGAGGGCCGCGCCGCGACCGTGGCGCCCGACGCGGCGATGAGCGACTGGGCGCGGCTCGGCGACCTGCTGACCAACGCCAAGCAGCCGGCCGAGGCCGCGCAGGCCTATGACCATGCGCTGTCGCTGTCGGGCGGCGACAAGGCGCAGGCCGAGGTCGCCTGGCCGCTGCTGCTGCAAGAGGCGAGCGCGCTGCTCGATGCGGGCGACTGGCCGGCTGCCAAGGCCAAGGCGACGCGCGCGCTGGCGTTGGCGCCGCAGGAGCCGGCGGTGCTCAACTTCCTCGGCTATTCCGAGATCGAGCATGGCGATGACATCACCGGCGCCACCGCCTTGATTACGCAGGCGAGCACGCTCGCGCCCGACGACCCCTCGATCACCGATTCGCTCGGCTGGTCCTGGTATCAGCGCGGCGACGTGGCGCGCGCGATCCCGTTGCTCGAACGCGCCGCGCGCGGTGCGCCGGCCGAGGCCGACATCAACGAGCATCTCGGCGACGCCTATTGGAAGGCGCAGCGCCGCCTCGATGCGCGATACGCCTGGCGCGCCGCGCTGGTCGTCGCGGACGGCGATCAGGCGAAGCGGCTCCAGGCCAAGATCGACAACGGGCCGATCGTGACGCCGTGACCGACCAGTTCGCGGCAGAAGCCGGCTCCGACACCGCTTACGCCAAGATCAATCTGGCGCTGCACGTCCGGCGCAGGCGGGCGGATGGCTATCATGACCTCGAGACGCTGTTCGCTTTCTGCGCCGATGGCGATTTGCTGGCCGCGGTGCCGGCGGACACGCTGTCTCTGGCGATCGAGGGACCGTTCGGCGCGGGGCTGTCGGCGGGTGCGGACAATCTCGTGCTGCGCGCCGCCTACGCCCTGCGCGCGGCGGCGGGCGTGACGGCGGGCGCCGCGATCCGGCTCGACAAGCGCCTGCCGGTGGCCTCGGGCATCGGTGGCGGATCGGCGGACGCGGCGGCGGCGCTGCGGCTGCTGGCGCGGCTGTGGCGCATCGCGTTGCCGGCGGAGACTTTGCATGCCATCGCCGCCGATCTGGGCGCGGACGTGCCTGCCTGCCTCGCGTCGCGCGCCTGTCGCGGCGAGGGCAAGGGCGATGCGCTCGATTTCCTCGATGAGGCAGCGCTGGCGGGGATGCCGGTGTTGCTCGTCAATCCGCGCGTCGCGGTGCCGACCGGGCCGGTGTTCGCAGCTTGGGACGGGATCGACCGCGGGCCGCTGGCGGCGGGGGAGCCGCTGGCCGCGGCGTTCGCCGGACGTAATGATCTCGAGCCGCCCGCACGCGCACTGCAGCCTGTGATCGGGAATGTCGTCGCGGCGCTGGCGGCGCAGCCCGGCGTGACGCTGGCGCGGATGTCGGGATCGGGCGCGACCTGCTTCGCGCTGTTCGCGGATTCGGGCGCGCGCGACGCTGCGGACGACCTGATCGCGGCGGCGCATCCCGGCTGGTGGCGGTTGGCGACGACGCTGCGATAGGGGTCCGCGCGCTTCCGCGCTCCCACCACTCCGGTCGTCCTGAGCGAAGTCGACGGACATGCCTCGAACGCCGCGCCTGCACCATGCACTTCGACTTCGCTCGGTGCGAAAGGGCAAGGCGCGTGCGAGACCCTGGCTCGCCCCAGCCTCACGCCAGCGCCGCCTCCACCATCGCGAACGGCCGCGGCCCCGGATCGAGCACGCCGGCATGAAACGCCTTCTCGTCGAAATGCTTGCGCGCCTTGGCGGCGTCGCGCAGCGCGAGCAGGCGGTGCAGGCCGAGCGTGCCGCTCACCGCCTCGCCCGGCAAGGCGACGATGCGATCGATCGCGCCGGCCTGGATGCCGCCGGTCATGTCATTCATCTCGGCCTCCGCCTGTTGGCGCGGCCAGTGCTGAGCGTGGATGCCGATATCCACCACGAGCCGTGCCGCACGCAGCAACTCGTCGGAAAGTCGCGCGACGTCGCCCCATGGATCGCGCGCGAACAGCCCCTGTTCGGCGGCAAGTCGTTCACCATAGCAGGCCCAGCCCTCGGTGAAGGCGGGCCAGCTGCCCATCCGCGCCAGCGTCGGCCGATCGGTAGTCGCGCGGCTCGCCTGGAGGTGCTGGCCGGGGATGCCGAGATGGTAGGCGATCGGCGAGACGCCGGGGGTCGGCAGCGCGTGGACGGAATGCGTATCGAGCCACAGCGTCGCGCCGCGACTGCCGTCGATCGCGGCGGGCACGTAGAGCGATCCGCCTGGCACGCCGTTGCCGACATCGGGCAGCGCCCTGATCGCCAGCGGTGCGGCTTCGCCGCCGGGCACGAGGCGGGCCAGCACCATGCGCGCCGAATCGATCCGCGTCGTCGCCAATTGCAGCAGCGCGGTGCGGCCGCCGTCGTCGTCGCTCTCGATGAACTCGGGATGCGCCGCGAACGCCGCCGCGATCCGCTCGGACAAGGTGCCCTTGCGCAAGCCTCGCGCGCCCAGTCGGGTATCGAGCAAAGCGCCGATCCGCGCCGCCTCGGCCCGGCCGAGCGCCTGCGCATCGGCGAGGCTCATCGTCGTATCGCCGGCGCGTGCGACATTGGCGGCGTGGAGCGCCTCGCCGCCGGGCTGCGCGGCGAGCGCGATGTCGGCCTTGCCCCGGCGGGTCAACGTCGCGGCCGTGTCGCGCAGCAACGCCATTGCGGGCTGAACATGCTTCGCAAGCGTGCCGGCGGCGCGCGTCGTCGCCTGCGTCCGCGTCGGCTGGTCGATCCCGGCAGCGGCCAGGCGCGCGTCAAGCGCGAGCACCAGCGGATGTCGCTCGGGCTGCAGCAGCACGAACGCGTCCATCTGCGGTAGCGCCGCGCGACTGGTGGAGGCGGGCGGCACGCAACCCGCCGCCGAATCTGCACGCAGCGTCTGTGCCGCGCCGAGCAGCGCCGGGGCGTAGCTTTCCAGCCGCGACTGCCACGCGTCGATCGCGGCGGGGGACGAGACATCCTGCACCAGCCGCATCGACAGCGGGGTCGAGAGATGCGGACCGGCGAAGGCGGTGACCAGATAGGGGCGGTGCGTGCCTCCCAATGGTCCGTTGCGGCCGTAGTGGACGTCCGCGCTGCCCGCCGCCATGTCGAGCTGCGCACGCACCACCTCGGTCGCCGGATCGCAGCCCTGCGCGGGCAGCGCCGCGCGCACGCCCTTCATGGCGAGCAACAGTGTCGCGTTGCCCTCGGGCGACCAGTCGTTGCAATGCCGGGCCGCCGGGCCGCCGGCCGATGCCTCGAGCAGCCCCGCCGTCACTGCCGCCTCTGGCAGCAACGCGAGGATCGGCACGCTGTCCTGATCGATCGTCGCCGCCCGCGGGCAGGGGGCGGTGGTCTGGGCGAAAGCGGCGTGCGTGCGCGTCAGCGCGAGACCTGTCGCGATCATCGCCATCGTCTGCCGTCGGGTGCTGTTCATTGCCTCTGCGATACCTGATTTGCCGGCGGTAATCGCTACGTGACATCCGTTTTTTTTGGGAGCAACATCCGCTTCATGTTCAGGCTCGAAATCGATGGCCCCGTGGCCCGCGTCGTGATTGATCGCGGCGAAAAGCGCAACGCCATTCCGATCGCCTGCTGGGGCGCGCTCGAGCGGACGGTCAACGATGCCGCGAACAGCGAGGCGCGGCTGATCATTATCACCTCGGCCGATCCACAGAGCTTCTGCGCTGGTGCCGATCTATCCGAACTTCCCGCGCTGATCGACGACGTCAAGAAGCGCCACATCTTCCGCGGCGCGATGACCAGCGCGCTGTCGCGGATCCGCGCGGTCACCAAGCCTACACTGGCGCTGATCGAGGGCGGCTGCTTCGGCGCGGGCGTCTCGGTGGCGATGGCCTGCGACATGCGCATCGCCAGCCCCAAGGCCAGCTTCGCGATCACGCCGGCGCGCTTCGGCATCTCCTATCCGCAGCCTGATCTCGCGCGGCTGGCCGAACTGGTGGGGCCGGGGCAGGCGGCGCGGCTGCTCTACGGCGCCGAGACGATCGATGCCGAGGAGGCGCATCGCATCGGGCTGATCGAGCTGGTCTGCCGAGGTGCGCAGATCGGCCAGGACATGATCGAGCGGATCGCCGGCAACGCGCCGTACAGCCTGTGTGCGCTGAAGGCGACGCTGGTCGGGCGGTTCGGCGTCGACAAGCGCTTCGACGACGCCTTCGCCTCGGCCGATTTCGCCGAAGGCTGGCAGGCGTTCCGCAGCGGTCGCAAGCCTAGCTTCGGCGGGTGAGCCCCGCATGAACGACCGCCGGGCGGAGGCCTGGACGGAGATAGTCGGCACGACGAGCCCGGGCGGCATATTGATCGTCGCCGATCATGCGTCCAATCATGTTCCCGCCGACATCGATCTCGGTATCGATCCTGCCATTCTCGACCGGCATGTCGCGATCGACATCGGTGTCGCGCCGCTGACGCGCGCATTGTGCGCGCGCCTGGGTTGCGGCGCGGTCCTTGCCGGCATGTCCCGGCTGGTCTGCGATCTCAACCGCGAGGAAGACGCGCCGGGCCTCGTGCCCGTCGCCAGCGACGGCATCGCGATTCCTGGCAATGCGCTCGGCGATGCCGGCCGCGCGGCGCGCGTCGATCGCTTCTTCCGCCCCTATCATGCCGCGATCGAGGCGGCGATCGCGCGAACGCGGCCGGCCCTGCTGGTGTCGCTGCACAGCTTCACGCCGCAGCTCGAAACGCGGCCCGAGGAGCGGCGGCCGTGGCAGATCGGCGTGCTCTACAATCGGGACGAACGCGCCGCGCGGATCGCGATCCCGCTCCTCGAGGCGGCGGGCATCGTCACCGGCGACAACGAGCCCTATTCGGGCCGCGTGCTCAACGCGACGATGAACCGGCATGGCGAGGCGGCAGGCCTTCCCTATCTCGGCATCGAGGTGCGGCAGGATCAGATCGGCGACGCGGGCGGTGTCGCACGCTGGGCGACGCTGCTCGAGCCCGTGATCGGCGCGACATGGGACAGTCTGGCGCGGATGACCGGAGAGGGGGCATGACGCCGCCGCTTCGCGCGCTTATGAAGGCGGCATGATCCGCCGCCCGCTCCTCGTCCCGCTCCTCCTGCTGGCGCTCGCCGGCTGTCACAAACGCGCGCACGACACGATCGCCGAGGCGGCCGAACATGGCGCGGTGGTACCCTGCGCGCTCGCCGGCGCCAAGACGTTCAAGCCCGAATGCGCGGTCGAGCGCACGACCGAGGGCGACGGGCTGATGCTGATCATGCACCATCCCGACGGCGGTTTCCGCCGGTTGCTCGTGACTACCGACGGGCGCGGCGTGGTGACCGCCGACGGCTCCGACCAGGCGACGATCGCGGTGATCGATCCCGGCACGATCGAGGTGACCGTCGGCGACGATCGCTATCACCTGCCCGCGACCGTCAAGGGCCAGCCGCTGCCGCAGCGATGACGGCTCGCCCGATCCTGACGGCCGCCGAGACGAAGGCCGCGGAAGAAAAGATTTTCGCGACCGGCATGTCGGTTTTCGAGCTTATGCAGCGCGCGGGCCGCGCGGCTGCCGACATCGCTTGGGATCGCTTCGGTCCGCTCGATACGCTCGTGCTATGCGGACCGGGCAATAATGGCGGCGACGGTTACGTCATCGCGCGGCGGCTGGCCGAGCGCGGCGTGCGCGTGCGTGTCGCCGCCTCGGGCGAGCCCAAGAGCGACGTGGCGAAGCAGGCGCGCGAAGCATGGGGTGGCGTGGTCGAGGCGCTTGCCGACGCCGCGCCCTCGCCACTGCTGATCGACGCCTTGTTCGGCACTGGCCTGACGCGCGCCCTCGATGACGCCGTCCTATTGCCCGCGCGGCGGCTGATGGCGGCGGCCCGGCACCGCGTCGCGATCGATCTGCCGAGCGGCCTTGCCACCGACGACGGCACGGTCCTCACCCGATTGCCCGCCGCCGATCTTACCGTTGCGCTCGGCGCGCTCAAGCGGTCGCACCGGCTGATGCCGGGAGTCGCACGATGTGGAGAGGTGGTGGTGGCCGACATCGGCTTCGGCGACGTCGAGAGCGATGTCAGCGAGATCGGCCGGCCGCACATCGATGGGCCGGGGTTCGAGGCCAATAAATATACGCGTGGCAAGGTCCTGGTGGTCGCAGGCGCAATGCCCGGCGCGACGATGCTCTCGGCGCTCTCGGCGCAGCGCGCGGGCGCGGGCTATGTCGAACTGCTCGGCGCCGACGGCGGCGGCGAGCCGCATTCCCTCGTCCGCCGCAAGTGGAGCGACGATGCGCTCGGCGACAAGCGTATCGGCGCGATCGTGATCGGGCCGGGGCTGGGTAGCGACGACGAAAGCTATCGCCGGCTGAAACTGACGCTCGCGACCGGCAAGCCGCGCGTAATCGATGCCGATGCGATCAGCCTGCTGGCGAAGCACGGCCCCCAGCGCATCGATGGGCCCGCGGTGCTGACGCCGCACACGGGCGAATATGAGCGACTGTTCGGCAAGGTCGAGGGCTCGGCGCTCGACAAGGCGCGCGAGGGTGCGCGGCGATCGGGCGCCGTACTGCTGCTCAAGGGCGCCTGCACCGTCGTTGCGCATCCCGACGGTCGCGCCGCGATCGACGCGCCGGCGCCCGCTTGGCTGGCGAGCGCGGGGACGGGGGATGTGCTGTCCGGTATCCTCGGCACCATGCTGGCGCAGATGGGCGATCCGTTCGAGGCTGCGCAGGCCGCGACATGGCTCCACGCCGAGGCCGCGCGCCGCGCGGGACCGCTGCTGATCGCCGACGATCTCGTGACGCATCTCGGCGCGGCGGTGGCCGCATGCCTGCATCGGTTGGAATAGCTTGGCAGCGTCGGTGTCGCCGTCATCGTGAGGCGCGTTGCGACGAAGCAATCCAGTCCCGTCTGGTGGCTTTTGAATCCTTCGCCATGCTCGCACCGACGATTTCGTTCGAGGCGGCTCGATCTGAAGGGGGGCTGGGGTCGGCGCCGACTTGGTGATACGGGCACCCGGTGACCGACAAAATCCGTATCGACAGCCACGACGTCAGCCCGAACCTTCCCGTTCAACGCGGAGGGGCGGAAATCCTCCGCCTCAACGCCGCCGGACAGGGGGTCACCGCCGACGGCTATGCCGTGCCGCTCGCGGCACCCGGCGATACGCTGTCCGCGGACGACACGGTCCTGCCCGGCGCGCATCACCAGATGCCGCCATGCCGCCATTTCCCGACCTGCGGCGGCTGCACGCTTCAGCATGTCGATGACGCCGCCTATGCCGATTTCCTCGTCGATCGCATCGCGGGATCGCTCGGCGCGGTCGGGATACAGGTCGCGATCGCCGCGCCGCATCTTTCACCGCCGCATACGCGCCGCCGCGCCTCATTGCGTGCCGAAAAGAGCGGCCGGCGGGTGTCGATCGGGTTCAACGAGGGCAAGAGCAACCGCATCGTCGATCTTGCCGAATGCTGGATATTGCGGCCCGAGCTGTTCGCGGTGCTGGCGCCGCTGCGCGGGCTGCTGGCGATGCTGATCCCCGATCGGCGTAGCGCGGGGATCGAGCTCGCGCTGTGCGATCAGGGCGTCGACCTGCTGATCACCGGGATCGATCCCGACGGGCTGATGGCGATCGAGGCGATGACGGCCTTTGCGCAGACGTACCGACTGGCCAGGCTCTCGATCGATGCCGGCGCCGGGCCGGAGGCCCGCTGGGAGCCCGAGCCGGTGACCGTGACGCTCGGCGGCGTAGCCGTAGGTTTGCCCGCGGGCAGCTTCCTGCAAGCCACGGATGACGGCGAGGCGGCCTTGCTCGCGATGGTGCGGGAGGCGGTTGGCGATGCGAAAACTATCGCCGACTTGTTCACCGGACTCGGCACTTTCGCGCTACCCCTGTCGCAAACCGCGCGCGTGCTGGCAGCCGAAAGCGAGCGCGCCACGATCCTGTCGCTCAAGAGCGCAGCGGCGCGCGCCGGGCGGCCGCTGGTTGCCGATCACCGCGATCTGTTCCGCCGGCCCTATACGGCCACCGAGCTGTCGCGTTTCGATGCGGTGGTGCTCGATCCGCCGCGCGCCGGCGCGCGCGAGCAGGTTGTCGAGCTGGCACGGGCGACCTGCTCGCGCATCGCCTATGTGTCCTGCAACCCCGCGACCTTCGCGCGGGACGCGCGAACGCTGACAGATGGCGGCTGGCGATTGGAAGCGGTCAAGCCGGTGGGCCAGTTCCGCTGGTCGACGCATGTCGAGCTGGCGGCGCGGTTTGTGCGAGAGGCCTGAGGTAGCCTGCCCCATCCTCCGTTCGTCCTGAGTAGCCATTGAGCTCGTCGAAATGGCGTATCGAAGGACGATGGCCCGGCTGAGCCTTCCTTAGATACGGGCCCCTTCGGCTGCCTGCAAGGCAGGCGCTCAGGACAGGCTTCGACTTTGCACAGCCCCTACTCAGGACGAGCGGTGGGTATATTAGTGATCCCGGTCGCGAGGGCCGTCGGGGTGGCTTGAGAAGACGCGGCCGACCGATCGGGCATCCTGCCCGACGCCATGCACGGTGTTGCACGCGGTGACGAGCACGGCACCCGCGAGTAAGATGAGAGTCGTGATCGTGCGCATGAATTCCCCTTCGCGGTCCGCGGCAACATAGCGCGCCGCGCCCGCGAAGGGAATCGACCTCGGTCTCAGTCGGCGAACAGTTTGGCGAACGAGCGCTTGGCGCGCTGCTTCCAGTGCCCGCGGTGATAGGCGTCCGATGCCAGCAGCGGCAGCACCGAGGTCGCCTCGGCGAACACCATCTGCTCGAGCGCGGTGTTGACCTTGCCCCACGAGGCGGCCTCCTGCAGCGTCGAGGACGAGCAGGCGCCGTCGCGAACATCGGCCACCGTGATCTGGATCGCATATTTGTGGACCTCGACGTCGTCGTGGCCGAGGATCTCGGCGCAGACGACGGTGTCCTGCACGAAATTCTTGGGCACGCCGCCGCCGATCATCAGTAGGCCGGTGGTGCCCGCCGCGATCTTGATGTCGGTGAGCTCGCGGAAGTCGGCGATGCTGTCGAGTGTCATATAGGCCTTGCCCGCCTTCACCGCATCGACCTGATGCTTGACCAGGCCGAAGCCCGCCGACGAGTCGGTGAACGCCGGGCAGAAGATCGGCACGTCATGCTCATAGGCGAGCTTGACGAGGCTGTTGTCCTTCTTGCCGTGCTCGACCAGATATTTGCCCATCTCGCGGATGAAGGCGCGCGACGAATAGGGCTTGGCCTCGAGCGTCTCGGCGATCTCGAAGATCGTGTGGTCGACGTTCTGGAGCGCGACCTCGTCGATATAGGTGTCGTAGATGCGATCGATGTAGAGCGAACGCAGCGTGTCGTCGTCGGGCACTTCGAGCGCCTGATAATGTTTGTGGCCGAGGCCTTCGAAGAAATCCATGTCGACGATCGAGGCGCCGGTGGCGACCACCGCATCGACCATGTTGTTGCGGATCAGCTCGGCATACAGGTCCATGCAGCCGCCCGCCGAGGTCGAGCCCGCAATGACGAGGATCACCGAGCAATCGGGGTCCGCCAGCATCTGGTTGTAGATGTCGGTGGCGCGGCCGAGATCGCGCGAGGTGAAGCTCATCTTCTTCATCGCATCGACAATCGGGCGCGCGTCGAAGCTGGTGATGTCGATATGCTCGACGGTGGTGCCGAGCAGCTCCGCCTTGCGGGTGTCGTTGATCGGGGTCTCGGTGTTCATGGGTCGGCCTTTCACGGCGATATCTGTTCCCCCGCGCAGGCGGGGGCCCAGGGTTTCAAACGCCGCGCATGCGGCTCTGGGCCCCCGCCTTCGCGGGGGAACGGTAGGGAATTAGGGGCCGGCCTCTTACAGCTTGATGACGCGTCCAGCCACCTTGGCGGGCTCGGCCTGTTCGACATAGAGGCTCGCCATCGGCTCGTCCTCGACGACGACCGTCTCGTCAGAGGTGAAGCCGTTGAAGGCGGTGCGCATCGCGCAGCCATAGGCGCCCAGCATGCCGATCTCGATGAAGTCGCCGGCCTGCGTGTCGGCGGGCAGCTCGAACGGGCCGGCCATGCGATCCATGTCGTCGCAGGTCGGGCCATAGAAGCTGAAGCCGATGTTGCGCGCATGGCTGTCGGGCTCGCGCAGCAGCGCGACCGGGAAGCGCCAGCCGATGTGCGCGGCATCGAACAGCGCGCCATAGGCGCCGTCGTTGATGTAGAGCTCGTCGCCGCGGCGACGCTCCACCCGCACCAGCAGCGAGGCATATTCCGCCGACAGCGCGCGGCCCGGCTCGCACCAAAGCTCGGCCG
>Ga0302314_10012809_pt1 | contig 14466 bp, 13 predicted proteins | sample III_Palsa_N2_3_FD_200533 | JGI IMG/M metagenome (GOLD analysis project Ga0302314, IMG submission 200533) | Peat permafrost microbial communities from Stordalen Mire near Abisko, Sweden - III_Palsa_N2_3 | ecosystem: Environmental > Terrestrial > Soil > Palsa > Peat permafrost | place: Sweden... | reverse complement strand
ACGAACAGGAACACCCCGGCGGCGACGGACCAGCGCACCGCCGTCCGCACCCACCCGCGTGGCCTGCGCTCCGGCGACGCCAACACGTCCCCCGGCACCGCCCACACGGTGGACCCCACCAGCCCGCTGGTCGGCCCGGGCCCGGGTACCGGGTACAGCGGCGGCGCCTGCTCCGGCACGGTCGGCAGTTGCGGTGGGGACTGGGGCTGCGCTGGGGACTGGGGGGCTTCGGGCTGGTTGCTCATGTCTGGGCCTCCGGGGTCCCGAGTCGGGTGAGCTGCTGCATCAGCAGGTTGGTGACCAGGGAGGAGTCCATGGGTGCGGCTCCGTACGCCTCCACGGTCACCAGCAGGTCTCCGCTGACCGCCTCGCAGTCCATGTAGTCGAGTTCGTCGCCCGCCTGGGCCAGCGGCGGCTTGTAGCAGCGGGCCTTGGGAAAGCCGGTCACCGTGGCCGCGCCGGTGAACCCGCCGGTGACGTTGGCGAGTTCCTGGGTGATCGCCGGTGCGGCCACCACCCGGGCCGGAGCCACCTGGAACAGGCCTATCTCGACGTCGAGTTGGTCGCTGACCTGGTAGCTCCGCAGGGCCGCGCTCTTCAGGCCGCCGACGTCGAGCAGGCCGCCGAGCCGACTGCGGTCGCCGCTCGCCAGGTAGCCGAAGTCGTCGTTGAAGAAAGGCTGGTACTGCGCAGAGGTGAGCACGGTGTCGTTGCCGAAGGTCTGGTCGTCCGGGCCCGGGGTCGCATCCCCCGGGACCGGCAGCAGCAGGTCGCCCAGCGAGCCGTAGTGGCTGCCGTCCGCGTTGGTGCCGAAGCTGGGCGCCGCCGCCTCGGCCACCGGCGTGGCCTGCACCGGCTTCTGCTCGCCGTCCAGGATCGCCTCGCCGACGCCGGCCCCGGTCGCCACGGCCAGCAGTACGCCGACCGCGACCAGCGCGAGCCACCGCCCCCGGCCCCATCTACGCACCGGTACCGGTACCGGTACCGCCTGCTCGGCCTCCGGCTGGGGCTCCGGCTGTATGTCCGGCTGGGGCTCCGGCTGTATGTCCGGCTGGGGCTCCGGCTGAGGCTGGGGCTGGCTGAGATCTGTGCTCACAGTCGCTCCAACTGTTCCTGGAGAATGGCCTGCAGCGTCTGCTCGCTGACCTTTCCGCTGGTGTCCACATAGAGCTCCACCGCGATGTCGCCGTGGACCGCGTAACCGCGTCCCTCGTAGAAGGTGCTGCCCGAGGAGCCGTGCTGGGCCACCCCGGGGAAGATCACCCCGCTGTTCGACCCGGGCAGTCGGACGCTGGCGCTGCCGGTCCAGGACTTGGAGTAGCTGGACTCGTTCTGGATCATCGCCAGCGAGTTGAAGTCGTCGGCGTGGCTGAACTGCACCAGCTGCACCATGACGGAGGTGCTGCCCTGGTCCCAGTTGGCCATCGCCGCACGGCGGAATTCATGGTCCGCGAGCCAGGCGAACTCCCCGGCGGGTTCCTGGTAGCCCTCGGAGAACTGGGCGATGGTCTGCCAGGAGTCGAACGAGCTGGTTCCGTCGGGCAGGGACGCGCCCTTGGGCGTCGGCAGCAGCAGCTTGGTCAGGTCCCCGTCCGTGCGGACCATGTCGTCCTGGCTCGGCGGCAGCGCCGGAACGGCCACCCGGGCGGCCGGGTACCGCGGCTGCGGCGCGGACAGCGGCGGCAGTGGGGTGGGTTTCCGGGCGGCCTGACCGGCATACCCGGCGGCACCGCCGCCGAGCACACCGAGGACGACGGCTGCCGTCATCAGCAGCGCGGTCCTGCCGCGCCGCCTCGGCTTCGACTGCGGCGGCTGGTCCGCCGCCGAGTCGGCTGGTTCGGTGGTCAACGTTTCTCCACGGGACTTCGGTGGGCGAGGAGGTGAGGACGGCATTTCCATGGCCGACTCAGTGGCCGGTGCTGAGGAGCTTCCGCTCGCGCTGCATCAGCGGGATGAGGTCCGAATGGGGGATGTTGCCGGGGCCGACGATGTCGATCTCGTACATGACGTCGCCGTCGTAGCCGTAGCCGTGGACGCTGCCGTAGCTGTCACCGTCGCTGGGAGCGAACGCCCAGCCCTTGGAGTCGGGGACCTGCGGGACGGAGAAGGATTTGCCGCCGGTGAAACTGAAACCCGAGAACCAGCCCGCGGCGTCGCTCCCGTCGGCGAAGTGCAGCAGCTCGGTGGTGATGACCAGCGTGCCGTCGCTGCTGCGGTACTCGCGGATCGCGCCGCCGGTGCAGCTCCAGCTCTTGAGGTCGGTCAGGCCCTGGCTGGGGCTCTCCATCTCCTGCGACAGCTGCTTGAGGCTCTCCAGGGTGCCGGTCGTGTCGTTGATCGGCTGGCCGTCCGCCGGGATCGGCAGCAGGAAGAAGCGCAGGTCGCCGGTGTGGGAGCCGTCGTTGACCCAGCCCTTGACGGAGGCGGTGGGCGAGGGCGCGACCGTCGGCACGACCACCGGCGCGGTGGTCGCGGGCGCGCTGGTCGCGGGCGCGGTGGCACTCGCGGACGGACTCGGTACGGCGGACGCCGGGGCCGCGGCGGCCTGTGCCGAGGCCGGACCGCCCTGCGGGCTGCCCAGGGCGACGACCGACCCGGCGGTCCCGGCCGCGATCACCAGGAACCCGGCCACGGCCAGCGAGATGTAAAGCCCCACCCGGGACCGCGGCTTGCCCGCCCCGACCTGCACCGGCGCGAACGCCGACCCGGCCCCGGGCCCCGCCCACTCCAGCCCACCCCGAAATCCGACCGGCGGTGGCGGCGCCGGCGGGTACCCCCCGGCCGCGGCCGCCGCAACGGCCGCGCTCACGTCCTCAGCCGCACCGGAATCCCCCTGACCTGCACTGGAGTTGTCCGCTGTCCCATCCTCACGCACCTTGGACCAGGGGTCAGTGGCCCCCATAACTCACTCCCACAGAATGGCCGACAACCCCACCGTCGACAGGTCAGGGCGCACGCGTGACCCGGAACCCGGACAGGGGTTCGACGGGTCATGTGATCTGCGATTATGTCCAATTCCTAGGGGAAGTCACAACTTCCTTTACGTGATTGGTATTCGAACCTCATATGTCCGCCGGGAAATCCCGCACAATATCCCGATCTGCCCCGAACCTCCGGGGAGAGCCGGGTCAGTCCAGCTGGGCGAGGCCCTCGGTGGCAATCTTCTCGAAGACCCTGAGGTCGTTCTCGAAGACCGAGTCGGGAACCGGCCAGTGGATGACAACCTCGTCGATGCCCAGCTCGCGGTAGGTGCCGGCCCAGTCGACGAAGGCGTCCAGGGACTGCAACGGCCGCTCGGCGGTGGAGCCCTGGAGCAGCATCCGGTCGATCGAGCCGTAGTCGCGTCCCTGGGTCTCACAGGCGGCGCGGAGCTTGGCGAGCTGGCCCTCGATGACGGCCGGGGCCCGGTCGGCGGGGACGTCGGCGGGACCGCTCGGGTCACCGTAGGTGACCCAGCCCTGGCCGTACTTCGCGGCCAGCTTCAGCCCGCGCGGGCCGGTGGCGGCGACATAGAAGGGGACCCGTGGCCGCTGCACGCAGCCGGGGATGTTGCGGACCTCGACGGCGGAGTAGTACTCGCCGGTCTCGGTGGTGGCGTCCTGCGTCAGCAACTTGTCCAGCAGCGGCAGGAACTCATCAAACCGGTCCGCCCGCTGCCGCGCGGTCCACTCCTCCTGCCCCAGCGCCGTCGCGTCGAAGCCGGTCCCACCCACCCCGATACCCACCGTCAGCCGACCACCCGAGATGTCGTCCACCGTCAACAGGTCCTTCGCCAAGGTCACCGGATGCCGAAAATTGGGCGAGGTCACCAGCGTCCCGAGCCGGATCCGCTCGGTGGCGGTGGCGGCGGCGGTGAGGGTCGGCACCGACCCGAACCACGGCTCCTCCCGGAAGGACCGCCACGACAGGTGGTCATAGGTGTACGCGGCATGGAACCCCAGCTCCTCGGCCCGTCGCCACACCTCCCGCCCCTCGGACCAGCGGTGGATCGGCAGAATCACAGTGCTCAGTCGCATACCGCCGACCCTACGGGAACCGTGACCCCAGGGCCCCGGCAGCGCTCCGGGAGAGACTTCAACCGGGAGCGCACTTGGTAAGTGATGTACTACACTCGGACGTATGGACACTCCGCGTTCCGGCAAGACCCGAGTCACCAGCGTCTCCCTACGTGCCGAGACACTGAATGCGATCCGCGCCCGCGCCGGGAAGCAGGGAGTTTCCTCGTACATCGAGGAGGCCGTGCAACGGCAGCTCCAGCGCGAAGCCATCGACGAGCACATCGCCACCGCCGAGGCTGAACACGGGCCTGTTGATACGGCCGAGGTGGCTGCGAAGGCCGAGCGTATCCGCGCACATCACGCTGCCCATCGTGGTGACGCCGCAGGTGCGGACGCCGCGTGAGTGGCACCCTCGTTCTCGACAGCGAGGCACTCTCCAAGCTCTCCCGTCGGCACCGGGACATGACCGTGTGGCTGGACGTCGCCCGCACACTGGACCTCTTGGTCGTCACGAGTGCGGCGACGTTGGTCGAGGCACGCGATCCCAAGCTGCCACAGGCGGCGTTCGACCACGCCGTCTCGCTGACCAAGGTGCGCCCGGTCACCGAGGAGATCGCACGCACTGCGAGCAAGCTGCTCGCAGCTGAAGGGCTTCACGGTCACAAGTACGCCATCGACGCGATGCTTGCCGCGACGGCCCACCTGGAGCACGGGGACGTGACGGTCGTGACCAGTGACGTCGAGGATCTGCGCCAGTTGTGTCACCCACGCATCGCGGTCGAGCAGATCTGATCCGCAGCCGGGTCGTTATCAGTCCAGCTCAGCGTCGTCGCAGGTCAGGCCGTGATGGGTGAACGAGGATTGACAGACGTGACGAGAGTGCCGAGCCGTAGCCGCTCAGTCGCGCAGGCGGCGGCGGTCAGCGTCGGCAGGGCCCCGAACCACGGCTCGTCCCTGAACGACCGCCACGAGAGATGGTCGTAGGTGTACGCGGCGTGGAACCCCAGCTCCTCGGCCCGCCGCCAGACCTTCTGCCCCTCGGACCAGCGGTGGATCGGCAGAATCACAGTGCTCAGTCGCATACCGCCGACCATAACCGGCCGCTGCTCGGCGCGCGCCTCACACGGGGGAGGCGAGCAGTCGCGTCATCGTCTCCGCTGCGCGGACTGCCGCGTCCGCGCAGCAGTTGTTGAACAGGACGTGGACCTCTCGGGCACGGTCGGCCATGGCGTGGACGGCCGACGTCCACTCGGTCAACTCTTCGCGCGTGTAGTGGTGACGGAACCGCTCCTCCTTCGAGCCGGTCCCCCAGGAGGGATTGCGGCCGTGGAAGCGGACGACGGCGAGACGGGCGGAGGTGACGGGGGCGACTGGAGGGATCGAGGAGGGCAGTGACTGCGCCACGTCCACGGCCACCGCAGACATGTCCAACTCGGTCAGCAGCCTGGCGGTGCTGTCCGCATACTCCCTCCGCCACCAGTCGGGGTGCCGGAACTCCACTGCCACCGGCCATCCCGCAGTGCGCCCCCGGCACTGACGGAGAAGTGAGACTGCCGAGCCGTCAGGTGCCAGCCACGGCGGGAACTGGAAAAGGAGAGTGCCCAACCGACCAGCTTCACGCAGGGGTTCGAGGGCGTCGCTGAAGCGGAACCACACCTCGTCGAGTAGTCCCGGATCCGCTTCGGACCTCCCTCGGTGCCGCGCGAGCATCGGGCGGAGTTCCGCGGGCAGCGATTCCGGCCGGGTCGGATGCCCGGTGAGCAGGGAGAACGCTTTCACGTCGAATCGGAAGCCAGCCGGCGTGCGCTCAGCCCAAAGCAGGCTGTTACGGGAACTGGGCAGCGCGTAGTACGTGGCGTCCACCTCGACGAGCGGGAACTGCGCCGCGTAGAAGCGCAGCCGGGACTCAGCGTCACGATGGCCTCTCGGATACCAGCCGCTGGACAGCAGCATCCGGTCCGTCCATGAACACGCGCCCACCCGGATCTCACCCATGCCTCTGCGCCTTTCCCGCGGAGCACGAGGGCAAGCCTGGGAACCCCGGGTGGACCGCCGCCACACCTTCCGGCCCTCGGACCAGCGGCGGATCGGCAGAATCACGGTACGCAGTCGCATACCCCTGACCCTGTGTGCGCCGAGCCCCGGACACACCGAGCACGCCGAGCACACCGAGACGCCTCGGCCGACCACGCCGGGCACATCAGCTTGGCAGGTGAAAAAGATCGCCGCCGAGGGGCTGGTCAGGGACGGGGATGGGTGAGGATGAGGGGGTGACTCACGCTCCCGCGGTACGGCCCCGCATCATCGCCACCGATCTCGACGGGACGCTGCTGCGCAGCGACGGGACCGTCTCCGCCCGGACCGAGGCGGCGCTTGCCCGGGCCGAGGCAGCCGGGCTGTGCATCGTGTTCGTCACCGGGCGACCACCGCGCTGGATGGAGGCGGTCAGCGCGGTCATCGGGCCGCACGGGGTCGCGATCTGCTCCAACGGCGCGGCCGTCTACGACGTCCGGCGCAAGGAACTGCTCACCTCGCTGCCGCTGCGCCGGGCCGACGCGGTGGCCCTGGTCCGGGCGCTGCGGACGGAGCTGCCGGAGGTGGGGTTCGCGTTCGAGTACCCCGAGGGCTTCGCCTCGGAGGCGCGGTACGACTCGCCGATATGGGACGACGACAGCGACGCGCCCCGGCTGATCGCGCCGGCCGAGGAGTTGCTGGCGTCGGCCGTGGGCGACCAGGTGTTCAAGGTGCTGGCCCGGCATCCGACGCTGGAGCCGGACGAGTTCATGCGCCGGGCCCGGGCGGTGGCCGGGCAGTACGCGGAGATCACCCGGTCCAGTCCGCTGCTGGAGATGAGCGCCACCGGGGTCAGCAAGGCGACCACGCTCGCTCGGTGGTGCGCGGAGCGCGGGGTGACCGCCGAGGAGGTGGTCGCCTTTGGCGACATGCCGAACGACCTGCCGATGCTGAGCTGGGCCGGTACCGCCTACGCCGTCGCCAACGCGCACCCGCTGGTGCTCGCGGCGACCGCCAACCACGCGCCCGACCACGACGCGGACGGGGTGGCCGAGGTGATCGACCAGGTGGTCCGGACGCTGGCGGAGTAGCGCCACCGGGCCGCCCTGCCACCAGACCACCGGGCCGCCGGACTACCGGACCGCCCGGCCGTCAGACCAGCAGCGCGTCGGCGGCCCGCTCGCGCTCCCACATCCGCCGCAGCGGGCCGTCCAGCAGCAGCAGGTCGGACCAGCTGCCGCGCTGGACGATCCGCCCGGCGTCGAGGACCACGATCTCGTCCACCGCGTCCAGCCCGGCCAGCCGGTGGGTGATCAGCAGCGTGGAGCGGCCCCGGGTCGCCGCCAGCAGGTCCGCGGTCAGGGCGTCGGCGGTGGCCAGGTCGAGGTGCTCGGCGGGCTCGTCCAGGATCAGCAGCGGGAAGTCCGCCAGCAGTGCCCGGGCCAGTGCCAGCCGCTGCCGCTGGCCGCCGGAGATCCGCGCGCCGTGCTCGCCGACCATGGTGTCCAGGCCGGCCGGCAGCGCCCGGGCCCAGTCGGCCAGCCTGGCCGCGGCCAGCGCCGCCCACAGGTCTCGCTCCGCGCAGTCGGGTCGGGCCAGCCGCAGGTTCTCCCGCAGCGAGCTGTCGAAGACGTGCGCGTCCTGCGCGCACAGGCCGATGACCTGGCGAACCAGGTCGCCGTCCAGCGCGGTGGCGTCCACACCGCCCAGGGTGATCCGACCCGCGTCCGGCTCCAGGAACCGCAGCAGCAGCATCGCCAGAGTGGTCTTGCCGGAGCCGCTGGCGCCGAGGACGGCGGTACGGCGGCCCCGGACCAGCTCCAGGTCCAGGCCGGACAGCGCGGCGTCGGGACGTCCGGGCCAGGTCGCGGACAGGCCGCGGACCCGGACCGGGAACGGGTCGGCGGGCAGCTGCGCCGAGGGCAGCTGCGCGGCAGCGGACTCCGAAGCCTCAGCAGGGGCCTCGGTGACCTCGGTCACCCGCTGGGCGGCACGCAGGCTGCGCTCGCGGATCTGCGCGGCCATCGGCAGCCCGGCGACCGCCTCGAACGCGGCCAGCGGGGTCAGCACCAGCACCGCGAGCATCACCCCGTGCACCGCGTGGTCACCGGTGGCGGCGATGCCGACGGCAGCGCAGGCGGTCACGGTCAGCCCGGTGAGCAGGGTGACCAGGCCGGTGCCGAGGCCCGCGGTGGCGGCCGAGCGGGCGGCCAGGCGGCGCAGCTCGGCGTCGGTGGCGCGGATGGCGGACAGCCGGGCGGGCAGCGCTCCGGCCACGGTCAGCTCGGCGGTGCCGGACAGCACGTCCACCACCTCGGTGCTGAGCCGCCCCCGGGTGGGGGCCTGTCGGCGCTCGGCACTCCGGGAGACGGCGACGGCCAGCGCCGGCACGGCCGCGCCCGCGAGCAGCAGTCCGAGGGCGAGCAGCAGTCCGGCCGAGGGCAGCGCCCAGCCCACCGCGAGCGCGGTGAGCACGCCGACGGCGATGCCGGAGCGCAACGGCAGCCGGTAGCGCAGGTAGTGGTCCTGCATCGAGTCGACGTCGGCGACCAGCCGGGACAGCAGGTCACCGGAGCGGAACCCGAGCACCGACGGGGCCAGCCGCTCCAGCCGCACATAGACGGAGGTGCGCAGCGCGCCGAGGGCGCGCAGCACGGCGTTGTGCGAGACCAGCCGTTCGAGGTAGCGGAAGGCGCTGCGGCCGAGGCCGAAGGTGCGCACCCCGGTGACGGCCATCATCAGGTAGAGCACCGGCGGTTGCTGCGAGGCGCGGGCGATCAGCCAGCCGGACAGTGCCATCAGCGCGATGGAGCAGCCCAGGGCGAGCGCCCCGAGCAGGGTGGCGGTGCCCAGCCGGGGCCGGGTCTCGGCGGCGGGGACCAGCAGCGGCTCGGTGGGGGCGGCGAACGCCCGGCGGGAGAGCGCGAGCGGCCGCGGTAGGGACGCGAGCGGCCGCGGCGGGGAGGGGTCGGGCTGTTCGGGCTGGGGCAGCGGGATCCGGTGGACGTCGTCGGCGAGGGCCAGCAGCGCCGGGCGGTGGGCGGTCAGCACCACGGTGCGTCCGGGCGCGGCGGCGAGTCGGCCGACCGCGCGGACGATCGCGGCCTCGCTCTCGCCGTCCAGGTTGGCGGTGGGCTCGTCCAGCAGTACCAGCGGGCGGGCGGCGAGGAAAACCCGGGCCAGCGCCAGCCGTTGGCGCTGGCCGCCGGAGAGCCCGCGGCCGCCCTCGCCCAACCGGGCGTGGATGCCGTCCGGCAGGGCCTGGACGAAGTCCAGTGCCTCGGCGTCGCGCAGCGCGGCGCGGACCGCGCGGTCGTCGGCGTCCGGACGGGCCAGCCGGACGTTGTCGGCGATGGTCCCGGCGAACAGCGCGGGCCGCTGCGGCAGCCAGGCGATCCGCCGGTGCCACTCGGCCTGGTCGAGCTGGTCCAACGGCACGCCGCCGACGGTGATGTCGCCGACGACGCGGCCGCTGATGTCGCCGGCGTTGCTGCCGCTGTCCGGGCGGGTGAATCCGAGCAGCGCGGTGAGCAGGGTGCTCTTGCCCGCGCCGCTGGGGCCGGTGATCGCGGTGACCCGGCCCGGCCGCAGGGTCAGCGTCAGGTCCCGCAGCGCCGGGGTGTCCCGGCCGGGGTGGGTGACCGTCAGTCCACGGACGGCGATGGTCGCGGTACCGGAGCGCCCTTCGGGTACCGGACGGGTGCCGGTGGCGGGCAGCGGGGTCTCCAGCACCTCGAAGATTTCCGCCGCCGCGCTCAACCCCTCCACGCTGGCGTGGTAGTGGGTGCCGACCTGCCGCAGCGGGGTGTACACCTCGGGGGCGAGCACCAGCACCAGCAGTCCGAGGTAGAGCGAGAGCCCGCCGTCCACCAGTCGCAGGCCGATGCTGACCGCGACCAGGGCCACCGACAGCGTGGAGAGCAGTTCCAGGGTGTAGGAGGAGACGAAGGCGATCCGCAGGGTGCGCATGGTCGCGGCCCGGTAGTCGTCGGTGACCTGGCGGATGGTCCGGGCCTGGGCCTTGGCCCGGCCGAAGACCTTGAGCGTGGGCAGGCCCTCGACCACGTCCAGGAAGTGGTGCGACAGCCGGGCCAGCGAACGCCACTGGCTGTCCATCCGCTTCTGCGTGGCGAGTCCGATCAGCACCATGAACAGCGGGACCAGCGGCAGGGTGGCGGCGATGATCAGCGCGGACAGCCAGTCGGCGCGCAGGATGACCGCCAGCAGCACCACCGGGACCACCACGGCCAGCGCCAACTGCGGCAGGTAGCGGGCGAAGTAGTCGTCCAGCGCGTCCACGCCGCGGGTGGCCAGGGTGGCCAGCTCCCCGCGGCGCTGCTCGGAGAGCCAACCCGGGCCGAGCCCGGTGGCCCGCTCCAGCAGCGCCGCGCGCAGCTGCGACTTGACGGCGGCGGCGGCGCGGTGCGCGGCCAGTTCGGTCAGCCAGGCCACCAGCGCGCGCCCGGCGGCGACCAGGGCCAGCAGCCCCAGCTGCGGCAGCAGCTGCCGCAACCCGTGCTGTCGCTGGAACGCGCCGACCACCAGGTCGGCGATGAGCACGGCCTGGGCGACCGTCAGCAGGGCCCCGGCCAGGCCGAGCAGCACGGCGCCGACCAGGAAGCCCCGGGTGGCCCGGGCGTGGCGCAGTAGGCGCGGATCGACAGGTTTCACGTGAAACAGCTCCTCGATGCCAGTGCTCAGTGACCGACGGGACTGGCGGGACCGACGGGACTGGCGGGACCGACAGGACTCGTGGGGCCGGCGGGAACGGCAGGGGCAGCGGGGATGTGCTGGACGCCGATCCGGCGGCGGAACACCCAGTAGGTCCAGCCCTGGTAGAGCAGCACCAGCGGGGCCGCGAAGCCCGCCATCCAGGTCATGACGGTCAACGAGTAGTGGCCGGAGGCCGCGTTGCCGACGGTCAGGCTGAAGGCCGGGTCGGTGGTGGACGGCATCACGTCCGGGAACAGCGCCAGGAACAGCGTCGCCACCGTCGCCACGATGGCCACCCCGGAGCAGACGAAGGCCCAGCCCTCACGGCCGCCGAGGTTGCAGCTCAGCGCCGCCAGCAGCGCGGCCACCGCCACCAGCAGTGTGACCAGGCTCCAGTCGTCGCCGCTGTCGACCTGCGTCCACAGCAGGAAGGCGACCGCCGGCGCGGCGGTGACCAGGCCGGTCCAGCCGGCGGTGGTGCGGGCCCGGGCGCGGATGCCGCCCAGGGTCTTCAGCGCGGTGAACACCGAGCCGTGCAGGGTGAACAGCGCCAGCGTGGTGCAACCGCCGAGCAGCGCATAGGGGTTGAGCAGCGTCAGCAGGTTCCCGGTGACGTTCTTCTGCTGGTCGATCGGCACACCGTGGACGATGTTGGCGAAGACCAGCCCCCACAGGAAGGCCGGCAGCAGCGAGGTCCAGAAGATGACCGTCTCCCAGTTCCGCTTCCAGCGCGGGTCGTCCCGCTTGGCGCGGTACTCGAAGGCGACCACCCGCAGGATCAGGCAGACCAGGATCGCCAGCAGCGGAAAGTAGAAGCCGCTGAACAGGGTGGCGTACCAGTCCGGGAAAGCGGCGAAGGTCGCGCCGGCGGCGGTCAGCAGCCACACCTCGTTGCCGTCCCAGACCGGGCCGATGGTGTTGATCAGCACCCGGCGTTCCGGCTCGTCGTGGGCGAGCAGCTTGGTGAGGATTCCGACACCGAAGTCGAAGCCCTCCAGGAAGAAGTAGCCGGTCCACAGGACGGCGATAAGGACGAACCACACATCGGGAAGGGACATGGCAGTCTCCAGTGTCTCCAGTGTTTCCAGTGCCTGTGGGTGCTCAGTGCCTGTGGTCGCTCAGTACGCGAAGGCGAGGGGCTTGTCGGCGTCCGCGTCGGCGTCGGGACCGCGCAGGGTGGGGTCCTTGGCCGGTGGCTGCTCGCTGGTGACCGGTCCAGCCTTGGCGTACTTCACCATCAGTCGTACCTCGACCACCGCGAGCACCGTGTAGAGCGCGATGAACACGCTCAGCGCGATGACCTGCACGGTCACCGAGACATTGGGGGAGACCGCGCTGGAGGTCTTCATCAGCCCGTAGACGGCCCAGGGTTGGCGGCCCATCTCGGTGAAGATCCAGCCGAAGCTGTTGGCGACCAGCGGGAACCCGAGGGTGAGGATGCCGCAGCGCCAGCCCCACGTGGTGAAGAACGGGCCCAGTTCGCGGGAGCGGGTGAGCATCAGCGGTGGCACCTCGTCGTCGGCGGTCCGGCGGTCCGGGGCCAGCCAGCGCTTCTTGCGAGTGAGCCAGAGCCCGGCGATGCCGCAGACGAAGGAGGTCATCCCGAAGCCGATCATCAGCCGGAAGCCCCAGAAGGTGACGAAGATGTTCGGGATGTAGTCGGACGGCTTGCCGCCGTACTCGCGGGCCTCGGCGGCGGCAACGTTGTTGATGCCGGGCACGGCCTCGGTGAAGTTGCTGTGCGCCAGGAAGGACAGCACGCCGGGCACGGACAGCTCGACCGAGTTGTCGCCCTTGGCGACGTCGCCTATCGCGAACACCGAGAAGGGCGCGGGGGCGGCGGTCTCCCACAGCGCCTCGGCGGAGGCCATCTTCATCGGCTGCTGCTCGAACATGACCTTGCCCAGGGTGTCGCCGGTGAGCGCGACGCCCATGCCGGATATCACCGCCAGCACCAGGCCGAGCCGCAGCGAGGTGCGCATCGCGGCGGTCTTCTTCCGGTTCACCGGCAGGCCCTGGTCCTGCTGCCGCTTGGTCTTCCACAGGTGGTGGCAGGAGATGCCGACCACGAAGGCCGCGCCGGTCAGGAAGGCGGCGGTGAGCGTGTGCAGCACCACCACGACGGTGGTGCTCTGGAACAACACGTCGGTGATGCTGGTCAGTTGGGCCTTGCCGGTGGCGTGGTCGATCCGGTAGCCGACCGGGTGCTGCATCCAGGAGTTGGCGGCCAGGATGAAGTAGGCCGACAACACCGTGCCGAGGGCGACCATCCACATGCAGGCGCAGTGAATGCGCTTGGGCAGCCGGTCCCAGCCGAAGATCCACAGGCCGATGAAGGTGGATTCGAAGAAGAACGCGATCAGCGCCTCCATCGCCAGCGGAGCGCCGAAGACGTCGCCGACGAAGCGGGAGTACTGGGACCAGTTCATGCCGAACTGGAACTCCTGGACGATCCCGGTGGCCACGCCGAGGGCCATGTTGATCAGGAAGAGCTTTCCCCAGAACTTGGTGGCGTGGAAGTACTTCTCCTTGCCGGTGCGCACATAGCCGGTCTCCAGGCCCGCGGTGATCGCCGCGAGCGCGATCGTGAGCGGGACGAACAGGAAGTGGTAGACGGTGGTGGCGCCGAACTGGAGCCGCGCGACCGTGTCCGAAGCCAGAGCGAGATTCACGTCGCCGCCTCCGCTTGTGCATGCCACGTAGTCACCGCACGAGCACGCGCTGTCGAGCGCTCGTGAATGTGAACACTTTCACAAGATATTCTGACGCAGCCCGACGAGTGCTCGACGCCAGAACGCACGTGTCCTCCGCCACACCCGCGACCAGCGCGGATGTGGGGAGGACAGCTGAGGAAGAACTGGGGGAAGGGCTAGTTGACGGGGAGTCTCACGCGGAACAGCGCGCCTGACCCAGGGGTGCTCTCCACCTGCACGTCACCGCTGTGCGCGGCGACCAGCGCGGAGACGATGGCCAGGCCCAGACCCGCGCCGCCGCCCTCCTGCCGACTGCGGGAGGCGTCCACCCGGTAGAACCGCTCGAACACCCGGTGCGCCTGCTCCGGCGTCAGCCCGGGGCCCTGGTCGGCGACCTCGATCACGCCGTGGCCGTTCACCGTGCCCACGCCGATCCGGACCGGGGTGCCCGGCGGGGTGTGCCGGACCGCGTTGCCGACCAGGTTGGTCACCACCTGCCGCAGCCGGGCCTCGTCGCCGAGGACCAACGCGGCCGACGGCGCGACCGCGCCGCCCGGGCCGGTCAGCGAGACCGGACGGGTCGGGTCGAGCGCGGTGGTGTCGTGCAGCGCGTCGGCGGCCAGCGTGCGCAGGTCCATCGGGGCCAGCTCGATCGGACGCTGCTCGTCCAGCCGGGCCAGCATCAGCAGGTCCTCGACCAGGCCGCCCATCCGGACCGCCTCGCTCTCGATCCTGGCCATGGTCCGCTTGACGTCGGCGTCCTCGCTGAGCGCGCCCATCCGGTAGAGCTCGGCGAAGCCACGAATACCCGCCAGCGGGGTGCGCAGCTCATGGCTGGCGTCCGCGACGAAGGCCCGCATCCGGTTCTCCGAGGCGGCCCGGGCGGCGAAGGCCGCCTCGATCTGCTCCAGCATCGAGTTGAGCGAGTTGGACAGCCGACCGACCTCGGTCCGGTGCGAGGCCTCGGGCATCCGGTTGGACAGCGGGTGGCCGCCCGCGATCTCGGTGGCCGTGGTCTCGATCTGCTCCAGTGGCTTCAGCCCGGTCCG
>Ga0302314_10012808_pt1 | contig 14468 bp, 12 predicted proteins | sample III_Palsa_N2_3_FD_200533 | JGI IMG/M metagenome (GOLD analysis project Ga0302314, IMG submission 200533) | Peat permafrost microbial communities from Stordalen Mire near Abisko, Sweden - III_Palsa_N2_3 | ecosystem: Environmental > Terrestrial > Soil > Palsa > Peat permafrost | place: Sweden... | reverse complement strand
ACCGCGCGATTGCGATACCAGGGCGACACGTCGAGTTCGCCGAACAGTCGCGCCAACTCGGTGACGGCGCGCGTGAGATGCGCCTGCGGCTCGACGTTGCTGCCGGCCGCGACGTAGACCTGGGCCATCAGCTTAAGTCGGCGCGCGTGCGCTCGATGATGACGCCGACATCGCGCGAGGCGCGGATCGCGCCGCGCTTGTTGATGGTGAGCCTGACCCACGGGATGTCGAACTCGGTGAGGATGAGCTTCGCGGTCCGATCGGCGAGCGTCTCGACGAGCTTGAACTCGGAAGCCCCGACGAAGCCGATCACGACTTTCGACAAGCGTTTGTAGTCGAGCGTCTGCGCGACATCATCGCTCAAGGACGCGTGGCGGCAGTCGACCGGCACCTCGATGTCGAGGTACACGGTCTGCTTCACCAGCCGTTCCCAGTCGAGGAAGCCGATGATGCATTCCACGGCCAGTTCGCGCAGGAAGACCCGGTCGGTTGTTTGATTGATGCTCATGGGCTCGCAGTCGCAGCAGGTTGAGGGAAGAGCGGCGGCAGCGAGTCCAGCGCCCACTGGGCGCGGGCGCCGATCGCCAGATCATCGTGCTGGCCGGCGCGCAGCCGCGCGAGCCCCGCCACGGCGATCATTGCCGCATTGTCAGTACAGAATTCCGGGCGCGGATAGTAGGCGCGGCCGCCGCGGCTGGCCAGCACTCCGGAGAGGGTTTCGCGCAGCTGGCGGTTGGCGCCGACCCCGCCGCTGACGGTGAGCACGTCGCAGCCGGTGGCCTCGAGCGCCCGCACCGCCTTCACGCACAGGCACTCGACGATCGCGTCCTGCACGCCGCGGGCGACATCGGCGCGCACGGTGTCATCGATGACCCGGTCGCGCAGTGCGTGCAGGACCGCCGTCTTCAGACCCGAGAAGCTGAACTCGAGCCCCGGGCGATCGAGCATCGGCCGCGGAAATTCGAACACGCCAGCGCGGCCCTGTCCGGCGAGCTGCGCGAGCTGCGGACCACCGGGATAAGGCAGCCCGAGGAGTTTCGCGGTCTTGTCGAAGGCCTCCCCGGCGGCATCGTCGCGGGTCTGGCCGAGCAGCCGGTAGCTGCCGATGGCCTGCACTTCGATGAGCATCGTGTGGCCGCCGGAGACCAGCAGGGCGACGTGCGGAAACGGCGGCGGCGCAGGCTCGAGCAGCGGCGCTAGCAGGTGCCCTTCGAGGTGGTGCACCCCGAGCGACGGCAATTCCCAGGCGAAGGCCAGTGAGCGGGCGAGTGCGGCGCCGGTGAGCAGCGCCCCGACCAGGCCGGGGCCGGCCGTGTAGGCAACCCCATCGAGATCCCGGGGCGTGACACCGGCATCCTCGAGGACCCCGTGGACCAGCGGCAGGAGCCGCTGGACGTGGTCGCGCGAGGCCAGCTCCGGGACCACGCCGCCGTAGATCCGGTGCAGCTCGATCTGGCTGTAGACGGCGTGCGCGAGCAGACCGGTGGTATCGCTGAGCACGGCGGCGGCGCTTTCGTCACAGGAGGATTCGAGGGCGAGGATTTTCACGGCGGCAAGTTTAGAGGCCCGAATCCTGGAAAACTTTGCCTTTTGCGGCACGGATCTTTAGAATCGCCAGCCCGATCCTGCTACAGCGCCGGCAAAATCGCCGGTAGATCAAGGACTTGAGGTTCCAATGCCGAGCGTTCGTGTTCGTGAGAACGAGTATTTCGATGCTGCCCTGCGCCGTTTCAAGCGCGCCTGCGAAAAAGCCGGGATTCTCACCGAGCTGCGGCGCCGCGAATTCTACGAAAAGCCCACGCAGGAGCGTAAGCGCAAGAAGGCCGCGGCCATCAAGCGTCACATGAAGCGCGTCTCCCGCGACGGCATGCGCGCCGCGCGCTGATTGCCGCTATGTCCCTGAAGGAACGCATCACCGAGGACATGAAGACCTCGATGCGCGCCGGCGACAAGGAGCGTCTCGCCGGCATTCGTTTCATCCTGGCTGCGATCAAGCAGCGGGAAGTGGATGAGCGCATCCAGCTGGATGACACCCAGGTGCTCGCCGTGCTCGAGAAGATGATCAAGCAGCGCCGCGAGTCCATCAGCCAGTTCGAAGCCGGCGGCCGCGCCGACCTGGTGGCCAAGGAATCGGCAGAGCTTGCGGTGCTGTTGGCCTATCTGCCCGCGCAGCTCGCGGACGGCGAAGTCGAAGGCCTGATCAAGGCGGCCATCGCCAGCACCGGCGCGACGACCATGAAGGACATGGGCAAGGTCATGGCGGCCGTAAAGCCCCAGGTCCAGGGCCGCACCGACATGGGCGCCCTCAGCGCCCGCATCAAGGGCCTGCTCAGCACCTGAAGCGGCCGCGCGCTTGCCGCACCGCGGCAATATACAATTGTTAAATCGTGCTGCGACGCAGGTCATATCGACCGCCTGGCGGTACGTGCCAAGATCGACCTACTGATACCTTTCAGCTAGGTTGCAGCCCCAATGCTGGGCCCGTCCGCGTCTCTGCCTACCACTCACGATCGCAGTCTGGTGTCGGCCATCTGGCCGCTGCTGCTGATCATGACCCTGATGCTCGTCTTGAGCGTGCTCAGCGTGCTCGTCGTTTCGGGGCTGCGCGCCTATACCTATGGCCAGGACCGCTGGTCGATCGGTGAACACCAGGCCTTCGAACAGCTGCGCCTGTACGCGACCGAGGGCGGCGAGAGCCACTACCGGGAATTCCTGGATTACATGGCCGTGCCCCAGGGCGATGAAGTGGCGCGCAAGCAGCTGCAGAGGGCTCACCCCGACTATGCCCTGACGCGTCTGGGCCTGCTCGCCGGCGGCAACGCCCCGGCGGACATCTCGAGCCTGGTCATCCTCTTCCGGCTGTTCCAGCATCATTCGCTGATGGCGCACGCGGTCGCGGTCTGGGGCGATGCGGACGATCTGATCGATGGCGTACAGCAAAGCGGTGAAGCGCTGCATGCGCAGATCGCAGGCGGGCACCCGGATCCGGTACAGGTGCGCGCGCTGATCGCCCACATCGATGACCTGCACCGGCGGATCGTGCCGCTCGAGGAGGAATTCGGCGCGACCCTCGGTGCGACCTCGCGCAGGATCGGGCAGATCGTGCTGGTGCTGCTGCCGCTGGGCTGCGCGCTGCTGTTGCTCGCGGGCGTGAGCCTCGCGCGCGCCCAGTTCCGGCGCGATGAGCGCATCGCGACCACGCTGCGCGGCCTGGCCGCCTCGCTGCATCACGAGGCGACGCACGATTCCCTGACGGGCCTCACCAACCGCGCCGAATTCGAAGCGCGCCTCGAGGCCGCGATCGGTGACCCGATGCGCGGCGATGGCTACTGGTGGCTGCTGTACTTCGACCTCGATCAGTTCAAAGTAATCAACGACACCTGCGGTCACGCCGCGGGCGATGAACTGATTCAAAAGGTATCGTGGCTGGTGCGTGAGCAGCTGCGACCCGGTGACATCCTGGCGCGCCTGGGGGGCGATGAGTTCGGGGTACTGCTGCCCTGGCGGACCCGCGATGTGGCGGTGGGGGCCGCCGACAACATCCTGCAGCAGATCCGCGGGCTGCGTTTCCAGTTCGGCGAGCAGATGTTCGCGGTGAGCGCGAGTCTCGGGATGATCGCGCTGGATGACACCGTAGGCTCGGTCGGCGATGCGCTCTCAGGCGCCGATCAGGCCTGCTACCTGGCCAAGGACAATGGCCGCAATCGCGTGCAGGTCTATCACCCCGACGACAGCCAGGTGAAAATCCGCCACGGGGAGATGCGCTGGGTCGAACGGCTGCATGCGGCGCTCGACAATGAGCGCTTCGCGCTGGTCGCCCAGGAAATCAGGCCGGTGGGCGCACGCTCGGAGCAGGACGGCCCGGGTGCGCGGCGTCGCTTCGAGATGTTGCTGCGCATGGTGGCGCCGAACGGCGAACACATCGCGCCGATGGCCTTCATTCCGGCCGCCGAGCGCTACGGCCTGATGCCGCGCCTGGACCGCTGGGTGATCGCGCGGGTCTGCCGTGAACTGGCGCGCCTGCGGCAAAACGGCGATCCGCTGCCGACCTGCATGGTGAATCTGTCGGGGACCTCGGTGTGCGATCCGACCCTCGCCGACTACATCGAAGAGTGCCTGAACGAGAACCACCTGCTGCCGATCCATCTCGGCATCGAGCTGACCGAGACCGCCGCGGTCGCGAATCTCGCCCAGGCCTCGCAGCTGATGACGCGGCTGCGGGCGATGGGTTGCCCGATCGCGCTCGATGACTTCGGCAGCGGCATGTCCTCGTTCTCGTATCTGCGTAATCTGCCGATTGATTTTCTGAAGATCGACGGCGCGTTCATCCGCGACATCCACACCGATCCGATCGACTTTGCGATGGTGGAGACGATCCACCGGATCGGCGGCATCATGGGCGTACGCACCATCGCCGAGGGCGTCGAGGACGAAAGGGTGCTGGCGGCACTCGCGCGCATCGGCGTCGATTACGCACAGGGCTTTCACGTGCGCCGCCCGGTGCCGCTGGAGCAGATCAAACTGATCGGCCTTGCCGAAACGCCGGCCCGGGAGGCGCGGGCCCTGAACTTGCGGTAGCCTCACCGGCATGGGCCGGATTCCGCAGAGCTTCATCGACGAGCTCATCGAGCGTACGAACATTGTCGAGGTGATCGGCCTGCGGGTGCCGCTGAAGAAGGCGGGACGCGAGTACCGCGCCTGCTGCCCGTTCCACAACGAGAAGACGCCGTCGTTCTGGGTGAGCCCCGAGAAGCAGTTCTATCATTGCTTCGGCTGCGGCGCGCACGGCACGGCGCTGGGTTTCCTCATCGAGCACGATCGTCTGCCCTTCCCCGAGGCGGTCGAGGAGCTGGCGCAATCCCTGGGACTGACGGTGCCGCACGAGGGCGGCGCGGCACCGCCGCCGAAGCGCAATGATTCGCTGTTCGACCTCATGGAAAAAGTCACGCGCTTCTACACGGAGACGCTCGCGACGAACCGGCGGGCGCAGGACTACCTGGCAGGCCGCGGCCTCGAACCGGACACGCTGCAGCGCTTCGGCATCGGCTATGCCCCGGACTCCTGGAACGAGGTGCTGCACCGCTTTGGCGCCACGGAGGAGTCGCGCCGACAGTTGAGCGAGTGCGGGCTGATCATCGAGCGCGACAGCGCGGCGCCGGCGCCCCGCAGCGGCGAGCGCCACTACGACCGATTCCGCGACCGGATCATGTTTCCGATCCGCGATGCGCGCGGCCGGGTCATCGCCTTCGGCGGCCGGGTGCTGGACAAGGGTGAGCCGAAATACCTGAACTCCCCGGAGACGGTGCTGTTCCACAAGGGGCGCGAGCTCTACGGCATGTTTGAGACGCGGCAGAGCCGTGCGCCGTTGAACCGGCTGCTGGTGGTCGAGGGCTACATGGACGTGGTGCGGTTGCACCAGGCCGGCCTGCACTATGCGGTCGCGACGCTCGGCACGGCGACCACGACCGATCATCTGAAGCGGATCTTCCAGCTGGTCGGCGAGGTCGTCTTCTCCTTCGACGGTGATCGGGCGGGCCGCGCGGCGGCCTGGCGGGCGCTGCAGAATGCCCTGCCGGAGGCCGTCGAAGGCCGTGAGCTGCGCTTCCTGTTCCTCCCCGAGGGTGAGGATCCGGACACCCTGGTCGGCAAGGAGGGCCGCGAGGCCTTCGAGCGGCGCCTCGAATCCGATGCCCTGCCGCTCTCGGAGTACTTCGTGCGGGAGCTGGGCGAGCGGGTGATGACCCGCGGTGCCGACGGGCGCGCGAAGGTGGCCCAGGCGGCCCGGCCGCTGCTGCTGCAGGTCCCGGAGGGCGTCTACCGGCGGCTGCTGGCCGAACGACTGGCCCAGGCCTTCGGCTTCCAGCGCACGCCGGAGGGCATCGCCGAGCTGCTCGGCATCCGGATCGGCACCGATGCGCCCGCCGGCGATGCCCGCCAGGGCGCCGGCGGTCGCGGCAGCCTGGTGCGCCAGGCGGTGCGGCTGCTGCTTCACTTTCCGCAGATCGCGGCCGATATCCCGGAACAGCGCTTGCATCGAATTCGGGCACTCGATGAACCGGGTATCGATGTTTTGTCCGCGCTGATCGATGAGTTGCGCATCACTCCTGCACAGACCACCGCGCAGGTCCTCGAGCGCTGGCGCGGCCGACCGGGGGAGCCGCACCTGGCGCGACTGGCCGGCATGGAGGCGATGGTCAAGGATGCGGCAGCGGCGCAGCGGGAACTGGATGAGGCCCTGGGACGTCTACACCAGGAGTCCGTGCGGCGGCAGCTGGACGGGTTATTGGAAAAAGATCGTAATTCAGGCTTGTCAAAGGAAGAAAAGCATGAACTTCAAGCACTTATGCAGGAGCTGGCCCGCCCTCCCTGAGGCAGAAAACTGCTTTAAATTTGGCACCGGCCGGGTTGTGAAATAGAATCCGCGGTTTGCCCGAACGCCCCTTGAGTTGCCCCTTTCGGGGACTCACATTCAGGCTCTCACACCATTCAACGTAAGGTTGCACCAGCTTCACCATGATACGTAAGCCGAAGCCCACTGCTACCAGCAAAAAGCATCCTGTTCCGGAGAAGAAGCCGGTCAAGGCGGTCGCCGCCAAGAAGGCCGCGCCGGTTCCCGAAAAGGAGCGCAAAGTCGCTGCGTCTGCGCTAAAGAAGGGCAATCAGCCCGCCACGAAGGTGCACACGGCTACTCCGGCTCCGCCGGCGGCCGCGGCTGCGACCCTCGATCCGAAGACCGCCGCGAAGCTGCTGGCGGAGAAGGACAAGAAGGCGCTTGCGGCACGTCCCGCGGGCATGCCGGAGGATCGTCAGTCGCAGCTGAAGCTGTTGATCGCCCGCGGCAAGGAACAGGGCTACCTGACCTATGCCCAGGTGAACGACCATCTGCCCTCCGAGATCGTGGATCCGGAGCAGATCGAAGACATCGTCAACACCATTAATGACATGGGCATCCCGGTGTACGAGAAGGCACCCGATGTCGAGTCGCTGCTGGCCTCGGAGCCGTCCCAGCCGGCCGACGAGGAGGCGATCGAGGAAGCTGCCGCGGCGCTCGCGGCGCTCGATGCCGAACTCGGCCGCACGACCGACCCGGTGCGCATGTACATGCGCGAGATGGGCACGGTGGAGCTGCTGACCCGCGAAGGCGAAATCCGCATCGCGAAGCGCATCGAGGAAGGCCTGGATGCCGTGCGCGGCGCGCTCTCGATGTACCCGGCGACGTTTGATTTCCTGCTGAAGGCCTATGAGCCGGTGAAGGCCGGTCAGTCGCGCCTGGTCGATGTGATCGTCGGCTTCATCGATCCGAATGCGCCCGACGTGATCGCGCAGCCCCAGAATCCGACGAAGCTGGAACTGGTGGCCGCCGAGGAGACGGCCGAGGGCGAAGAGGAGGAGCGCGAGGACGGCGACGCCGAGGAAGAGGTAGTCGACACCGGCCCGGATCCGGAAGAGGCCGCGCGCCGCTTCGCGTCGATCCAGAAGACGTTCGTGCACGCCCTGGCCTCCATCGAGAAGCACGGTGCGAAGGATCCGAAGACCCTGAAGCTGCGCAAGAAGCTCTCGGGCGAGTTCATGGAGCTGAAACTCTCCCCGCGCATGTTCGATGCGCTGATCCTGAACCTGCGTGGCCATATCTCCGAGATCCGCCAGCTCGAGAAGGAGATCATGATCATCGCGGTGCGCGACTCGGGCATGCCGCGCAAGGACTTCATCGCGACGTTCCCGAAGAACGAGACCAGCGCGAAGTGGCTGCAGAAGCACATGAAGGCGGGCAAGAAGTACTCCGCGCCGCTGACCAAGTTCAAGGACGAGGTCGAGCGCCGCCAGGTCCGCCTGGGCACCCTCGAGGTGCAGTACCACCTCTCGATCAATGATCTGAAGGAGATCAATCGCGACGTCTCGATCGGCGAGGCGAAGGCGCGCCGGGCGAAGAAGGAAATGGTCGAGGCGAACCTGCGCCTCGTGATCTCGATCGCGAAGAAGTACACGAACCGCGGTCTGCAGTTCCTGGATCTGATCCAGGAAGGCAACATCGGTCTGATGAAGGCTGTCGACAAGTTCGAATACCGCCGCGGCTACAAGTTCTCGACCTATGCGACCTGGTGGATCCGCCAGGCCATCACCCGCTCGATCGCCGACCAGGCCCGCACCATCCGCATCCCGGTGCACATGATCGAAACGATCAACAAGTTGAACCGCATCTCGCGGCAGATGCTGCAGGAGATGGGTCGCGAGCCGACGCCGGAAGAGCTGGCGGTGCGCATGGAAATGCCCGAGGACAAGGTCCGCAAGGTGCTGAAGATCGCGAAGGAGCCCATCTCGATGGAGACTCCGATCGGCGATGACGAGGATTCGCATCTCGGGGATTTCATCGAGGACACCTCGGTGGCCTCACCGATCGACCAGGCGACCTCGGAGTCCCTGCGCGAGACCACGCACGCGGTCCTTGCGCAACTGACCCCGCGCGAAGCGAAGGTCCTGCGGATGCGCTTCGGCATCGACATGAACACCGACCACACCCTCGAGGAAGTCGGCAAGCAGTTCGATGTGACACGCGAGCGGATCCGGCAGATCGAAGCGAAGGCGTTGCGCAAGCTGCGTCATCCGAGCCGCAGCGAACAGCTGCGCAGCTTCCTGATGGATGACTGAGCGCGCCTGAGCGAAAAAGCTCGAGCAAAACAAGGGCCCGGAAGCTCTCACGAACTTCCGGGCCTTTTTTATCCGGCGAATGCCCCTAAGGCCCGTGCGGCAGGTTATAGATCAGCTTGCCATCCGGCATCTTGACGCTGACATCGAAGCCACCCTTGCGGCCATCCCGCAGCGGATGAATCGTGAGTTCAACCTTGTCGCCGCTGCTGAGCGTGTGCTTGTCCCAGCCGACCCGGGCGAGATAGTTGGGGCTCATCCCCTCGATGCCATACTCATCAACGCCACCGGCGCCGTTGGGCACATCGATGTAGATGAAGGTGTGGGGATTGGTCCACTGGAACTCCTTGATGGTGCCCTGCAGGACCACGTTCTTGGTCATGTCGAACATCGCGGTGGAGTGATGCGCACTGACGCTGCCGGCCGCGACCACTGCGGCGGCCGCGGCGATCGCCAGGGCGCCGATGCGAAGACTGCTCATTGCCGATCTCCTGAATTTCACTTGGTTTCCTTGAAGCCCGGCCGCCCCTCTTGGTCCGCGCTGTCATGGTTGTTCTGCTCGCAGATGTATTCGCGCAGGTCATCCTTGACGAGCTTGTAGGCGTGCACCACCGTCCAGGGCTCCGCGAGCACCTTCGGATCAGTGATGGTCTGCTCGACCTGCAACATCTCCGGTCCGGTGCGGTGGATGCGCTCATGAATGCGCATCTGATCGCTGTGCCCGACGCCCGGCGCGATCATGCTGAAGGGCACGAAACCGATCGTATCGACCACCAGGGTGTCGCCTTCCCAGTGTCCGACCGAGCTGCCCTGGAACAGGCCGTCAGGATCCTTCGGCAGCGCCCGTCCGTCCGTGTAGATATGGCGGAACTGCATGTAGGCCTCGATCGCGATCACGATCACGCCGGGTCGGTACAGGAACTCCATGGGGTACGGCTGCGTCATGATCTGGGGCATGCCCGGCGGCAGGCAATTGGCCTGCTCCGGCTGCAGGTCCTCCCCCTGGCCCTGGGCCTTTTTGTATGCGTCAAGCTTCGCCTGCGCGGCGGCCGTCAGCTTGGGAGGCGCGGGTCGCGCGGCTGCCAGGCCGCCGCTGCCATGCCAGTCCAGTTCCCAGATCCCCTGCCAGTCCGGCAGCTGCCCGATCGATGCCCAGGAAGTGCCCTGGGGCGAGCTCGATGCCGGCACATCGGCCACGGCCGGCAGCGCCGCCAGCGCCAGGCCGCCCGCCGTCAGCAGCACCGCGAGTCCCGCACGTTGTAAATCCTTCACCCGCTGCATTTTTCTCATGGCTTCACCCGGTTCGGGTTGATTTGGTCAAATTGGCAAGGCAGCTAGCCCGTCGTTCACGGATTTTGCGGTATCGGCCGCGACAAAACCAGCTAGTGATTCGTCAACGCATACCGCACCGCAAGCTGAACGATGCTTTGCGTGGCAAACGGCGCGGCGTCGGCGAAAATCGCCTGGTTGGCCTGGAAGCCCCGGGCCCGCACCCACTCCAGGGTGCAGCGCCAGTGGCGGTCGGGCTCGAACCGGTAGGCGAGCGTCACGGCATGGCCGGCCTGGTCGCCCTGCGGGGAGGCCTGTTCGCCGCTGATCCTGAAGTCATCGTAGCGAACGCTCAAGGTGTGCACGCCAAGGCGCCGGGAGACCAGCAGATAGCGCGTCACGAAGTCCCATTCGAGCAGACCCTCGTCGGGCAGGACATAGGTCTCCCCCGCCATCCATTGCACGATGGCAGTCCAGCCCTCCTCGTCCTCCGCCCGCAGCCCCGCCGTATCGAAACGGGTCTCCCAGGGGTAGCTGTTGAGGTTTTCATCCTCGGCGTTCACGTTGACGTGGTTGTCGTAGTGCAGGCCCTCGAGCGTTACGCGATCGAGGTAGTGCACGTCCAATCCGATATAGGTGCCGGCGCGATCATCAAACTGGTGGTACTCGTCTACCGCGCCCGTCAGCCCGTTCGGACGCCCGACCCTGCCGAACAGCGACCCCTGCCAGTCGGTGATGGTGAACCCGGAATTCGTCAGCGCGGCGCCCGCGGCCTCGTTCCAGCCGAAGACGCCGACCGCGGCCGCCACGTCGAAGTCATGACCCGAATGCGTGCCCAGCCATTCGAGCCTGAACTCCGCGCCGATCGTGCGCAGCTCCTGGGCGACCCAGCTGTCCATCGCGGATGAGGAGAGGGTGTAGGGGGACTCCCAGCCATCGGCGCGGTTCTCGAGCGAGACGGGCGCGTAGAAGGCACCGAGCTTCAAACGCGGCCGCCAGTCACCGAAGGGATAAGGATGCACCTGCAGATAAGCCTCGGTGACATCGACCGGATTCTTGTCGTGCTGACCCCAGGCCGAGGCGTCGAACTTCAGCGTGAGGAAGTCGCCGGCATCCTGCGCGATAGCGAAACGCGCCCGGCCCAGTTGCAGGCCGTCACGATCATCGCCGTAGCGCAGCATCCCCAGGCCACCGTCCGGAAACGAGGTCGGCGCATCGGCGGCCACCAGGCGCATGTCGAGCGATGCGTCCAGATCGGTCGCCAGCACACTCGTGTGTGCGCCGATCCCCGCCATTGCGATGGCCGTCAGTCTCACCGCAACCGGCATGCGGGGCGCGCTCATCAATACGCGTCCCACGAATGCGGTCGCTTCTGCAACTGCGGCGGATGCAGTGCGTGGCCGGTGCGCAGCTCGACGACGCTGCGCTCAGCGCCATCGACCACGATCTCGCGCACCAGCGTCTGTTCGGGCTCCTCGAGGCGCGGGCTCCAGACCTCGATGCGGTAGCGGCCGCGCGGCACATCCGCCTGCACCCAGGCACCATCCGCGCCGCTGCGACCGTACCAGGCCGCATCGATGACGAGGATGTAGGCGAGCATGGCATCGTGGATGTTGCAGCCGAGGGTCACGAGACCGGCGCGATCGAAGTGCTCGGGTGGATAGGGTTTGCCCCGGTACAACCCGAGTTTGAAAGGATGGGTCGGAGAAAACGAATAGACCTCGTGACTGGTCTTGTCGGTGTTCGGAAAACTCACCGTCGAGCCGACCGGGATCGCGAGGACATCAGGTGCGAAGGCCAGATCGATCTGATCCATGACGGCCTGCACGGGTGTCGCGGCGGGGAGCGTTGCGCCGACCGCATGGACGATGACCACCGCTCCGGGCAGTGGCTTGCCATCCCGCTGCACGACCCGGATCTGCAGCTCCGCCGCAGCCGCGACGTTGCAGAACGCGACGAGCAGCAGTGCACCTGTGAGCAGTTTGCGCATTGGCCAAGTCCACGTGCGTGGATTCTCAATACTGGAGTCCGATGCTCGCCCGACCGGTGTACCGCGGACTACCATCCAGCACGCAGATTTGAACGGATTCCATGGATAGTTTCCGCAACCGCCTACTCGCACTGATCATCGGGCTCGTGGTCGCCACGCAGAGTGTGACGCTGTTCGCAGTTCTCGCGAACACGCGGCACGAGGTGCGGGTGCGGGCCGACGAGCGCCTGCGCTCGGGTTCGGCGGTCGTGCAGCAATACATGCGGCTGCGCGCCGATCAGCTCGCCGATTCGGTCGCGGTGCTCGCCGGCGACTTTCCGTTTCGCGAGGCCGTCGCCACAGGCCACACGGCCACCATCCAGTCGGCGACTACCAATGCCGCGGCGCGCGTCGGCGCGGATCTCTTCGTGTTGACCGACAACGATGGCCAGCTGCTTTCGTCCAATTCGCCGTACGTGGTCGCAAACCCGCCGGCCGTCGAACGGCTGATGAATTCGGCGACGGGCAGCAGCGAGGACGTGCACCTCGTCGTGGTGGGCGATCATCTCTATCAGTTCGTCGTCGCGCCGATCCAGGCGCCGAACACGGTGGGCTGGGTGGGAATGGGCTTCGCGGTCGATGATCGCCTCGCGGCGCATGTCCGCGACCTCGTCGGTGGCCAGGTCAGCGTGCTGGCTGGTGCGGGACCGAACCCGACCCTCGTCGCCTCGACCCTCGCGCCGGTGGCGCGCAAGGCGCTCGCGGCCCACCATGATCTTTTCAGGACCGGCCAGGACTCGCAGACCTTAAGCCTCGGTCGCCAGGACTTCCTGACCTATGCGTCACGACTCGGCGATGCGCGCGAGTCCGCGACCATCGTGCTGCAGGAACCGATGGATGGCGTGCTGGCCGCCTATCGCGCCCAGCGCGGCGCGCTGATCGGGATCGGCGGACTGGCACTCGGTGCCGCGCTCGCCGTCTCGCTGTGGTTGAGCCGCGGCGCGACCCGCCCGATCCAGGAACTGGTGCGCGCCGCACGCCGCATCCAGGCCGGTGCCTACGACACCGCGGTGGACGTGGGCGGCGGCCACGAATTCCGCAGTCTCGCGGCGACCTTCAACGTCATGCAGCAGAACATCGCCGAGCGCGAGGCGCGGATCAGCCACGACGCGCATCACGATGCCCTGACCGGACTGCCGAATCGCGCCTTCGCCGAGCGCACCCTCGAGGAGATGCTGCGGCGGACACCGTTGCCGCCGCTGGCCGTGATCCTGCTCGAGGTCGCGAATCTCGGCGAGATCAACGCCTCCCTCGGTCATCACGTCGGTGATGAAGCCCTGCGCGAGGCCGCGCGGCGACTCAAACAGAACTGCGCCGAGGGCGACTTCGCGGCACGCCTGGGTTCCGCGCAGTTCCTGGTGCTCGCGCCCGAGTGCCCGCTGCAGCGCGCCGCGCTGCTCGCCGAACGGCTGGTGGGCTCGCTGCGCGCGGGCTTCAGTCTGTTCACGGTGAGCCTCGACCTGGATGTGAATGCGGGCGTGTGCTGTGCGCCGGAACACGCGAACACGGCCGAGGCACTGCTGCGCCACGTGCACACTGCCCTGGAGGATGCGGGTGAGGCGCGCGCACGCGTAGCCATCTATCGTCCGGGACGTGAGGCGGAATTGCGCCGCCGGCTGGGCCTCGCCGGTGATCTGCGCAATGGCATCGAGCGCGATGAACTCTTTCTGGTGTATCAGCCGAAGGTGGAGCTGATCAACGGCCGCGTGCGCAGCCTCGAGGCGCTGGCGCGCTGGTCGCATCCGCAGCTCGGCGCGGTGTCGCCCGGCGAGTTCGTGCCGATCGCCGAGCAGACCGGCAGCGCCCGACGCCTGACGAGCTGGGCCCTCGAGGCGGCGATCCGCCAGATGGCTGCCTGGCGTCGCGACGGTTTCGAACTCGATGTCGCAGTGAATCTGTCAGCGCCGGATCTGCTCGACCCGCATCTCGGCGATGAAATTCTCGCGTTGCTGCGCGCCCATGACGTGGCCCCGACCCGCCTGGTGCTCGAGATCACCGAAGGCGCCGTGATCAAGGACCCGGCGCTCGCGGTGCGCAACATGCAGCTGCTGCGCATCGCCGGCGTGCGCTTCTCGCTGGACGACTTCGGCACCGGGTACTCCTCGCTGTCGCAGTTGAGCCGGTTGCCGCTGGATGAGCTCAAGATCGACCGCTCGTTCATCACCCGTGCGCATGAGCGCCAGGACGATGTGACCATCATTCTCTCGACCATCGAGCTGGCCCACAACATGGGGCTGAAGGTAGTCGCCGAGGGCGTCGAAACCCAGGAATCCTGGAACCTGTTGCGGCGCCTGGGCTGCGATCTGGTCCAGGGTTACCTGATCAGCCGTCCGCTGTCGCCCCCGGATACCGTGGCGTACGTCGAGAAATCCCGCAAGTACCTGCCCGAGGAGGAGCCGACCCAGCGCAAATTGCGCGCGCTGCTGACGGGATCCGCGGACGCCTAGACCGTCCGCAGATACCACTGCAGATCGGTGGCCGTGACCTCCGCGGCATAGCGCGCGTACTCCTGCTCCTTGATCGCGAG
>Ga0302314_10012806_pt1 | contig 14470 bp, 13 predicted proteins | sample III_Palsa_N2_3_FD_200533 | JGI IMG/M metagenome (GOLD analysis project Ga0302314, IMG submission 200533) | Peat permafrost microbial communities from Stordalen Mire near Abisko, Sweden - III_Palsa_N2_3 | ecosystem: Environmental > Terrestrial > Soil > Palsa > Peat permafrost | place: Sweden... | reverse complement strand
TCTCGATCTCCGCGACCGCGAGGTGGTCGATGGCCAGATTGTCCATCGGCGGCGCGTCGCTCCCCCGCGTCAGCGACCCAGCACCAGCACTTCAAACGTGCCGGGCTTGGGGGTCGGCCGCTGGCCGGCTGGCACGGGCAGCACATACTGCGCGGTGGGCAGGTAGATGCGGCCGGTGCGCGGATCGACCGTCCCGGTGCGCGCGCCGACCTGGGTGGGGACGGTGTCGATGATGGTGTTATCCGCCGGACCTGAAAGGGCGATCACGGCCAGGGTCCCGGTCAGGCCCGACGGGATGTAGGCAAGTGCGCGGCGGCGATCGTAGATCACAGCGTCCGGCCGTTCCCCGATCTTCAGCGACGCGATCACGCGTCCGCTGGCCGCATCCAGGATCTCCGCCACGCCGTTCGCGCAGGCCGAGATCACCCGGCCGCCCGCCACCAGCGCCAGCCCTGTCGGGCGCACGCAGTCCGGCATCGGATAGCGCGCCAGCAGCTTGCGCGCGGCGATGTCTACCACCCCGATCTCGTGCTTGTCGGAGAGGTTGACGTAGAGCTTGCCCTTGCCGTCGACGTCACCGAACTCGAGGTCGCCGCCGATCGGGATCGAGCCCACGGCCTTGGCCGCCTTGGGGTCCACGAGGGTGATCTCCCCGCTGTCGCCGCCGATCACCACCACGTCGCCGCCGGCGGGATCGTAGACCGCGCTGTCGGTGTCCTTGGCGGCCGGGACCGAGGCGATGAGCCTGCCGTCCGTGGCGCTGATCACCCGGGCGGTATTGTCGCCGCTGTTGGTGGTGACGATCAGAGTGGTTCCGGGCACGGGCACGACGGCGTGCAGATGCGATCCCTCCGCGAACGCGGCGTTGAGCTGGCCGGTGTCGGCGTCGATCATCAGCACGGCCGACCCGTGGGCGATGTACACCCGGCGCCGCGCCGGATCGAAGCTTGTGTAGTCCCAGCCGCCGTCCGGCCCGGCGATGCGGGCGACCACCTTGAGGCCAGAGGCGCCCGTCGGCGCCTGCGCGCTCACGTGCAAGGTCACAGCGGTCAGCGCGGCCGCGATGACGGCGCATATCAGGCGGCTGTTCATAGGTGGCTTCCTCCGTCGTCCAGGAGGCATCGCTCTATCCGCGACCGGCCGCGATTGCCAGAACCGGCCGGGGGCGGGATAGTCGCGCTGGCCAACTAGGAGGACCCACCAGATGAACGACCGCGTCAGCGTGACCATGGACGGCGGCGTCGCCGACGTCCGCCTCGTGCGCACCGACAAGATGAACGCCCTGGACGAGGCCATGTTCGAGGCTCTGGTCGAGACCGGCGAGCGCCTCAAGTCCGAGCGCGGCGTGCGCGCCGTGGTGCTCTCCGGCGAAGGCCGCGCCTTTTGCGCCGGCCTCGACATGGGCAATTTCGGGCGCATGGCCGAGGGGAGCCGGCGCTCGGACGCGCCGCGCGACAACGTCCTGGGCGCGCGCACCCACGGCATCGCCAACCGCGCCCAGTACGCCGTCTGGGTGTGGCGCGAGATTCCCGTGCCGGTGATCGCCGCGGTGCATGGCGTGGCCTTCGGCGGCGGCTTCCAGCTGGCGCTGGGGGCCGACATGCGCTTCGTCGCCCCGGACGCGCGCATGGCCGTGCTGGAGATCAAGTGGGGCTTGGTGCCCGACATGGCCGGCACCCAGTTGATGCGCCACCTCGCCCGCGAGGACGTGGTGCGGGAGCTCACCTACACCGGCCGCATTTTCAGCGGCGAAGAGGCGCTGGCGCTCGGCTTCGCCACCCGCGTGTGCGCTGACCCGCGCGCAGAGGCCCTGGCCATCGCCCACGAGATCGCCGGCAAGAGCCCCGACGCCGTGCGCGCCGCCAAGCGACTGCTCAACGACGCCGTCAACACCACCCCCGCCGCCGGCTTCATCCAGGAGACCACCGAGCAGGTCGCCCTGATCGGCCGGCCAAATCAGGTGGAGGCCGTGAAGGCGAACCTGGAGAGACGGGCGCCCGCCTTCGCCGACCCGACCGCCTGATCGTCAGCGCCGCGTGGGACGGACCGGGCCATGCGCGCGGGTGATGTTCCGTCACTGGTCGAGATCGTAGAGCGCCTCCCACTGCGCTCTGCGGCGCCGGTTCTCACTGACCCGCTGCAGCTGATCCTGTGGGAGAACATGGGCTATCTGATCGACGATGAGCGTCGCGGCGTGCTGTTCGAGGAATTCGCCAACACTGTGGGCCTCGACGCGGCCGCCGTCGCCGCCGCGGACTGGGCCTTGCTGTTCGCGATCGCCAAACGCGGAGGCATGCGGCCTGAGGTGCGCGTCGAGCGCTGGCGCACGATCGCCGCGATCGTGCTCAGCGACTGCGGCGGCGATCTGGACGGCGCGCTGCGCCGGGCTTCGCCCGGCGAGGCGCGGGCCCTGCTCAAGCGGTTTCCGACCATCGGCGATCCGGGCGCGGACAGGATACTGCTGTTCGCCGGGCTCGCCGCCAGGCCGTGCCTGGACTCGAACGGTCTCCGAGCGCTCGCGCGTCTGGGCTTCTTCGCCGAGCAGGGCGCCTATGCAGCCTCCTACCGCCTGGCGATCGACGTCCTGGTCGCGCAAGGCAGGCCCGACCGGGACTGGCTGGTCGACGCCTATGTCGCGCTTCGCGAGCACGGGAAGGCCCTGTGCAAACGGGGCGTACCCCTCTGCCCGGCGTGTCCCCTCGACGAGGTGTGCGGGCACGCTGTCGTGAGGGCGCTATAGCGGTGATCGGCAACCGGTGGAGGAAGGCGCCATGAGCTATGACGGCTACGATCTGATCCGCTTCGAACGCGAGGGCAGCGTGTTGCGGGCGACCGTGGATAATCCGCCGATCAATCTGATCACGCTCCCGCTATTCGCCGAGTTGGCGAGGCTGTCTACGGAACTGGCGGAGGATCAGGAGGTCCTGGTCTTCGTCCTCAAAAGCGCCAACGCCGACTTCTTTCTGGCCCATTTCGACGTGGCGGCGATCCTGGACTTCCCCACCGATCGCCCCGCCGAGCGCGGGGCGGCGGGCGACAACCCCTATCACGCCATGTGCGAGCGCTTCCGCCTCATGGACAAGGTCACCATCGCCCGGATCGAGGGCCGGGTCGGCGGCGGGGGAAGCGAGCTGGCGATGTCGTTCGACATGCGCTTCGGCGTGGTCGGCAAGACCATCGTCAACCAGATGGAGGTTCCCCTGGGCATCCTTCCGGGCGGCGGCGGCACCCAGCGCCTGCCACGGCTGATCGGACGCCACCGAGCCCTGGAGGTGATCCTGGGCGGGGTCGATCTCGACGCCGTCACCGCCGAGCGTTGGGGCTATCTCAACCGGGCCCTCACGGCCAACGAGATCGGCCCGTACGTGGACGGCCTGGCGCGCCGCATCGCGTCGTTCCCGGCGGAGGCCGTGCGCCTGGCCAAGGCCTCTGTGAACAACGCGGATAAGCCCCTCGACCAGGGCCAGGTCGAGGAGAGCTATCTGTTCCAGCAGTCGATCCGCACCGACAGCGCCCGGCGCGCCATGGCGCGGTTCCTCGACATCGGCGGCCAGACCCGCGAGGGCGAACTGCAGGTGGCCGAACTCAGCGGGCGACTCGGCGAGGCTTGAGCGCCGTGCGGCGATCACCGATCCGGCGGTCTGACCGCGAGGAGATCACGCGTGTAGTGCTCGCGCACGAAGCTGAAAGGCCGACCGGCGCTGTCGAGCAGAACCGCTGAAACCGCGAGGATGTAGTGGGAGCGGTTGACCGGCGTGGCGGCAAGGGTCCGGCGATGGAACGCCAGGGGGCGAACGACGGTCCCAAACGGGGTGTCGGTTTCCTCGAGCCGTCGGTTCATGTCCGCCGTGAGGCGCGCCGGGAGGTACCAGTTGTCAGCGTCCGACAGCACGTGTTCGCCGCAGGCGAGCCGCACGTTGCGGTAGCGGATGGTCTCGCCGGGCGCGGGGTTCAGCGCCGCGCGCACGGTGCTGTCGGCCCGCTTGAGGACGGCTCGCCGCACGGCCCTGATCACCGGCGGCGAGGCCAGGGCCTCATCGGCGCACCATTGGGTGAGCGTAAGCGTGGCGCCGGCGCCCGCCAGCAGATCGGCGCGCAGCCGGGCCACCGTCTCGGCCGGCGCTGGAGCGGTCGAAGCGCCAGCCGGAACTGGCTCGAGCGCAAGCAGCGACAGAACCGAGAGCAAAATGCGTTTCATCTTGTGTTCAGAGCCGCTTGGCGGTGAAATCGGGCGCGAGGAGATTTGCCCATGCCTTACGCCAACAACAGGCTGATCCACGACGCCGATTCCCATCTGATGGAGCTCGATGGGTGCCTGGACGACTGGTTCGACCCCAAGCTGCGCAACGCCTTTCATGCCCTGCCTTACTACCAGCGCAAGTGCCAGCCGGCGGGGTGGTCCGAGCCTTTCCGGCGCAAGCAGGAGGATCCGCAGTTCCGCGCCGGCGACGAGGAGAATCTGCTGCTGCGCAAGAACTACCTGGCGCTGGGGTCCTTCCGTCGCCAGGACCGGTCGAAGGCCATCGATCTGTTCGGGTTCGCCAGCCAGCTCGTGTTCACCACCTTCTGCCTGGGCAATTTCGGGCTGGACGACACCGGCGACCTCGACCTCTGCTACGCCGCCGCCACCGCCCACAACCGGATGATGACCAACTTCTGCGCGGTCGATCGACGCCTGCTGGCCACCTGCTACGTGCCGCTGGCGGACTTCGACCGCGCCGCCGCGGCGGCCATCGAGGCGATCGGCCTGGGCGCCAAGGCCCTGCTCATCCCATCGCGCTGCCCGGCCGGCCATTCGCCCAGCCACATCGGCTTCGACCCGGTGTGGGCGGCGGCGCAGGAGGCGGGCATTCCGATCCTGTTCCACGTGGGCGGCGAGGATAAGCTGCAGCCGGCCTATTTCGAGAACGGCTTGCCGAGGGTGAAGGATTTCCACGGCGGCGAGGAGAACTTCACCTCGGTGAGCTTCATGGCCATCCCCGGCTCGGTGATGCAGACCCTGGCGGCAATGATCATCGATGGGGTCATGGACCGCTTCCCGCGCCTGAAGTTCGGCGCCATCGAGCTGGGCGCCTCGTGGCTTCCCGGTTGGATGCGGTTCATGGATTCGGCCCACCAGGCCTTCTACAAGAACGAGGAGCGCCTGCACCGCCTCAGCGCACGACCCAGCGAGATCGTGCAACGGCAGGTGCGCGTGACCCCCTACCCGCACGAGGAAACCGGCTGGATCATCCGCCAGAGCGGCGAGGAAGTGTGCCTGTTCTCCTCCGACTTCCCGCACGTTGAAGGCGGCCGCAACCCGCTCAAGCGCTTCGACGACGCGCTCACCGGCCTCTCGCCCGGCGCGATCCAGCGCTTTTACGGTGACAACTTCATCGACCTTATGGGCGAGGGTCTGGCCGCGGATCTGCGCCGGCCGGCGCGCGCGGCCGCCGCCTGACCCTCCCCGCGCCGGAGGCTCGCGAACGCGACCCGGGCGTGGGCGACGACCCGCACGATCAGCGCACGCCGCCGCCGGCGGGCCTGGGCGCCCTGCGCAACGCCGCGGTGTTCATGGCGGTCGTGCTGGCGCTCGCGCTGGTGCGGTTCTTCCGCGAGATCCTCTCGCCACTGGTGGTGGCGACCTTCCTGATGCTGCTGATCGACGCGGTATCGCGCACCATGCAGCGGCGCCTGCCGGGCGTTCCCGGTTGGGTCAGGCGCGGCATTGCCGGCGCCGTGATCCTGTTGGGCTTCGCCGCCATCGGCGGCCTGTTCGTGGTCGAGGCGCCGCCGTTCGCAGTGCAGCTGCGCAGCCTGGCCCCGAAGCTGGACGCCATCCTGCTGCGCGTGCTGGCCATGGCGGACGTTCCGCCGATCACGCTGGAGCAGATGTTCAGCGGCGTCGACCCGGGGCTGCTCGTCTCCCGGGCCTTCTCCGCCGCTCGCGGCCTGATCTCCTACGGCGCCCTGGTGATCATCTATTTCGGCTTCATCCTCGCCTCCCGGGTGACGTTCGGGCGCAAGGTCGACGGCCTCTACGACACCGAGGCTCACCGGGCGGCGGCGCGCCGCGTGCTGACCTCCGTGCGCGACGCCGTCGAGCGCTACGTGCGCCTGCAAAGCCTAAAGGCGCTGATGATCGCGGTGGCGGCCTACTTCCTGATGATGGGGCTGGGCATCCACGACACCTTGTTCGTGGCCTTCCTCGTCTTCCTCAGCGCCTACGTACCGATCGTCGGGGCCTTCATCGCGGCGACGTTTCCGGGACTGCTGGCGCTGTCGCAGTTCGATGACCTGGCGCGGCCGGCGATCCTGGTCGGGGTCCTGGCCGGGGCCGTGTTCCTGATCGACAACGTGGTCATGCCCAAGCTCCAGAGCGACGAGATGAATCTGGACCCGCTGCTGGTGTTGATCTCCATCGGCCTGTGGGGCTCGATCCTGGGCGCGCCGGGCGTCTTCCTGTCGACGCCGCTCACGGTCACGGTGATGGCGATCACCGCGGAGTTCGAAGGCGCGCGCTGGCTGGCGGTGCTGCTCTCCCGAGATGGCCATCCGGTCAAGAGCAGCACGCCGGCTTAGTGGCGGCTCCTAGAAGACGTTCTGAAACAGCTCGAGAAGCGCGGGGTTGATGCCGGGCGTCATCGACGCCGTCACGTTGATCACACAGGCTGTCGTTCCGGCGCCCGCCAGGGGTGTGGTGTACAGCTTCACCGTTTCCGTGAACAGCTCGCCCGAGGCCCCGGGCGCCGCGCTGGCGCGATAGGTGCCCATGAGGGGCGTGGGCGACGGCAACAGAAGATAGCCCATCGGGCCGACGCCTGTCTTCCCGTAGACGACCGGCGAATTTACCGAGCGTTTCAACTGCGCGAAGAACGCCTGACCATCGGTGGCGGGGGAGGCCTTGATGTGCAGGCCCAGACTCCCTCCCTGGCTGACGATCCCATCGCCGGTGATGGCCGCCGGCGACCCCGCAAGACACACTGAACCACCCTTCACCACAGTGGCGACACCGGTGAAGGTGTAGGGGCCGGGAGTCGGGCCGGTCGCTCCCGCCGAGGCCGACGCCGCCCAACCCAGGCTGATGAGCGTGCAGATTATCGTTCGTTTCATGGTGACGTTTCTCCCCTAGGCATAGCCTAGCCGACCATGGATAAGCTTGTCACTAGCTTTCGGCCGGGCGCGGTACCTGGCCCGCCCCGTTTGGTTAGATCCCGCGACTAGCCCCCGTCCGAGGCGAAGATTGACTTGCAACTTCTCCCCATGGCGCGATGATCCCGACGCGGGTTAAGGGGAAGATCGCCATGGCGCACACCGTCGCTGAGCTGCTCGAGATGACCCAGCCGGCGCTGGACGAGCTGTTCACCGCCAGTCCGGCCGGGCCCATTCCGGATGGCGAGGCCAACGGCACGGCGATCATCGCCCCAGGCACCGAGTTCAGCCCGACGATCGCCAGCTTCATCAATCACTTCGCCTGGCAGGGTAAGGTGTTCAACGCCGCCGCCGGCGACCTGAAGAACCGCATCCTGCCGTTCGGCTGGAACGCCATCGTCGCCAAGGTTTACAAAGGCCCGAGCTGGTTGGACGGCAAGGAATGCATCGTCCTGGACTATTCCAGCACCTCTCTGGTGGCGCACTGGGTGCGCGACGAGATCCGCCTGATCGACCCGGGCCTCTATCTGGGCAAGGTCTATTGGGACAAGGCGCGCCTGATCGACTTTTCCCTGCAGTTCTGATCGTCGGGCGCCTTAGCGTGACGCCCCAGGCCAGTTTCATGATCCTGGCGCCGATCGCCGCGGGCCAGCTGGCGCCGTTGCGGGCGTTGCTAAACACGATGACCTCGCTTCCCGGCCACGCCGATCCGGCCAACGATCTCGTCCCCTTCGGCCGCTTCGACACGCTGCATGTCGCCAGGTTCGTGGTGCTCGACGACGAGACCCTGGGTGACCTGAAAGCCTACGGGACATCGTTTCCGGACGCCCCGGTCTATCTGGCGTTCCTGGGCGACTGCGACGGCGCCGCCGGCGACCTCCTGGACGCGCTCGCGCGCGACTGCGGGTCGGGCCTCAGGCGCATCTTCTCCCATTGCCAGGGCTTCGTGGATGACACGGATCTGCGCCGCTGGATGGACGCCCGCAACGTGGGCTCGGCGACACAGTATGTGAACTGGATCGGCCGTTCGGTGCGCCATGTGCGGGAGGAGGCGGCCCTGCACGAGGCCTTGGCCGTGAAGCTCCGAACGATTCCGACCGGAGCGCCGCGCGAGGTGCGCGAACGGCTGAAATCGGAGGCGGCCGCAGACCGCGCCGCGCTGACGCCCCTGCCGCCCGCGCCGACAGCCTGGGTCATCGCCGATATCGCCGACCTCGTCCTGGGCGTGATCATTCTGCTGGTGCTCGCCCCCTTCCTCTTCCTCTACGCGCCGTTCTTCCTGATCATCCTGCGCGCCCGCGAGGCGAGCGATGCGGTGATCTGCCCGCCGCCGAGCCTCGCCAAGATGGCGCTGATCGGCTCGGCCGACGATCATGACGTCACCAACGCCTTCAGCGCGCTGGGCAGCCTCAAGCCGGGCCTGTTCCGCCTCACCACCGTGCTGTTCGTGCTGTGGCTGCTCAACTGGGCCAACCGGCACATCTATCGCCGGGGGCGGCTCGCGCGCGTGGGCACCATCCACTTCGCCCGCTGGGTGCTGATCGACAACAATCGCCGCCTGCTGTTCGCCAGCAACTACGACGGCGATCTCGACAGCTACATGGACGACTTCATCAACAAGGCCGGCTTCGGCCTCAACCTGGTGTTCGGCAACGGCGTCGGCTACCCGCGCACAAAGTTCCTGATCGGGGCGGGCGCGGGCGACGAGGAGGACTTCAAGTTCTTCCTGCGCCGCCACCAGCTCTACACCGACGTCTGGTATAAGGCCTATCCGGGCCTCACGACCTTCGACCTGGCGCGTAACGCCGACATCAGGACCGGCTTCGAGCGGGGCGAGATGAGCGAGAGCGACATCACTCAGTGGCTGGCGCTGATCTGATGGCCGGTCCCGCGCTCGAAATGGCCGACATCCAGGGCCTGCTCAGGGGCGCCTTCGGCGACCTCACCGAGGCGGTGTTCCTGCTTGGCGCGGTCGTCGACGCCGCCGCCGCGAAGGCGTGGCTCAAGGCCATCCACGTAACCAGCGTCGCCGACATGCGCCAGCACGTGGAGACCGCCGTGCAGGTGGCGATCAGCGCCGAGGGACTGCGCGCGCTGGGCGTGGACAGCGCGGTCATCGCCGGCTTCTCCGCCGAGTTCGTGAGCGGGATGAGCGGAGATGAGTCCCGCTCGCGCCGGCTGGGCGATTTGGGCGTCAGCGCGCCGGCCAACTGGACCTGGGGTGGCGCGCACGGCGATCCCCACGTTCTGGTCATGCTTTACGCCGCGCCGGGCGGCCTCGCCGCGCTGCGCACGAAGATCCAGACTCCCGCGTTCGACGCGGCGTTCCGGGTGACGGCGCTGCCGACGAGTAACATGGGCGGCCACGAACCGTTCGGCTTCGTCGATGGGGTGAGCCAGCCGACGGTGGATTGGACCTACCAGCGCCAGCCGGGCGCCAACGCCGATCTCGACTACGGCAACCTGATCACGCCGGGCGAGTTCGTGCTGGGCTATCCCAACGAGTACGGGCGCCTCACGACCCGGCCGCTGCTGGACCCGGCCAAGGATCCGCTCGACCTGCTCGCGCCGGCGCCGGAGGATCCCGTGAAGCGCGACCTTGGCCGCAATGGCGCCTATCTGGTGTTTCGCCAACTGAGCCAGGATGTGCGCCGCTTCTGGCGGTTCGTCGGCGCGGAAGCTTCGGACGGGACGCCGCAGGCGCTGGCCGAGTCGCTGGTCGGCCGGCGCCTCTCCGGCGAGGCGATGGTCCCGCCAGACGGCGCGGCGATCCGCGGTGTCGGGCCGTCGGGCGACGACCTGCGCCGCAATGGCTTCACCTACGATGGCGACCCGGCGGGCCTCGCCTGCCCCTTCGGCGCCCACGTCCGCCGCGCCAATCCGCGCACCGCCGATATGCCCGGTGGCGTCGGCAACGTCATCACCCGCCTGTTGCGCCGGCTGGGATGGGTTCCCCAGGATCGCCGCGCAGACGTCGTCGCCGCCAGCCGCTTCCATCGCATCCTGCGCCGGGGGCGGGAATACGGTTGCCACATCACGCCCGCTCAAGCGGCGGACCCTGCAGCGGCCGACCCTCAGAGCGGGCTCAACTTCATCTGCCTGGCGGCCAACATCGCCCGGCAGTTCGAGTTCATCCAGAGCGCATGGCTCGCCAGCGCCAAGTTCGGCGGCCTCACCGGCGAACAGGACCCGCTGCTCGGCAACCGCGAGCCGTTCCCGAACGCAAACCCCACCGACGGCTTCTCGCTGCCGAGCGCCGCGGGGCCCGCGCGCGGCCTCCCGAGCCTGCCGCGGTTCGTCACCGTAAAAGGCGGCGCCTACTTCTTCCTGCCGGGTCTCCGCGCGCTGCAGTTCATCGCGGCGGGGTGAGCGAAGCGGCGAAGGTTTGTTCAACCACGATGGGCTCGTAGGTTCACCAAGCAATCACGAAGGAGAATAAGTGCGCTTCGCGCGAAGCTCATCCTTCCTTTTGCGAGCTCGACACTCCCCCCAAAACAACCGTCATCGCCGGGCGTCAGTCCCGGGGATGACGGTCTATGGGGGCACAGATGAGGATGGATATGCTTCGCGCGAGGCGCAGATCTTCACCTTCGTGCCTGACTTCGTGTCCTTGGTGAGCGTGGTGGCTAATGTTCTCTTCTCTACTCGTTGCCGCCGCTCACGGAAACACCTCGTCGCCGGTCGGCTCGATGTGGGGGGTGCGGTTCATCGCCTGGCGGTAGCGGGAAAGCTCGGTGTAGAGCGGCAGGCGGGTGCGGCTCTGGTTGCCGAGGGGTCGGTGCTCCGGCAGGCAGTGCCAGGGGTTGTAGGAGAGCACGCCGGCGAAGGCGAACTGGGCGGGGCTGTCGAAAGACTGCATCGGAATGCGCAGGCTCGCCACCGGCACGCGCGGCGACAGGCTCTGGGGCCACAGCACCGAGGCGTTCTCGATCGGCATTCGGAACGCGTCGGTCTGGACCTGGACCATGATGTCGAACTCGACGTCAGTCTCCTTCAAGGTGGCGATCATGTTGTCGCGCAGGTAGTTGTCCGGCGGACGCCCCAGCGGCAGGCCGGGGATATGCCGCTTGACCGTTGTCTTGGGATAGAAGGCGTACTGCATCGCCTGCCCGTCGCCGAGGAGATAGGGCACGCAGCTGAAGTATTGCTCGCCGAGCGGATTGCTCTGGGTCTTGTTCCACAGCGCCTGCATCCAGAAGTCGAGCAGGTGAGAGTCACGTGGATCGAAGAAATACCATAGCGGCGTGCGCTCATAGCTCCACACCTGCAGCTTCGCGTTGGCGCGCGCGTCGGGGGTGACGAAGGTGGGTGTGCAGATGCCGAGCAGGTCCTGGGTGAACTTCTCGTCATCCAGGAGCTTGGGTCCCGGAACCCCCATCATCTTGATGGTCATGCTCACGAAGCCGACGTCGTCGATATCGGGGGGACTGTCGGGACCCGGGCCGGAGTAGCGCACCCAGGCGCGGTAGCTGCGCGGTTCGGCGAGGATGCCGTGGCGCATGCGGGCGGGAACGTCGTCGCGGATGGTCACCTCGCCGCGCAGCACGCCGTGAGTCTTGGTGTTCCCTGCACGCTTGAAGTCGCCGGGATGGTATTGGCTGTTCATGTGCACGCGCATGGTGTCGATGATCGACTGGATGTGCGCCGCCTCGTCCGGGATCAACCGCTCCTCGGCCAGCGCCAGTCCATCCCTGCGCCGACCCAGGTTGATCAGCGCCTGGATCAGCGCCGCCTGAGGATCGCGCAGCAGCGCATCCAGCGGCGCGCGGAAGAACGGCTCCAGCCGCCGCTCCGCATGGCTGAACGATACGAGCGCGTTGTGTAAGGCCCTGAGCACCATCCCTAGTCCCTCCTGCCGCGGCGGCGCGCATCGCGCGCGATGACGCCGGCCGCCTTCTCCGCGATCATGAACACCGCCGCGGCGATGAAAAAGCCCGGAATGCGCGGAAACACCGACGCGTCGACCACGCGCAGGCCGCGCACGCCGTGCACGGCGAAGTCGGCGTTGATCACCCCGCCCTCCTCTGCCGCGCCGATGGCCGCCGTGCCGCAGGCGTGGTGGCCCCAGGCGTTGTCGCGCACGTAGGTCTCCAGCGCGTCGTCGGTCTGCACGGCTGGCCCCGGCCGGGTTTCCGCCAGGATGCAGCCCTGGGCGATCAGCGGCGCTGTCATGGCGCGGGCGGCGCGGATGGCGGAGACCACGGCGGCCAGATCGTCCCCGTCCGGATCGTACGCGGGATCGAAGTAGTTGAAGTTCACCACCGGTGGGTCCCGCGGATCGACAGACCGCAGGGTCACGACGCCGGCGCGGTTGCGCGTATGGGCTTTGAGGATCGCCCAGGTGAGATAGTCGTGACGCTCGGCGATCCGGCGCGAATACCCCGGAAAATAGCCCTCGAACCTCGCCAGCATGGCCATGGCGAACAGGTCTGGCGCTGGGGCGTCCCGCCGGGATTTGCGGATCACCGCCATCGCCGCGCCGTTGGAGACGTACATGCCGCGGGCGTTGCGCCACTGTTCGTAGAGCGGGTCCCCGGCCTGGAAGCGCGCGCCGGCGAGCACCCGCCAGTCATGCGCCATCTGGTTGACCACGGCGATCTCGTAGCGGTCCTGCAGATTGCGGCCGACGCCCGGCAGCGCGATGCGCGGCGTGACGCCGGCCGCCGCCAGCTCGGCCGGATTGCCGATCCCCGAGAGCATGAGGAGCTGGGGCGTGTTGAAGGCGCCCCCGCTCAGGATCACCTCGCCGGAGGCGCGCGCGGTGCGGGCGTCTCCGGTCGCCTCCGAAGATTCCCGCCCCGCGCGATAGAGGCCGGCGCCCTTCAGATACTCCACGCCGACCGCACGCTGCGCCTCGTCGAGGACGACGCGGGTCGCCAGCGCGTTCAGCTCGATCTTCAGCCGCCGCGGGAAGCGGGCTGCGACGCTGAGGAGCCGCTCGCGCGCGCCGACGCGCCGGTGATCACGGGTGGTGAGAGGGGTGTAGACCAGCCCCTGCCCGGCGCCGAAGCCAAGCGCGTTCGGGTCCGCGCGCGCCTCCAGCAGTTGCTCGAGGGTCTCCAGAGGCCGCGCCGAGCCTGTGACCGCGATGAAGGCGCTCTCGAGCACGACGCGCAGCAGATCGTCATCGCCCAGCGCCTGGATGGGCAGGGCGCGCTCGGTGGTGAGCCAGCCCTTCCAGCCATGGCCGGTGGGATTGACCCCCAGGCGCGCCAGCCACGCCCACCCGGGCCGGTGGCGACAGGCCTCGATCTTCGCGAACAGCCGGTTCATGCGCGCGGCGCGCCAGGAGGCGTCTCCGGTGAGCCCGGCGAGGCCGTCCCAATCCGTGTCGTGCGGCCGCATGAAGATCATGGCGTTGTGGGCGGTGCAGCCGCCCAGCGCGCCGGCGCGCGGGTAGAGCACGCCCCCAGACCCGCGCTTCCAGTCCCGGGCGGCCATTGCCGCGTCCGCATAGTGCTCGACGCCGAAACCCCAGCTGATCGCGGGGTTCTCCGAGGCGAACGGGTGGAAGGCGGGAACGTCGTAGTCGTCAGCCCCCGATCGTCCGTCATCCGCCGGCGCATCGGTGGCCCTCGGATCCCCTCCGGCTTCCAACACCAGCACGCGGGCGCCCTCCTCCGCCAGCCTCGCCGCCACGGTCGCGCCGCCGGCGCCGGAGCCCACCACGATGTGATCCCACGCGGGCTCCGCGGCGGCGGGCATGCCGGGCTGTCGGGTCAGAACGTCTTCAGGAAGGCGATCACGGCGCGCTTGTCGGCGTCGTTCAGCGGCGGCTCGGCGCCGAACGCCTTCTCATCCGCGCTCAACCCCGCCTGGTCGTTGAAGGCGCCTGTTCCGAACAGGTGGCCGCGATTGACCACGAAATCCGGACATTTGCTCAGCGCCAGGAACGGCTCCTTCAGATTGGCGTATTTGGCGATCAGCGCCGCGTCCGAGGCGTTGGCCGGCAGAGTCGCCAGGTCGTGCTTGAGTTGCGTGGCCAGCGACAGGAGTTGGGCCGCGTGCTTGACAGGGTCCTCGCCCTCCGGGAGCAGCTTGGTATTGGCCAGGAGATTGACCGGCACGCCGGCCGGTACTGGGCCCAGGGTGATATCGTCGCCCGAGTTCACCAGCCAGGGAAGCCAGCGGTGCAGCAGCGACTGCAGCGGGCGCAGCGCGTCGGGCACGTAGCTCGCCGGAATGGTGATCATGCTGCGCACCTCGGTCCGATCGATCCACCCGTGAACCCTTGGCCCGAACAGCTTGTCCTGGACACGCGTCTCCGGCCATAGCAACTGGTCGATCGAGGCGTTGAACACCTTCATCCGTCCGTCAACGGACGGATCGCCGCTGAACG
>Ga0302314_10012805_pt1 | contig 14470 bp, 13 predicted proteins | sample III_Palsa_N2_3_FD_200533 | JGI IMG/M metagenome (GOLD analysis project Ga0302314, IMG submission 200533) | Peat permafrost microbial communities from Stordalen Mire near Abisko, Sweden - III_Palsa_N2_3 | ecosystem: Environmental > Terrestrial > Soil > Palsa > Peat permafrost | place: Sweden... | reverse complement strand
GCTCCGGCCAGCACCAGCGCCGCGGTCAGCGGGGGAAACCACGGCGGGAACCCGCTGGTGACGGCGATGGCGCCGTACGAGATCCCGATGACACCGACGGACAGGCACACGAGGGCTATGTCGCGCAGCTGCTCGCGGTCCAGTGTTTTCCATATCGAACGCATGAAGTATATAGTGGACAGAACTAGAGGCGTTCGTCAAGGCGAACAGACGACCAGTGGAGCGAACACATGGTGCAGAACGGCGTGCCCACCGCCAAGGAATCGCTGGAGATCATCGCGGCCTCGCTGCGCCGCGAGCGGCGCCGGTCCGGGCAGTCCCTCACCGAGGTGGCCCGGACGGCCGGGATCGCCAAATCGACCCTGTCCCAGCTCGAATCGGGGGTCGGCAATCCCAGCCTGGAGACGCTCTGGGCCCTGTGCACCGCCCTGGACGTCCCGTTCTCCCGGCTACTGGACCCGCCACGGCCGCTCGTGCAGGTCATCCGGGCCGGCGAGGGTCCCACGATCAAGGCCGCGCAAGCCGACTACCGGGCCACCCTGGTCGCTTCCTGCCCGCCGGGCGCGCGGCGCGACATCTACTGCATCGTGGTCGAGCCAGGACACGAACGCGTCTCCGACCCGCACTCGCGCGGAGTGGTGGAACACGTCGTGCTCAGCAGCGGCAAGGCACTGGTCGGGCTCGTCGACGAGCCGGTGGAACTCCTCCCCGGCGACTACATCGCCTACCCCGGCGACCTTCCCCACATCTTCCACGCCCTGGAGCCAGGCACGCGTGCGGTGCTGGTTTCAGAACACGTCTGACATTTCTGACAGCACAGGTCAGTGCGCGGCGGCGACGAGTTCGACCTCGAAGCCGTCGCGGTCCTCCAGATAAGCGGCGTAATGCTTCTCGCCGCCTGCATACGGGTGTTTGTCGGCGAACAGCAGGCTCCAGCCGTGCCCAGCCGCTTCTTCGACGAGTTTGTCCAACGCGGCGCGATCGCCGGCGTGCAGGGCGAGCATGGCCGGAACTCTATCGGTCACTCGATTGGGGACGCCGCGCCGAACCGGGGAATTGCCTGCGGCGCCGGTGCTGTTGCGGACAGTATGAGCACACATCACCTTGGGATCGAATTGGGCCGGATCGGCGTATGGCGCGGCGGGCGTGAGCTCGACCCGGACCTCGCGGTCGAACTCGAGCGCCTGGGCTACGGCACCATCTGGGTCGGCGGCTCCCCCAACGAGGACCTGGCACAGGTCGAGGCCCTCCTCGAGGCCACGAGCACGATCGCGCTGGCCACCGGAGTCGTGAACATCTGGCGGGCCGACCCGGCAACGGTCGCCGCCTCCTACCACCGGATCGAGGCCAGGTATCCCGGCCGTTTCCTGCTCGGGGTCGGCGTGGGCCACCCGGAGCACGACAAGGTCTACGCCAAGCCGCACCAAGCGCTGGTGGACTGCCTCGACGCCTTGGACGCGGCGGGCGTGCCGGCCCATCGCAGGGCCCTGGCCGCGCTCGGCCCGAGGGTGCTCCGGCTGGCCGGGGCCCGAAGCGCCGGCGCGCACCCGTATCTCACTGTTCCCGAGCACACCCGGCAAGCCAGGGAGCTCCTGGGCGACGGGCCGCTGCTCGCTCCGGAGCACAAAGTGGTGATCGGCACCGATCCGCAGCACTCCCGCGAGATCGCCAGGGACACCCTGGGCCTCTACCTCAAACTGGAGAACTACCTCGCGAGCTTTCGCCGTCTCGGTTACGACGACGAGGATTTCGCCAACGGGGGCAGTGACCGCCTGGTCGACGCCCTGGTCCTGCACGGCGACATCGCGACCGTTGCCGCGGGCGTCACGGCCCACCTGGACGTCGGCGCCGACCATGTGGCCGTGCGGGTCCTCGGTGACGATCCGCTGACCGGCTTCCGGGCGCTGGCGGAGGCGCTCGCACTGACGCCTCGCGCCTGACGCGCCCTGATCTGCGTAGCCACCAGTTTTCGGCAGAGCCGCTCCGCATCGTGCGGAGCGGCTCCTTTCGACAACCGGGCGGGCCGGAACCGGCGGGCCGAGCGGCGGCGGGGGCAGTCGGCGTAGCTGTATTTGAGCTCTCGGCGCGCCATAATGGGAGCGGATCGCCGTGAAGGCGAGGCAGCGCGCCGGGTCGGCCGGAGAGTGTCGGCGCACTGTCGGCAACGGCACCGACACGAACCTACGAGAGTTGTAACCCTGCCCGGGTTGCAAAGTCAAGAGACGAGACCAATTCATCGATGTCTGTCACATTGGACTCCGGGCCGACCGCGGCGACGGCCGATCCGGTCGTGCTGCCCGGCGCGCGCGACGGCCGGGACCCGGCTCGGGCGATCAAGCGCGGGCCCAGCCGGCAGCCGGCCGAGCTGGTCGCCGCCACCCAGCGCGACCGCCTCTACGACGCACTGGCCAGGACCGTCGCGCAGAACGGCTACGCCAACGCGACGGTGACCGACATCTGCCGGGCCGCCGGCGTGACCCGCCCGGCTTTCTACGTGCACTTCGACAGTAAGCAGGGCGCCTTCCTGGCCACCTACCGGCACGGCAACGAGGTCCTGTTCCAGATGATGGAGCAGGCCCACCTCGCTGCGCCGGACTGGCGCACCGCCACCCGGTCCGGCCTGCGGGTGCTGCTAGAGGTGCTGGCCAGCGCGCCGGCCTTCGCCACGATGGCGATCGTGGAGATCGACGCGGTCGGCGCCGAGGCGCGGGCGGAGCGTGAGCAGTTGCTACGCCGGTTCCGCCAGCTGTTCGACCGCGCGCCGCGCCCGGCCGGGGCAGTGGCCTTCGACGAACTCGTCGACGCGGTGGTCGGCGGCGTCTACAGCGCGATCTACCGGATGATCGCCGAACAGCGCACCGAGCAGCTGCCTGAACTGCTGCCCACGCTGACCTATTTCGTGCTCGCACCCTTCCTCGGCGCGACTCCGGCGGCGGCCGGCCAGGGCCCCTGGCCGGGTCCCGAGCGAGCCGCAGTAGCCCCGTGCGTACCACTGTTCCGCAAAGCGGAACTCTAATCACAGTTACCTTCTCGCCTTCGGCTGGACCCCCGGCGAGCGGCCGCCGCACAAGTCACTGTTCCGGCACAAACGCTTGCACAGCGCGCCGACGCGGTAGACGGCCGGCCCCGCCGGATACGGCTGCGCGGCCACGGTTCAGGCCGATAGAATCAGCTATGCTCCAGCGAGATCTAGCCGATGACGTCGTCACCATCCTCCTGGACCAGGTTGTCACCGGTGGCCGCAATGGGTCCGGTCCCGCAGATCTCCAGGCGCTCGTCAACCTGCTGAGAGAACGTGCGGCGGCAGGCGGCGTCGAGCGCAGTGCGCTGGAGCGCTTTCTGAACAACCCCGCTGACCAGGTCGCCTTGGACGAGTTCCGGCGGTGGTTGCGCGAGCAGTCGGCCGATCGCCATTTCCGCAGCAGCCTGGTACAGGTGCTCACGCCAGTGCAGAAGCGGTGCGCTGCGATGCCGGGCGGCGGGGACTTGACCGAGAAGGTCATCGTCACGCTCCTGGATCGGACTGTCGCGGGTGGCCGCGACCCGCAAGGTGCCGACCTGGAAGCAGTAGTCACGCTGCTGGCTGATCGCATGGCCGCCGTCGGCGCTGACCGTGGGCCGCTGCAGCATTTTCTGTCCACCCCGATGGACGGCGTATCGCAGAACGCTTTCCGGGCGTGGCTGCGCGATGAGCTGGACGATCAGCACTTCCGCGCCCGCCTCGCGGTGACGCTCGCGCCGGTGTTGCGGCGGTATGCCGCGATGCCGGGTGGTAGCGCGCCATACCAACCCGGCAGACCCGGCAGATCCGGCAAGCCCAATTGGCCGGGGACATTTGGGAAATGGCCCACCCTCGATTCAATCCGCAGTGGACGCGTCTCCTGGTTGAAGCTCGCGCTCGCCGTTGGCGCGGTATTGGTCGTCTGCATAGTCATCGTTGATCGCCTGACCGCATCGTCGCCAACTTCCATACCTGGCGCACAAGTGCAGACCACGGGAAGCCCCAGCTCACAGGAACCGACTACAGGTGGCCAAACACCTCAAGTGCAGACTGCCAACAGCCCTGCGGCGGCGTTCACGGTACCTTCAGCGATCAACGGCACCGCTGCGAGCGGGGCACTGCTGCTGGGAACACCCGAGCCGGCCAAGAACGACATCACCCAATCCGCATACAGCGAGGGTCCGTGCGCCGATATCGACCTGAAACAAGCTGTCGCAGTACCGTTCAAAATCACACTCACGCTGGGCGCCCATCTACCCGGCGGCACTCTTTCCGTCTATGCAAGCCTGACCTGGCCGCCCGGCACTACGCCGCCGAATACCAATCAGGAGCCGTTGCAGGTCACCGCGACTGCTGATGGCGAGCAATGCGGCTCCAGCCAGATCTCCGCGTTTCCCAACAGTTGGAGTTCCGAGACTGACATACCGACGGACGCTGCTCCGCAGCAGACCATCGAAGGCTGGTTCGTGTTCCCCCTCGCGGCGAGCGCTTCCGCACCGAACGGGAACCTGACCGAGATGGCTTTCTATGAGCTGCTGATCTCGGTCTACTTGCCAGGTGCCGGAAACAGCGCCTTGTCGGCCTACGGGCCGATGGTATGCCAGGGCAACTTCATTCAGCTCGCCGGCCAGCCTATCCGACAGAACGGATGCGGCCAGTTCTCGACTCCGACGGCAACGCCGAGTTCGTGACTCAGAACTGCCGGCCGAGCTGTGCCATCTCGCGCAGCAGCACCGGCGGCCGGAACCGCTCGCCGTAGACGTCCGCGAGTCTCCAGCACCTCGTACGCGGGATGCTCGCTCAACCCGGACCGCTCGGATCCGTCGGCGATGGCTTGGTCGCGGACCTTCAGTGCCAGCGTGAGAGAGACCTCGTCACAGACCGCTAGGGGCCCGACTGCCATTCCGGCTTTGCGCGCCACGTTCTCCACCAAAGCCGGGCGGACTCCCTCCCCCACCATGGCGACACCCTCGGTCAGATAGGCGCCGAAGGTACGCGACGTGTAGAAGCCCCGGCTGCCGTTGACGACGATCGGCGTCTTCCTGATCTGCAGCACGAAGTCGAAAGCGCGGGCCACGGTCGCGTCGCTGGTCCCGGCCCCGCGGATGATCTCCACCAGATCCATCCGTTCCACCGGCGAGAAGAAGTGCAGGCCGATGAATCGCTCCGGGTCTGGCAGCGCTTGCGCGAGAACGGTGAGTCGATCCCGGCGAGTGCGCTGACGTGCGCGATGCCGGCGCCCATCATGCCCGCGCCGAGGATGCCGACCCGGCGGACCGGCCGGACCGGGACGCCTGCCGGGCGTGAGCCACCGGCCTTGTGAACGCGGGCGTGAGCTTGGCGAGGGCCGCTGCCGTGGTCTGCGGCCAGTTCGTCGACTTCCGCACGGCTGAATCCTTCGAGGGTGGCCAGCAGGTCGGCGCTGATGCCGTGCGGGTCAGCACGCCGCCACCGGACCCCGGGCCAGGTCAACTTCCGTGAGCATCGTGGTCATGGCTGCCGATGACGGGTCCGCATAGCCTGAGGATATGCCACGAAGGAAGCACCAGGCCGGGAGGCAGCGCCCATGACCGGACCCCTCATAGGGCTGCGGGTGCTGGAGATCGCCAGCCTCGCCCCCGCCCCGTTCGCCTGCACTGTGCTGTCCGACCTCGGGGCCGAGGTGCTCCGGGTGGACCGGGCGGACGGACCTCGCGCTCCGCAGCCCCTCACTCGCGGGCGCCGGTCCGTCGCGGTCGACCTCAAGCACCCGGACGGCGTCGAGACGATCCTGCGCCTCGTCGAGTGGGCCGACGTCTTCGTGGAGGGGTTCCGGCCCGGGGTGTGCGAGCGCCTGGGTATCGGCCCGGCGCAGTGTCTGGCCCGCAATCCCCGACTTGTCTACGCCCGGATGACCGGCTACGGCCAGGACGGCCCCCTGGCTTCGCGCGCCGGGCACGACATCAACTTCCTCGCCCTGTCCGGCGCCCTCGAACCGCTCGGGCCGGCCGACAGCCCGCCGCTGCCGCCGCTCAACTACGTCGCCGACTTCGGCGGCGGCGGAATGCTGCTGGCGGTCGGAGTTCTCAGCGCCCTGTGGGAACGGGAGCGCTCCGGAGTCGGCCAGGTGGTCGACGCCTCGATGGTCGAGGGCGCCGCACTGATCACCACCCTGCTACACGAGCTACACGCCCAAGGCTCTTGGACGAGGCAGCGAGGAGGCAACATCCTCGACGGATCAGCGCCTTTCTACGCGACATACGCGTGCGCCGACGGCCGGTTCGTGGCCGTCGGCGCGATGGAGCCGCAATTCTGGGCCGAACTGCTGGCCGGGCTCGGCCTGTCCGAACGCGAGGATCTACCGGAGCAGCTCGACCCGGCCGGGTGGCCCCGACTCAAGCAGCTCCTCACGGAGGTCTTCGCCACTCAGACCCGGCAGGAATGGGCCGACCTGTTCGCCGACTCCGATGCCTGCGTCACCCCGGTGCTCAGCCCCTTCGAAGCACACGAACACCCGCATAACCTCGCCCGCGGCACCTTCACCGAGGTCGGCGGCTTGCGCCAGCCAGCTCCCGCGCCGCGGTTCTCGCGCACGCCGGGCGCGATCGCGGGACCGTCACCGAAACCGGGCGAGCACACGGACGCGGCACTGGCCGACTGGGGCTTCTCCGCCGGGGAGATCGCAGAACTGCGCGAAGCCCGAGCCGTCCAGTAGCCGCGCGTCGCAGCCTCGCACGGGGCCCTGAGTATGCAGATACTGCCATCCGATCCTCACCTTGGTGTGCTGGTATCCGCCGGGGTGGATACCTATCAGACTACTGGTACATTCGGCCGATGTACGCTCATGACCGGGCAAAATCCCGGGCTTGGGTTGCGCTCGCCGGATGAGCGCGTGGACACTCGGATGTCAGCCGCCGGCCACGCGGCGGTCGCCGGGGCGCGGTAGCGTGGTGACGGTGAGCCCGCGCAACTTTGTCGAACCAACCCAGTGGTACGCCGCGATGGCGACCTTCTACGTCTCGGCGTGCATATTCGTCACCGACCCGGACGACCGGGTCCTGGTGGTCAAACCCAACTACCGTCCCTACTGGGGCCTGCCCGGCGGCATCGCCGATGAGGGCGAGCGCCCCGACGAGTGCATCGCCCGCGAGGCGGTCGAGGAACTCGGCCTGGTGCTGCCCATCGGGAACCTGCTCGCTGTCGACTGGGCTCCCCCGGTGAACCTGCAGCCCAAGGCCATGATCAACTTCACCTTTGACGGCGGCACCATCACCGACCCGGCCACCATCCACCTGCAGGAAGACGAACTCGACGAGTTCGCGTTCCTGCCCTGGGACGAGGCGACCAAACGCCTCCCCGCGGTCACCGCCCCGCGCATCGGCGCGTCCCATCGCGCCCGCAAGGACGGCAACACCATCTATATCCCCACCGACCGGAGCTGAGCCTCCGCGCGGCCTCACTCATCCGGCGTCCGCCGCGCGCCGTGGCACGTGGACCTTCATATGCTCGAAGAATGCCCGACTCCAAGCTAGACCACGTGAATAAGACCGGTTCAGCGAGCACACGGCAGGCTGAGCGGAAGGTGGGTCGGGCTGCCGGGCGCACCGCGCGCAAGAGCCTGCCGAGGTCGGCCCACGCCCGGCCGGCCTCCACCTCCCCCGCCCGCGCCGATCCGGTCGACCTGCTCCGGGCGGCGGAACTGCACCGGGTGCCCGAGTTGGTGCCCATCCGCTACGGCCGGATGGCGGCGTCCGCGTTCGCGTTCCTGCGCGGCTCGGCCGTCGTCATGGCGGCCGACCTGGCCACCCAGCCGGACTCCGGCATCCGGGTCCAGGCCTGCGGCGACGCCCACCTGCTCAACTTCGGCGTGTTCGCCACACCGGAACGACACCTCGTGTTCGACATCAACGACTTCGACGAGACTCTGTCCGGCCCCTTCGAGTGGGACGTCAAGCGGCTGGCCGCCAGCATCGCCGTGGCCGGCCGGCACCGGGGGTTCAAGGCCTCCACCACCGACGCGGCGCTGAGCGCAGCGCTCGCCTCGTATCGCGAATGCATGGCCAGGTACGCGGAGATGCGGGCGATCGACGTCTGGTACGCGCGGATCGACGCCGACAGCGTCGAGGAACTCACCCGAACAGCCGATCTCAAGGCCCATGGGCGCCGACAGCTGAAGAAGGGCCTGGCCCAGGCGCGGGGCCGCACCAGCCTGCGGGCCTTCGCGAAGCTCACCGAGGTGGTCGACGGCCGGCGGCGGATCCGGGAGGACCCGCCGCTACTCTTCCGGGTCGACGCGGACGAGAAGCTGCTCCACGACATGTGGGCCGGCTACCGGGAGACCATCCCCACGCACGTCCAGGCTCTACTCGATCGGTACGAGCGGGTGGATTTCGCAGTCAAGGTAGTCGGCGTCGGGAGCGTCGGCACCAGGTGCTGGATCGTGCTCCTCGAAGCCGGCCCCGACGACCCGCTGATCTTGCAGGTCAAGCAGGCCGAAGCCTCGGTCCTTGAGCCGTACGCGGGCCACAGCAGGCTGCGCAACCACGGCCACCGGGTGATCGACGGGCAGCGCCGACTGCAGGCCGCCGGCGACATGTTCCTGGGCTGGACCCGCGATCCGGCGGGCCAGGTGGACTACTACGTGCGGCAACTGTGGGACGGCAAGGGCTCGGTCGACATCGACCAGATGGTGCCCGCCGGATTCAAGTCGTACGCGAGCCTGTGTGGTCAGGCCCTGGCCCGCGGCCACGCCCGCACCGGAGACCCGGCCGAGATCAGCGGCTACCTGGGCTCCGGCGACGGCTTCGACCGGGCGATCGCCAAGTTCGCGGACGCCTACGCCGACCAGACCCAGCGTGACCACGCCCGCCTGGTCGAGGAGATCGCCGCAGGCCGGGTCCCCGCCGAAAAGGTCGACTGACCCCGACTAGCCGACCCGGTTACCGGTCGTAGACCACGTGGGTGCGCGCGATCTTGTCGTGGAACCCTTCGCGGTCGGTGTCGACGGCGATCCAGATGAATCCGAGCCAGAGGATCGAAGAGACGAGATATCCGAGGGCGCGCACGATGGAGCGCGCCACGGATGGGCGGCCCCCGGCACGGTCGACCACGCGCAATCCCAGCAAAGCCTTGCCGACGGTGCGCCCGGTCAGCGACCACCCGAGGACGCAGTAAAGCCCGAAAACCACCGGCGAGAACACGAGCACCGACCCGGGGCTGATCCGCCTTTCCGAGTTGAAGCTCCCGGTGAACACTGCGTCGACCAGGCCGAAGCCGACCGAGCAGATCAGGATGCCGAGCACGGTGAGCAGTGCGTCGACGACGAAGGCCACGGCCCGGCTGACGATGCCCGCATTGCCGCCCGCCGCCGCAGCCATCGTTACGGGACCGGATCCGGCTGCGCCGGGGCCTCAGCGTGCGGGGTGCGGTGCAGGATCCTGTTCACCAGCGTGTCCACGGCATCGTCCCCGTGCCGGGCGGTGTTCCGGGCCGAGTCCGTGGCCTCGGACATGATGCCCGCCGACTGCTCCTGCACGATCTGCCGGACCGCCGAGGGGTCGTCGGCCAGCTTGCCGAGCACGATCGGCAGCGCCTGGTCGATCAGCGGTTCCAACTGCGCACTGGCGATCTCGCGGACGAGCCGTCCCAGATGGGGTTCAGCCGCCACCGCAGAAATCGCCGATGCCACCAGGGAGTGGGCCTCGTCCTGCACTCTGCGGCGCTCGACTACCCCGACCTCGGCGACGCTGCGCACCGCCCATGCCGACCAGTCCCTCACCGGGCGGCGGGCCGCAGCTGCCGGGGCGTCGGAATCGGCGTGGTCGCCTGTGCCCACGCTTTCCGCTGCGCCCTCAGAGTCGCCGGGACCCTCAGTCGCATCCGCGCTGCCAGGCCCATGGGCCACCTTGACCACGACGCGCACGGGAATCATGCCGACTCGGGCCGTGAGCGACCCCGCGCCGAGCATCAGGTCGATCAGGCTCAGACCTGCCGACCGCGCTGCGGGCTTCGACTGCTCCGACTCCGGCGACTCGGGCGACTCTTGTGCCTCCGATGGCTCTGTCCAGGCAGAAGCTGAAGCAGTGGCCGAGGCAGAGCCCGGAGCCGCCGCCGGGTACATCCGGGGCTCCTGCACGCCAGCCGAATCGCCGTCCGCATCCGCCGACATCAGACCAGGATCTTCGTCTTGGCCTGCTGGAACTCCTCTTCGCTCAACACACCCTTAGTGCGCAGGTCAGAGAGCTTCGCCAGTTCGTCCGCGTGGCTGACCGAGCCGTTCCCGGCAGTCTGGCGGATGTACTCGTCAACGCTGTTCTGCTGCTGCTGAGCGGCCGCTGCGGCGCGGGCACCCATCTGGCTGCCCCGCGCGATCAGGTACACCAGAACGCCGAGGTACGGCAGGACCAGCACGAAGATCAGCCAGCCGGCCTTGCCCCAGCCGCTCAGTGCGTCATCGCGAAAGACGTCGATGACTACCCGGAACAGCAGGAAGAACCACATGACCCAGAGGAAGAACCACAACATCGTCAAGAAGGTATCGAGCAGTGGGTAGTTCATATGCCAGTCATATCGCGACCCCAACACTCCGGCATCACACGTGGGCCGATCGGGTGATATGACAGGTCCGGCTCAGCCGACATCCGGGGCCGACCGCAGGCGGCGTGTCCGACTTCTGGCAGCGCGAGATCGCCACACTGGGCGAAATGGGTCCGGACAAGGGCAACGGCAGCCGCTATCTGATCGTGCCACCCGGACAGCAGCCGCCCAAGGGCATCGATGAAGGTACCGGCAGAGACCGCGCGCTGACGTCCCTCACAGGGCGATCAGTACCGCCGCCCCCAGGATCACGCCGATGGCAACGACGGCCATACACACTCCGGTCAGGAGTGTGGCGTCGGGAATGGGCTTCCCGCTGTACATCGCCTGTCTGACCTCGCGGGTATGCCGATAGCCGAGCACGGCCACGAGCACGCCCATGGCGATGAGCACCCCGGAAATCGACCCACGCACCCATCGCGGCGGTCCAGCGACGAACTCGCTCACGGCCAGGCCCGCCGCCTGCAGGGCCAACCCCGTGCGCAACCACGCCAGCAGCGTGCGCTCGTTTGCCAGCAGCCACCTCGGGTCGACCGGCTCCCCGCCTTCTCCACCCGGCTCAGGATCCATCTTCATCCCGCCTGTTGAACGCGTCCGCCGCGAGGCTCACGCTGTCGAACATCCGGTCCGGCCCAAGCGCCGTGCCCAGCGCACTATCCAGCAACTGCGGCCGGACGGCGGCCCGCACGCGCGCGAGCCAAAGCTCGGTACCCGCCTTGGCCAAGTCCTGTCGCAGCTCGTCGAGTTCGTCGAGAACAGGCACACCGAGATGGTAGCTGGACCCGAGGTCCAGCACTACAACCTTCGGGCGCGGATCCCCTTCCGCTGCGAACGCGGTGATCTGCGAAGTGACCCGAGTGGCGTTGCCAAAGAACAACGCCGCATCGGGTCTGGCAGCCAGCATGCCCGGTGTCGGGGTCAAGGCTTCGCGCTCGTCGATGTCACCGAACACGTTGGCGCCCGGCAACCGCCCGAGCTTGGACACCCGTGGTCGGCTGGCCGCACCGATGAACAGCGCCAGCGACAGCGCGACCGCGAGCAGCAGCCCCGGCAGTAGATCGAAGAGCAGCACCCCGATCAGTGCCGTCGCCGCGATCGCGAAACTGGGCCGGTCCTGCCGCCAGTACCGGCGCATCTCCCCGACGTTGAAAAAGCTACGAATCGCGACGACCACGATCGCACCGAGCACCGGCTCAGGCAGATCCGTGAACAGCGGCGTGAGAAACGCGCCGGTCAGCAACACGACAACCGCGGCAACGACGGAAACCATCGGGCTGGCGCCCCCGGCACCCTTCGCAGCAGCAGAGCGCGACGCGCTGCCGGAAACGGCGAACCCGCGAAACAGCCCGACCGCCGCGTTCGCGGCCCCCATCGCGGTCATCTCCCGACTGGCGTCAACCGTGTCCCCGCTCGCCCGAGCGAAGCCACTGGAGATGCTGAAACTCTCCGCGAACACGACCAATGCGACCCCGACCGCACCACCCGCGAGCGTGACCCAGTCATGCCAAGGCAGGTCAGGCCACGAGGGCGTCGGAATCGCGCGCGGAATCTTGCCGACGATCTCCACTCCGTGCGAGTCCAACTTGGCCGCTGCAGACACCACGATCCCCGCCGCCAATACCACCAACGCAGCAGGTAACTTCGGGATGAAGCGCTCCAGCAGCAACAGCACAGCGAGCGCTACGACTCCGACAGCGACCGTCGCAGCGCTCCAGCGTCCGATGTGCGCGAGCAGATGCCAGAGTCTGGCGAAGAAGTTGCCGTCTCCACTCGAATAGCCAACGATCTTCGCCAGCTGCCGCACCGCAATCGTCAACGCCATACCGAACAGAAACCCGATCAGAGCCGGCTCAGCCAAGAAATCGGCCAAAAAGCCCAGCCGAGCCAACCCTGCCACGATCAACACCGCCCCGGCAATCAATGCCAAGGCCGCAGAGAGCACCGCGATCTTCTGCGGATCGGTACTCAACCCCGCGACCGTCGCGTTGGACAGCACCGCAGCCGCCGACGTCGCCCCCACGATCAGAAACTTGGACGTGCCGAACAGCGCATACGCAATCAGCGCCACCGGCGCAGCATAAAAGGCATTCTGCACCGGTACCCCAGCGATCTGCGCATAGGCCACGCACTCCGGCACGATCAGCGCCCACGCCGTCAGTGCCCCGATCGAGTCGGGCACCAGGAGCGAGCGCCGGTAGCCCTGAGCCCAAGCGGCTACCGGCCAACTGCGCGCAGACACTAGGGGGTGACGATCGCGAAGTCGGGGTTCGGCTTGTCGAGCAGCCCCATCAGTCGGCTGAGCACCGACGCGTCCCCTTCATGGTCGATCCCGTCCAGGCCCTTGCCTGCGAGCATGCCCAGCAGCTGCGGCTTCGTCAGGTTCATCGTGAAGTCCGCCGCCAACGCCTTCTTCGCGTCGGCGTCGGCCTTGCCCTTGTCCTCGCCCTTGCCCTTGCCCGTGCCCTCGGGTGCGCTGCGGTAGGTCAGCGCACCGTTGGAGAGCCTGATGTGCCACGTCCGCTTCTCGTCGGTCATGTGCCAGTTCATCGTCAGCGAGGTCTTCCAGGCGCTCGGCCCGTCCACCCTGATGGCGAGCGAGTCGATCAGCTGGTCGACCGTCAGCGCCATCGCCATCTCGGGATTGCCCAGGTCAAGCTCGGTATGCCCCACCTCACCGCGCAGCTCTTGGGCGCCAGTCAGGTAGAAGTTGCGCCAAGTGGCGTTCTCCGACCCGTGCCCGAGCCGGTCGTACACCCCGGCCAGCGCCTCGCGAGCCCCAGCGTGCTTGGGATCGGCGAACACGGCATGGTTGAGCAGCGTCGCAGCAAACCGCAGATCGCCCTCCGCAGCAAATTTCGCGCCCAAGGTGATGGTGGCATCGACGCCGCCGAAACACTCGATGTACCGCTCGGCCGTGGCCTGCGGCGGGTGCTCCCAGAGGTGCGCCGGGTTGCCGTCGAACCATCCCATGTACCGCTGGTAGATGGCCTTGACGTTGTGGCTGAGCGACCCGTAGTAGCCGCGCGCGGCCCACGACTCCTCCAGCCCCGGCGGCAAGACGATCTCCTCGGCGATCTCCGGCCCGTTCAGCCCGCGATTGACCAGCCGCAGCGTCTGGTCGTGCATGTACGCGTAAAGGTCCCGCTGGCTGGAGAGGAACGCCGCGATGTTTTCCTTCCCCCAGGTAGGCCAGTGGTGGGACGCGAAGACGACATCGCACTCGTCGCCGAACAGGTCAAGCGCCTCGTCGAGGTAATGCGACCAGATCCGCGGGTCACGCACGACCGCGCCGCGCAAGGTGAGGATGTTGTGCATGTTGTGGGTGGCATTCTCCGCCATGCACAGCGCGCGGCGATCTGGGAAGAGGAAGTTCATCTCCGACGGCGCCTCAGTGCCCGGCGTCATGTGAAAGATGATCCGAACTCCGTCGACGGTCTCCTCTTGCCCCGTGTGGGTGATGTCGACCGTAGGCGCGATCAGCGTGATCGTCCCGAGCGAGGTGGTCATCCCCAGCCCAGCACCGATCTGCCCGTCGGCAGCCTTGGGCAAAGTCGGACCGTACATATACGCCGCACGCCGGCCCATCGCGTTGCCCGCGTACACGTTCTCGCTGACGGCATGCTCAAGGAAACCCTCCGGCGCAAGAATCGGCACCGGGTAGTGCCCATGCGGCAGTACGCCGCGAGCGCCGCCGAAGTGGTCGCCATGCGAGTGGGTATAGATAAGCCCCGTCACCGGCCGCTCCCCGCGATGCGCACGGTACAGGCCGAGCGCGGCAGCCGCAGTCTCGGCGGAGATGAGCGGGTCGATGACGATGACGCCCTTCTCCCCCTCGACGATCGTCATATTCGACAAATCCAGGCCGCGCACCTGATAGATCCCGTCAGTGACCTC
>Ga0302314_10012804_pt1 | contig 14471 bp, 11 predicted proteins | sample III_Palsa_N2_3_FD_200533 | JGI IMG/M metagenome (GOLD analysis project Ga0302314, IMG submission 200533) | Peat permafrost microbial communities from Stordalen Mire near Abisko, Sweden - III_Palsa_N2_3 | ecosystem: Environmental > Terrestrial > Soil > Palsa > Peat permafrost | place: Sweden... | reverse complement strand
TTTCCTGATTACGCCCCATCCTCAGCCCATTTTCAGCAGTCCACAAGTGTCCGCCCGGAGAGAGAATAGATGAAATCAATAGGTTGAGCGAAGTAGGAAGCATCTTTTTTGAAAAAAAGAAGCAAAAAACTTTTGGTGAATTAGATCGGAGTGCACCCCCGCAAGACCATGCACCCCTAATTGACAAAGTTTTTTTGCTTCTTTTTGTTCACAAAAAGAAGATTCTTCCTGCAGCTCAACTTATTGATTTTACTTGCCATCTTTCCGGACGGAAGGTACTTCATGAGCGTTACCTCTACGATGACGGAAGCGCTGAGGATGGTGCGTAATCAGGAAAAACTTTGTCACTTAGGGGTGCAGTGAACGCGCATCCGACCGCACCCATTCCCGACTGTTTCATATTTGCCACATGACGCGGGGATCGTCGCGTGGCCGGTCGGTCGACCGTACTGATGGTTGACTGCGGTATACAACATCGAAATAATTGCGCCATCCCCTGAGCAGCAGTCCAAGGCGAACGGGGGAGGAAGCAAACAAACGCCGCCCATGAACGCGGCGATGTAGGGAGGAGTTCTAGATGCGTCGTATCCTGCTGGCCGGAACGGCCGCGGGGCTTTGTGTCGCCGTCGCGACGGCGTCCCAAGCCCAAACCAATCTCACCACGCTGAGTGGCGCCACCTCGACCACGAAGCTCCAGGAAATCACTGTCACCGCGCAAAAGCGGACCCAGAACCTGCAAAAAGCCCCGGCTTCGATCACGGTGCTGTCCGGTACTACCCTCAGTCAGGAGGGCAAGACCCAGATCGGCGATATCCTGCACGATGTCGTCGGCGTCACAATGTCCGGCAGCAGCTCGACCCCCCAGAATATCTACATCCGCGGCGTCGGCCCGCAGGCCGGCAACACCAGTTCGCAGGTCGCGATCGTGGAGGATGGCGTGTCGAATGTCGGCGGCACCGGCTTTGGCGGCGGCACCGGCGTGCAAGGTGGCACGGTGAACTATGACATCGACCAGGTCGAAGTCGCGCGCGGTCCGCAAGGCACCGCCTATGGTGGCGATGCCGGCGCGGGCGCCATCGTGATCAATACCAAGGACCCGGTGATCGGCAAATTTACCACCGGCGCCCTTTTCGAGGTCGGCTCTTACGCCCTGATCCACTCCGAGGGCTACGTGAACATTCCGCTCGGAGGCCAATTCGCGGTGCGCGGATCGTGGTACACCGACAATCGCAACGGCTACTACAGCAACGGCACCGGCAATGACCAAACCTACTCAGGGCGCATCAAAGTGTTGTGGAAGCCCGACGACGCACTCAGTCTCGTCCTTCAGGGCCAGCACACCTACCAAAACCAGCTTCCAGGCCAAGCCGAATTGCTGGATACGGTCACCAACGCCGCGGGGGAGACGGTCAGCGGCAAATTTGCCTCCAATCCCTGGACTGCCTCCCCCGGCGCCGTCGCCGGAGCCAGCCCGCTTACGACGAATTCCGTGCAAGGCAAAGCGATCTATAATTTCGGCTATGGCGTGTTGACGGCGATCCCCTATTGGGCCCGCAACAACACCAGTTCCAGCTCGTTTAACGGCACCGGTGCCCAAGTCAGCCAGGGCTATGCTTTCAACACCAACCAGACCGCTTCGATCGAAGCCCGCGTCGATTCAGAAGATAGCTCGCCGATCTATTGGCAGCTCGGCGTCTATGATCTTTATTCCTCCACCCCGGTAAACTCGATGTATCAGGTCAACCTCTCAGGCGTGAGTGCCGGCCCTCCGCCGCCTCCGGGTTCGCCCACGTACTACATCAACAATCAGATCGCGAACTACGGCGACGCCTACTCGACCGCCGTGTTCACCCAGACCAGCGTGCCGCTGTGGTTTGACAATGACATCAAAATCAACGGCGGCGTGCGCTGGCAGGATGACCGCACCTCAAAAAGCGACGGACTTTACGGCATCACCAATCAAGCTCAGGCCTACAGCCTTTGCCCGAGCGGCGGCACGCTGTCCTGCGCCGAGACGGCACTGCTCGACAACACGGTGAATTACGGCGAGCACTGGCACAATATTTCCTGGAAGGGCGGCGCCGAATGGCAAGCAACGCCCGATGCGCTGCTCTATGGCAACGTCGGCACCGGCTATGCGCCCGGCACCTCGTTCGACCTCGGCCAAGGCAAAGGCCCGGGCGGCGGCAGCCTGGTGAGCAACACCCCCTCGCAAGTGCTGATCCAATATTCGATCGGCGCGAAGACCCGATGGTTCGACAATACACTGCAACTCAACGCCGAAGCCTACATCACCAACTACTACGTCTACAACGCCAGCCTTGGCATTCCCGGGGTGGGCAATGTGCCGGCCACGCTGGTTAACTCCGCCTACAATAACGGCTTCGACGCCGACCTCACCTACCTTATCGCCCCCGACGACCGGTTCGGGCTGCAAGCCGGCTATAACGACTCCAGTTTTGGCACCGTGCCGATAAGCGCCGTGGCTAAAGAATATGCGCCCTACGCCGCGGAAGTCGCCGCGGGCCTATCCGGCCACGCGTTCCAGTTCGCGCCGAGATGGACCATCGAGCCCTCCTACCAGCACACCTTTCCGCTCAACGACGGCTCAGACCTCACTTTCCGCGTCAACACTCAGTGGCAAACCAGGCAATACGCCGACTACAATGAAAACCCCGCCGGCGAGAACCCGGATCATACCGAGACCAACGTATATCTGACCTTTGCCAGCGCAAATGGTCTCTGGGGGGTTTCGGTCTACGGCAAAAACCTCGAGAACTTCCCCTCGATCACCTCATTCAACCAACCTGGCCCGGGACAAACCGTCGCAACGTTGACCCTCGGCGATCCGCGCACGTTTGGCGCGTCGTTCAACGTCAAGTACTAGAAGGCAAGAAGTCTTCTTTTTGTGAACAAAAAGAAGCAAAAAAACTTGGTGACGATGGGGTGCCCCAATCCATGGCCGGCGCGCTCCAGCAGCAAAAGTTTTTTGCTTCTTTTTTTCAAAAAAGATGCTTCTTCCCTTCCCTTACCTCGCCGATTTCGGATCCAGAATGGCGCGGGTATGCTGACGCAGCGTCGTTTTCAGCATCTCCAATCTCTCGCCATGAAAATCCGGCCACCCGAGCGTCGCGAGCGTATTATCCCGCGAAAGATGGAACGGGGTCAGTTGGCCCAGAATGGCCGTCGTCCTTAGCTTCGTCAGCGCATCCGTGGCCGGACAGCCAGTAGCCAGACCGACCAGACGGTCGCATTTGGCGTGGAGTTTACCGGCCAGATTCTGCTTGCGCGCCTCGTAGCTCTGGCCGCTCCATCCTTCACCGACGCCGCGTGCAATGAACCGCGACCAACCCTCCAACTGCGCGGCACCGAACAGGTAATCGGCCAGCGTATCCATGATATCGCACAGGGCATCCGCCATTTTGCCCGGCGGATCGCCCGGCTCGACCGCGTCCGCCGCCGCGTAGACGGGTTCGAGCGCGCGCGCCAGGTGGGCTGCGATATACTCGAAGCAGGCCAGGTGAAGCCCTTCCTTGCCATTGAAGTAATACTGCAACGCCGGCGGATTGACGCCGGCATCGCGCGCGATCTGGCGCGTCGAGGCCTGCTCGTAACCCTGCTCGCCGAACACTTTGAGCGCTGCTTCAATGATCTTCACCCGCTTCAGGTCGCCCCGCGCGTAGCCGCCCGCTGGTGGTCTTCGGCGCGGCCCTGTGTGCTCCTCCATTCCGGTGCTCCGCCTACTCAATGTATTTCGTTTGACATACTTTTGGCGGGATGCAAAGTAATCCGGTTGGAACACTTTGAGGATCGCTCACGTGCCAGATGTGAATTCCGCGGCAGCCGAAAATCCAACGCTAGGTGCCGGCGCTACCTCACAGCCGGCGCCGAAACAATCGATTCTTGGCCGCCGGATTGCCTGGCTGGTGTTTTTGGCGATGGTAGTGGCGGCGCTTGCTTATACCTTTCATTGGTGGACGGTGAGCCGCTTCCTGCAAAGCACCAACGATGCCTATCTCGCCGCGGATGACGTGGCGGCAGCACCAAGGGTCTCGGGCTACGTGACCGAGGTGCTGGTTCGGGACAATCAGTGGGTGCGGGCCGGCCAGCCGCTGGTGCGCATCGACCCGGTGAATTACCGCGCTGTCCTTGCGCAAGACCGTGCCACCGCCGACGCCAGGCAGGCAGACATCGTCGCCGCCCAGGCACAAATCCAGCAACAACTCTCGCAAGTCGAGGAGGCCAAGGCCAAGCTGGCCGGCTCGGAGCAGAATGCGCGTTACGCGGCCCAGTTGGCCGGGCGTTACCGCGGCCTCAGCTCAAGCGGCGCCGAATCCGCGCAGGAACTCTCCCAGGCGGTGAACAACAGCGACCAGGCGGAAGCGACCGCCCGGATCGACGCGGCCGCACTTGCGGCGGCGGAGCGCCAGACCGAAACCCTGAAGGCGCAACTTGGCCAAGCCTATGCCCAGGCCGAGGCGGCTCAGGCAACCGAAACCGGTGCTGCTCTCGACGTGGACAACACGTTGATCCGCGCCAGCATTACGGGAAGGGTCGGTGACCGAACGGTGCAGGTCGGTCAGTTCGTCACCCCCGGCTCGCGGTTGCTTTCGATCGTGCCGGTCCAGGACATCTATGTCGTGGCCAACTTCAAGGAAACCCAGATCGACGCGATGCAAGCCGGCCAGTCGGCCCGCATCAGCGTCGATGCGCTCGACGGCCGCGTGTTGCACGGCATGGTCGATAGTTTCGCGCCCGGCACGGGCTCTCAATTCGCCCTGCTGCCGCCGGAAAACGCGACCGGCAACTTCATCAAGATCGTACAGCGCGTGCCGGTGCGGTTCCGGATCGAGACCGATGACGCGACCAAGGCGCGGCTGTTGCCGGGTCTGTCGGTCACCGTTGAGGTCGATACCCGCGGCGCCAGTACCCAAGGCGACCACTGATGCCCACGACCCCGGAGCGCGCCAGCACCGCGGACTGGATCGCGGTGCTCGCCGGCGCCCTCGGCGCGCTGATGGCCACGCTCGACATTTCGATCACCAATTCCGCCCTGCCCCAAATCCAAGGCGAGATCGGCGCGACCGGCACTGAAGGCACCTGGATCGGAACCGGCTACCTGGTGTCCGAGGTAGTCGCCATCTCGCTGTCGGCCTGGCTCGCGCGTGTGCTGGGCCTGCGCACGCTCCTATTGGGCTGTGCCATTCTATTCACCCTGTTCTCGGGCGTCTGCGGCCTGTCGCACGATCTCTCCACCATGATCATCGGCCGGGTGGGCCAGGGGTTCACCGGCGGCGCGCTCATCCCCACCGCCCAGACCATCATCCGGACGCGGCTGCCGGCGTCGCAGTTTTCGCTTGGCATGGCCATATTCGGTCTGATCGTGCTGATCGGACCGCTGCTCGGCCCACTGGTGGGCGGCTGGTTGACCGAAAACGTAAGCTGGCAGTGGTGCTTCTTCGTCAACCTGCCGGTCTCCGTCGTTCTCATAGCGCTGTTATTGCTCGGCTTGCCGCATCAGCCAGGCCGGCCGGAGCTCTTTTTCGACGCCGATTGGGCGGGCATCGTCGGACTCGCGACTTTTCTCAGCGGTTTTACCGTGGTGTTGGAAGAAGGGCAGCGCGAACGCTGGTTCGACTCCGAGCTGATCTGCTGGCTCACCGCGGCATCGCTGGCGGGCCTGGTGCTGCTATTGGCGGGGCAGGCGGTCGCAAAGAAGCCCGTAATCAAGCTTCGTCTGCTGCTGAATGCGAGTTATGCCGGAGTGATTGTCATCGTGGTCGCGGTCGGCGCCTGCTTGTACGGCATTCTATATGTGCTGCCGCAGTTCCTCTCCGGTATATCAGGCTATAATGCCGAGCAATCCGGGCGGATTCTGTTCATCTCGGGCGTTCCGGCGTTCTTGTTGATGCCGCTCCTGCCACGATTGCTCCGCGGCGGGAGAATCCGCCTGCTGACGGCTTGCGGTTTGCTCTGCTTCGCCGCCAGTTGTTTCGTGGATATCCATCTTACGCCCTTGAGCTCCGGCGGCGATTTCGTCGGGTCACAGCTTCTCCGCGGGCTCGGCATGGTGCTGGCGATGATGCCGCTGAACCAGGCCTCCGTCGGCACGGTCAGCCGGGAAGATGTCGCGGATGCCGCCGGCCTCTACAACATGGCGCGCAATCTCGGAGGCTCATTCGGCTTGGCGATGCTCGGCGTCTTCATCGATCGCCGAACCCAGTTGCACTACGAGGATATTCGCGAGACCCTCACCGCCAATTCGCCCCTGGGCCAGGACCGGATTGCCGGCATGGCGGCAAGCTTCCTGCAATCCAGTGGCGATGCCGCCTACGCCCGCATGCAGGCGCTGCGTCAGCTTTCCAATCAGATTTATCAACAGGCACTGGTGATGACCTACTCGGAATGCTTTTGGGTCCTCGGTATCGCCATGCTTGCGTGTTTGCCGCTCCTCCTGGTGCTCAGGGCGCCGCGGAAGGTTTAAGGTTAACGGGAGAAGTCTTCTTTTTGTGAACAAAAACAAGCAAAAAAACTGGTAGTGGGTCCGTTTGAAGTCTGTACCGTCCCGCTCCCCCACCCGGCCACCCATCAATCATACTGTCGTGGGTGGCCGGGTGGGGGAGCGGGAGGGTACAGACTTCAAACGGACCCACTACAAACTTTGTCACTAAGGGGTGCCACCGATCCGTGACCGGCGCGCTCCATTGGCAAAAGTTTTTTGCTTCTTTTTTTCAAAAAAGATGCTTCCTCCCTCGCCTCACTTCGCCTCCGGTGGCACATAGTGCACCATTATCTCGGGGGTAAACGTCATGTCTCAACTCAAAGACAAAGTCATCATCATCACCGGCGCTGCCGGCGGCATCGGCAATAGCGCCGCCCAGCTGATGGCGTCGCGTGGGGCCAAGCTGGTGCTCGCCGATGTGGTGCTGGAACCCGCCCAGGGCTTGGCCGCCGAACTCCGTGGTGGGGGCGTCGAGGCGATCGCGGTCGAACTTGATCTGGCGGTCGAGGAATCCTGCAAGAACCTGATCGACGCCACGATTGCCGCCTTCGGCCGGGTTGATGTCCTGTGCAACAACGCCGCCGCCCTGTCGGGCGAGATGGCGCTGGGCGACAGCGACGTGGAACGCATGCCGATCCATATCTGGGACAAGGCATTCGCGGTGAATTGCCGCGGCACGTTCCTCACCTGCCACTTCGCGCTGCCGCACATGGTGGCGCAGGGCGGGGGATCGATCATCAACACCACGTCGAACCTGATGTTGCAGGGTCAGGTGATCCAGGCGGCCTATTCGTCGTCGAAATCGGCGGTGCTGCAACTGACGCGGGCGATCGCAACCTCCCACGGCCGGCGGGGTATTCGCGCCAATTGCGTGTCGCCCGGCCTTACCATGTCGCGTTCGGCGCGCACCCACATGCCCGCACGCCTGATGGAAATCGTCGAGTCCGAAACCCTCACCCCGTTCATGGCCGAGCCGATCGATATCGCGTACCTGATGGCGTTCCTGGCCTCGGATGAAAGCCGCAACATCACCGGCCAGAACCTGGTGAGCGACGGCGGCACGTCCGCGCATGTGCCGGGCTTCGCCGGCTTCCGGCCCTTTTTCCAAGGCGAATGATCATGACAACATCCGAGGGAGCAGGCGGCCGCGTTGTTCTCACCGGCGCCGGCGGGTTCGTCGGTCAGCACCTGCTGCGCAAACTGCTGGCGGACGGCAAAATCGGCGAAAACGGCGCCCCGATCACGTCGCTGGTGCTGGTCGATATCGCGCTCAAGGACATCCCCGACGATCCGCGAGTGCGCACCGTGGTCGGCAACCTCACCGAGGCGGCGACGCTCAAATCCGCGATCGAGGGCGGTGTCGACGTGCTGTTTCACCTGGCGTCGATCCCCGGCGGCCTCGCCGAACGCAATTACGAGCTCAGCCGCGCAGTGAATGTGGACAGCGTGTTCGCTCTGCTGGAGGCAGTCCGCGACAAGGACGCCAAGCCGCGCGTGGTCTTTACCAGCACCATCGCCGTCTACGGCGCGCCGATGCCCGACCATGTCGATGATCTCACGCCGCTCGAGCCGACACTCACCTACGGTGTGCACAAGCTGATCATGGAAGGCGTGGTGAGCGACTTCACCCGCAAAGGCTGGATCGACGGCCGCACGGTGCGGCTGCCGGGCATCGTCGCGCGCCCACGCGTGGCCTCAGGTCTGATGTCGGCGTTCCTGTCAGACATCTTCACCGTGCTGCGCGACGGCGAGAAATTCGTCTGCCCGGTATCAAACCAGGGCACCGAGTGGTTCCTGTCGGTGCCCGCGTGCGTCGAATGCCTGATCCACGCCGCCGCGATCGGCCCCGAAACCCTGCCGGCATGGCGTTCCTGGAACCTGCCGGCGCAACGCCTCAGCATCGGGGCGATCGTCGACGGAATTGCCGAGGTGGTCGGCAACCAGGTCTACGACCTGATTTCGTATGACCCCAATCCGGTGCTCGAGCGGCAGTTTTGCGCCAAACCGCCGTTCACCACCGCCATCGCGGACCGGCTCGGCTTTAAGCACGACGGCACCCCGGCGAACTTGGTTAGGAATGCATTGGCGGCGGCGGATCAGGGTTAGGATTGTATACTTACTAGCGGTGCTCCCAACGCCGGAATAGGGCAAATGGATACACGGAGGTAACGTCCCGCGCTTGCCTAGGCTTTCCTTGCCCTGTTATCTCTTGAAACCCATGTCCTCCTCCCCCGACCCTCTTTGGCATGAACTCAGTCTGCTGCGCGCCGAATTGGATCGCGTCGACAATGCGATTCACGATTTGCTGATCGAGCGCGCGAACGTGATTGGCCGGGTGGCTGGGTTGCGGGCGCAGGGCAAGGCGGCGTTGCGGCCGGGACGGGAGGCTTCGATCATCGCGCGCCTGCTGTCGCGCAATCACGGCGCGCTGCCGGCGTCCGCGATCCCGCGGATCTGGCGCGAAATCCTCGCCAGTTCGCTCGCGATGCAAACCGATTTCGCCGTCGCGGTCGCCGCTCCCGGTCTGGCGCCGCTGGCACGCGAACATTTCGGCGCACTCACACCGGTGCGCTCGCATTCCGGTCTCGCCGCAGCTCTGGACGATCTGCGCCAAGGCCGGGTGACCGTTGCTCTGGTGCCCTGGCCGGGAACGCTCGACCCCACGCTGCTCAAAGGTCTGTTCGTGGTCGCGCGCCTGCCGTTCTGGCGCCCCCGCAGCGAGGGCACTCCGTCCGGCGAAGCACTGGTGATCGCGGCCACCGCGCCGGATCCCAGCGGAAATGATTGTTCCGTGGTCGCAATCGATGCCACCATGGAAGAAGTCGAAGGCTTTCTAACCCCGGACGACCCGCGCCTCGCGGCACTGGGGCCGGACGCCGTGCTTCTCGGCGCCTACGCCGTGCCGTTGTCCGGAGATTTATGATGAGCCCGCGCCCACGCCCTGAGATACTTACGATCGCGCCCTATGTCGGCGGGGTGTCCAAACTTCCGGGCTTCGACCACGCAATCAAGCTCTCGTCGAACGAGGGCGCGTTTGGCGTACCGCCCGGCGTGCTGGCGGCGCTCGCCAAGGTTGGGCCGCACACCCATCGCTACCCCGAAGGCAGCGCTGCTTTGCTGCGCGCGGCGATCGGCCGGCGGTTCGATCTCGATCCGGCTCAGATCGTGTGCGGCGCCGGTTCGGACGATCTGATCTATCAGCTTTGCCTGGCCTACGGCGGCGCCGGCACCGAGCTTATCATGACCGAGCACGGTTTCTCGATTTACCAGATCGCCGGCATTTACGCGGGGTCGCTGGTGATCAAGGTGCCCGAACGCGAGCTTACCACCGATGTCGATGCGATCCTGGACGCGGTGTCGGCCGCCACTACGCTGGTGTTCCTCGCCAACCCGAACAATCCCACCGGCAGCATGGTGAGTGCGTCCGAACTCGACCGGTTGCGCCGGGGACTGCCCGGCAATGTGCTGCTGGTGCTGGATTCCGCCTATGCCGAGTATGTCGATCGTCCGGATTACGATCCTGGCGTGGATCTGGTTTTGCGCAACGACAATGTGGTGATGACCCGGACGTTCAGCAAAATCTACGGCATGGGCGGGCTGCGGCTGGGGTGGTGCTATGCCCCGCCGGCGGTAGTCGATGTGCTGAACCGGGTGCGCAGCCCGTTCAACTGCTCGGTGGTGGCGCAAGCCGCGGGGATTGCGGCCTTGGATGAGACCGGCTGGGTCGAGCGCTCCCGCGCTCACAACACCGAATGGCGGGCCTGGCTTGCCGATCGGATCGGCGGCATGGGGCTGAGAGTCTGGCCCAGCGAGGCTAATTTCGTGCTGGTCGATTTCGGTTTTGCCGAGGTTGCCCGCGCAGTCGACGGCTATTTGCGGGCTCACGGCCTGATCGTGCGCGGTGTGGCGTCGTATGGCTTGCCGCATTGCCTGCGCATCACCGTCGGCACCGAAGAAGAGTGCCGGGCGGTCGTGGATGCGTTGGCCGGGTGGCGGGATCAGGCCGGTGGCTGAACCGATTTTTAAGCGGATGGCGCTGATCGGCATTGGCCTGATCGGCAGTTCGCTGGCCCGGCGCGCGCGGGAATTCGGCGATCTGGCGGGCGAAGTGGTGGCCAATGCGCGCAGCGCGGCGACGCTCGATCGGGTAGTGGAGCTCGGCATCGCCGATCGGGTCGAACTCGATCCGGCCCTCGCGGTGGAAGGCGCCGACCTGGTGATCCTGTGCGCGCCGGTCGGAACCTACGCTGATTTGGCGGCGAAAATCGCCCCGAACCTGGCGCCGGGTGTGATAGTTACCGATGTGGGTTCGACCAAGGTCTCGGTGATCCGGGACGTCGGCCCGGTGCTTCCGGCGCACACCCATTTCGTCCCGGCGCATCCGCTCGCCGGCACCGAGTTCTCCGGGCCGGACGCAGGGTTTAGCACGCTTTTTGAGGGTCGCTGGACCATTCTTACGCCGCCGCCGGGGACGGATGAGCGCGCGGTGGCACGGTTGCGGCTGTTCTGGGAGCGCTGCGGAGCGCAGGTCGCGATCATGAACGCACCGCATCATGACCGGGTGCTGGCGATCGTGAGCCACCTGCCGCACCTGCTGGCGTTTACCATCTGCGGCACGGCGGACGATTTGGCGAACGAGACCCGCGATGAGGTTTTGCAGTTCGCGGCGTCAGGATTCCGGGACTTCACCCGGATCGCGGCGTCGGATCCGGTGATGTGGCGGGATATTTTCATGAATAACCGCGAGGCGCTGCTGGAAATGCTGGCGCGATTTACCGAGGACGCACAGGCAATGGCCCGCGCGGTCCGCTGGGGCGACGCGGATTATGTCGTGGATAAGATCAACCGCTGCCGGTCGATCAGGAAAAGCCTGATCGAAATCAAACAGGCGTAGGCAGAAGAATCTTCTTTTTGTGAACAAAAAGAAGCAAAAAGACTTTACCAATTAGGAAGAAAAGTTTTTTGCTTTTTCGTCCTAATGCACGCGCGCGACGCCGCTGCCCCGAATATGAGTAAATCCGGCGCCGCCACTGTGACTGAAGTGGCCCCCGTGATCGAGGTGCCAGTGCCGTCCGCGATCTTGGTACCAAAATCCGCCACCACCCCAATAGCCGTCTACGAACGGGCCATAGTACCCGTCATAGTAGCCGTCGTAGTATCCGTAGGTTGGGTACCCGGCGCTCGGCCCGTAATAACAGCCAGCCAGACTAATCAGGATGGCTAAAGCCGGGATTGAGAGGATGCGCATGATCCGCCTCCGTGTTGTTTCTCACACTGTATTATAACGTTGTAACAATACGTTAGTTGCCTGCGCGAGGCTGCAATGCGCGGTGTGCCGATCTGGCGCCGCGGCTTGATGCAAGTTTGGAAGATGATACGTTATATCATAACGAAATACTTGCGTCGAACCCATGTTATAATATAACATTCCCTCATCTCGATGGGGTGGAGCATGAAGGCTACCGGAGAAGGGTTCTGCGCTGGCAGGCCGGCGAGCGTACTGAATGGGTCGCTGGGTGTGGCCCTGATTTTCGTCTCGATCGGACCCGCCGATGCGGCCTCATCAGCCGGCCGAGCGACGCCCCGTGCGGTGGACGTGCAGGAAATCATCGTCACCGCGAAAAAACTCGCAAAAGCGCGCGAACATATCGAAACTCGGATCGGCGCCTCGACTTATACGCTGACGAGCCAGGCAATCCGAGACCAGCCCGGCGGCGAGGATATTCCGCTCAACCAGACGTTGTTGCAAACGCCCGGGGTTTCACAGGACTCGTTCGGTCAAATTCATCTGCGCAACGATCACGCCAACATCCAGTACCGGATTGACGGCGTAATCCTGCCCGAGGGCATCAGCTTCTTTGGCCAAAGCCTGACTTCGCGCTTCGCCGCTTCGATCGATCTCATCACCGGCTCGCTGCCCGCGCAATATGGGTTGGTCACCACAGGTATTGTCGACATAAAAACCAAGTCGGGTGCGTTCGAGCCGGGCGGCTCTGCGGGGATCTATGGCGGCGCCCACAGTTGGATCGAACCGAGCGCCGAATATGCCGGCGCCGAAGGCAGTTTCAACTACTATGTCGCCGGCGATTATCTACGAAACGGCATCGGCATCGAAAACCCCACGCGGTCGGTCAATCCGCTGCATGACGCGACCGAACAAGGTCACGGGTTTGCCTACCTTGAGGATATCATCGATCCCACCAGCAACATCAGCGCAATCCTGGGTCTTTATCAGGGCGATTTCCAGATCCCGGATAATCCAGGTCAAGCTCCGGTATTCCAGTATGGCGCCCAAACCTACTTCGATTCGGCGCAACTTAACGAACACCAGGCCGAGACCAGCGATTATGGCTTACTGTCGTATTTGAAGTCGGAGGACGATTTCGACTTCCAGGCTTCCGCCTTCGAACGTTACAGCCACCTCGCGTACTCCCCCGACATTGTTGGCGACTTGATGTTCTACGGGCTGGCGCAAAACGCGGTTCGATCTGACGTCGCCGAAGGGATCCAAGCAGACGGCACCGATCACGCCGGAGACAGCCACACGCTGCGCTACGGCGTGCTGGTCACCGCCGAGCGTGCGACGTCGAGCACCAGTTCTTTGGTATTCCCGTGTCTGGTGGCGGGCTGCGCCAGCGTCGGCACCAGCCCGGTGCTGATAGCCGATCAGGGGAATGAAACCGGCCTTACCTACAGTGCTTATCTGCAGGACGAGTGGCAACTTACGCCTGCGCTGACGCTGAATTACGGTGCACGCTTCGATGTGCTCAACGCTTATACCGATGCCGAACAACTGAGCCCGCGCGTTAATCTGGTATGGCAACCCGACGCCGCGACCGCCTTCCACGCCGGTTATTCGCGCTATTTCACGCCGCCGGCGATGGAGCTGATATCCGGCGACTCGATCGCCAAGTTCGCAGGCACGACCGGCTACCCCGTGGGCTATACGCCCGTGGCACCACCCCTCGATGGTCCGATCCTGCCCGAACGTTCGAATTATTTCGACGCCGGCGCCAATCGAGTTTTCCTTCCGGGCCTAAGGCTGGGCGTCGACGGATATCTGAAACTCGCGCGGGACCTAATAGATGAAGGCCAGTTCGGGGCGCCGATCATTCTCTCGGTGTTCAATTACGCCCATGCCAACGTTCTCGGAGCCGAGTTCACCGGCAGCTACGATCTAGGCAATTGGTCCGCCTATGGCAATTTTTCGGTTGGCCGCGAGCGCGCCACCCAGGTCGCATCACAGCAATTCAACTTTACGCCCGCGCAACTCGCCTACATCGCGGGTAATTATATCTATACCGATCACAGCCAATGGTACACCGCGTCGGCTGGGGTTTCGTACAACTGGCGCGGGACCCGGTTCGCCAGCGATCTCATCTACGGATCGGGCCTCCGCGAGGCTAGCGGCGATATTCCCAACGGGGGCGCAGTCGCGCCCTATACGCAAGTGAATTTCGATGTTTCCCATCGGTTTACAAACATGCTTGGCGCTCCGCTGGAGGTCAGCCTCGATCTCATCAACGCCTTCGGTAGGGTCTATGAAATCCGCTCCGGCACCGGAGTGGGCGTGTTCGCGCCACAATATGGGCCACGCCGGGCAGCATATGCGGGAGTGAGAGAATTTTTCTGAAGAAAAACGGGAAGGAAAGTCTTCTTTTTGTGAACAAAAAGAAGCAAAAAAACTTTGTCACTTAGGGGTGCAACTGGTCTGCAGGCTGTGTGCTCCGAGCCATTCGAACAAAAGTTTTTTGCTTCCTTTTTTCAAAAAAGATGCTTCCTTCCCTCCACCTATTCCTTTCGCTTATTATCCCCCGAGACAGAATCCGCGATTGCGGCTGCACCCGCCGCCGCGCATGTTTGATCGAGGTCGCCATTTCTGGCGCCGCTAACCCCGATGGCACCGACAACTTCGTGGCCCGCCCACAGCGGCACTGCACCGGGCAGTGTCGACATGTTCGGCTTGAGC
>Ga0302314_10012802_pt1 | contig 14472 bp, 13 predicted proteins | sample III_Palsa_N2_3_FD_200533 | JGI IMG/M metagenome (GOLD analysis project Ga0302314, IMG submission 200533) | Peat permafrost microbial communities from Stordalen Mire near Abisko, Sweden - III_Palsa_N2_3 | ecosystem: Environmental > Terrestrial > Soil > Palsa > Peat permafrost | place: Sweden... | reverse complement strand
GGGCATCGGAGTGGTCCTTCTCTACGGTGCCCGGATCGAGGTGCCCTGGCTGGTCGTTGCCTCTTGCGCGCTGGGGACGATCGGACTGGCCGCCACCGGGACGCTGTACGGCGCCCTGTCGTCGGGACTGCGGGTCCGCGAGACGCTCCTGCCGTTCCTGCTCCTCCCCATCGTCGCCCCGGTGCTGCTGGCCGGCACCCGAATCTGGCAGGCGGCCATGGCCGGGGGCTCTCCGTCGGACGGCACCGAGTGGCTCCGGCTCCTGGTCGTGTTCGACGCCGTCTACCTGGCGGTCGGCGTGATCCTGTTCGGTCCCATCCAGGAGACGGCATGAGCGGTTCCGCGTCCTTCGACTCCTTCTCCGGGCGACCATCGGTGACCGCGCCCGCCATCGCGCCCACCCCGCCGCCGGTGCAGTCCGCCCGGGCGCGGATGACCGAGCGGATCATCGGAGTACTGGCCCTGGTCGGGACGGCCTTCACCGTGTGGCTCGGACTGTGGGTCACCCCGCCCGACAAGTTCCAGGGAAACCTGGTCCGCCTGGTCTACATCCACCCCGGTGTCGCCTGGGTGGCCCTCTACGCCGCCTTCGGTCTGGCCACCGTGTCCAGCCTCTTCTACCTGTGGCCCCGGACGCGTTCGCTGTTCTGGGACCGCCTGGCCGCAGCCAGCGTCGAAGTGGGCGTGGTCTTCAACGTCTGCACGTTGATTTCCGGCTCCATCTGGGGCAAGCCCACATGGGGTGTGTGGTGGGCGTGGGACGCCCGGCTCACCCTCACCGCGGTCCTCCTCGTCCTCTACCTCGGCTACATGGCCCTGCGCCGGCTGCCGGCTGAGCCGGAGGTCAGGGCCCGACGGAGCGCCTTCGTGGCTCTGTTCGCCGCCATCGACATCCCCCTGGTGCACTTCTCCGTCGACTGGTGGAACACGCTCCACCAGGGTGCCACCGTGCTCAACGCCAACCTGACCTCCAAAATCCACGGATCGATGGCCTGGACCCTGCTGCTCGGCTTCGTTTCCCTGACGTTGGTGTTCGTATGGATGCTGCTGGTTCGGTACCGGATCGGGGTGCTCGAGGACTGGCTGGACACCAACCAGCTCGATCTCGCCCTGGCCGAACGGCAGTCGGAGGGAACGGACCGCGAGCCCGGTCCTGGTGACGGGTCCGCGCCCGTGCGGGTGGGTGTGTCCTGATGCGTTACGTGGACGCCGGTTACGTGGTCGTACTCAGCATCCTGTTCCTGTACGGAGTGCAGCTGGCGTGGCGCCGTCGCCGCCTGGCCCGTGCGGTGTCACGGGCAGTTTCAGGCTCCGATGGCACCCCTTCGGAACCGTCGGTGATCGGGAGGTCGTCGTGACCACCGCGCCCCCGGCGGCGCCGGGCCTCGCCGACGGCATCCCCAACGCCGGGCCGCCGCAACCGGGCCCGTCACCGGCGCGGAGCCGCAGGCGCTATCCGGTGCGCTACCTGGTGGTGGGACTGGTACTGGTGGGGGCGTTGGTCTTCCTCCTGGTCGAGGGCCTCGGCTCGGCGCTCGATTTCTATCTCCCGGCCAATCAGGCGGTGGCCCAGAGGGCAACGCTCGGTGGAAAGACGTTCAATCTGGAGGGCGTGGTCGAGCCCGGATCGATCCACTCCACGCAATCAGGAGTCGACTTCGTCGTCACCTCGGGCTCCACCCACCTCGCCGTCTACAACACGGGCAGTCCGCCCCAGCTGTTCCAGCCGGACATCCCGGTCATCGCCGTGGGCCACTTCTCCGGCAACGGGTTCGTCTCCGACCAGATCATGGTCAAGCATTCGGCGACCTACATCGCCGAGTACCCGTCGCGGGTGACCGCTCCCAACGGAACCAAGCGGTGACGGCCCGAGCGCGCTCACCGCGCCCCATCCGCCGGTGAACGGGACCCTCGGGCACATCGGCGTCCTGCTCGGGTTCACCGCCGCGGTGGTGGGCATGGTCGTGATCGTGGTGGGGCTCGCCCGCGGTCGTACCGAGACGCTGCGCCGCGCCCGGGTGTACGCGCCTCTGATCCTGCTCGGTGGGGTGGTGGCGGTGGCCGCCATGCAACGGGCACTGATCACCCACGACTTCTCCCTCACCTACGTGGCCGACAACAACAGCCGCTCGACTCCGCTGCTGTACTCGATCACCGGGATGTGGTCGGCACTGGCCGGCTCGATACTCCTATGGGGAATCGTCCTGGGCGGCTACACCACGGCCATGGTGTGGCGCTTCCGGGCCCGGGCCGGCGACCAACTGGTGGCCTGGGCCACCTTGGTGATGTACGCGGTGTCGGCGTTCTTCTTCGCCCTGATGCTGGGGCCGGCCGACCCGTTCACCCACGTGTCCGGAGCGATCCCGGCCAACGGCCTCGGGCCCAACGTGCTCCTCCAGGACAACCCGCTGGTGCTGTTCCACCCCCCGATGCTCTACCTCGGGTTCGTCGGCTTCACCCTCCCCTTCGCCTTCGCCGTCGCTTCGCTGATCACCGGGCGGGTCGACGAGGACTGGCAGGGGGAGACCCGACGGTGGACTCTGTTCGCCTGGACGTTCCTCACCGTGGGCATCGTGCTCGGAGCGTGGTGGTCGTACCAGGTACTGGGCTGGGGCGGCTTCTGGGCCTGGGACCCGGTGGAGAACGCCTCGTTGCTGCCGTGGTTGGTCGGCACCGCCTATCTCCACTCGGTGATGGTCCAGCAGCGCCGCGGCCTCCTGCGGGTCTGGAACCTCTCGCTGGTCATCGCCACCTTCAGCCTGACCATCCTCGGTACCTTCCTCACCCGGTCGGGGGTCATCCAATCGGTGCACGCCTTCTCCACCTCGACCATCGGCCCGCTCCTGCTCGGCTTCTTCGGCCTGGTGCTGGCGGTGGGGGTCGGGCTGATCGCCTGGCGGGGGGACCGATTGCGATCGCCGGGTGGCATCGACTCGATGGTCAGCCGCGAGGGGGCCTTCCTGGCCAACAACCTGTTGTTCGTCCTCTTCACCTTCATCGTCCTGCTCGGAACCGTCTTCCCCCTTCTCTACGAGGCGCTCAACAGCGGTGCCCAGGTAGCCGTCGGCGCGCCGTATTTCAACCGACTGGTCATCCCGCTCGGGCTGGCGTTGCTCTTCTTGATGGCCGTGGCCCCGGCACTCCCGTGGCGCAAGTCCTCGTCCGAGGTCATGCAGGCCCGCCTGGCGGTTCCGGCCTCGCTCGGGGTGCTGGTGGTGGTGGCCTGTGTGCTGGGTGGCATCCACGGGATCGAACCCCTGCTCGCCTTCGGCCTCGGGGCGTTCGCCGCCGCTTCTGCCGGTCGGGCGCTGGTTCTGTCGGTGCGCGGCGCCTGGCGCGGTGCGCGGGCGGCCGGTATGGCGCCGGCCCGGGCCGCACTGGCCGGATGGCGGGGATTCGTGGGGCGGGCCAACGGGGGAATGGTCGTGCACATCGGCATCGTGATCATCGCCGTCGGGCTGGCCGGCGCCACGGCCTTCGGCCAACGGGGCACCGTGGTGCTGGTGCGCGGCGAGACCAGCTCCTTCGCCGGGCACACCGTCGAGTTCGTGGGCACCCGGCTCGTGCGGTCGCCCTCCCACATCAGCCAGGAGGCGCTGATCCGGGTGGACGGCGGTGCCGTCTTCACTCCGGCCATCAGCCAGTTCGGTACGGGCACCCAGGCGGTGGGCACACCGGCCATCGACTCCAGCGTGGCCTCCGACGTCTACCTGACCATCAACTCCATTCCCGACAATGGCGGGGCGTGGACCTTCGGCGTGGTGGTCCAGCCACTGGTGATGTGGCTGTGGATCGGTGGCGCGCTGGTCGTGGTGGGCTCGGTCCTGTCCGCCATTCCGGGCCGCCGACGTCGACCGACCGACCCGGTGTCGGCGCCGGTGACCGACGCCGCCTCTCCCGGTGAGCCCGGAATCTCGGGACCGGCACCGGACCGGACCTCTCCTGTCGCATCGGGATCGGTCGACCCGACGGTGACCGACGTTCCCGTGCCCAGCCGCGAGCCCGCGCCTGAACCGGAGCCCGAACCCCAGCCGGTGGGAGCGGGGGAGGCCCCGTGACCGCCCCCGTGGAGACCGACAATGCACCGGCCCCTGTCGACGCCGCCCCCGCAGCGGCGAGGACCGTCCACACCGCCCGGTGGGTGGGCATCGGTGTCCTGGTGATCGCCGCCGGTCTGGTCGCCGTACTCGCCACCCGGCCCCCGGCCGCAGTGGTCGAAGTCCAGAGTCCGCTGGTCGGCGCCCAGGCTCCACCCGTCCGTGGGGTGACGGTCGATGGTCGCCGCTACGCCCTGCCCCGTGCACCGGGGGTGTTCACCGTGGTCAACTTCTTCGCCGCCTGGTGCGTACCCTGCCAAGAGGAGGGACCCCAGCTCGTGGCGTTCAACTTCCAGAGCAAGCGGTCGGGCGACGCGCAGTTGGTGAGCGTGGTCTTCGACGACTCCGCCTCGGACGCCCGCTCATACCAGGCCACGCTGGGCGCCACCTGGCCGACGCTGGCCGACCCGGGTGGAAACCTGGCGCTCAGCTTTGGGGTCCGAGCCCCTCCGTCGACCTTCCTGATCGCGCCCGACGGACGGGTGGTGGCCTTCATCGAGGCCCCGGTCACGGCGGCTGACCTCGACTCGCTCATCGCCCGGGCCAAGGCGTCGGGAGCGTGAGCCGCCGGCACTTCCCGCTGTGGACGGTCCTGGGTGTGGTCCTCATCGCCGCCCTGGTGATCGGGAGTGGAGCCCTCTCCTCGTCGTCACCGACCGATGCGCAGCGGGCCGCCGCCATCGAGTCGGTCATCCGGTGCCCGAGCTGCGAGGACCTGACGGTGGCGGTGTCCAGTGCACCCACCGCGGTGACCGTGCGGTCCACCGTCACCCACCTGATCGACCAGGGATGGACCGATGCGCAGATCAAGCAGTACCTGGTCGCCCGCTACGGCTCGGCCATCGTGCTCGACCCTCCGACCAGCGGATGGTCGGCCCTGGTCTGGGTGCTGCCGATCGCCGGCGGGCTCGCCGCGGTCACCGTGCTGGTCGTGGTGTTGGTGGGTCGCCGCCGTCGGGACGACCGCGAACTCGACGCCGACGTGCGGAGTGGACCGGTGGACCCCGAGGTCCTGGAGGAGCGCCGGCGGTTCCTCAACCAGTCGCTGGCCGATGCCGACGCCGAGTTCCTGGCCGGAGATCTGAGCGATGCCGACTACCTGTCGCTTCGCCAACGCGACCTCGGCCGCCTGGCGGCACTGGGTCCGGTTGGAACTGCTCGACCAACGCCTGCCGGGGTGGGGGCCGCTTCCTCATCGATGGCGACCGGCACCGCCACCGCCACTGCTACCGCCACCGCCACCCTCACCCGGGACGAGCAGAGTGGCGAAGCGGATACCGACCCGGATTCCGTTGCCGAGGAGCGAGTCGCACCCAAGCGCCGCCGCGGCCGCAACGCCTGGTTCCTGACCGCCGCCATCGGGTGCTTCGCCGCTGCGTTGATCGTCGCCATTCCCGTCTTCTCGTCGACCCGTCTGCCGGGCGAGACGGCCACCGGCTCGGTGAGCCTCAGCGGGACCCAGCAGTTGGTCCGGACGCTCGACCAGGCGGCTGCAGTCGAGAACCAGGGCAATCTGAAGTTGGCGTCACAGCTGTACCAATCAGTCCTCTCGGCCCACCCGGACAACGAGGTGGCCTTGGCTCAGCTCGGCTGGCTCGAATTCAGGATCGGCCAGCAGGGTGACAGCAACGCACTCATCGCCGACGCCCAGTCCCTACTCAATAAGGCGGTGGTCCTGGCTCCGGGCGACTACGCCGTCCACCTCTACCTCGGATCGATTCTCCTCGAGTTGAACGACAACGCCGTCGGAGCGGCCAACCAGTTCCGACTGTTCCTGGCTGACGACCCTCCTGCCGCGGTGGTCAGCCAGGCGGCGCCCACCATTCGATCCGCCTTCACCCAGGCGGGCCAACCGGTGCCTGCCGCAGTGCCTGTCGGCTGAGCAGCGTCTATCCAAACGGTGTCCATCCGAGCGACGTCCGCTCGAGTGGCGTCGGGCGGACTCCCGGGTCCCGGTGGGAATGCCCCGGTGGACGGGCCGCCCGCCGCTCCCGCGGTCAGGGAACCAGGACCACCTTGCCGGTGATGGACCGGTCGATGAGGGACTCCATGACCGCGGCCGCCTCCTCCAGTGGCCGGCTGGTCGGTGTCGTCGGGTGCAGGCGGCCGGTGGCCACCATGCCCATCAGCTCGTCGATGAGCGCCCGGTTGCCGAACGGGTCCTTGAACGTCCATCCGCCCCAGTCGACGCCGACCACGGTGCGGTTGTTGAGGAGGACCTGGTTGAGGGGGATCGAGGGGATCGGACCTGAAGCGAACCCGATCACGCAGTAGCGCCCGAGGTGGCGGGTGGCCCGGAGTGCCGGTTCGGCGTGGCGGCCGCCGACCGGGTCGACGATCACATCGACCCCGCCTCCGGACAGCTCCCTCGCCCTGAGCTTCAGGTCCTCCTCCTCGTAGCCGATGGTGGCCTCGGCCCCCATCGCCACCGCCGCTTCCAGCTTGTCCGCGGTGGACGCGGCTGCGATCACTCTGGCCCCGAGAGCGCGGGCCACGTCGACGGCGGCCAGGCCGATCCCGCCGCCGGCCCCCAGTACCAGCACCCACTCGCCGGGGGCGACCGAAGTCCGCTGGGTCAGGGTGAACAGCATGGTGCAGTAGCTCTGCATGAGGGCCGCCGCCGCGGCCAGGTCGAGGTTGTCGGGCACCGTGACCAGCGACAGCGCCGGTACCACCACCTGACCGGCGAATCCGCCGATCCCGCAGAAGACCAGGACCCGGTCGCCGGTCGACCATCCGGCCACACCCGGACCGACGGCAGAGATGACACCGGCCACCTCGCTCCCGGGCACGAAGGGGGTGGGTGGCTTCAGCTGGTACTTCCCCATGCAGATCAGCCCGTCGACGAAGTTCACTCCGGCGGCCGCCACGTCGACCACCACCATGCCCTCCCCGGGATCGGGGGTGGACCGCTCCTCGATGACCAGTGTCTCGAGGGGCCCGGACTCTGTGCAGACGACGGCGCGCATGGCGGCAAACCTAGCGTCCGACCGTCTTGTCACCTTTCAGCGGGCGAGGTCCCGGAGACGCCCGACGACCCCGGCGAATGCACCGGTGAATGCCTCGACGTCGTCGTCGGTGGTGGACCAGCCGACCGACAGGCGCAGTGAGCGCTCGCCGTCGACACCCATGGCCTCGAGCACCGGGGACGGCTCGAGTGACTCAGACGAGCACGACGACCCCGAGTGCACCGCCACTCCGGACTGGTCGAGGCCCAGCAGAACCGGTTCGGCCTCCACGCCGGCCACGCCCAGGCACAGGATGTGGGGCACCCGATCGACGGTGTCGCCGTAGGGGATGACGCCGTCGACCGAGGTGGCGGCGGCCAGCAACCGGTCGGTCCACTGTCGGGAGGCCGCCGCCTCGGTGGCGAGGCGTCCGGGGGCGGCCAGTGCAGCGGCGGCGGCACCGAAGCCGATTGCACCCATGACGTCCTCCAATCCGGCACGACGACCACGTTCCTGCTCGCCTCCGACGAGGAGCGGGTCGATCCGGAGGCCACGACGCAGCACCAGGGCACCGACTCCGGCCGGGCCTCCGAGTTTGTGGGACGAGACTGACACCAGATCGGCACCGCATTCCTCCATGTCGACGGGCACGTGACCGGCCGCGGCCACCGCGTCGACGTGGACAGGGATGCCGTGGTCTCGACAGAGGCCGACCACTCCGGACACGTCCTGGAGCGTGCCCACTTCGTGATTGGCGAACTGGCAGTGGACGAGCACTGGCGCGCCACCGTGCTCGACGACGGAACGGGCCAGGGCGTCGGCCACCGCGTCCGATCCGATCCGCCCTTGCCCGTCAACCGGGATCGTCACCACGGCGCCGTGGCGGGCCGAGGCGTCCCGCACGGCCGAGTGCTCGACGGCGGCACAGGCCACCGGTGCCCGAGACAGGCCGGGATCCGAATTGTGACCGGCGAGGACGCCCCATACGGCAGCATTGATCGCTTCGGTCCCACCCGAAGTCAGGACCACCTGTCGGGGCCGGACTCCGAACAGTGCGGCTACCTGGTCCCGCGCTTCCTCGAGGGCCGCCCGCACCATGCGCCCCTCGGTGTGGACCCGACCGGGGTCGGCGGTGATGCCCAGTGCATCCCACTCCGCCATGGCCGACCGGGCCTCGGGACGGAGCGGCGTGGTGGAAGCGTGGTCGAGGTAGTGGCGAGCCACAGTCGTTGGTCAGACCACGGCAGCGCAGGAGTCGTCGCCCTTGGCACGGGACGACGACAGGACCACCGGGACGACCGCCGGGTCGTCGCCACAGAGCCCGGCCAGCAGGCCCTTCACCATGCCCCGGTCGACGGCGCACAGCACCGGGTACTGCGATGCCGCGTCGCCGAAGGGGCAGTTGTCGGCAACCACCGCCGTGGTCGAGCCCTGGTCCTCGGCGTGGGCGGCGAAACCGTGCGCGGTGAGGGTGTCGGCGATGGCGTGCATGGCCGTGCGCAGTGAGCGCTGCCCGTCGCCCGGCGACATCTGCCCGGCGAGCTCCCGCCCGTACTCCTCGCCGACCCGCTCGGCCATACCCTCCGCGGCTTGGGGCCCGAGCATCTGGAGGGCTTCCTGGAGCAGGAGTACCAGCAGGTCGTCACGCCGGGTCAGGAGATCGAGGGTGGGGTCGTTGCCGATGGCCCGGAAGCGCTTGGAGGGGCGACCGGCTCCGTGGCCGGGGGTCCGTTCCATGGTGACTTCGACGTAGCCGCCGGCGGCCAGACGTTCGAGGTGGTGCCGGGCCACATTGGTGTGGAGCGAGAAGTGGGCGGCCACTTCGGAGGAAGTCGCCCCCGGATTGGACCGGACGAAGAGGTAGATCTCGCGCCGGGTCGGGTCGCCGAAGGCGGAGGTGACTGCGGTCACCGCCGCGGCGAACTGGCTGTCCGAGTCGGAGGTGGCAACGGCCGCGGGGCTGTCCGGGTCGGGCTGCACGTCCCCTAGTGTACCGGTGACGCCGATTTCCATTCAGGAGAACCCCCATGTCCATCGACGAGTCCCAGGTCGCAGCAGCGGTTGCGCACGTGGTCGACCCAGAGCTGCGCCGCCCGCTGGGGGAGTTGGGCATGGTCGGCGCCGTTCGGACGAGGCGCAAGAAGGCCACGGTCGAGCTCGCTCTGCCGGTGGCCAACTATCCCCAGGTGGACGAACTCGAATCACGGGTGCGTGCATCGGTCGCCGCCCTCGGCGGGGTCGACGAGGTCATCGTGGACACGGTCGTCATGGAAGAAGAACCGCGGGCCCGCCTCCGGATGTTGCTCCGTGGCGATGCCGTCGACGGCGGGGTCATGCACGCCGCCGACGATGCCGAATCGGCCGACGACGGCCACGGGCATGGCCACGATCACGGCCACGGCGGGGCGCTCGGCCACGAGGAGGGTCGGCCCAACAAGTTCATGGAGCCCCGCTCGAAGACACGGATCCTCGGCATCTCTTCGGGCAAGGGTGGAGTCGGCAAGTCCTCGGTCACGGTCAACCTGGCGGTCGCCCTGTCCCGGGCCGGCTACGACGTCGGCATCCTCGATGCCGACGTCTACGGGTTCTCGGTTCCGAAGATGCTGGGGGTGCGCACCGATCCACTGATCATCGGTGATCTGGTCGTGCCGCCGACGGCCAACGGTGTCCGCTGCCTGTCCATGGGGTTCTTCGTGGCCGACGACACCCCGGTCATCTGGAGAGGGCCGATGCTCCACAAGGCCCTCGAGCAGTTCCTGGTCGACGCCTACTGGGGCGAGCCGGACTTCCTGCTCATCGACATGCCCCCGGGCACCGGTGACGTGACCCTGTCGTTGGGTCAGTACCTGACCAAGACCGAGGTGTTCGTCGTCACCACGCCCCAGCCCGCCGCCCAACGGGTGGCCCAGCGGTCGGCCTATGCGGCCCGCAAGTTGAAGCTGGCCGTGCGCGGGGTGATCGAGAACATGAGTTGGTTCACCGGTGACGACGGAACCCGCTACGAACTGTTCGGCAGTGGTGGCGGCAAGCAGCTGTCCGAGGACCTGGGTGTGCCGCTCCTGGCCAAGGTGCCCCTGGTGCCGGCCCTGCGCGAGGGAGCCGACGAAGGTGTGCCCATCGTGGTGTCCGACCCTGACGGTGAGGCCGCCGCCGAGTTCGTCCGGCTGGCCGCTACCATCGCCGGCCTGGGGCCGGCCCGCGTCTACCGCCGGGAGCTGACCGTCAAGTAGGAGCCGGGCCGCGGACCGTCCCGGAGCTCATCCCCAACTCGAACGGGTGCGGGGCATGCCGCTCGAGCCGTCGGGGCCGGGGACGACGCCCAGCACCTGGTGGACGGAGATCCCGCCGTCGTCGAACCCGAGGGCCGATCCCGCCATGTACAGGCGCCAGATGTCGGCACGGGCCCGTCCGACCAGGGACACCGCCTCGTCCCAGTGGGCCTCGAGATTGGCCACCCAGCAGTGGAGGGTGCGCGAGTAGTGCTCGCGCAGCGACTCCACATCGCGCACCTCGAATCCGGCCCGCTGCATGGCCAGGAGGACCTGGCCGACATCGAGTAGCTCCCCGTCGGGGAACACGTAGCGGCCGATGAAGGTGCGGGATCCGAGCCGTGATCCGCCGGGCGAGGAGATGGCGTGGTTGAGCAGGCGTCCGGTCGGCACCAGCAGATTTCGCAGCGTGTCGAAGTACCGGGCCACCCGGGCGGCCCCCACATGTTCGAACATTCCGATCGAGGAGATGGCATCGAACCGTTCGCCGCGCAGGTCCCGGTAGTCCTGGAAGCGGATCTCGACCGAGTCCTGGAGTCCGGCCTCCTTGACACGCTCGATCGCCTTGTCGACCTGCTCGTGGCTGAGGGCGATGCCGACGACCTGCGCTCCGTGATGACGGGCGGCGTGGATGGCCATCGATCCCCACCCGCAACCGACATCGAGCAAGCGCAAACCCGGCCGTCGGTCGAGACCCAGCTTGGCGCAGACCAGCTCGTGCTTGGCCGCCTGTGCCTCCTCGAGATTGGTCGCCGGAGTGACGAAACGCGCGCAGGAGTAGGTCCAACTCGGTCCGAGGACGAGCTCGTAGAAGTCGTTGCCGACGTCGTAGTGGTGGCTGATGGCCCGGGCGTCTCGGGCCGGGGAGTGGAGCCGACCGGCCGGCCGGCTCTCGTCGGGCGGCGGAGGGAGCGGCGCGCCGAGCGCACCGAGACTGCGGGCGGCGCGCACCGTGGCCGCCAATGCACGAGGATCGACACGCCGGAGATTGGCGGGTGACGCGTCGCGTAGCGCGCTCAGTACCTCGAAGACGTCGCCTTCGACCGAGAGGTCACCGGCGACGAAGGCGCGGGAGATCCCGAGCTCGCCCGGCGCCCACACGATCCGCCGCAGGGCGTCCGGCGAGTGCACCGCGATGGTCCCCACGGCGTCGTCGGGACCGAGGGTGCTCCCGTCCCAGAAGGTGAACCGGACAGGTGCGGTCGGTCCCGCCAGAGCAGTCAGCACCGGTGCGAACACAGATGCGGCACTGTCCGGTGGTCCAGCTTCACCAGTCTCACTATTCGACGAAGGATCGACCCGACTTGGACGGGTGTGCTCCCGGATGACCATGGTGACCTCCTTCACCGTCGTCCCCCCGACACCGGTGATTGTATGGGCGGAGCGCCCGCTGCGAAACGGGAAGTGGGCTGTCTCCCTGGCCCCTCACGTCTGGCGGGTCTTGTGTCGGGCCGGCATCCCAGCATGCAGTCCCAGGATGCAAAGGGCGATGTAAAGATGGCAACGTGAAGACCGTCCTCAACATCATCTGGCTCGTCCTGTGTGGATTCTGGCTCGCCATCGGCTACGTCGTCGCCGGCGTGATCATGTGCATCCTCATCATCACCATTCCGTTCGGGATCGCCAGCTTCCGGCTGGCCGCATTCACTCTCTGGCCGTTCGGGCGCACCCTGGTGCCCAAGCCGGACGCCGGAGCCGGATCTTTCATCGGCAACGTGCTGTGGTTCCTCCTGGCCGGGTTATGGATGGCCATTGCCCACATCGTGACCGGGGTGCTGCTGTGCGTGACCATCATCGGTATTCCGCTCGGGATCGCTGATTTCAAACTTGCGGCAGCGGCCATTGCTCCGCTCGGTAAGGACATCGTCGCCACTGACGATCCGCGCGCGTTCTATCGCAGTTAGTTCACGGTTCTGGATTCTGAACCGTTGTCGGAGCCGGTGTCGCGGTCGGTGTCGCGGTCGGTGTTAGAACAGGCTCCGCTGCTGCAGCAAACGAAAGTGCAACGAGCTGGAGAGCCCGCGCGTTTCAAGATTCTGTCGATATTGATCCGTCTGTCGGACTCGGCGCGGACGAAGCGAAAACGCGCACTGTTCCGGTAACGCAATCTGCCCATCGTTCGTTCTAATCAATGCAACCTGCCGGGGGGATTTTCTGGTCGGGAGCGCGTTGGACATGTCGGGGGCGACCGTCGCCTGACATCGAGCCCGTGGTGACACGGGGGAAATCAAGGAGCAAACAATATGATCCGCAAGTTGCTTGTAATTGCGGCGGCTGTCGCAATGCCGGCTTCGGCATTGGCAGCGGTGACCGCAGTCGGGTCCGGCGGCGCTGCCGGTGCTCTGGCCATGAAGGGCAAGACGTACAAAAGCCAAACATGTGCCATCAGCGGTGGCGTGACCTTCGCCACACCGGGCCTGTCCTACACCGGCACGCTCAGCAAGAAGAGCACGACCAAGTCAGTGAGTTCGGCGACGGCCACCGGCACTGGATGTGGCTCTGGCGTTTCAGGGGCCGCCACGCTCAACAGCAAGATCGTGTCGGACAGCACCCTCTGCTCCACGGCCGAGTCGCCGCCCCCGATCTGCGCCGATGCGACGTCCAAGCTGAAGTACGCCTACGACACTGCATCGAGCCTGGCCTCGTCCGGCGTGTCCTCGATCGTGACGTCACTGTCCAAGGGCCTGAAGCTCTATGACAATGGCAACAAGGTCGTTGCCGAGGTCACCGAGAGTGGCACCAGTGCGGTCGATCCGGGCGGAGACTGTGGCACCAATGTGGGCTTCGAGTTGTCCGGTGACACCAGCATCGCTGGCCTCACCTATGACCTGTTGCTCTGCATCACCGGTGACACCGGAACCGGTACCTCCGGTGCGTTCTACACGGACTACATCGGCGCTCTCGAGGGCAGCTCGACTGTCATCGCCACCGGCATCTTCGGTGGAGCGAGCGGGCTCACCTTCACCGAGGCGTCCTGAGCTGACTCACCCGGCCCCCGCGGCCGACAGCAGTAGCGCACGAAGGCGGGGCTCCGGCCCCGCCTTCGTCGCATTGCTACTTCGGTGAGGATCGGGGATCAGGGTGACGTGAGCGGTGCTCCGTCGACCATGCCCCCTCCACGAACCACCGTCCTGATCACGTAACGGATGTACTCGTGAATACGTTCTCTTACACATGTACCCAGGCCCGTTTCCGAAAGGCTCGTTGAAGTCGACCAGTCGCAAGATCCACGTCGTGGGACTGATCGCCAAGGTGCCGGTTCGAGCTGTCGACGACCCTCGCCTCGGAGGGCCCTCTGCGACGGCGGACCGATCAGGGATGGCAGTGCCCGACTCGACCGGGACCAGGTTCCGAGGATGGGAGCACGGGACGGTGGGGCTGTCAGATGGCCGTTGGAGGAGGTTGCAGCGACGAACGGTCCCGGAGAACCGGCCCGCATTCTGGTGACGCCGGTGATCATGGTCCGCCCGTGCGTGAGCTGGCCGGTGCGGACCGCATGGTTCGAGTGTTCGAGAGATCGGAAGCGAGTGGGTCCCACCGATCATGTTGGACCCCAGGTGGACAGATGGAGGGTGTCGGAACTCGGTCGAAGTAAATCGTTGCCCGGCGCGATCCGGTGCAGGAGTCGCGCCGTCACGCACGGATGCCGGAGGGGCGCCCCCGGGCTCGATCGATGTCGATCAATTCGGCAGGGAGTAAGCGTGAGGGAGTTCAGGACAACATTGCGCTCAGCGCAGCGAGGCGACGAAGAGGCATTCGCTCGGCTGTGGCGCGAATACCAACCGGGTCTGCTCCGTTATCTCACCATCAAGTCGACGACCGAAGCAGAGGACCTCGCCGCGGACATCTGGCTGAAGGTGGCGCGGGCGCTCCCCACCTTCGAAGGAGACGAGCACGGCTTCCGCTCCTGGTTGTTCACGACGGCGCGCAATCGTGTGACCGACTGGTACCGCTGGTCCGACCACCGTCCGGAGTGGATCGAAGAGTCGACTCTGGTGGCTATTCCGGCGAACGATTCGGTCGAGTCGGAAATTACCGAGAGGTCTCAGACGGATGTCGCGGTCGCGATGATCCGTACCCTTCCGGCAGACCAGGCCGAAGCGGTGATGCTGCGCGTTGTCGCAGACCTCGAGGTGATCCGCGTCGCCGAGATCATGG
>Ga0302314_10012801_pt1 | contig 14472 bp, 10 predicted proteins | sample III_Palsa_N2_3_FD_200533 | JGI IMG/M metagenome (GOLD analysis project Ga0302314, IMG submission 200533) | Peat permafrost microbial communities from Stordalen Mire near Abisko, Sweden - III_Palsa_N2_3 | ecosystem: Environmental > Terrestrial > Soil > Palsa > Peat permafrost | place: Sweden... | reverse complement strand
CTGCGGGTGCATCAGCGGCTCGCCGCCGGCGATCGAGACCATCGGCGCGTTGGCCTCCTCGATCGCCGCGATCGCCTGCTCGACGGGCATCCGCTGCTTGAGGACGCTCGCCGGCTGCTGGATCTTCCCGCAGCCGTTGCACTTGAGGTTGCACGCGAACAGCGGCTCAAGCTCGATCAGCAACGGGAACTTCTTGTTGCCGGACAGCTTCTGCTTCATCAGGTGTGCCCCGATGCGCAGGCTGACGCGAAGTGGCATAGTCATTTAGCGCCGTACCTCCCTAGGCAGGCCGAACTGTACTGATTCAGTGGTGGTGACCCGCTCGGTCACCGTCACCGTGCCGAGCCCGGACAGCGCGGTGATGATCTCGCTGACCACCGCCGGGGGCGCCGATGCCCCCGCCGTGAGACCGACCACCGACACACCGGACAGCCAGGACAGATCGATGTCCGTGGCCCCGTCGATCAGGTGGGCGGGCGTGCCCTCCCGCTCGGAGCGCTCGACGAGCCGCACCGAGTTGGAGGAGTTCTTCGATCCCGCGACGAGGACGAGATCCGCCTCGACGGCGACCGCCCTGACGGCGGCCTGCCTGTTCGTCGTCGCGTAGCAGATGTCGTCGCTGCCCGGCGCCCGCATCTGCGGGAACTTCGTGCGCAGCGCGTCCGCCACGTCGGCCGCCTCGTCGACGGCCAGCGTGGTCTGCATGAGGAAGGCGACCTTCTTCGGGTCAGCCACGGAAAGGCCCTCGACATCGGCGGGGGTCTGCACGAGCACCGTCGAGCCCGGTGCCTCGCCGAGCGTGCCCTCGACCTCCTCGTGACCGCCGTGCCCGATCAGCGCGACCGTGTACCCCTCCTTGGCGAACCTGCGCGCCTCCGCATGCACCTTAGAGACCAGCGGGCAGGTCGCGTCGATCACCGACAGGGATCGGTCCTTGGCGTCGTCTCGCACCGCGGGCGCGACGCCGTGCGCGGAGAACACCACCGTCGCGCCGCTCGGCACCTCGTCGAGCTCGTCCACGAAGATCGCGCCGCGCTCCTCAAGGTCGGCGACCACCCGGGTGTTGTGCACGATCTGCTTGCGCACGTACACCGGCGCACCGCGCAACTCGAGGGCGCGCTCCACGATCTCGATGGCCCGCTCCACCCCGGCGCAGAACGACCGTGGTCCGGCAAGCAGCACCGTCCGCTCCCGGCAGGCGGCGGCCCAGCGCTCGGCGACCGGCGCGGCCGCCCGCAGCGCCCGCAGCGCGGCCACACCGCCGGTTACCATCCCAGGACCAAACCCGCCGTCGGATATCGCGCGGATGACGGCCACCGGGCGTCCGTTCGCGGCGGCCACGAGGGCGGCCGACTCCATGTCGGCGGCAATGGAGCCGCTGGCAGCAAGCCGGGACCGCTGCGACGACTTGATGAGCTTGTGAACTGTCGTGATCTTGCCCGCGCGGGCGGACAGGCCGGCCCGCCGCAGCTCGGCCGCGAGCAGGTCGGCGCCGGGCAGCGCGACGGTGGTCTCGCCGTCGGTCACCTCGGACGCCACAACCAGATCTCCGGGGCGCAGGTCGTCGGCAAGCCCCGCCGCCGTGCCCATCACAACCATTGCGCTGAACGGACCGGGCCTACTACCGTCCGCCGATTGCCGCACCCGCGTGGCGCCCATGCCGGCCCGCACAACCTGGCTATCCGGCCGGGTGAGACCGCGACGGACGGCGCGTGCCTCAAGCCGCAACGGCGCGTAGACAAGCAGCCCCGCGCCGACGGGCGCGGGGACCTTATCATCGGCCGTGGAATCCACGGCCTCCTCGGTTCTTGGCTGTGGAATGGTCTCAGTCATTCGAATTACCCCTCACGTAGCGACCGAGGGCACTGACGGGGAACGCCAGCCGGTACAGGTGGTAGTTCAGGTAGAAGTCACCGGGAAACCCGGTCCCGGTGAAGTACGGCTCATCCCAGCTGCCGTCCGCGCGCTGGGTGCTTGCCAGCCAGCGGATGCCGCGCTCGGTGACCGGGTTGTCTCGTTCGCCCGCGGCGAGCAGGGCGAGCAGCGCCCACGCGGTCTGCGACGCGGTGGATGCCCCTCTCCCCGACCAATTCACCGGGTCGCTATAGGAACGCAGGTCCTCGCCCCAGCCGCCGTCGGCGTTCTGGTGCAGCTCAAGCCAGGTGACGGCGCGGCGGATCTGCTGCTTGCCCGGCTTGACTCCGGCGGCGATCAGCGCGGGGACGACCGCGCCGGTTCCGTAGAGGTAGTTCGCGCCCCAGCGGCCGAACCAGGATCCGTCGGGTTCCTGGTTCTTCAGCAGCCAGATCACGCCTCTCCTGCAAGCGTTCTCGCTGGCCAGGCCCTCGACGGCGAAGGCCTCTACGATGTGCGCGGTGACGTCCGCGCTTGGCGGGTCGATCACGGCGCCGAAGTCGCAGAACGGCAGCTTGTTGACGAGCGTGCGGGTGTTGTCCGCGTCGAACGCGCCCCAGCCGCCGTCCTTGCACTGCATGCCCTCGAGCCAGCGCAGGCCGCGATCTCTCGCCGCCTTGCTGTCGGTGCTTGTCCTGCGGAGGGCGAGGATCACCTCGGCGACGTCGTCGGTGTCCGGGTAGTTGTCGTTGTCGAACTCGAACGCCCAGCCACCGCTCGGTGCGGTGTCCGGACGGCGGACCTGCCAGTCACCCGGGCTCTTGATCTCCTCGCTGAGCACCCAGTTGGCGCTGGTTGTCAGTGCCGGGTGATCGGGTTCGAGTCCGGCGTCCGCGAGGGCGGTCATCGAGAGCACGGTGTCCCAGACGGGGGACTGGCACGCCTCAAGGCGGCGCATGATGCTTTCTCCCGCATGGGGGGCCCCGCCAACTTCCCGCATAGGGGGCTCCCGCCCCCCATCCCCTCTGGCCATCCCCCCTGGCTCCCTGATGGTGAACCGCTCGAGTCCGTTCAGTGCCTTCGTGATCACCGGGCTGTCGAGGCCGTGGCCCATCAGGTGCAGCGCCATGATCGAGTACACCCAGGGCGGCTGGATGCCGCCCCAGCAGCCGTCGGCCTCCTGACGGGCGATGATCCAGTCGGTGCAGCGCCTGAGCGCGGCCTTGCGCGCGCGCTTGGGGATCTTGTGCTCCACCTTGTGCAGCACGACATCGAGCGCGTTGAACGCCATGGCCCAGGGGTCCTTGCTGCCCGCCTTGGGCGGCAGCCCGGGGGTTTCCGCGTAGAGCTCGTCGATCGTGAACGGGAGCGGCCTGCCCGGCTTGAAGCTGGCCACCACCGCGAGGGCGACGACCGTCTGCCTGGCCCAGCAGCCCCAGTCGTAGATGTTCAGCGGGAACCAGGACGGCAGGTAGACGATCTCCGGCGGGATCACCGGCAGGTCATCCCAGGACCACAGGCCGCTGATCGCGAGCCAGATCCTGGTGAATACCCGGGTCGCGGTCAGGCCGCCGTTGTCGGTGATCCAGTCGGTGGCCAGCTTCATGTGCGGCGCGTCGGGCTCGTCTCCCGCGAGCCGCAGCGCCACGTAGGCCTCGACAGTGGTGGAGAGATCACCGGGGCCGCCGTAGAAGTTGGCCCAGGTGCCGTCCTCGCGCTGCTGTGAACGGATCCAGACGGCGCTCTCTTCCGCCTCGGTCTCGGTGAGGATGCCGAGAAAGTGCCTGAGCAGCACGTCCTCGGCGTCCATGGTGACGTTGGTCTCAAGCTCGCCGATCCACCAGCCGCGCGGGTCCTGGAGCGTGAGCAGGTGGTCGCGCGCCTTGGCCAGCGTCGCCGCGGCGACATCCCCGATGTCGCCGTTAGCGTCGCTGGCGCTGTTGCTAGCGCTGATGCCGCTGGGAGCGCTGAAAGTTTGACCGGCTATAGGCGGCTCAACCTTCAGCGCTAGTGGGTCGCGGACCGCGCCCGCCGCCTCGGTTCCTCGGGTCGGCGCCCTGTGCGGTGCTGTCATCCGATTACCACTGCCGTGCGGTGATGAACTCGGCGATGGCGAGGAATTCGGCGCGGACCTCCGCGGGGACGCCGATGCCGTCCAGGCTCGCGGCGGCCGCGGCCAGCCGGTCGTCGGCCTCCTGCTCGGCCCAGGCCTTGCCGCCGGCCGCGACGATCAGGTCGGCCGCGTGTACGAGGTCGACCTCGGAGAGTTCGTCCTCGCGGGCGAGCAGGGCCTTCAGCTCGGCGCCTTCCTCGGTGCCGCTTGTCAGGGCCGCCACGACGGGGAGTGACTTCTTCCTTGACCGCAGGTCGGCCATGACCGGCTTGCCCGTCACCTCGGTCGCGCCCCAGATGCCGAGCAGGTCGTCGGTGAGCTGGAACGCCAGGCCCACGTGCCCGCCGAACTCGGCGAGACCCATCGCGAGCTCGGGCGACGCGCCCACGTGGACCGCGCCGATCGTGCAGGCGCAGGCCATGAGCGCGGCCGTCTTGTCGCCCGCCATCTCCACGCACTCGGGCAGCGTCACGTCGCCGCGGGACTCGAACGCCAGGTCCTCGCCCTGCCCGGCGATCAGCCGCTGCACCGCGGTGGACAGGCAGCGCGCCGCCCACGGGCCGCCAGGTGCGGTGTCCTCGAGGAGCATGTCGTTGGCCAGAGCGAGCAGCGCGTCACCGGCCAGGATCGCGGCGCCGACGCCGAAGACGGTCCACGCGGTCGGCCGGTGCCGACGCTCGATGTCACCGTCCATGATGTCGTCGTGCAGCAGCGAGAAGTTGTGCACAAGCTCGACCGCGACCGCGGCGCTCACGCCGCGCTCCGGGCCGACTCCGGCGGCCCGGGCGGAGAGCAGCGCGAGCGCTGGACGCAGCGCCTTGCCGCTACCCACGCGCACCGGGTTCCCCGCCGCGTCGGCGAGGCCGTAGTGGTAGGCGGCCACCCGGCGAACGCGCGGGGACAGCCGACTGATCGCGGCCTCCGTGGCGGGGCCAACCAGGTCACGCGCCACGGCGACGCCAGCAGGCATCACGACCGTCACAAGCGCACCTCCCTCTCATCAGCGGTGTTCACTTCAGAACCTGCACTCACTTCAGAAACAGCATTCACTTCAGCCTCAGCTTCCCCATCCCCGCCGCTCCCCAGCGGGCCGATTGCGCATTTGGGCCGACAACAGATTGTGCCGATTGCGCTTTTGGGCCGGCAAGAGTGTGCCCAAAAGCGCGTTCGGCTCGTGGGGCTGGCTGTGGGGCGGCGGACGGTGTGGAGGCCAGGCGGTCGTGGAGGCTTATGACGGCGGACAGGCCGCTTCGGACGGCGCCTTCCATCGTGTCCGGCCAGCCGGTGTCGGTCCACGAGCCCGCGAGCACGAGACCGGGCAGCGCGGTGGCCGCCGACGGGCGCAGCCGTGCCGTGCCCGGCACCTGGCGGAACGTGGCCCGCCGCTCCCTTGTGACGAAGAACTCGGTCACCGTCGCCTCGCGGGCCTCGGGGAACAGCTTGGCGAGCGCCGGCACGAACATCTCGCGCAACTCCGCCACCGTCATGTTCACGTACTCGTCCGCTGCCGACAGCGAGATCGCCAGGTACTGGCCGTCGTCACCGCGGGCGTGCATCCCCGAGATCCTCGTGCGGTCGAACACCCACTGCACCGGGGAGTCGACGGCCGCCGCGAGCGGCACGTCCATGACCTTGCGGTCGTAGAACACGTGCAGGTTCACGATCGGAGCGGCGCCAAGGCCGGCCCAGCCGTCCACCGTCTCGGCGGGCAGCGCGCCATCAGGAATGAGCTTCGCCGCCTGCTCGTGCGGCACCGCGAGGACCACCGCGTCGGCGAGGATCAGCTCGCCGCCGTCCGCGTAGCCGTCGTTGCCAGCGCCGTCGTTCGCGGCGCTGTCATCTACTGTGCTGTCGTCTACTGTGCTGTCGTTCGCGGGGCTACCGTCCTGGCCGTCCGGCGTGCCACCGGTCTGCGCGCCACCGGCCTGGGTGCCACCGGTCTGCGCGCCACCGGCCTGCGCGCCACCGGCCTGCGCGCCACCGGCCTGCGCGCCACCGGCCTGCGCGCCACCGGCCTGGGCGCCACCGGCCTGGGTCCGGCGGGCGAGCCTGATCAGGAACTCGTTGTCGCCCTTGAGCATGTCCGATATTTTTGCCTTTCTATCGGACATGCTCCGGGGGGTACGGGGGCCGGGGGGGATGGCCGGGGGGGATGGGGGGCGGGAGCCCCCCATGCGGGAAGGAGGCCGGGGCCCCTCATGCGGGAAGTCTGCCCCCCCGGAAGATACCGCCTCTATCGCGGCGACCTTCGTGCCAAGACGGACCGTCGCGCCGAGCTTGCTTAGCAGCCGCTCGGCGGCACCGCCGTGCAATTCGCCGAGCGAGAGCGCGGGCACGCCGATGTCGGCGGCGCCCGCGTCACCGAGCAGGCCGGTCTTGACCACGGTTGCCGCGAGGGCGAGGCTCGCGTCGTCGCCCGGGACGTTCAGCGAGGAGATGGAGAACAGGTCCCAGAGCACGCGCCTGGTCCTGTCGTCCTGCCCGTGCGCGGCGAGCCAGTCGCCGAGCCGGAGCTCGTCCGTCTTCGGGTCCGCCTCGTTGAGACGCTTGAAGGCGAGCGCGGCACGTGAAAGACGGGACCGTTCCGCAAAATTCAGAAAGGGGTACCCGAGGAGGGCCGGCAGCATATGCAGTGGCGCGGGGACGCGACCCCTCTTCAGCCTGGCCCGACGGGCCGGGGAAACCACGGTCACGTCGAAACGGGGCTGCAGGGGCGCGTGCGCGGCCATCCCGAGGCGGTCGAGCAGGCCGCGGTAGGCGGTGCAGCAGCGCAGGAACACGTGCTGGCCGGTGTCGATGACCAGGCCGTCACGGCTGAACGACATCGTCGCGCCACCAAGCCTCGGCTTGGCCTCGAGCAGCGTGACCTCGTGGCCCGCCTGGGCGAGGGCGATCGCGGCGGTGATGCCCGCCAGGCCACCGCCGACCACCACGGCCTTCACAGCGCTGTCCCTCTGGGGGGCATGGGGGGCCGACCCCCCATAACGACGGGGGTTCCATGGGCCGGGGGGGATGGGGGGCGGGTGTCCCCCATGCTGGAAGCCGGGGGGGATGGGGGGCGGGTGTCCCCCATGCTGGAAGACTGTCCCCCTGGGCCGCCGCGGTACTTCCACCGGTCGAAGCCGGCCAGGGCCTGCGCGGCGACGAGGGCCTTCTCGCCGCCGGGCAAGGACATCCTGCCCCGCAGCACCTCGTTCGGGTTCTTGTCGATGCGATCGAGCAGCCTTCGGTAGATTCCGGCCATGGCGCCGGTGCAGGCCGCGCTGCGCCGGTCGATCGTGGCGAGCAGCCGCAGTCCCGAGCCGTACCACTCGCGGGCGCGGGCCGCCTCGAACTCGACCAGGCTCGCGAACCGTGCCTGCATGACTTCCGATGGAAAGGGCTCAGGCTCGCCGAACGGGGCGAACTCGATGCCGAACTTGGCCAGATCCTCGGCCGGCAGGTAGATCCGGTTGTTGTGGAAGTCCTCGCGGACATCGCGGAGGATGTTCGTTATCTGGAGCGCGACGCCCAGGTCGTCGGCCATCCTGGCTTGGCGCTCCGGGTCCCTGGCACCGTAGATGCCGAGCGAGAGGCGGCCGATGCTACCCGCGACGCAGCGGCAGTACCAGAGCAGGTCGTCGAAGGTCTCGTAGGTGGCCTGGTTGACGTCGGCCAGGCAGCCGTCGATGAGCTCGCCGAAGGCTTCGAGCGGTACCTGGAAGTGCGCGCCGACGTGGGCGAGCGCGACAAGCACCGGGTCGGTGTTGTCCGGTCCGTCGCCTTCGGTGTTGCCCTCCTTGACGCCCGCGACCAGCGCGTGGACCTGCTCGCGGGCCGCTTCGAGCTGCGTGGTCTTCTCGCTCGCGGGCAGCTCGCCGTCGCCGATATCGTCGATCCGGCGGGCGAACGCGTAGATGGCGGCGAGCGCGCGCCGCTTGGCGGGCGGGAGCAGCCTGATGCCGTAAGCGAAGTTCCTGGCCTGCTCCCAGGTGATCTGCTCGCACTGCGCGTAGGCTTCGTCGGCGTTCACGGTCACCTCCCTTTGACGTAACAGCGGGCCATGGCCCTGATCGTGTCCGCCTTGCCGGGCTTCGGCGTGCTTCGCAGCACGTCGTAGCTGCCGTCCCTGATCGCCTTGAGCGCGGCCCTGCCGCCGGCCACGTAGCCGGCGATGGCGATCCTCGCCGCGCCCTTGAGCGTGCCGACGAGCGGCGCACCCTCGTCGAGCAGCTTCTCCGCCAGGTCCGCCTCGTATTTCATGAGCCGCCTGACGTTCTCGCTCGCGGTCGGCCTGGCCAGATCCGCCTCGCTGACGCCGAACGCGTTCCGGTGTTCCCGCGGCAGGTAGATCCTGCCGTTGGCGAAGTCCTCGGCCACGTCCTGGCTGTGCTCGATGAGCTGCAGAGCAGTGCAGATGCTATCCGACAGACGGATTCGCTCGGGGGTCGGCTCGGTCATGATGTAAAGGACCACTCGGCCGACGGGGTTCGCGGATAGCTCGCAGTAGCCCGCCAGCTCCTCGTAGGTCTCATAGCGCGTGACGAGCTGGTCCTGGCGGTTGGCCTCGATGAGGTCATCGAGCGGCTTGCGGGGGACGCCGCACTGGTCGACGGTGACCTTGAGCGCCCTGATCGCGTCGAGCTCGGGCTCTTGCCCTTGCTCTCCGCCGTCTCCGTCCTCTCCGCCGTCGTAGATCTTCGCGACGTCCGCCTGGAGGTCGTCGAGCAGCGCCAGGCGGGTCTTGGTGACCTCGGCTTCCGTCGCATCTGGCGGCATGCCGGGCAGTGCCTCGTCGCCAATGTCGTCGGCGAGGCGGGCGAAGCCGTAAAGCGCGGTGAGGTGCGCGCGGTAGCGCCTTGGCAGCACGCGAAGCGCGACTGGGAAGTTCTCCGCTGCCGCCTTGGCGGCGACCGCCAGCGACACCTGCGACGCCACGGCGATGCCCGGCGTGTCTGTTATGTCCGCCGCGTCCGCCTTGGGTGCCGCCGGATCCGCGACTTCCTGCTCGTCTAGACCGCCGCGTCCCGCCCCGCCCGCCAATCCTCCGCTTGCCACCTGTCTATTTGGGCACAGCTGAGAAGTAATTGCAAACAATGACGCTCGCGTCACCTGACGCAGATGTCGGAGAAGTATGACGTTCTTGTCAGGGAAACGCAGCGCGACCTTGCCGTGATCGGCATTACGCCACAATTCAGTTTGCAACGAGCAACTCAGATATGCTAAAGAAAGGGCAAAAACCGAACGCAAGACGCTGTGACCTGCCCCTATGCCTAAATATGCAGTTCCGTTCGGCCGCCAGACGACCCTTCTCCGCGGCATCGCCCACCGCCGTAATGGGGCCTCGTACCCCGCTGGCACGTTTTCACACGGACTGCGCGCCGCGTCGTGGAAAATTGCAAATAAGACACATCACCGAAACATTTTGACTCGCCGTGCCGCCGCGAACGCGGATCGTGTTTCACCGGAGCTTCTTAACCAGATCTTAGGAAATCTTAGGAAGTAGGTTGACGTCGCACGGCAGCGGTGTTCACCTTGTCTTCAGGCAACCTTAGGAACGGGTCTGCCTACGGCCGGCTCTATCCGCTTACGGTTGCCTCGCCGGACCCGCGTCGGGAGCGGGCCCTGACGCGGTGGAGGGACCTAAATGCGCGTATCACGATTCCCGTGCCCACGATCTCGTCGACCGCTCGCGGCGCTTGCGGGCGGTGTACTCACGTTGGGGACTATCGCCAGCGGGATGACCTCGGGAACCGCGACCGCGGCGACCTCGCGGCCTGCCCGGCCGGCCGTTGTATCGACTGCATCGACCGCGAGCAGCTCCTGCTCGATGGCCGGCGGGACGATCAAGCACGTGATCTACTTGCAGTTTGACGGTCGGCGAGGTCGACGGGAACCTGACGGGCATGCTCGCTGCCAAGGGCGTCACGACGCCGTTCGACGTGTCGGCCGGCTCCGCCCCGATCATCTACGTGCACGGCCAGCCCGGCCGCACGGCCACGTCGGTGCGTACCCTCGAACGGACTGCGGCGAAGCTCACCGCTGACGACCTCTCCACCGGCAAGACGGTGCCCGTCACCAAGTACCTGGCCGACCCGGTGGAGATGAAGCTGCTGCACATGATCACCGGCGACCCGAAGCGGACGGCTACCCTCGCGCTGTTCGCCAACCCCGACTTCTGGCTGAGCAGCGGCTCTGCCAGCTGCGGTGCCTCCTGCGTCAGTGAGCCGTCAGGCGGTGACGCCTGGAACCACGGCGACGTGGCGCCGTCGATTAACACCACCTGGCTCGGCCTGGTCGGCCCGGGGGTGACCCACCAGGGCGTGAACAACTGGCTCTGGTCCGACCACACCGACATACAGCCGACGATGATGGAGCTGCTCAGGCTGCACGATGACTACACGCCTGACGGCCGGGTGCTGAGCGAGGTGATCTCGCCGACCGCGCTCCCCGCCGCGATGCGGGCCCACTCCGTGCTGCTTGCCAAGCTCGGTGACGCCTACTCGCAGATCAACGCGGCGGTCGGGGAGTTCGGCCTGGACACGCTCAAGGCCTCAACCAAGGCACTAGCCAGCGACTCCGCTGGCGACGCCACCTACACCAAGATCGAGGGCAAGCTGGTTAAGCTCGGCAACGAGCGGGACGCGATCGTCTCGCAGATGAAGGGCGAGCTTTACGGTGCCGCGTTCGGCGGTCAGCCGCTGAACACCGCGGCGGCTGAGAGCCTGATCAAGTCAGCCCACGGCCTGCTCTGCCAGGCGGCGGCGCTCCTATGATCGGCCTCAGGCTCTGATTGGGCCTGCAGCACGGCGATCGGCTCGCTGAAGTCAAGCGTGCCCGCCGCCTCGGCGAGGATCGCGGGAGTATCGCGCAGGTCAGCGTCTAGATAGGCGGTCGCGCCCTGCGGGCTGCTTGTCAGCAGGGCACGGGCGTGCGCGAGCACGATCGGGTCGTTGTCGACATAGACGATCCGCGACCGCGGTGCCACCCGCTGGGCAACCTCGTGCGTGTTGCCGACCGAGGGCAGCCCGGTGCCGACATCGAGGAACTGCCAGATGCCTGCCTCGCCGCCCAGGTAGCTGACGGCGCGGCCGAGGAACTCCCGCTGCGCGCGCACGCTGGCCAGCACGGTGGGGTAGGACGTGATCACCAGCTCGGCCGCCTCGCGGTCGGCCGCGAGGTTGTCCTTGCCGCCCAGCCAGTAGTTATAGACCCGCGCGATATGCGCGACCCCGGTGTCGACGTCCGCCCGCGGCTGCTTCTCCTGCTCGGGGGCTTGAAGAGACCAGCTGGTCTCCTGCTCATCCGCCACTAGCGCCATCCTTACCGCTCCGCTAGAGCGGCACCCTCTAGCCCCCATGGGCCGAGCGATCATCATCGCATGACCTCGCTGTTATTCTCCGCTCGCCTCCGGGCGCTACGTTCGCCAGATGAGGACGATGGCGCAGTCGTCGCCGCTGCCGACGGTGCGCTGCATGGTGGTTACCAGATCCGGCGCACCGGACCTGAAGCCGGCGACCACTAGGCGCTCGGCCTCGCCGAGCAGCCGCTGTATGCCATCGTCGATGTCCCGCCCGGGGGCCTCCACGACGCCGTCGGTGTAGAGCATGATCGCGTCACCGCGGCGGAGCACGCCCTCATCGGGAACGTCGGGGACGGAGGCCAGGTCAGAAACGACGCCGAGGACGATGCCCCGCGCGGTGGACGTCCGCCACTGACCGGTGTTGGCGTCGAACCGAGCCGCCGGCGGATGCCCCGCCGAGTACAGCGTGTACTCACCGGAGGCCAGGTCGATCGACAAGTGGACGGCGGTCACGAACCCCTCGTCCGCGGACCCGCGGCGCAGGTAGGCATTGGCCGCGGGCAGGAACTGCTCCCTTGGCACCGAGCCGAGCACGCCGCCGAACGCGCCGGAGAGCAGCAGCGCACGGGTGGCGGCATCCATGCCCTTGCCAGACACGTCGACGAGCGCGACCTCAAGCGACTTGCCGTCGCTGTAGGAGACCACGAAATCGCCGCCGAAGGAGGAGCCGCCTGCCGGGCGGAGCACCACCGTCGATCCCCAGCCGTCGCCGAGCTCGGGCAGTGTGCCCTGTTCGCGGATGCGGTCCCGCAGCTCGATCATCATCCGGTCCGCGCGCAGCCCTCTGGTACCCAGCTTGCCCCTTGTGTTGGCGAGGACGTCCGCGAAGTAGGAGGTTGCCGCGATGGTCACGATGATCCCAGGGCCGGCCCTGTCAAGGACCACGTCGTAGATCAGACCGGCCGCAACGACGCCGATCAGGATCCGCAGCGCCCTCGGCCAGAGCAGCAAGCCACCGCAGAGGATCGGGAGAATCATGACACCGGGTGAGAACCACCACTCGGGTAGGTGAGCGGATAGGACCGCGACCGCGATCGTCACGATGGCGAGGCCGAACGCGACCCTGCGGTTCCTTGTGATGAACTGCTGCTTGGTCTGATCGGACACCCGGCTCCCGGCACGACGCATCGAGCGCACTGCATCGCGCGCCCGCGGAAGAGGTACCCGAACCATCATGACCTGGGCAGATTATCCGCAGATCGCTGGCTTTGCATGCCCGATATCATCGAATTTCCCGCGGACATGCGCCGGGGGTACGGGGGCCAGGGGGCTGGAGCCCCCCATACGGGAAGACCGCTCCCCCGGAAGATAGCTGCCGCGTGCCGTCCATGCTCCCTCTCCCCTAGCCTCGCGCCCTGCCGACGGAAAACACAGCGAACAAAAAACATTCGCGTCCAGGGGGCCTAGCGGGATAAGAACTCCATCATGGCAGACCCATACCCGATCCGTCCTATTACCGCTGAGGAGTATGCGGAGTTCCGTGTGGTTCACGAGCACGCGTTCAACTCCGGTCCGTCGCGGGCAGCCGACTTGCCCCGGATAAACAGCCAGTTCGAGGCGGACCGGTCGCTGGCCGCGTTCGACACCGCGCTGCCCGCGAGCGCCGGCCCTGTCGGCACCGCAGGCATTTACAGCCTGCGGATGTCCGTGCCTGGTGCGGTGCTACCGATCGCGGGCGTCACCGCCGTCTCCGTGCTGCCCACCTACCGGCGGCGCGGCATCCTGCGTTCGCTTATGCACCGTCAGATCGCCGACATCGCGGCAAGTGGCGAGGAGTGCGTCGCCGCACTGTGGGCCTCGGAGACCCCGCTGTACGGGCGGTACGGGTACGGACGAGCTTCCTCCCTCGCGTTTTTCCGGTTCGGCAGGGGCGAGGGCGCGCTTGGCGCGACCGCGCCAAGCGATCCGCTGCTGACGCTCAGGCTCGCCGACCCGGTCGATGCCGCCACCGAGCTCGCCAAGGTCTACGACAACGTCCATCCGGGGCAGCCCGGGTTCTTCGCCCGTGATGAGAACTGGTGGGAGCGGGTGCTCCGTGACCCGGAAGAGGAACGCCATGGGTTCGGGCCGCTGCGCTGCCTGGTCGCGCAGGACGGTGCCGCCATACGCGGCTACGCGCTCTACCGGTGCGCGGCCCGGTGGGAGGACGGGACGTTCCTTGCCGACGGCAGGCTCGTCGTCAAGGAACTGGTGACGGCCGACCCGGCGGCGGGTGCGGCGCTCTGGCGGGACCTGCTCAGCAGGGACCTGGTCACCGAGGTGACCGCGGACTTGCGCCCGGCCGACGACCCAGTGCTCTACCAGCTGCTTGACGCGCGGCGGGCCAGACCCCGGATCTCCGACGGTCTCTGGGTGCGGATTATTGACCTGCCGGCCGCGCTGACGCGCCGGGCCTACGCCTGCCCGGTGGACGTGGTGCTTGAGATCACCGACAAGCTCCTACCGGGCAACGCGGGCCGCTGGCGGCTGACCGCCGACCGGCCTGATGGGGGCGTGAGCTGCGATCCCACGTCAGAACCCGCCGACGTGGCGCTCGACGTCCGCGAGCTCGGCGCGGCCTACCTCGGCGGCACCAGGCTCGGCGCGCTCGCCGCCGCCGGGCTCGTCAGCGAGAACAGGCCCGGCACGATCAGGCGGCTGTCGGCCGCCATGACATGGGACCCGGCCCCCTGGTGCCCGCAGATCTTCTAGTAAGGAGACACTGGATGCATGGCAGGAATGAAGATCACGCCGACCTCCGCGATGCGCGCACGGGACGTGTCGCGGCCACGGACCGAACACCTGGCCGCGGCGGCCGAGCGCGAGGAAGCGGTCACGCGCCACAGGAAAGAGATGCCCAACGCCGCGACACCGGGCAAAGCGCCGCCCAAGCCAACGCCGCCAGCAGGACCAGTACCACCCATTCCGCCGACCCCTGGCGACGCGCCGACCCCGGCCCAGCGCTGGCGCAGACGAGGCGCCCTGGGAGATTAGAAATAGCGGCTACCACCGTCCGCCCGCGGCGGGCCCGATAAGACGGCGGTCTTTGTCATCGGCCCGCGGGGCGCCCTGGGAAATTAGAGACAGCGGCTACCACCGTCCGCCCGCGGCGGGCCCGATAAGACGGCGGTCTTTGTCATCGGCCCGCGGGGCGCCCTGGGAAATTAGAGACAGCGGCTACCAC
>Ga0302314_10012799_pt1 | contig 14474 bp, 9 predicted proteins | sample III_Palsa_N2_3_FD_200533 | JGI IMG/M metagenome (GOLD analysis project Ga0302314, IMG submission 200533) | Peat permafrost microbial communities from Stordalen Mire near Abisko, Sweden - III_Palsa_N2_3 | ecosystem: Environmental > Terrestrial > Soil > Palsa > Peat permafrost | place: Sweden... | reverse complement strand
GCGCCTGGCGAAGGGTGCAGCGAAAGCTGCACTTGTACTGCCCATTCTGCGCCGCTCCGCGCTGATCTTTGCATGCGGTCTCATGATCAGCGGCTTTCCGTTCTATAACCTGCACACGTTGCGCATCTACGGCGTGCTGCAGCGCATCGCTCTCTGCTTTCTCGCATCCGGCCTGCTGGCGCTTTACACACGCACACGCACGATCGTCGTCACCACTGCTGCGCTCTTGCTTGGCTTCTGGATCCTGCTGCGGTTCGTGCCCGTACCCGGACTTGGAATGCCCGTTCGCGATCTGCCGATGCTGGATCCCTACGCCAACATCGTCTCGTGGACCGATCGCGCGATCTTTCCCGTTACGCGCCTCTACCACCACGGCGTCTACGATCCCTGCGGTCTGCTCGGCACATTCCCATCCATCGCATCTACGCTATTGGGCGTGCTTGCCGGCAAGTGGTTATTGACTGCGAGCACGCAATTGCGAAAGCTTCAAGGCATCGCTGCTGCCTCCATAGCTTGCATCGCTGCGGGCCTGCTCTGGAGCCCGTGGTTTCCCATCAACAAGCGCATATGGACCAGCAGCTACGTCCTGTTCGCAGGCGGCCTTGCGCTCGCGCTCTTTGCGATTTGCTACTGGCTGCTCGATCTGCATCGCAAGCAAAAGCCACCCGTGTGGACATGGCCGGCTCTGGCCTTCGGCACCAACGCGCTGGCCGTCTACATCTTCTCTGAGCTTCTGGCCTCCGGCGTGGATGTAATTCACATCCACGCCGGAGGCCACACCTCCTCGCTGCGCCGTCTGCTCTTCCTGCCGATCCAGCATGCGGTGCCCAATCCGTATCTCGCCTCGCTGCTCTACGGAGTGTCCTTCGTGGGCGTATGCTTCGTTCCCATGGCAGTGCTGTATCACCGCCGCATCTTCATCAAGGTATAGAGCCGCGGCTCCGCAAGAAATACAAAGTTTATTGGAGGAAGACCATGCAATATCAACGCCACCTGCGCTGTATGCTCTGCGCCGCAATCTCCCTGGCCTTCACGGCTGTAAGCCCCGCGCAGACCGCGCCCGCCAAAAAGTTCGTCGTCTATGACAACATTTATTACCCAGGAAAACCGGATACCGCTCCCTATGGGATGCTGCCCATCAACCTCATCTACGAAAAAGATATCTGGCCGAACAAAGGCAATGAATCGCTACTGCCTGTGCGGAGGGACTTCGACGCTCTTGTGCGGAACGCAACCAAGCCAGGCCCAGTGGTGCTGGATGTCGAGCTTCTCGGCAACAACTCTGCCGAGCACGAGCTTGTGCTGGCGACGCTGGCCGACTGGACACACCAGGACCTGCCCGGCAAGGTGGTGGGTTTCTACGGCACGAACACGCTCACCAAGGTGAAGCCGGAGAACATGGAGTACGCCAAAGAGCTGGCTACCCATGTAGATGCAATGTTTCCGCCCATGTACACCTATGACAAAGACCATGACGCCTGGGCCGCACGTGCCGCGAAGGTAGTAGCCGAGGCCCACACGTTTGCTCCCGGCAAGCCGGTGTACTTCTACCTCCAGCCGCAGTATCACCACACCACGCCGCTGGCGTACCAGTATGTGGAGGAGGAGTACTGGGCATTCCAATTGCAAACAGCACGCCCGCTGGTCGATGGCGTGGTGATCTGGACCGGTCTGCGTTGGGATTGGGACAACTCGGCCGGCTGGTGGATCGCCACACAGGCCTTCCTGAAGACCCTATCCACGCCTGCCGCGCAGATGCCGCAGCCAGTAAAGCCATAAGCCAAATATCCCGGCGAGACGGCTATCTATGCAACCGGTCGCATGCTATGCTGTCCTGCATGGACTTGTTGTTGCCTTGGAACTGTTTTAGAGCAGACAATCCATGCGAGGTCTTCCCGTGCGATTCCCACTCCTGCGCTTCTCCGCATCGCTTCTGCTTGCCACATCGTTTGGCGTAACCGCCGCTGCCGCTGCGACTGCCCCGCAGCCCTCGATCATTCCCCAGCCAAAATCTGTGGTCTTGCAGACAGGCACGGTCAGCATCGCCAGCGGAACGCCTCTCTGCATCGACGCAAACAATGCGGATGAACGCTTCATCGCCGGCTACTTTTCCGACTTGGTGAAGCGCACGCGCGGTATCACGCTGACGGTGCATACCGGCACATGCACGCCAACCACCACGCACCCTGCGATTGTTCTGAAGCTGGTGCCAGACGCGGATGCGGCCAGCAGTGAAGAAGCCTATGGGTTGATCGTCTCACCGCACGGCGTCACCATCACAGCAGGCGATCGCGCCGGACTCTTCTACGGCGGCGTCACACTCTGGCAGCTTCTCACGCAGACGCCCGCGCGCAACACTCCCGCAAAGCTACAGGCGATGCGGATCGATGATGCGCCGCGGCTGGCATGGCGCGGGATCATGCTGGACTCCGCACGCCACTATCAATCGGTGGCGTTCATTGAGAAGCTCATTGACCAGATGGCGCTGCATAAACTGAACGTTCTGCACTGGCACCTCGTCGACGATCAGGGCTGGCGCATCGAGATCAAGCAGTATCCGCGGCTTACGTCGGTCGGCGCGTTCCGAGTGCCCTTCGGCCCTGCCGCTGCGGCAAACATCGATCCCAAAACCGGCAAACCCGCCGTCTACGGCGGCTTCTATACGCAGGAACAGGCGCGGCACCTGGTGGCCTATGCCGCGGCGCGCAACATCAACATCGTTCCCGAGATCGAGATGCCCGGCCACTCTATGGCGGCCATTGCGGCCTATCCGGAGCTTGGTTCCTCCAACAACCCGCCCACCAGCCCGGCGAACAAGTGGGGGATCAGCAGCGACATCTACAACGTGAACGACAGCACCTTCACCTTTCTGCAGAATGTATTGACCGAAGTGATGGCGATCTTTCCCAGCCCGTACATCCACGTCGGCGGTGATGAAGCGGCCAAGGATGAGTGGAAAGATAATCCCGATATTCAGGCGAAGATGCACGCGCTCGGCATCACCAATGAAGATGCGCTGCAGAGCTACTTCATCCAGCGCATGGAGAAGTTCCTGAACGCACACGGCCGCAGGCTCATCGGTTGGGACGAGATTCTGCAGGGTGGCCTGGCACCGAATGCCACGGTAATGTCGTGGCGTGGCGTGGAGGGCGGTATCGCCGCAGCTAAGGCAGGGCATGATGCGGTGCTGTCGCCGCGCCATCCGCTCTACTTCAACTACCGGCAGGGCGATGGCACGGACGAACCGCCCAGCCGCGCGCCCTTGAGCACGCTCAACGACGTCTACATGTTTGAACCCGCGCCCGCCGACAAACTCACGCCGGACGAACAGAAGCACATCATCGGCGTGCAGGCGAACATCTTCATGGAGTACGTCCGCACCCAGGACCGCATCGACCACATGCTCTTTCCGCGTGCGGCCGCACTGGCTGAGGTGGGCTGGACGCCTGCCGGAGAACGCGACTGGCAGAGCTTCCTGGCCCGCATGGTGCCGGAGTTCGATCGCTACCGCGCGCTCGGCCTGACGGCGGCAGACAGCGCGTTTGAAGTGCGCACCACCGAGACGCTGGACAGCAGCGCGCACAAGGTGAAGGTTGCGCTGGCCAACCAGGTGAACTTCGGCGCCATTCACTACACGCTCAATGGCACCGCACCCACGGTCAAATCGCCGCTCTACGTCGATCCACTTACGCTTTCGCTGCCGACCGATCTGCGGGCCGGGGCCTTTGCGGATGATGGCCACACGATCACTCCGTCGATGGATCGCAAGCTCAATGAGCTCAGCGTCCGCCGCCGCGACAGCCGCGAGCTGACGCTCTGCTCCTCCAACACCTCCGATATACAGATGGAAGATGATGCGCCCATCAACGGCCCGCGCGCTGTCTTCCTCGTTAACTACATGAACCCTTGCTGGATATACAAAGCGGCGGACCTGAACTCCATCACCAGCATCCAGGTCGCCGTCGGCCAGATTCCGAATAACCTGATGATTGGCAAGACGGTGAAGATCGTGATGCACCCCACCACCATGCCCGGCGGCGAGCTTGAGGTCTTCCTGAACCGCTGTACCGGCAAGCCCATCCTGCGTATGCCGCTGGAGCCGGCGCTACACAACAACGCCCTCACCACATTAAGCTCTGCATTTCCCGCGATGACCGGTCAGCAGGATCTTTGCTTCACCTTCACGCGTGATAACGACGACTTCATCTGGGCCGTGAATTCGATTCAGCTTGTGCCTGCCGGTTCACCGTAGCCGGTTCAGCACTATTCTTCTGGTAGAACGTCCAATGTCTGGCTCGCCACAGCGTCGTTAGGATGGTATTCCGCCCATGTCGAACCGCATCTTCAATCCTGAACTCTCCCGCCGCGATATGCTGCGGCTCTCCGCCGCCGGTGCCACGGCTCTCGGTACCAGCCTTGCGTTCCCGGCACTCGCCGCGGCTGCTACGGGAGACACAACTCCCGCGCATCACGCCGCCGATCTCTACACCACGCTCTTGCAGACATGGTGCGACGGCCTCATCGCGCATCAGGTCATCAACGTCGCAAACCCCGCGCTCCACGGCGCTCTTCTATGCCCGGCCTGCGGTCTGATTCACGGGCGCTGCGGCGATGCCGTCTATCCGCTGCTGCGCGTTGCGCACACCACGGGCGATGAAAAGTATCTCCGCGCGGCGCTGCTTGTGAATGCGTGGATGGACCGCAACATGGGCCACGCCGACGGCAGCTGGGTGTCGGACTTCGTGCTCAGCCCGTGGAAGGGAACCACCGTCTTTCACAGCATCGCGCTGGCGGAGTCACTGGAGCATCACGGCACGCTGCTCCCCGCCGCCACACGCCGGCAGATGACGGACCGGCTGGCCCTCGCCGCAAAGTTTCTCGACGGCTTCATCACCATCGAAACCGGCAATATCAACTACCCCATCACCGCATCGCTCGCCTTCACGCTCTGCGGCCAGCATCTTAACAACGCGCACTATCTTGACCGCGCCCACTCTCTCGCCCATACGGCGCTCGACTACTTCACCACCAACGGATTCATCTTCGGCGAAGGCCATCCCCTGCACGGCGTCACGGCGAAGGGATGCCAGCCCGTCGACCTCGGTTACAACGTGGAAGAGTCGCTGCCCGCGCTCGCGCTCTACGGGCTGCTCAACAACGACAGCGTCGTGCTCGACAAGGCCATCGCTTCCATGCGCTCGCACATGGAGTTCATGCTGCCCGATGGCGGCTGGGACAATAGCTGGGGCACGCGCAGCTACAAGTGGACCTACTGGGGCAGCCGCACCAGCGATGGCTGCCATCCTGCCTTCGTTCTGCTCTCGCCGCATGAACCCGTCTTCCGCGAAATTGCCCAGCGCAACCTGGAGATGATGGCCGCCTGCACCCACAACGGCCTGCTCTACGGCGGCCCGGACTACTTCGAGCACGGCGACAACGCCTGCATCCACCACACCTTCACCCACGCCAAGGCGCTGGCCCTCGTGCTGGACCGCGGCAAAGGCCTGCAGACCGGCCCGCGTCTCCCTGTTCCGCGCGATGCGGCGTACGGCCTGAAAAGCTATCCCGAGATCGGCGCGCACCTCACCGCCATCGGCGATTGGCGCGCCACCGTCACCGAATACGACTGGAACTATGTAGAGGATGTGCAGACCACCGGCACGTCAGCCGGCGGCGGCCACGCTACGGGAGGTGCCATCACCACGCTCCATCATCAGCAGCTTGGGCCAATCCTTACCGCCAGCATGACCGAATATGCGCTGGTAGAGATATCCAACCAGCAGGCCTTTACCGACGCACCGCATATGCCGCTCACCACGCGCATTGAGTTCACCAGCGGTGACAAGACCTACACCAGCCTCAGTGATTTCGCCGCAAGCGTCTCCGTTGAGCACGTAGACGATGGCAAGATCGTCATCGACGCCTCTGGCAAACTCCTCACCGCCGCGCACCAGTCCGTTCCCCAGGGCTGGATAGGCTACCGCCTCACCTACGTCTTTACCGCTGAAGCCATTGAGATCACCGCCAGCGCGGATGTGAGCCAAAACATGCCCGGCCCGTACGCCCCGCTGCGCTTCATTCTTCCTGTCATCGCGCGCAAGGCCGAGCAGGTTGAGCTGGTCGATAACAAGACAGTGCACATCCGCAAACCAAAGGGCATGCTTGCCGTGCATACTGATGCATCGCAGGGCTTCGATGCCATACCCGGCGAGCGCACCTTCAACCTTGTCCCCGGCTTCGAGTGCGTTCCGCTCATCGTCACCATGCAGCCCGGCACGGCGATCCGCATCCGGCTGGAGGCCTCGCTCCCGGCGTAGCTGCCTGTAGTGTTTTCTTTGAAATGCCTGTTTCGTCTTGACAACGCCTCCACTGAGATTTAGTGTCCTATGCCCATCAAGCGTGGCATCAGAGTTGCGGTGCTATCAAAGGAGAGACAATGAAAAAAGTATCTCGAATGATCATCGCGACACTCGTGTTCCTTACCCTGATGGCTGTAGGCGGTAAGAGCGCGTGGGCGGCTCCCGCGGCAAACTGCCCGCCGCTGTGCATACTCCCGCCGGACCCGGCGCCGCCCATGCCACCGATAAATTTTCCCGATCCGCCGATACGTCCCATGGTGGCTGCACCGTCGTCAGGTGGAAGCGGAGCCAAGAGTAGTGCGGCTCCCGTGCAGGCCGCTCCGGTTGTGAGTGTCACTGGAACCGTGCGGCCGGGAGCTGCATGTACGGTGGGCAGTCACTACGGTACTGTCGTGCAGAGCGGGGGGCAGTATAGCTGCAACTTCACTCCTTCCACGCTGCCCGCCGGGGCTGCCTGCCACTACAACAGCAGTATGGGAACGGTCACAGTGGTGGACGGAAAGCGATACTGCAAGATCTGATTCAACTTTAAGACAACGATCAAGATAAGCCACTGCGCTATGGACACGATAGAAGTGCAAGCATCGCGCTTACGCCTGCTGCTATGGTCTCTTGCTGCGTTGATCGTCCTGTTTGTGGGGATGTGTGTGCCCGCGATGGCACAGGCCCCCACGATTACCAGCATTAGTCCAAACACCGTTTCGGCCGGCGGCCCAAACTTCACGCTGACAGTCACCGGCAGCGGCTTCATCACAAACTCCGTGGTGCAGATCAACGGGAGCACGCGCCCCACTGTGTATGTAAGTTCATTGCAACTGACGGCGACGATCTTTGCGTCGGACATTGTCGCGCCGGGGCAGCTGAATGTCACGGTCTTAAATACAGCCAGCGGAGTTTCGTTAAGTTCCAACGCGGTGACGCTGACGGTCGTGATCGCAGCCTCGCCGGTACTGGCAAGCGTATCGCCCGGGTTCAGCACGCAAGGGGTCTCGCAGGTGAGTATGACGCTGGTGGGTGCGAACTTCCGCCCCGGCGCAACCGTGGTGATCTCGCCGCCACTGGCAACAGTGAGTGCTTCAAACGGCCATACGCGTGCCACGGATGTGAGCGTGCTGAGTGCAACAGTGGTGAACTCCGGTGTGATGACGGCGCTGGTGAGTGTGAGTCCAAACGCGGCGACGGGGCTGCGCGCGGTGGACGTGCTGAATCTGGATGGGACGAGCACGGCCGGAACCGCTGCGCTGGGAACGCAGGGAAGTTCTCAGCCGCTCACCGTAAGTCGGTCAAACTCGATAGGCGCGCCGCTGAGCGTGCTGAATATGGCGATGATGCATCCGCGAGACGGAACGGTGGTGATGCAGGGGGACGAGCTGGATGCAGAAGCCGTTCTGGCGGGAACGGGAACCGGCACGGTGATTGGCCAATGGGTCTGGGATGGGAACGTCGTGGAGCAGTTCTCGGCGACGATCGTGGGCGGGCAAAGCACCACGATTCAAACGCGGCAGTCGCTGCCCACGTGGTCGTTGGGTGCTCACACACTCCAGCTGCAAATGCTGCAACCCAATCAAGTGTCCAGCCGGGCAATTGAAGTGGTGGTGAATCCTGGCAAATGGAAGCTGGAGCAACTGCTTCAGCCCGCATATGGCGCGGTGTTTGCCGCGAATGCGCCGCCGCATCTGCTGTGGGCGACGGTTCCCGGTGCGATGAAATACCAGGTGGGGTTCAGCAGCAAACCGTACTTCAGCACGGTCGACAAGTGGTTCGATGTGACGGAGAACCACTGGCAGGTGCCGGATGAGATCTGGAAGGGCCTGCCGGAAGGCGAACTGTACTGGACGGTACGAACCGTGGATGCATCGGGGGAGCCGCGCAAACCGCTGCCGATGCGCGTGATCTACCGCGCGCCGCAAGACAACCAAAAAAAATCAGGGGTCGCGCATCTGTCCGTCAGATACCGCATGGTGGAAGCGAAGTTCGAGGTGCGGGGTGCAGACCGGGTGCTGTATCCAGACGCCAGATTGTCGTTGCAGCAAGAGACTGCTGCTTCTGCTCCCACAAGCGCACCGGCTGCCGCAGCGCCCGAGTCCGGCACCGACGCAGAAGCGCCACCTGCTGCACCCGCTGCGGCACAACCCCAGGCGGCCATACGCGCCGGGCCTGCTGAGGATGGCCAGATCGGCATAAACACGCAGTGGGCATCAGGGTCGAATCCTCCCGACTCGAACGCGCTGTCGGTGGCGGAGCACCTGTTGTATCAGCAGGGGCCATGGAAGATTGAAGTGAATGGCAGCGGGTTGCTGAACTCGATATTGAATTCATCCGTGCAGCGCACCAGCCAGGGGAAGGTGAACAATTACGTGTTGCAGGTGGGCTATCAACGCAAGGATTGGCAGCAGAAGGATTGGGGAGTGGGCCTTCGGTTCGGCATCGTGACGCCGGTGCTGTATTGCGATGCTCAATTCGTCAATGAGGCGACTCCGCGACAGGGCGTCGAGCTGACATTGAAAACGCCAGTGGGCGCGTTCAGCGGTTTCATCAATACTGATGACACAGCGGCCGGTGGCGGATCGAGTATCGCGGTCCACCAGCGCATCGCGGGGGCCAGTTGGCAGGCTCCATTGCCGCCATGGGCGCAATTTCGCCTGATGTGGCTGAACGTTGCAGACATCGGAGTTATCAGCGGACCCAGTGCGTCAGGAGATGTGTACGGTGCGATGCTCAACATTCATCTCACGCAGAAATGGCTATGGTCGTCCGGGTATGCAGTCAGCCACGACAATCCAAACACTGCCAGTGCCGCTTCAACGAGAGAGTTTGGCCGCGCATGGCGTACAGGAGTGTCCGGCCAGCCCGGAAAAACAAATGTAAATATCTCGTACCGCGATGTCAGCGCAAACTTTGGCAATCCTTCCAACCCAGGCCTGACGCCGAACAGCCAGCCCAATGTGCGCGGCGTGAATTCGGCAATTACGCAGACCACGATAGCCGGCACCTTCGGTTTGAACTATACCTTCCTGGCGAACAACGTTCATCCCACCGTCAGCGACGAACTTCTGCTGAACACCTTTGACGAAACCTGGAGCAAGCCTGTCGATGTGAAGACGAGTCTTGCGCTGGATGTACGCCAATCACTGACCCAGACCGGCACCGTGCCCTTGGCGCTGCAGGCAATGCCTGCTGCTGTGACGGGAGCGCAGGACGTGCGCGACCTGTCCGGAAATATCAATCTCCGCAGGCAAGCAGGTACCGTAACCATCTCCGCGGGCGGCCAGAGAGACTGGAACCATAACACGCTCTTCCCGGCAAGCAGCACCATTACCTCTTCACTCAATGTTGGGAGCAATCTGGTGACGCGTGGTTTTTTCCAGTTGAATTCACAGGCAAGTGTGAACTGGGTGGCCGCCAATGGATTGGCGGTCGGAACATCGCGCAGCGTTTCCATCAACGTCCAGCCGGCGCTCGTCTGGAAGAGGCCTTCGATGCAGCTCTCTCCTTTGATTACAGTGACGCAAGGCCAGACGGTTCTTTCCAACGGCACACGAACCAGCAATACATTCATGGGACAATACGGCGGCAGAATCGCCTGGACGCTCCCCGGTGTGATGAAATGCAGCGCCCTCTCCGCGCAGGGGAGTTACAACCAGAATCGCAATACCGTCATTAGCCTTAATCAGCCGTCCACGCAATTGCTGGTGCTTTGGACGGCGACCTGGGGCCATAAACACACGATGTAAAGATCAGGATGAACCCCGCTCCCACCAGGTACCCGTTACCGGGAATTTGAATAGGGGTCTGGGAAATCTCAAGTATCACGCGCAGGTCTGGCCCTGCGTCCCTCCGATTACGGGGCCACGGTGAAGGTTACACTGGTCTCATGCAAGGTGACCGGCACGATCGGGCGGGCGAGTTTACCGCACCCGCCCGCGTGAACCTACTGGGGGAACACACCGACTACACCGGCGGCTTTGTACTGCCGATGGCTATTCCTTTCTTTACCGTTGCTTCTATCTCCCCTCGTAACGATGCACGCTACAGCTTCAAGAGCGAACTCTTTCAAGAGTTGCGGGAGTTGTCTCTCGCCGATCGCTCCACTGCCGCCGGCGATTGGAGCGACTATCCCGTCGGTGTGCTGCGCGAGTTGCAGGCCCTGGGCATCGGGCCGCCGCCCTTCGCTCTCCATCTCCGCGGCAACGTTCCGATAGGTTCCGGCCTGAGCTCATCCGCCTCGGCGGAGGTGGCGAGCGCCATGGCGATGCTTGCACACGCCAAAGCCACGCTCCCCGCCGAACAGATCGCTCTCCTCTGCCAGCGCGCCGAGAACAACTTCGTTCACTCCCCCTGCGGCATCATGGACCAGCTTGTGATCACCGCCGCAAAGGCGATGCACGCCTTGCTGCTGGACACGCGCACCCTCGGCTATGAATACGTTCCTCTGCCGCAGGATGTGCGCATCCTTGTCTGCAACTCGATGGTGAAGCACTCCATCGCAACCGGGGAGTACGGCGTGCGGCGTCGCGAGGTAGAGGCGGGACAAAAGGTCCTCTGCGAAAACATCTCGCGCATCAGCAGCCTGCGCGATGCGACACTCGATGATCTGCATGCCTGCCGGTCGCAGATGTCGCCCGAGTCGTTCGCGCGCTGCCGCCACATTCTCACTGAAAATCTTCGCGTGCTGGAAGCGAAAGAGGCCATGCTGTGCGGCGATAATGTTCGCTTCGGCAAGCTGATGCTGGCCGCGCATGCAAGCCAGCGCGACGACTTCGCCTGCAGCTGTCCTGAGATAGACTTCCTCGTGGAGACGGCCGCTTCGCTCCCCGGCTGCTTCGGTGCGCGCATGACCGGTGGTGGTTTCGGCGGTTGCACCGTGAACCTCGTCGCGCAGGAGCGCGTTGAAAGCTTCGCCGGCGAGTTGAAGCGCCACTATCATGAGAACTTCGGCGTCCTGGCGGAGATCTATGTCTGTGAAGCCGTGGACGGCGCCATGGTCCGCAATGCGCCGAATGGAAATGTACCGAAGCAGGAGCCACAATTCTGATGGATACGATCTTTCTTGAAGCGCCGCATCGTCGATGGAATCCGCTGAAGCGCGAGTGGGTCCTGGTCTCTCCGCACCGCACGCAGCGGCCCTGGCAGGGGCAAACGGAGACGCTTGCTGCTCCGCCCGCGCTCACCTACGATCCTGCATGCTATCTCTGCCCCGGCAATACCCGCGCCGGTGGCCACAAGACGCCCGCCTATACCGGCACCTACGTCTTTGAGAATGATTTCGCCGCGTTGCAGTCCGATGTGCCTGCCGCACAGATAGACATAGAAGATGCATCGCTGCTGCGCGCCGAGACCGAACGCGGTGTATGCCGTGTCATCTGCTTTGACCCGCGGCACGACCTCACACTCGCCACCATGGCTCTGCCCGCCATTCGTCGCGTAGTCGATACCTGGTCTACGCAATCCGCTGAACTCGGCGCGCGGCCGGATATCCAGTACGTGCAGATATTCGAAAATCGTGGTGCGATGATGGGTGCGAGCAATCCTCACCCCCACGGGCAGATATGGGCGACCGGGCATGTTCCCAACGAGCCGGCACTGGAGCTGACTGCGCAGGTGGAGTATCTGGCAACGCACAAGATCTCTCTGCTCTCTGCCTATCTCGCGATGGAGTTAAAGCAGCGGGAACGCATCGTTGCCGGGAACGATACATGGGTGGCGCTGGTGCCTTTCTGGGCCGTATGGCCATTTGAACTCCTGCTTCTGCCCCGGCGGCGCGTAGCCTGCCTCGAAGAGATGGACGCAGCAGAGCGCGAAGGCCTCGCAGCGATGCTGCAGACGGTAGCGCGCGGCTACGATCGCGTCTTCGACACTCCGTTCCCCTATTCCATGGGGCTGCATCCTGCTCCGTATGACGGCGGGCCGCATCCGGAGTGGCATCTTCACGCGCACTTCTATCCACCGCTTCTGCGTTCGTCCACTGTACGCAAGTTCATGGTGGGGTTTGAACTGCTCAGCTCACCCCAGCGCGACACCACGCCGGAGTTCGCCGCCGAAGCTTTGCGCAAGGCCATGCAGCGCGGAGATATCTAGCCGGTACAGTTCTCCACACTGATTGAATGATGAGCCACGCGCATCAGCATCCATCGCGTTTTGGGTTCGGAAATGCGTCCGCGTCCGCAGGGTCGTCGCGGTCGATGCACGAAAAATCCTTCTCCACCGCGCACGTCAGCACTCCATCTGCAGTCGCCACCTCGCCATAGACGCCTACCAGTTCACTCGCCGCCCACTGCCGCGCCTCTTGCTCCGGGACCGTCACGGTGATGCGCCCCGCCGCATACTCCGCGGACACGGCATGTACCGATGCGTCCAGCCTCACTGCATACGAAAACCTCACCGCATCTGCAAACGCTGTCGTCTCCTCCACGCTGCCATGCTCCACAAGCCGCTGCACCTCAGAACGCGTCAGCCGCAGCCGCAGGGAGTTCCCCTTAATTCTCAACTTCATGGTTCGCCTCGCACTTCCAATCGTAACGCCAGGGGTAATCCCGTCTCTGCGTGCGAAGCACGCTCCGATAGTCTGTCCTGAGCGAAGCCGAAGGATGCGCCCAGCACCCCTATAATCACTCTCATCCATGGCACGGCCATTATCAAGCCCGCAGCAGGCCCCGCATTTACAGCGCCAACTCGGCCTGGGGTCCGCCGTCTCGCTCAATATGCTGGATATGGTCGGCATCGGCCCCTTCGTCACCCTGCCGCTCGTGGTCGCGGCCATGGGCGGTCCGCAGGCATTCCTCGGCTGGATGCTCGGCGCTGCCATCGCGCTCTGCGACGGCCTCGTCTGGGCCGAACTCGGTGCCATGATGCCGCAGGCCGGCGGCTCCTACGCTTTTCTGCGAGAGATCTACGGCCCCGAACGCGGCGGCCGCCTCGCGTCCTTTCTCTACGTCTGGCAACTCTGCTGCAGCGCGCCGCTCTCCGTCGCCTCAGGATGCATCGGCCTCGCGCAGTACGCCGGCTATCTCTATCCCGCGCTGCACGCGCCCGTTGCCGCCTCCGGCCTGCTCGCGCATTTTCAGGGCACACAGCTCGCCGCCGCCGGTGCCTGCATCCTCGCTGTCGGCCTGCTCTATCGCAACGTCCGCGTCGTCGCCCGCCTCGCCTGGTTTCTCTGGAGTGCGATGCTCGTCGCCTTCGCCATCATCCTCTTCGCCGGCTTCACCCACTTCCACGCCTCGCTCGCTTTCACCATGCCCGCTGGAGCGTTTACGCTCAGCCCGGCATTCTTCAGCGCGCTCGGCGCGGCCACGCTGCTCACCACGTATGACTACTGGGGCTACTACAACGTCTGCTTCCTCGGCGGCGAAGTGCGCAACCCCCAGCGCAACATCCCGCGCGCCGTTCTGCTCTCCATCGCCGCCATCGCCGCGCTCTATCTTGCGATGAACATCAGCGTCCTCGGCGCAATGCCGTGGCAGCAGGTGATAGCAGGGAAGAACGGCCTCGCCGTCGCCGCTTTCATGGTGGAGCACACGCTCGGCTCCGCCACCGCGCACATTCTCGCGACATTGATCGTCTGCGCCGCCTTCGCCTCTGTCTTCGCGCTCCTGCTCGGCTTCTCTCGCGTGCCCTACGTGGCCGCGCTGGATGGAAACTTCTTCCGCGTCTTCGGCAAGCTGCATCCCAAGCACGGCTTCCCGCACATCGCGCTTCTTGCTCTCGGCGGCCTCGCAACGCTCTTCTGCTTCTTCTCCCTCGCGCACGTCATCATGGCACTGGTCACGATTCGTATCCTGTTGCAATTCGTTCTGCAGCAGGTGGGCGTGATCCTTCTGCGCATCCGCCAGCCTGAACGCGCACGGCCGTTCCGCATCTGGCTCTATCCGTTGCCGCCGCTCTTCGCGCTCGCCGGATTCATCTTCATCCTCGTCGCGCGGCCCAACGCCGCCGTCGAACTCCGTTACGGCCTCGCGCTCGCCGTCACCGGAACGATCGTCTTCCTCATCCGCTCACGCATACGCCGCGAGTGGCCCTTTGCAGCGTCTTTATAAGGTTTTCTTGCGATTGCCGAAGTACCGCGCCAGCCACGTCGCCGTGTACTTTGACCCACACGCAAAGCGCATCAGCGGC
>Ga0302314_10012798_pt1 | contig 14474 bp, 14 predicted proteins | sample III_Palsa_N2_3_FD_200533 | JGI IMG/M metagenome (GOLD analysis project Ga0302314, IMG submission 200533) | Peat permafrost microbial communities from Stordalen Mire near Abisko, Sweden - III_Palsa_N2_3 | ecosystem: Environmental > Terrestrial > Soil > Palsa > Peat permafrost | place: Sweden... | reverse complement strand
GTCGTGCCTATGCACACATGCGCCCCGCGAAGCGCATGGCGGTGCTGCTGGTCGTCCTTCGCGACACCCTCGTGGCTTGAGGAACACCGTCCCAACCACGCGAACTCAGCGGCGACGCGTGGTGTTCGCGTACGGTTGCTAAGGGCACGTGGCCGCCGTGCGCGTGCGTGCAGGCGTTTGGAGCCGGGCCAGGCGATCACGCCTTGAGCAGCGATAGCGATGGTGGCGTCGCGCTGGTGCGACGCTCCCGTGGACCCACTGCCCATGTATCAGCCAGGCGCCGCCGGGTTAACCGGTGCCCGGATCCTTCTCCCCTATCCTCGCGAACCAAGTCCGTCGCGCGCGCTGGCTCCAAGTACCTGTGAGGGAACGAATGCAGGGCCGGCGAGCGCGTTTGCTGGGGCTGCGCTGGCTGCGAGTCGACCCAGCGGGAGCATGGCTCTCCTGCTGCCCGGACGGCCTTCGTTTGCGGCGCGGTGCTACTGGAAGGAAGGTGAGGAAGATGCGTTGTGCGGCGCGTCCTTGGGTTAGCTGTTTGTCGGCGATCCCGATCTCTTCGACGATCCCGTGGCGGGCTTTAAGGATCGCAGTCGCGGACCCGGCGGGAGCGAGATACCAGTCGTTGAGGCCGACGTGGAATACCTTCCCGAGGTTGAGTTTCCGGGCGGCCGCCGCGATTGTCGCGCCGCTCCGGATGCCGTTGACGGCGTAGGACGCGCTCGAGGTGGAGATCCAGATCACTCGTCCCGCGAGTGCTTTGCGTTTGCTGGCCGGGAGGATCGCGAGGGCTTTCGGGGAGGCGTACCAGACCCTGATCCCGCGCGGGGTCAGGCAGAAGAACTGCTCGTAGCGCGGTCCGCGACTGGAGCTGTGCTTGTACGCCTGCTCGGCTTGCCTACGCGTGTCGCCGAGTTTGAGCAGCCCGAGCGTCGCGCCTGAGAGTTTCCCGGTCGCGGGCGGGCACTTCGCGACCACCGGTATCGCGACCAGCACCCCGCCGCTCATAACGGGCACACCGACGCCGGCGGCATTCACGCCTGCGGTCGTGCACGTCAGCGTGGTTCCCTCATCGATCGCCTGCACCGTGTAGGTCGAGTTCGTCGCACCGGCGATCGGCGTGCCGTTCTGACTCCACTGGTACCGGTACGAGCTCGGGCTAGAGGTCCAGGATCCCGCCGCGCACGTCAGCGCGCTGCCCGCTTTCGCGGTCCCAGCGATCGCCGGCGGCACCGTGTTCACGGGCCGTGCGATCACGGTGTAATGGATCGTGGCGGTGCCGGTCAGCCCGTCCTGGCTGGTCGCGGTCACGGTGTAGGTAAAGCTTCCTTGGGTGCTGGTGTTCAAGCTCCCGGCGATCGGACTGGTCGTGCCCGTGTGCCCGGTGCTGTCGGCGCAGGTCTTGATGCCGGTGCCGCCGGCGCCCTCAATGCACGAGAAGGTCGTGGCCACAACCTGGCTCACCGCATATGTCCCACCCGCCGCGGGGGAGCTGATCGAAGCGGTAGGCGGCGTCGGGGTCGCTCCCGCGAACTTCTCAACCCGGTTGCCGAGGAAGTCCGCCGCGTACACGTCGCCGCTTGTTGGGTCGACCGCCACCCCGCGCAGCTCTCCGAACTGGCCGTTGCCGGTCCCGAGGCTGCCGAACTGGCTGAGGTAGTTGCCGCTGGAGTCGAACTCCTCAACCTGCGTGTTGCCCTCATCGGCGACGTACACGTTCCCGCTTGAGTCGACCGCCACCAAGTACGGATTGTTGAACTGGCCGTTGCCGGACCCAGCGCTGCCGAACTGGCTGAGGTAGTTGCCGCTCGAGTCGAACTTCTCAACCCGGTTGTTGCCGGAGTCGGCGACGTACACGCCGCCGCTCGATGGGTCGACCGCCACCCCGTACGGATGGTCGCGTCTCAGGGGTGCTGTAAATAGCGTCGGTGCTGTCAGAGCAACGGCGTAGGTTCCCTCAAGTCCTGCAAGACGATGAAGGAGGCCTACGCCGTGAGACGTACCGTACCGCCGTCGGCGGAGATAGAGGCTCGGATCGAGCAGATGTTGTCCGTGGGGGTTGGTGAGAGCCCGCGTGAGACGTTGTCGGAACTGGCGAGGCTCGGCGCCAGGTTGATCATCCAACGCGCTGTCGAGGACGAGTTCGACGCGTGGTTGGGCCGCGCCCGCTACGAGCGCCGACCGGCCGAGCAGGGTGAGGAGCGCGGTGAGGAGTCCGGGCTGCGCAACGGTTTTCGCCCGCGGAAGCTGCAGACCGGGGAGGGAGAGCTTGAGGTTCAGATCCCGCAGGTCCGCCAGGCGGCCGAGACGTTCGCGTCGAAGCTGTTCCCCAGGACGCCGAAGCTGATCCGAACGGAGCCGTTGAAGGCGTTGGTGATCGGCGCGTTCGTCCGCGGTCTGTCGATGCGTGACGTCGAGTCGCTGTGCGAGGAGGCGGGGCTCGGGAAGCTGTCGAAGACGACCGCGTCCAGGATGTGCGATGAGCTCAAGGAACGCTTCGAGCGGTTCCGTCGCCGCGACCTCTACGAGATCCGGCTCGTCGCCCTGTTCCTCGACGCGACGTTCATCGCCGTCAGACCGGACGGGCCAAAGGAGGGCGTCCAGGTCGCGTGGGGGTTCACCGAAGACGGTGAACGGGTGCTGCTGGCCGTGTCGTTGGGGATGCGCGAGTCGTTCGAGGACTGGCAAGCGTTCGGCCGCGATCTGATCAGCCGCGGGCTGGGCGCGCCGATGCTGATCGTCGCCGACGGCGCTCCGGGGCTGATCAAGGCGATCGAGCAGTGCTGGCCGGCGTCAGATCGCCAGCGGTGCTGCGTTCACCGCGCCCGGAACCTCTACGCGAAGGTCCCCGACCGCGAACGCGAGCGCGTCAAGCACGCCTACTGGCAAGCCCTGGACGACGCGATCTCAGAGGCCGACGCCAAGCGCCGGCTCCAGGAGCTCGTCGACCAGCTCGACAAGGACGGGTTCACCGCCGCTGCCCGCTGCCTCGCCGACGACCTCGACGCGCTCGTCGTGCACCTCCGCTACCCAGTCCGCCACCGCCGCCGATGGCGAAGCACGAACCTGCTCGAGCGATCACTCGGTGAGGTCAAACGCCGCACCAAAGTGATGGGCCGCTTCCCCGGCGAGACCAGCTGCCTCACCCTCGTCTGGGCCGTGCTCGACCTCCTGATCACCCACCAGACCAACGGCATCAACTTCAACGCCCTGGACCGCCAACGCCTCAAACGAGCGCGATACCAAGGAAACGAGCACACCATCCCCGAGGAGGTGACAGCCGCCTAAACTAACCACCACCGGGAACCGAATTTACAGCACCAAAGAGACGCGACCGTACGGATTGTTGAGCTGGCCGTTGCCGGACCCCGAGCTGCCGAACTGGCTGACGTAATTGCCGCTGGAGTCGAACTTCTCGACCCGGTTGTTGCCGGAGTCGGCGACGTACACATGGCCGCTCGAGTCGACCGCCACCCCGATCGCACTCGAAAACTGGCCGTTGCCGGACCCGAAGCTGCCGAACTGGCTGAGATAATTGCCGCTCGAGTCGAACTTCTCAACCCGGTTGCCGGAGGTGTCGGTGACGTACACATCACCGCTGGATGGGTCGACCGCCACCCCGTACGGGAAGGAGAACTGGCCGTTGCCGGACCCAGAGCTGCCGAACTGGCTGAGGTAATTGCCGCTGGAGTCGAACTTCTCAACTCGGTTGTTGGACGTGTCAACGACGTACACGTCGCCGCTTGAGTCGAGCCACCCCGATCGGATTCTCGAATTGGCCGTTGCCGGACCCAGAGCTGCCGAACTGGCTGAGGTAGCCGAAGCTAGCGAACGCCGAGCCGGCGCCAGCCGTCGCGAGCAGCGCGAACGCGGCCAACAGCGCCACGATCAACGTCCGCGGCACCCGGGTTCCAATGCCGGTCATGTTCTGCCCGCTCGCATCGGCTCCGGCGGAAGAAGTAGCGGCCGATCCCCGCGCGATTTTCTGGCGATGTCGGGGGATCCGGCTCAAAAGAATTCCTCGTGTGGGCGTTGATGGCGCAGCCCGCAGCCGGCCAATTGCTACTCCGTCGTAATGAATGTGCCTGCCCGCCCCGACACCCCAGAACGTAGAAGATAACAAGAACTTAAAGGACAACGACGCTGGCGCCCGCTCGATCCCCGTCTGTCTGGGGCTCTGCGGCTCAGATCCGGCTCGCAGGGGAGCTGAGGATTTCTACTGCCCCGACAGCGGAGTTAGTGTCTCGACGACCTCTCCGCCGACCCCGCATTCCGCCAGAAGCGGTTCGGGGATGCCGGCGCCCCTCAGCCGCACACGGTGCATGGGCAGAGTTGCATCATGTACTGGCTCAAGATCGACGGTCCCAGTGATCGCCATGTGCGACAAGCGGACGTCGCGCCGGCGAACGCCTCGCTTCTCGTTTCACGAAAACGGAGCAGCCTTGACCGGGCGGACGACACTGGCGAGGACTTCTCCTTTGAATCGACGAGGGCAGCGGCTGCAATCCTCGAGGTCCCGGTCAATTGCAGCCTCCTCACAGCCGACCAGACGGAAACTACACCAATACCAGCCACTTCTCGAAGCGGGAGCGACGGGACTCGAACCCGCGACCTCCGGCGTGACAGGCCGGCGCTCTAACCAACTGAGCTACGCCCCCCTGAGGGGAGACGCAAGTATGGCAAGACACGACGCGACCATCCGCGTGGCCGTCGTGACGCAACTCTCGTTCGCCGCCTGTGTTTCAGCCCACGAAGTCCAGTCTCCCGAAGGTCGCGCCCTACCCGGCCGTGGGCGTGACTGGGGGTTCGGCGGGGACCTGCAAGCAGGTCCCCGCCGTGTGTTCCCAGGGGAAATCCAGCGCCGGGCCGGCCGCTATCCCGCCTCGGCCGGTCCGGCGCCGTTTCCCTCGGCCGCGATGAGAACCCGTGCGTGTCCGCCGGCGCGCTCCGCCCGCTCACGCCTCACGCGCGGCGCTTAGCGCCGCGGCGGAACCCAGCCGCCGAACACCCGCTCGAGCGCGAGCGCGACCGCGATCGAGACGTGGTCGTTATTGATCCCCGCCGCGACCTGGACCCCCACCGGGAGCCCGCCGTCCGAGAAGCCGAGCGGGACCTGCGTGACCGGCACGCCGGCCAGGTTGAACACCGCCGCTGGTGTGATCAGCCACAGCCGCCCAACCGTTCGCCCATGCCGCGGCGCAACGCGTGGATGGGCGGGGTGCAGCAGCACGCCGTCGCCGATCGCGTCGATGAGCTCCTCGGCGAGGCGCCGGCCGTCGTCGAGCAGCCGGTCGTGCAGCGCAGAATCGGTCGACTCTGGGAGCATGCCGACGGCAAGCGCGAGGCGGACCGGCAGCGTGTACGGGACCCGACGGCTGAGCAGCGTTCGCCAGGTTGGCTCCTGGTCACCGGCCTCGACGATCAGGCTGCTCGTCGATCCCGACGATCCCGCTTGCAGAGTGGTGACGTAGGGCCTGACCGCCTTTCGCCACGAGCGCAGCGTCACTCGCCGTATGCGGGCACCCGACGCGATCAGCGCACCGACCGCGCGCTCGCGCGCGTCTCGAAGCTCACGGCTGAGCGGCATCACCGCCGAGTCCTCGACCGTGACCAAGCTCAGCCCCTCGATCGACACGTGGGCCGGGTCACCAAGCGCGACCTCGCGCGCGAACGGATCGATCCCGTCGGGCCCGGCGATCAGCCGCAGTACCGGCATCAGGTCCTCGGCGCGGCGCGCGAGTGGCCCGACGCCGAGCATCCGCCCAGCGGCCCCGTCCGAGGGCGGATACATGCCCGTGTTCGGGACGAGACCGGTGGAGGGCTTGTGCCCGAACACGCCGTTGAACTGCGCCGGGATCCGAATCGACCCGGCGATGTCCGACGCCAGCCCGAATGGCGATCCGCCGCTTCCCACTGCCGCGCCCTCGCCACCTGAGGAACCGCCGGCCGTCCGGGTCGGGTCGTAGGCGTTGCTCGTCCGCCCGTAAAGGGGGTTGTAGGACTCGATCCACAGCGTCAGCTCGGACGTGTTCGTGACGCCGACGGGAATCGCGCCGGCGTCGAGCAGCCGCTGTACGACCGGGGCGTTGGCCGAGGAGCGGTGCTCGCGGCGCGCGACCAGGCCCGCGGAGGAGGGCATCCCGCGCACGGCGATCGACTCCTTGACGGTGAACGGCACTCCGAGCAGCGGCGGCGGCACCCCGCCATCGGACGCGCCGGCGATCCGGCGATCGACCGCATCGGCCTCGCTTCGCGCGCTGTCGAAGCGGTCCATCGCGATCGCGTTGATGCGCGGTGCAGCGAGCTCGAGCAACGCGATGTGCGCGTCCACGACTTCGCGCGCGCTCAGCTCCCGGGTGCGGATCGCACGGGCGAGCTCGAAAGCCGAGCGTTCAGTCGGTGGCCGTGCGGCTTCGGCGGCGGACACCGACGCGAGTCTATGGACAGACGTGTTCGCGAGCGCGGGACGGAGCTACCGCGGACGGGAGCCGAGCAGGCCCATCATCGCTACGACGAACCGCTCGTAGCGCTCGGGCGAGTAGCGCTCGGGATCGATCAGGAGCGTGCGCCCAGCCTCCTCGCCGATTGCGCGTATCGCGCGCGCGGCCAGCTCGGGATCGATCCCGGACGGCCAGCCCGGCTGGGAGCAGGCCCAGCGAACTACCTGCTCGATCTGAGCCAGCGTTCGGGTGCGGTTGGCTTCGACATGCTGGCGCACCATCTCCGGTGTGCCGTCGGGAGGCAGCAGGATCAGGCGCCACGTGGCCGGCCGGCTCGCGACCGCGTCGAGGAAGCGGCCCACGCCCCCGGCGAGCACCGCGGCCGGATCCTCTGCGCGCGGATCGCTGGGGAAGACCTCGGCGAGCTGCGCGAGGGCGCTTTGCTCCTCCCGGTCGAACAGCGCCTGCAGCAGCGTGCCGAGGTTCGGGAAGTGGTCGTAGACCACGGGGCGGGTGACACCGGCCGAGCGCGCGATCGCCTCGATCGACACTCCCGCGTAGCCCTGCTCGAGGATCACTCCGAGCGCCGCGTCGAGCAGCTGCTGACGGCGCGCTTCTGGTGGCATGCGCGCCGCGTAACGCCGGCGAGGCACTGACGCGCGCTTGAGGGCTGGGCGCCTAGGCATTCGAGACGGCAAGGCTAGCACTCATAGCTACACGCTTGTAGGTTGTCGCGGGATCGCCCGCGCCGTCGAGCAGTTTCTGGCGAGGCGCCGGCGCTAGAGCTCAGCGCCCGTGCCATGCGCACGAGGACCAATCGAACGGCCGGGCGAGCGCGTGCAGGCGTCGCTCGTTCTCCCTCCAGCCCCGCTTTATGTGACGCCCGATCACGACCGCGGCGACCGGCCCGGCGCCGGCGTGGCGGAGCGCGGCGGCCGCGCTCTGGGCACCCGACCCGGTCGTCCAGGTGTCGTCGATGAGTAGCACCGACTCGCCGCCGAGCGCGCGGGCGACCTCGTACTTGCCGGCGTCGAATGTCCGCTCCGCCACGGTTACGCTCGAGCGGGTCAGCAGTCGCTCGTAGCGGTCTCGCGTCGGCCGGATTGACTCGCCGACGATCCGGCGCAGGGGATGGCTTTGGTCGCGCTCGCGGCTGCTCGACGGCACGGTCGTGACGATGTCGAACGCGGTCGTTCCGGCCGCGCGCGCCAGGCATGCCTCGTGCCCGGCCAGGGACCGCCACAGAACGGCGGCGAGCTCCACCTGAAGACGCCTGGCGACGTCGCCGGCGAGCCGCTTGTAGCCCGCGAGCGCATGGTGTAGCTGCCCGGCCGCGATGCTGTAGGAGATCGGCGCGACGGCGTCGAGCGAGCTGTTCTGCCGCGCGCAGATGAAGCAGCGACTGTGGCCCTCGGTGAACGTGAAGCAGACCTCGCAGACGCCGGTGCCCGGCCGCGGGCCGAGCATGAAGTTCCCGTACAGCTCGGTCAGCTCTGCGACCGTCGGCATCGCAGCCGCGTCAGGCGACGAGCGCGCCCGGCGAGGTCAGGCGCCCGACGATCGTCGTGATCTCATCGGGCGAGCGGATCACCCGTGCTCCCGGTCGGGCCGCGAACTCCCTGGCCCATTCGTGCTCGAGCAGCGACTCCAGCAGGAACACGGGGCGCCCGTGCTCGAGTGCGAGGCGCGCCTGGATCCTCGATCCGCTCGTCAGCGACGCCTCGACCACCACCGTGGCCAGCGCCAGGCCAGACATCACCGCATTGCGCATCGGGAAGCTTCGCCGGCTCGGCGGCGCATCGGGCCAGAACTGCGAGATCACTGCGCACTCCACGGCGATCCGGCGCTGGAGGTCGGCGTGCTGTGGCGGATAGCACCGGCGCAGCCCGGTGCCGATCACAGCGATCGTGCGACCGCCCCGTGCGAGCGCAGCGGTGTGCGCGGCGTTGTCGATTCCGGCCGCTAGCCCGCTGACGACGCAGTAGCCCTGATCGACGAGATGCTCGGCAATCGTCCGCGCCGCCCAGACGCCATGCGGCGAGGCGACGCGCGCCCCTACGACCGCGATCGCTCGCCCATCGGCGGGCGCGAGCGCCCCGGCCACGAACACGAACGGCGGCCTGTCGTGCACCCCGCGCAGGTTGTCCGGATAACCGGGATCGAGCACCGTGTGAAGCCGCATCCCACCCGCCTCCCACGCATCGATCTCGGCGGCGATCTGCTCGAGCTGCGCGGACGGGCGATCGTCGCCGAACAGCGTCGCCGGCACGGCGGTGTGCTCGCGCTCGAGCACCGCGATTGCGCTTCCTGCCTCCTCCACCAGGTCGGCGTACTCCGCCCATGGCCGCCCACCTGCGCGTAGGAGCGCGATCAGCGCGGTGGCCTCGGTGCGATCGGGCATCGCCCTCAGGCTACCGCCGCGGTCGGCGCCTCAACGGACCACCTGGGCGTCTTGCGCGATCGCCAGCATCTGGTGGTTGGTGAGGATGTTCTGGAGCGTGTTGATCAGCCAGTAGACGGCGGGGCCCTTACGCCACGCAACGATGCGGATCTGCTGTCCCTCGAAGTACAGCTCGTACTTCCGACCGCCCAGCTCGATCGTCTGGTTCGGGTTGTCGAGGATCGGCGGATCGGTCCAGTCGGTGCCTTCGAGGTCGTAGTACTGGCCGATCTCGCCCTCGCCGACGACATCGACGTAGGCGTAGTGCAAGTGATGCTGGCGATCGGGCAGGAAGTAGGTGCGCATGTCGTCTGGCGGAGCCGCCGCCGTAGTGAGGCGATGCACCGGGAAGTACACCGGGAAGGGCATGCTCATCCCCATCGCATCGGCCTGTGAGAGCTCTGATGAGGTCGCGCTCGAAAGCGGGACCGGGGAGATCGCGCGCTTGTGCTTGGGTCCGGAGGGGGCGGGCAGCCGGATGTGTCCGTCGGCGATACCGCCGTTCAGGAACTCGTGCACGGTCTGATTGATCTGGGCCGGCGCCGCGGTCACGTATGAGGGGCCGAGCTCGGCCTGGAAGATGACCTGGTGGATCGGATGGCTGGCGGATTGGACGAGCAGCTCGAGCAGCTGCAGGACCGAGTCGGCCGAGCGGATATCGGTGCTCGCATAGCGGCCGAAGATCTTCTCCAGGCCGAGGCGCTTGGAGATCAGCCCCGACGCGCCGAGCTGGTTCTTGATCTGGCGCAGGAAGTCCTGCTGGCGTGCGTTGCGGACGAGATCGGTATCGGTGTGCCGGTAGCGGACGTAGTCGAGCGCCGGCTGCCCGCACAGCTTCTGATAGCCCGGCTGGATGTTGATCTCGGCGTACGTCTGGCCGGCCGGGACGTCGTAGTTGAGGTTCAGGTAGCGCCGGTCGACCTGGACGTACACGCAGCCGAGGTAGTTGACGAGCGCCTTGAAGCCCAGGAAGTTGATGTCGACCACGTGATTGATCTGGATCCCCAGCACCTGCTTGATCGTCTTGACCGTCAGCCTCGCGCCGCCGATCGCGTAGGCGGCGTTGATCTTCTCGGTGACCGGCGTGCCGTGGAAGGGATGGATCGTCACCTTCAGGTCGCGGGGGATCGACAGCATCGTCGTATCCGGCTGTCCCGGATCGAGCCGTACCAGCAGCATCGTGTCCGAGTGGGCCGGGGAGGAGGCATCGACCGCACCCGCCGCCCGCTTGTCTGAGCCGATCAGCAGGATCGTCTGCGCGCCGCCGGCGTTGGCGCTCGCGAGCTCGTTGCCGAGCTTGAGCTGCGGACTGAGCTTGAGTGCGTCGGTGAACGATTTCACCTCGAGGAGGACGCCGGTCGTCACGGTCGCCGCCGTCGCCACGACCACCAGTGCACAACCGAGCAGCATCCGCCACCAGATGCTCCGGAACCGCGGGCGTCGCGGCGCTAGATGATGATCAAAGGTCGACATCGCGTGTGCGCCGGCACGAGCGCAAACGGTTCCGCAGCTAGTGGGCCGGCCTGTCAGGCGCGCTCAGCCGGTGGGCTGGAGCGGGTCGTGCGGTGCTGAATCGGGCGCCTTGGTGGCGGCCGTGATCGTCGGCTCGGGCGGTTCGTCCGGCGCGCCGTTGAGTGCATCCTTGAAGTCGCGCAGGCTCTTGCCGAGCGATCGACCCGCCTCTGGCAGCCGCTTCGGCCCGAGCACGATGAGCGCGACCACCAGGACGATCAGCAGATGGGTTGGCTGTAGCAGGTCTCCGACCACGATAGATCGCCGCTAATTAGAGCAGGTTGTGGTCGCGGGCGGTTGAGCGGGGAAGGAACGCGGCGGTTTCGGCGTCATCGCAACCGACGGGCGTTTCACCGGAAACGCCGGTCTGCGGGGAACCAAGCCTCCGCTCTCAACCGACGCCGCGAGCTCATCTGTTTCTTGGCTCGCCTCAACGAGAGGACAACCCAGTGCGTAAGAAGCTAATTCTGGCAATCCCGGTGGCCGCGCTCGCGATAGCCGGATGCGGGAGCGCGGCCAGCACCACCAGCAGTAAGACGACCGCGCCGGCGAGCACGACGCCGGCAGTGACCACCGCCGCGGCCGCGTTCCTCGCCCCGCTGAAGTCCGTCGCCACCGTCGCCTCGACGGTTCCCGCCAACGGCGACATCAATCCGTATGGAATCGTCGATGTCCCGACAAGCACCGGCAAGCTCCACGCCGGCAGCCTGCTGATCAGCAATTTCAACGACAAGGCGAACAACCAGGGGACCGGCACGACGATCGTCGAGGTCACTCCAGCCGGCAAGCAGTCGCTGTTCTCGCAGATCAACGTGCACAAGCTGCCGGGCAAGCTCCCCGGAGGCGTCGGACTCACGACCGCGCTGAGCGTGCTGCCCGGAGGCTACGTCGTCGTCGGGAGCCTGCCCACGACCAACGGCAAGTCGGCGACCGCGAAGTACGGGGGCCTGATCGTGCTGAACAGCAACGGCACGCCCGTGAGCACGATCTCCGGTCCTCAGATCCAGGGTCCGTGGGACATGACCTCGACCACGCAGGGCAACGTCACGACGCTGTTCGTCAGCAACGCCTTGAACGGCGGCGCCGCCGAGGGCGTGCACACGATCGACAACTCGACAGTGCTGCGCATCCGGATCCAGTCCGGTACCGGCCAACCGCCGAAGGTTCTCGGCGAGACGGTGATCGCGAACAAGATCCCGTGGCGAGATGACCCGAACGCGCTCGTGATCGGCCCGACCGGCGTCGCGCTCGCTCCGAACGGAACGCTGTACCTGGCCGACACGCTCGACAACCGGATCGCCGCGATTCCGCAGGCGCTGACGCGCACGAGCCCCGCCGCGGATGGCGGCACGACGGTGTCGGTCGGCGGGAAGCTGATCCAGCCACTCGGGCTGACGCTGGCACCGAACGGCGACATCCTGACCGCCAACGCGGGCAACGGGAACATCGTGGAGACGACTCCGGCCGGCAAGCAGCTGATCCTCCGGACCGCCGACAAGAAGACCGGCGCCGGGTCGTTGTTCGGTCTGGTCGTCAACCCTGCCGGCAACGGCATCTACTTCGTCGACGACGGCGACAACACGCTGAAGCTACTGCACTAGGTGCGGGTACCGGTGCCGGCCACTGATGGCCGGCACCGAGCCCGGCTGCCTGCGCGAGCGGATTTGCACACGCCGGCGGCGTGTGCTGAGCTGTTTCTGATGAGCGACCCGCCAGAGATATTCCATCTCGGGCAGCCGGCGAGAGACGATCCCGCGGGCTACGTTCGCGCGTCGAGCGGCATGATCGCCCTCTGCGGGGCGAGTGGCGTGACGGGTGCGTTGCTCGAGCGGAGCCTGTCTACGCGGGGACGGATCGCCGCGGCGGCGGGCATGGCAGGGGTCACGGCGATCGCTCTCGCCGGGGTCAGGAACCCGCGCGCGGTATCGCGGATCCTTGTCGAGCACCCGACGGCGACGATGCTGGCCAGACTGTTTCCACTCGGTGTCACACCGCTGCTCGGCCGGCGCTTCAACGCGATGCACATGCTGTCGCTGACGGGCATCGGGGATGGCAGCGGGCGGGTTTCGTTTGCGCTGTACGGGAGGACGTATCGTGGCGTGGAGCGGTTGGACAGCGAGTCGACACCGGGGTAACGCGTAGGTGCTCTTGAATAGACGACTGGCGGGAGGAGACGGAGGGCTTCCGGCGCCTCGGCTGTGGGACGGCCACCTGTCCTCGCGGCGCGTCCGGCTGGCCCTGGCGGTCCTGGCCATGGCGGGGCTGGCCGCAGGCCTGGCGCTCGCCATCGCGAACAGCACGCACGGCGGGCGTGTCGGCGCGGCGCGTCCCATGTCCGCGACGCGGGCAGCGGCGGTCGGCTCGGTCGGTAGCACCGCGACTCCCCCGCGCCGGGCCAACATCGTGTTCATCCTGACCGACGACCTGTCGATGGATCTGCTCCCGTTCATGCCACAGGTGCAGGCGTTGCAGGCGGGCGGGATGACCTTCAACGACTATTTCGTCTCGGATTCCCTCTGCTGTCCGTCGCGCTCATCGATCTTCACGGGGGACTTCCCGCACGACAGCGGCGTCTTCGGCAACATCGGCCCTAACGGCGGCATCAAGGCCTTCTACCGCCACGGCGACGAGAACCACACGTTCAACCTGGCCCTTCAGCAGTCCGGCTACCTGACCGCGATGATGGGCAAGTACCTGAACGGCTACCTGCAAGGGCCGAAGCTCTCACCGGTCTCGAATGACTACGTCCCGCCGGGCTGGAACCAGTGGGACGTCGCCGGTTTGGGCTACCGGGAGTTCAACTACGCGATGAACGAGGACGGAAAGCTCCACCATTACGGCGACAAGCCAGATGACTACCTGACCAATGTGCTGGCCGAGCGGGCCGTGAGGTTCATCAGGCGGGCCGCGAAGCAGACCAAGCCGTTCTTCCTCGAGGTCGCAACGTTCGCGCCGCACCGTCCGTACACGCCGTCCCCGCGCTACGCCAACGACTTCACCGGGGTCGCGGCCCCGGAGCCGCCCAACTTCAATGTCCTGCCGATCAACCCGCCGAGCTGGCTGGCCGGACATCCACCGCTGAGCGCGACGCAGATCCAGGAGATCAACGAGGCCTTCGAGGAGCGTGTGGAGGACGTGCAGTCGGTCGACAACATGATCGCCTCGATTGAGAAATCCCTCGCGAACCATGGGCTGCTGAAGAACACCTACATCGTGTTCAGCTCCGACAACGGGCTCCACACCGGCGAGTACCGGCTGATGCCGGGCAAGCTGACGGCGTACGACACCGATATCCACGTGCCCCTGGTGATCGCCGGACCCGGCGTGCCGCCCGGCAGCACGACCGACGCGATGACCGAGAACATCGACCTCGCCAAGACGTTCACCGCGATCGGAGGCACCACGTTGCCCAGCGACGGGCACAGCCTGATGGGGCTGCTGGAGGGCAAGCACCCGGCCGCGTGGCGCAACGCCATCCTCGTTGAGCACCACGGTCCGGATTACGGCAAGACAGACCCGGACGAGCAGAGCTTCGACAGCGGTAACCCGACGACCTACGAGGCGATCCGGACCCCGGACTTCCTCTACGTCGAGTACGTGGGCGGCGAGAAGGAGTTCTACGACCTGAAGACCGATCGCTACGAGCTCGACAACATCGTCGACAGTCTCACCCCAGCTGAGCTCGCGCTGCTCCACCGGGAGCTTCTCTCCCTGGAGCGCTGCCACGGCGGCAAAGAGTGCTGGGCGGCCGCCCACGTGGACCCGGGCCCTAACTGAGCGAGGGTCGGCACCGCAACTTCTCCGCGCGCAGCGAGTTTATCTGGCATTAATGTTATGCGAGTCGCGGGGAAGTGCGCGTCGAGCGGTCAGCAGACCAACCGAAAGGACGATTTCTCCGCATGAAACGCTCAATCTCGGGTTCCCTCCGGTGTCCGCTGCGGGCAGTGGCGAGCGCCTCCCTTGCCTGCCTTGCCCTCGCCGCCTTGCCGGCTGCCGCGTCGGCCGCGGGGCTCAAGGCGTGGAGCTTCGTCTCCGCGCCGAACCTCCAGCCGCCACAGGTGGACGTGAACCTGTCGCGCTCCGGC
>Ga0302314_10012797_pt1 | contig 14474 bp, 1 predicted proteins | sample III_Palsa_N2_3_FD_200533 | JGI IMG/M metagenome (GOLD analysis project Ga0302314, IMG submission 200533) | Peat permafrost microbial communities from Stordalen Mire near Abisko, Sweden - III_Palsa_N2_3 | ecosystem: Environmental > Terrestrial > Soil > Palsa > Peat permafrost | place: Sweden... | reverse complement strand
CCGACCCGAGCCAGAGTGGCCTGCCGTCCGGTCGGTCCTGCCCGTAGGTCGCGAGCAGGGCCTGGGCCTCGATGGGGTCACCGAGTCTGGTGCCGGAGCCGTGCGCCTCGACGGCGTCCACTTCGGAAGGCGCGAGCCCGGCAGCTGCCAGGGCCGCGCGGATCACCCGCTCCTGCGAGGGGCCGTTCGGCGCGGTCAGGCCGTTGCTGGCACCGTCCTGGTTGACCGCGCTGCCGCGAACCACGGCCAGCACCTGGTGGCCGTTGCGCCGGGCGTCCGACAGGCGTTCCAGCAGCACCAGTCCGACTCCCTCGGCCCAGCCGACTCCGTTGGCCGCGGCGGCGAACGACTTGGATCGGCCGTCGGGAGCGAGGACGCCCTGCCTGCTGGAGTCGACGAACAGGTCCGGGGTGGACAGCACCGTGACACCGCCGGCCAGCGCGAGCGAGCACTCTCCGTTGCGCAGCGACTGGGCGGCCAGATGCAGGGTCACCAGTGAGGAGGAGCAGGCGGTGTCGACGGTCATGGAGGGGCCCTCAAGTCCCAGCACGTAGGAGATCCGGCCGGACACCACCGCGCCCGAGCTGCCGTTGGCCAGGTAACCGGCGACGTCGGCGGGCGCGTCCTTCAGCCGACTGCCGTAGTCGTCGTACATCACCCCGGCGAACACCCCGGTCTGGCTCCCCCGCAGCGAGCTGGGGTTGATCCCGGCGCGTTCGACCGCCTCCCAGGAGGCTTCCAGCAGCAGGCGCTGCTGTGGGTCCATGGCCAGGGCTTCGCGTGGCCCGATCCCGAAGAACCCGGGGTCGAACTCCGCTGCCCGGTGCAGGAACCCGCCTTCGCGCGCGTAGGTCCGGCCGCGTTTGCCGGGCTCGGGATCGTAGACGCCGTCGACGTCCCAGCCGCGGTTCGTCGGGAAACGGGAGATCGCGTCGGTCCCGTTGACCAGCAGCGTCCACAGGTCCTCGGGTGACTGCACTCCGCCCGCGTAGCGGCAGCTCATGCCGACGATGGCGATCGGCTCGCTTGAGTACGCCGCCCCGGTTGCGGGCGGGGTCGCCTCCGGCGCGGTCGACGACGCGGAGCCGCTGTCGTCGGGGAGAACCAGCCTGCCCTTGAGGTACTCGGCCACGGCGCGGGCCGTGGGGTGATCGAAGACGAGCGTGGCGGGCAGTCGCAGACCGGTGGCCGCACCCAACAGGTTCCGCAGTTCGACAGCGGCCAGGGAGTCGAATCCCAGTTCCTTGAACGCCCTGGCCCCGTCCACGGCGGTCACCCGGTCGTGGCCGAGCACCAAAGCCACCTGACGGCACACCAGGTCGAGCAGCAACCGGTCGCGCTCGGTCGCGCCGAGTCCGGCCAGTTGTCTCGCCAGTGGCGAGCCGATGTCCTCGGCCGACGTCGCGCGGGCGGTCCGCCGTGCGGCGGCGGGGACGGTGGCCGGGATCAGGCCGCGTAGCAGGGCGGGCAGTTCGTCGGTGCGGGCGCGGAGGGCGGCCAGATCGAGTCGTATCGGCGCGATGACGGCCTCGTCGGCTGTCAGTGCTCTCCCCAGTAGCCGGAGTCCCTCGGCCACGGGCAGAGCGGGCATGCCGAGGCGGGCCATCCGCTGAAGGTCGGCTGCACCCAACTCGCCGCCGAGGCCGGTGTTCTGGTCCCACAGCCCCCATGCGAGCGATGTCGCGGGCAGGCCCAGGGCACGGCGATGCCCGGCCAGGGCATCGAGGAAGGTGTTGGCGGCGGCGTAGTTGGCCTGTCCTGCGGCCAGTACCATTCCTCCGGCCGAGGAGAAGAGGACGAAGGCTGACAGGTCGAGGCCCCGGGTCAGTTCGTGCAGATGCCAGGCGGCGTCAACCTTGGGACGCAGCACGGCGTGGAGTTGCTCGGGAGCGAGCGAGCTGATCATCGCACCGTCCGCGGTCGCCGCCGCGTGCAGGACGACACGGAGCGGGTGGCGTGCGGGGACGCCCGCCAGCAACTCGGCCAGTGCCGCGCGATCAGCCACGTCGCAGTCGCTGATGGTCACCGAGGCGCCCAGAGCGGTGAGGTCGGCCAGCAGCCCGGTGGCACCGGGGGCGGCCAGGCCACGGCGGCTGGTCAGCAGCAACTGTCGGACTCCGTGCTCCGAGACCAGATGACGGGCGAGCAGCGCACCAAGGCCACCGGTGCCACCGGTGATCAGTACGGTGCCCTCGGCGTCCCAGGACGAGCGGGCGCCGTCCGCGCTCTCGGCCATCCTGGCGAGTCGGGGGACGAACACCTGGCCGTCGCGGAGATCGGCCTCGGGCTCGTCAGCCGCCAGAACGGACGGCAGCAGGCCGTACTCCCCCTCCGCGTCGTCGGCGCTCACCAGGACGAAGCGGCCCTGGTGCTCCGCCTGCGCGGCGCGCAGCAGCCCCCATACGGGGGCCTGGGTCAGGTCGTCCCGCCGGGTGACGACCACCAGCCGGGCATCGGCGAACCGCGGATCCGCCAACCAGGTCTGGACGGCGGAGAGCACGGTCTGCGCGATGGCGTGGGCGGCTTCCGCGATGCCCGCGCCCTCCGCCGATTGCGACGCCTGCGGCCGCTGTCGCGGGCAGGCGAGGACGACCACGCCGGGCACCGGCGTACCCGCGTCGAGCGCGCCGATGAGCGCCGCCAGGTCACGGTGGGAAGACGCGGGGCGGGAAGACGCGGGGTGCGCCGACGCCGATCCGCCGACGAACGCCCAGTCGGCGGGCAGCGGTTCGGCGGCTCCCGAAGCGGACCGCCGCGGCAGCGCCCGCCACTCCACCCGCAGCAGCGCCCCGGCCTCGGCCGAGGCGTCGACCTCGGCGACCGCCCGCGAGACCAGCGATTCCACGAAGGCGACAGGACGACCCTCGCCGTCGGCCACCTCGATCGAGGACAGCTCGTCGCCGTCCAGTCGGGTGATGCGCACCCGCAGAACGGACGCCCCGACCGCGTGCAGGGTGACACCGTTCCACACGAAGGGCAGCAGCGTCGCGCCCTCGCCGTCGGTGAGCAGGTCGGCGTGCATCGCCGCGTCCAGCAGGGCCGGATGCAGACCGAACGAGGCGGCGGACTGGGTCTCCGTCGCCGGGAGCGCCACCTCGGCGAAGATCTCGTCACCCCGCCGCCAGCCGGCGCGCAGCCCCTGGAAGGCGGGGCCGTATCCGTAGCCTCGGGCGCCCAGGCGCTCGTAGGCTCCCACGACGTCGATCTCGACGGCTCCCGCCGGGGGCCACTCGGTGAGACCGGACGGCTCGGACCGCCGTCGAGCCGTGAGCACGCCGGTGGCATGCCGGGTCCAGTCCTGCTCCTCGGGCGTGTTCTCGCTGCGGGAGTACACCGTGACCGAACGGCGGTCGGCGCCCATCGGCCCGACCACGACATGCAGCGCGATGCCGCCGTCCTGCGGCAGCACCAGCGGTGCCTCCAGCGTCAGTTCCTCGACCGTCGGATGGCCGACCTGGTCGCCGGCTCTGATCGCGAGTTCGAGGAACGCGGTGCCGGGCAGCAGGATCGAGCCCTTGACCACATGGTCGGCCAGCCAGGGCTGCGTCTGTACCGACAGCCTTCCGGTCAGCACCACCGAGTCGGACCCCGGCAGGGCCACCACCGCACCCAGCAGTGGGTGTCCGGCCGCCAGTTGGCCCACTCCGGCGACGTCTTCGGAGGGGGTCGCGTCCAGCCAGTAGCGCTTGCGCTGGAAGGCATATGTCGGTAGATCGATACGTCGACTACCCGCACCGCCTCGGCCGAGGAGCGCCGACCAGTCGACGGCCGCTCCCCTTACGTGCAGCCGGCCGAGGGCGGATATCGCGGTCGGCAGTTCACCGCGGTCGCGGCGGCAGGTCGGGACGAAGGCGGCATCCTCCTCCGTCAGGTTCTGCGCGCCCAGCGCCGACAGCACTCCGTCGGGGCCCAGCTCCAGGAAGGTGGTCGCCCCCTCGGTCCTCAGCTGCCGCACCGCGTCCCCGAACCGCACTGTGTTGCGAACGTGGCGCACCCAGTACTGGGCCGAGCACAGCTCGGCGGCGACGGCCGAACGCCCGGTGAGTGTGGACACGATGGGGATCCGCGGCGGCCGGTAGGACAGCCCTGCCGCGATCTCGCCGAACTCGGCCAGCATGGGCTCCATCAGCGGCGAGTGGAACGCCTGACCGACGTGCAGCCGCCGGACCGTGCCACCGGTGGCCCGCACGGTCGCCGCCAGCCCCGACACGGCGGTCTCGTACCCGGAGACCACCACCGAGGACGGGCCGTTGACGGCGGCCACGCCCAGCGCGTCCGTGCGGTCCCCGATCAGTCGGTGGGCCTCCTCCTCGGACACGTCGAGCGCCACCATGGCGCCCCGGGACCCGGGAAGGTCCTGCATCAACCGACCTCGCGCGACGACCAGGGCACAGGCGTCGCCGAGCGTCAGGACGTCGGCCACATGCGCGGCGACCAGCTCGCCGATGGAGTGCCCGGCCAGTAGGTCCGGGGTGACGCCCCACGACCGGAGCAGGCGGAACAACGACACCTCGAAGGCGAACAGCGCGCACTGGGTGTAGTCGGTACGGTCCAACAAAGCGGTGCTGTCCGGCGTCGCCGCACCGAACACCACATCGCGCAGCGGAAGTGCGCCCAACGGGACCCGCAGCTCGTCCAACGCGGCCGACACCTGGTCGAATGCCTGCGCGAACACCGGAAAGGCCTGGTGGAGTTCCCATCCCATACCGACCCGCTGCGCGCCCTGCCCGGAGAAGAGGAAGGCGAGCCTGCCCTCTCCCTGCGTGCCCAGGATCACGCCGGGCGCGGTGGCACCCCCGGCGAGCGCGTCCAGTCCGCGCAGCAGGTCGCCGCGATCGGCGGCGACGACCGCCGCGCGGTGCTCCAACGCCGCACGGGAGGTCGCGAGCGCGCGGGCCACGTCGCCGAGTGCGAGGTCCTCCCGCTCGTCCACGAAGGACCGTAGCCGCGCGGCCTGTGCCCGCAGCGCGGGATCGCTGCGGGCGGCCAGCAGGAACGGGAGCGGCCCGTTGCCGTCCGCCCCGGTGGCTTCGGTCCCGCAACCTGGTCCGGCTCCGCCCGCCGTCGCGGCCGGCTCCGGCGCGTCCTCCAGAATCACATGGGCGTTGGTCCCGCTGATGCCGAAGGAGGACACCCCGGCCCGGCGCGGGCGTCCGTCGCGCGTCCAGGCGCGTGGCTCGGTCAGCAGCTCGACGGCACCGGACGACCAGTCCACGTGCGCGGACGGCGCGTCCACGTGCAGCGTGCCCGGCAGTAGGTCATGGCGCATCGCCAGCACCATCTTGATGATGCCCGCGACTCCGGCGGCGGCCTGGGTGTGGCCGAGGTTGGACTTGACCGAACCGAGCCACAGCGGCCGGTCGGGCGGTCGGTTCTGCCCGTAGGCGGCCAGCAGCGCCTGTGCCTCGACCGGATCGCCCAGCCGGGTTCCGGTGCCGTGCCCCTCCACCGCGTCCACCTCGGCCGGGGTCAGCGCCGCCGCGGCCAGTGCCTGCTCGATGACCCGCTGTTGGGCGCCGCCGTTCGGGGCGGTCAGGCCGTTGCTGGCGCCGTCGTGGTTGACCGCTGATCCGCGCACCACCGCCAGCACCGGGTGGCCGTTGCGCCGGGCGTCGGAGAGTCGCTCGACCAGCAGCATGCCCGCGCCCTCACCCCAACCGGTGCCGTCGGCGGCGTCGGCGAAGGACTTGCAGCGGCCGTCCGCCGAAAGGCCGCGCTGCCTGCTGAAGTCAACGAAGGTGTCGGGGGTGGACATCACCGTCACCCCGCCGGCCAGGGCGAGTTCGCACTCGCCGCGGCGCAGCGCCTGGATCGCCCAGTGCAGCGCGACCAGGGAGGACGAGCAGGCGGTGTCGACGGTGACGGCTGGACCCTCCAGGCCCAGCACATAGGAGACGCGGCCGGAGACCACACTGGCCAGGCTCCCGTTGCCCAGGTAGCCGGCCAGGTCCTCCGGCACCGTGCCGAGGCGGGTTCCCCAGTCGTGGTACATGACACCCGCGAACACACCTGTCCTGCTACCGCGAAGGGAGAGCGGGTCGATCCCCGCGCGCTCGAACGCCTCCCAGGAGATCTCCAGGAGCAGCCGTTGCTGCGGGTCCATGGCCTGCGCCTCGCGCGGGCTGATCTCAAAGAAGTCCGCGTCGAACTCTGCTGCCCCGTGCAGGAAGCCGCCGTCCCTGGCGTAGCTCCGGCCGGGTCGGCCGGGCTCCGGGTCGTAGATTCCGCCGATGTCCCAGCCACGGTCGGTCGGGAAGGGCGTGATCGCGTCGGCTCCGGCGGCCAGCAGCCGCCACAGCGCCTCCGGCGAGTCCACCCCGCCCGGATAGCGACAGCTCATCGCGACCACGGCGATCGGCTCGCCGTCCGCGCCGTCCTCAGCGGGCTCGGCCGGCCGCGCCGGCGCCGGCGCCTGCGCACCGACCAGCATCGCCAGCAGGTGATCGGCCAGTGCCCGCGGGGTCGGACGGTCGAAGGTCAGCGTGGCCGGCAGGCGCAGCCCGGTGACCACGCTGAGGACGTTGCGCAGTTCGACAGCGGCGAGCGAGTCGAACCCGATCTCCATGAAGGCGCGGTTGGGACTGACCGCCGCGCCGCTCTCATGGCCGAGGACGGCGGCCACGTGGCCGCGCACCAGCTCCAGAACCGCACGCCGGTGATCGGCGACCGGGAGCTCGGCCAGGCGTCTGGCCCAGGGCGGCGCGTCGGCTGACGAGGTGGACGGTCGGACCGCGCTCGGGGCCGTCCCGGGCACCAGGCCGCGCAGCATCGCCGGCACTCCGTCGGCACGGGTACGCAGCGCGGCGCGGTCCACCCGCACCGGGACCACCGTGGGGACGCCGGCCGCGAGCGCGGCGTCGAATGCGGCCAGGCTGTCCGCCACGGACAGCGGCGTCAGACCGAGCCGGTCGATCCGGTGCAGGGTGGTGGCGTCGAGTTGGCCGCCCATGCCCCCGGCGCCCGACCACAGGCCCCAGGCCAGCGAGACCGCTGGGAGGCCGAGCGATCCGCGGTAGTCCGCCAGGGCGTCGAGGAAGACGTTCGCCGCGGCGTAGTTGCCCTGTCCCGCGCCGTCGACGATCCCCGCCGAGGAGGAGAAGAGCACGAACGCCGACAGATCGAGTTCCGCGGTCAACTCATGGAGCAGCCAGGCCGGATTGAGCTTGGGCCGGAGCACGGCGTCGAGTTGGCCCGAGGTCAGCGCGGTGACGACGGCGTTGTCCAGGACTCCGGCCGCGTGCACGACAGCGGACAGCGGATGCTCGGGATCGACGCCCGCGAGCAGACCCGTCAGGGCGTCCCGGTCAGCGACGTCACATGCCTCGATCCTTACCGCAGTGGCGCCGAGCACGGCCAGTTCGGCCTCCATTTCGGCCGCGCCCGGGGCGTCGGGACCGCGCCGACCCACCAGCAGCAGGTGGCGCACCCCGTGCACGGCCACCAGGTGCCGGGCCAGGTGCGAGCCGAGGGCGCCGGTGCCGCCGGTGATCAGGACCGTCCCGGCCGGATCCCATGCCGTCTCGCGCTCCTCCCGCGCGTCGTCCCCCTGGTCCGTCCAGTGGGCCCCGCCGGCGCGGCCCGCCTCGGTGCGGCGTGTCGGGGCCAGTCGCCGGGCGAGGAGCGCTCCGCCGACAACCCTCAGCTCGGGCTCCCCGGACGCCAGCGCCGCACGCAGCGTGGCCCCGGCCAGCGGACTGTCGTCCAGGTCGAGCAGGATGATCCGGCCCGGGTGTTCCGCCTGCGCCGAGCGCACCAGTCCGCGCAGCGGCGCGGCGGCCAGTCCGGCGCGATCGCTGGGCTCGGCGGCGCCGCGGGTGATCACCACCAGCCTTGAGCTCGCGAAGCGGTCGTCATCGAGCCACTCCTGAAGCCGGCCGAGCGCCCGGTGGACGAGTCGGCGGGACGCCGCCACCAGATCGGGCGCGCCCGCCGCGACCGACAGCGGCAGCAGCACCGTGTCCGGTATCCCGGTCTCGGTCATCGACTCCAGGTCAGCGAAGGCCGGGACATCGTCGCCCAGGACGTCTCGGCCGAGGGCGTCACTACCCCAGCGGGCCGGGCGCGGCCGCGTCGGGTCTGCGGAGCCGTGTCCGACGGCGGTCCACTCCAACCGGTACAGCGGGCCGCTGCCCGTGCCCGCCAGGGCCCCGGCGGGCACGGGACGGGAACGGAAGGACTCGATGGTCGCCACCGCCGCGCCGGTCGGGTCGGCCAGTTCCAGGGCCACTCCGCCTTCGGCGTGGGAGCGAATCCGGACACGCAGGCCGGTCGCACCCCGGGCCCGCAGGGTCACTCCGCGCCAGGCGAAGGGCAGTCGGATCTCGTCCCGGCCGCGGGCCTCGCCCGGCGCGTAGTCGGTGGCATGCAGGACCGCGTCGAGCAGCGCGGGGTGGATGCCGAACCCACCCGAGGGCGATCCCGGGCCCGAGCCGACGCCGGTGTCCGTGCCCTCCGCTGGCCCGACCTCGGCGAAGATCTCCTCGCCTTGCCGCCAGACCGCTCTGAGGCCCTGGAACGCCGGGCCGTAGACGTAGCCCTGGTCGGCGAGGTCGTCGTACAGCGAGCCGAGTCCGACGGGCTGGGCACCGGGCGGCGGCCAGGGAGCGGGATCGAACGGCTGCGCCTGCGCCTGCGCGGCCCGGGCCAGCCGTCCGGACGCGTGGCGAGTCCAGACCACATCGGCGTGGTCGTGGTCGGGCCGGGAGTAGATCTCGACGGACCTGCTCGCGTCCTCGTCCGACGACGGGCCGACCACGGCCTGCAGCGACACCCCGCCCTCGGTCGGCAGCAGCAGTGGCTGCTGCAGGATCAGTTCCTCGACCGTGTTGCAGCCGGCCAAATCCGCGGCGTGCAGTGCCATCTCCACGAAGGCCGTCCCCGGCAGCACGACAGCCCCCGCGACGCTGTGATCGGCCAGCCAGGGATGCGACTTCAGCGCCGCCCTCCCGGTCAGCACCATGCCGTCGGACTCCGCGAGACCCACCGCCGCGGTGAGCAGCGGGTGCGCGGAGGGGAGTTGTCCCAGACCGGCGGCGTCCGCCGGGCCCGGGGACGGGTCCAGCCAGAAGTGCCGGCGCTGGAAGGCGTAGGTGGGCAGGTCGACTCGCCGCGGCCGCCGCTCCGCGAAGAACGCCTCCCAGTCCACGGCGACGCCGCGGACATGGGCGGCGCCCAGCGCCGAGACCAGTGCCAGCTCCTCGGTCCCCGAGTCGCCCCGGGTGTCCCGCCCGCCCGGCTCACCCGTCTCGCTGTGTCTGCTCGGGCCGCCCCGCAGCGTCGGCCTGAACACCACGTCCCCACCGGGCAGGGCGTCACGCCCCAGCGCCGACAGCACGCCGTCCGGGCCAAGTTCCAGGCAGGTGACGACGGAGAGCCCGGCCACGCAGCGTATGCCGTCCGCGAAGCGCACGGTCTCGCGCAACTGCCGCACCCAGTAGTCGGGGGAGCACAACTGCTCCGCCGTGGCCTCGGTCCCGGTCATGGCGGACACCACCGTGATCGTCGGCGGCGCGTAGTCCACGGCCTGGAGGACCTGCCTGAACTCCGCCAGCATCGGGGTCATCCGTGGCGAGTGGAAGGCATGCGACACCTGGAGTCGACTGGTCCTGCGGCCGGCGGCCCGGCACTCCGTCGCGAGCGCGAGCACTGCCTCCTCGTCGCCCGAGACCACCACGGACGCGGGCCCGTTGACCGCCGCGATGCTCAGTCCCGCGGTCAGCAGGGGCCGGACCTCCGACTCGGGAGCCTCGACCGCCACCATCGCCCCGCCCTCGGGCAGCGCCTGCATCAACCGTCCGCGCGCGGCCACCACCAGGCAGGCGTCCTCCAGGGACCACACCCCGGCGACATGTGCCGCCGCCAGTTCGCCGATCGAGTGCCCCAGCAGGACATCCGGCGTCACACCCCAGGACTCCAGCAACCGGTACAGCGCGACCTCAAGTGCGAACAGCGCGCACTGGGCGTAGCCGGTCCGGTTGAGTTCCGCGGCGTCCGAGCCGAACATCACCTCCCGCAGTGGGCGGTCGAGTTGGATGTCCAGATGGTCGATCGTCCCGTCCAGCGCCTCCGCGAACACGGGGAACGCCCGGTAGAGGTCCCGGCCCATGCCGGGTCGCTGCGCTCCCTGGCCGGTGAAGAGGAAGGCCAGTCGGCCGGAGGGGGCGGTGTCGGTGTCGGATCCGGTGTCCGATCCGGCCAGGATCTCAAGGTCGCGCAGCGCCGACTCGGTGCTGTCCGCCACCACCACCGCGCGGTGGTACAGGGCCGCCCTGGTCGTCGCCAGGGAGTATCCGAGGTCCGCGAGCGCGGTCCGGCCGTCCAGCAACGGCGCCAACTGCCGTGCTTGCGCCCGCAACGCGGTCCGGCTCTTCGCCGAGACCAGCAGCGGCACGACCGAGGAGGACGGCTCCCCCGCCAGGGCCGGCCGGACCTGCTCGACCTGCTCCGCGGGCGCCTCCTCGATGATGAGGTGGGCGTTCGTGCCGCTGACCCCGAACGAGGAGATACCCGCGCGCCGTCGCCGGCCGCTCCTCGGCCACGCGCGCGGCTCCGTCAACAGGCGGACCTTCCCTGACGACCAGTCGACGTGCGGCGTCGGCTCGTCCACGTGCAGGGTCTGCGGCAGCAGTTCGTGGCGCATCGCCATGACCATCTTGATGACGCCGGCCGCGCCCGCGGCGGCCTGGGTGTGGCCGATGTTGGACTTCACCGAACCCAGCCAGGCCGGCCGCTCACGTCCCTGGCCGTAGGCGGCCAGCAGCGCCTGTGCCTCGATCGGGTCGCCGAGCCTGGTGCCGGTGCCGTGCGCCTCCACCGCGTCGACCTGCTCCGGAGACAGCTCGGCGTCCGCCAACGCCTGTGCGATAACCCGCTGTTGGGCGTGTCCGTTCGGCGCCGTCAGCCCGTTCGACGCACCGTCCGAGTTGACCGCGCTGCCGCGCACCACGGCCAGGATCCGATGTCCGTTCCTCATGGCGTCCGACCTGCGCTCCAGGACGAGGACTCCGACTCCCTCGGCGAACCCGGTGCCGCTCGCGGCCGCCGCGAAAGCCCTGCACCGTCCGTCCTCGGCGAGGCCGCGCTGCCTGCTGAACGCGGTGAACGTCCCGGGACCGGCCATCACCGCCACGCCGCCCGCCAGCGCGAGCGTGCATTCGCCCCGCCGCAGCGACTGCACGGCCAGGTGCACCGCCACCAGTGAACCCGAGCAGGCGGTGTCGACGGTGAGTGTCGGCCCCTGGAGGCCGAAGGCGTAGGAGATCCTGCCGGAGACGACGCTGGGCGCGTTGCCGGTCAGCAGGTAGCCGTCGAGTCCCTCCGGCGCCTCGTGCAGCCGGGGCCCGTACTCCTGGGCCTCGGCTCCGATGAACACGCCCGTTTCGCTGCCGCGCAGGGAGAGCGGGTCGATCGCGGCCCGTTCCAGCGCCTCCCAGGAGGTCTCCAGCACGAGCCGCTGTTGCGGGTCCATCGCCGAGGCCTCGCGCGGCGCGATGCCAAAGAAGTCCGCGTCGAACTCGGCGGCGTCGTGCAGAAACCCGCCGACCCGCACGTAGCTGCTGCCCGGCCGGTCAGGGTCCGGGTCGTGGAGCCGCTCCAGGTCCCAGCCGCGGTCCACGGGGAAGCCGGAGATGACATGCCGACCCTCGGAGACGAGTGCCCACAACCGCTCGGGCGAGTCCACGCCGCCCGGATACCGGCAGCCGATGCCGACGATAACCACCGGCTCCTCGTCCACCCGTCGCGCGCCGCCGTCGACGACCGGACCTGCGATCGGCTCGACGGGGGCGGCGCCGAACACCTCCGCCCGCAGCAGCCGAACCACGGCGGCCGGCGTCGGGTACTCGAAGACGAGCGTGACCGGCAGGTCCAGGCCGGTCTGCTCGGCCAGCCTGGACTGGAGGGCGACGGCGCCCAGTGAGTCCAGCCCCTGGTCCCGGAAGGTCCGGTCGGGTTCGACCGGCGTCTCCGGGGCAGGGGTGCCGGGCCTGACTTCACGCAGCACCGCGAGGGTTTGCGTGTGCACCAGCCGCAGCAGGTAGGGGTCCCACTCGTGCGGAGGCAGTGAAGCCAGCCGCGTCGCGAGGACCGATTCCTGCCCCTGCTCCGCCCCGTCGTCGGGAGATCTGCTCTCAAACTCGCGCATGGCCGACTCCGGTGCCTGTGACGGGTGTCTCTGACGGATGGACGTGGCTCCGAGCCCGGCCGACTGTAGGGCAGCGGGAGACCCCGGCCATCCCCTGGCCGACCCCTGATCGACTCCCGGTACCCCAGGTTCCGGCGGTGGCCGGGATCGGAGCGCCGACCCCGGCGCCGCCGGTCACCAGGTGATCGGCAGCAGCGAGGGGCCCCGGACGATCACGCCGTACTTCCACCGCACGCCCTCCTCGCCCAGAGCGAGGCGCAGGTCGGGCATGCGCGCGAGCAGTTCTGCCAGCGACTCCTGGAGTTCCAGCCGGGCGAGCTGAGCGCCGACGCAGAAGTGTGGGCCGTGCCCGAACGTCATGTGCGGATTGCTCTCGCGGGTGATGTCGAGCCGGTCCGGGTCCTCGAACACGTCCGGGTCGCGGTTGGCGGCGGCCAGCGCGGGCAGCACCGCGTCGCCGGCGCGTACGACCACGCCTCCCAGCTCGACGTCCCGAAGCGCGTACCTGGCGAACATCGCCGCGGTATTGATCGGAACGAACCGCAGCAGTTCCTCGACGGCCGAGGGCATCAGCTCGGGGTGGCTGCGCAGCAGTGCCAACTGGTCGGGGTGGGTGAGCAGGGCGAAGACGAAGCTGGGCAGTCCGGAGGAGACCGTCTCCACGCCGCCGGTGAGCAGCCCCGGTCCCGCCAGCGAGATCAGCTCGTCCTCGGTCAGCCGATCGCCGTCGTCGCGGGCTCGGACCAGCGCGCCGAGCAGATCGTCGGTGGGTTCCTCACGGCAGCGGGCGACCAGTCCCGCCATGTACCCGGCGAGTGCCTCGCCCACCTCGTTCAGGACGTCGCCCTTGGCGGTGGAGTCGTCGGTCAGTCCCACGGTCCACTCACGGAAGATGTGGTGGTCGGCGAACGGAACCCCGAGCAGGTCGCAGATGACCGACACCGGCAGCGGGCGCGCTAACTCCTCGACGAAGTCGGCGGTCCCGCCCCGCTCGACCATCGCGTCGATCAGCCTGCTCGCCCGGCTCCGCACGTCGCTGCGCATCTGTTCCACCCGGCGGGCGGTGAAGGCCTTGCCCACCAGCTTGCGCAGCCGGGTGTGGTCCGGCGGATCCATGCCCATGATGCCGTCGCCCGCCGACTCACGGCGCAGTCTGGGCTGGTCGAGTCCCTGCGCGATCTCCCGCCCGAAGCGGGGATCGGCCAGCACGACCTTGATGTCGGCGTGTCCGGTCGCCAGCCAGGCAGGCTCCCCGTAGGGGAGCTTGACCCGACTCATCGGCTCCTCGCGGCGCAGTTGTGCGTACATCGGGGACACCTCGATCCCCCGCATCTCGAACGGGTACGCGCGGATCTCCGCCTCGGCGCTCAATCCAGCTCTCCTTCTCCGGCTGCCGCGACTGCTTCGGCCGCGTCGAGGACGAACGCCCGGCCGCGTTCGAGGGCGATCGCGTCGAACCTGTTGCGTACGTAGGACAGCGCGTCCAATAAGTTCGCTGAGGTCAACGAACGCCGTCCGCGCCGGTCGGTGACGTCGGACAGCGACAGCGGCAGTGACCCGGTCTCGGCCCACCGCAGCTTTCCCTCCGCGTCGATATAGCTTCTGGCCCGCCCGGCGTTGTCCGGATGCAGACAGTAGGGAACGTCGAGCAGGCCACGCTTGAAGGCGGCCACGATGGCGTTCCCCAGGTCCGGATCGCAGTTCAGCACCGCGTCGACCAGCGCGTACGCCTCCAGGTAGGTCTGTCCGCCGTCGGCTCCGAGCAGTACGGGGGCCGAGGTCGCGCGGGCGACAGCGGCGGCGTGTTCCAGGGCCGCGACGTTCTCGGCGACGGTGGGTATCCGGTGCGCCTCGGCGACGGTCTTGACGATGAGCCGCTCCGAGCCGGTGTTCACGGCGAGCCGAGCGGCGTCGGCGAGCACACCGCGCGCGCCCTCAGGGGTCTCCGGGAACAGTCCCATGTAGGCGTAGATGACGACGTGCAGGTCGGCGCCGGGCAGCAGTTCCGCGCACAGTCTGCGCAGGGCCGCCACCGCCTCCCGGTCCTGTTCGGCGTTGGTCTGCTGGGCGTAGCTGACGGAGAGCGAGCGCAGACCCCGGCGGTAGAAGAACAGGGCCTCGATGACGCTGATGGCGACCAGTTGGCTGGGCGGGCAGAGCTGGCCCAGCATGCAGCCGCCGAAAGTCTCCAGATGCGGTTCGACGCCAAACTCACGTGTCTTCAACACCAGTTCGCAACAGATGGCCCAGTTGCGGACGGACTCGTCGAGCGGAGTGCGTCCGTAGGGGAGGCAGTAGGAGATCGGACCGCCCTCGGTGGCGTGCAGCCGGA